>Ga0160470_100057_pt1 | contig 162596 bp, 132 predicted proteins | sample HID1973I_E11MG_FD_108214 | JGI IMG/M metagenome (GOLD analysis project Ga0160470, IMG submission 108214) | Enriched mosquito-associated microbial communities from UW Madison campus, WI, USA - HID1973I_E11 MG | ecosystem: Host-associated > Arthropoda: Insects > Digestive system > Unclassified ... | reverse complement strand
GCCTTTGATCAACGCCAGGGCGTCGGCTTCGCTCAAACCGTCGTCCATGCCCAGGACGCTGGTGCCTTTGATGCTTTCGGGGATAACGCTGGCGCTCAAGGCTTCCAGGGAATCAAAGCCGAGACTGTTGAGCATGGCCTGCTCATCGCCGGAACGCGGGCCGATGTGGCGGGCGATGAATTCGTTATGGGTGTCGAGGAAAGTGGTCATGGGCAGCCCTCACGCGTCGGTCTGGTCTTGGATCAGACGGTCATAGGCGGTCTGATCCAGCAGTTGGCCGACAGCGGCAGCGTCAGCGGGTTTGAAACGGAAGAACCAGCCTTCACCCAGCGGATCTTCGTTGACCAGATCCGGGCTGTTGTCCAACACCGAATTCACTTCCAGCACCTCGCCGTCCAGCGGCATGCTGATGCTGCTGGCGGCTTTCACCGATTCCACCACCGACACTTCAGCACCGGCGCTGAAGCTTCCCAAATCAGGCACTTGAACAAACACCACATCCCCCAGCGCCTGTTGCGCAAACGCGGTGATGCCAACGGTGACGCTGCCGTCAGCTTCGGTGCGCAGCCATTCGTGTTCGACGGTAAAACGCAATTCGCTCATATCAACTCCTCATTGTTCTGACTCAACCGCTGCAGGTGGCGGATGACGATTCGGCAGGCTCGTGTCGGGAAGCGAGCTTGGCTGGAGGAGAGATAGCAAGGGCGGTGCCAAGGTTGATAAGTTGTTTTAAATCAGTCGGTTAGTGTTTTTAGTAGCAGTTTTAGGCTTGTCTGGCGTATTGAAATTAATACAGGCAGCCGAGTGGAGGAGGTTGAAGCCCGGTCCAGACAGCTTGAGAGCGTCTCGTCTTGATTTCGATACGGTGTATCGATTTGCAGACGATTCTGTAGGAGCTGCCGAAGGCTGCGATCTTTTGATCTTGATTTTTTCGGGATAACCAAACAGCAAGATCAAAAGATCGCAGCCTTCGGCAGCTCCTACAGGGGATCGCGCAGGTCTCAAGATTTGTTGGATATGCCGTACTTGCGCAACCGAATGGCAATCGCGCTATGGGAGGTTTGCAACCGCGCCGCGAGCAGTCGGCTGGACGGATAACTTTGGTAAAGCTGTTCCAGCAAATTCCGCTCAAACCCTTCGACAGCCTCTTCCAGGCTACCCACCTCGCCATCGTTCTTGCGTTCTACCGCCGTGCGCGCAATGTCGAGATCGTCGATGTCCACCAGCGGGTTTTCGCAAATCGCCGCCGCGCGAAAGATCACGTTTTGCAGTTGCCGTACGTTACCCGGCCAGCGGTTGCCGAGCAGGGCGGGAAAGGTGCTGGGCGCCAGGCGGCAGACCGGGCGCTGGATCTGCGCGCAGGCCTGCTGCATGAAGTGCTGGGCCATCAACAGAATGTCGTGGCCACGTTCGCGCAGCGGCGGTACTTGCAGGTTGAGCACATTGAGGCGGTAGAACAGATCTTCGCGAAAGTGCCCTTCGCTGACCATTTTTTCCAGGTCGCGGTGGGTCGCACTGAGGATCCGCACGTTGACCTTGACCTCACGATCGCCACCGACGCGACGGAAGCAGCCATCGCTGAGGAAACGCAGCAACTTGGCTTGCAGATACGGCGACATTTCGCCGACTTCGTCGAGAAATACCGTGCCCTGGTCGGCCAGTTCCAGCAGCCCGAGCTTGCCGCCCCGTTGCGCCCCGGTGAACGCGCCGGGGGCGTAGCCGAACAGCTCGCTTTCGGCCAGGCTCTCGGGCAGCGCCGCGCAGTTGAGGGCCAGGAATGGCTTTTCATGCCGCCCGCTGATCGCGTGGCACGCGCGGGCCACCAATTCCTTGCCGGTGCCGGTTTCACCCTGGATCAACAGCGGCGCATCGAGGGCCGCCACCCGTTGCGCGCGGGCCTTGAGCGAGCGGATCGGCAGTGAGTCACCGAGCAGCGCATCGAAACCTTCGGCGTGATCATGGTGCAGCGCCGAGAGGCGTTCGCCGATGCGGTTGGGTTGATACAGGGTGAGCAGGGCGCCGGCGTCGGTGATCGGCATGGCATCGAGCAGCAGGGTGTGGCCGCCGAGGCTGACCTCGTGCATCGGCAGACGGAAATGGTGGGCGATCAAGGTGCGTTGCAATTCGGCATCGTCGAACAGCGCACTCAGCGATTCACCGGCCGGTTCGCGACCACACAAAGCGATCAACGCTGGATTGGCCAGCAGTACGTGACCGCGATCATCCACCGCCAGCACCGGGTCGGAGCTGGCGGCGAGCAGGGCATCCAGTTGCAGGCGCCGACGTTGCCCCGGAAGGATGTCGACCATGGTCACCGCCTGCACGCCGCGTACGCCGAACAGTGCCTCGCGCAACTCTTCCAGGACTTCGGCGCCGAGGGTCGGGGCATCGATGTAGACGTTCGGCGGCACCATCTCCACGGCATCAAGGTTGAAGCTGCGCCCGCCGAGCAGGGCCAGCACTTCCTGGGTGATACCGACGCGGTCGATGAAGGTGACGTGGATGCGCATGACGGACCTGCAAGATTGGCAAACGAAAATCAGTATGCCGGGGCGAATTTGAATTTTGCGAGCGTCACGTCATCCGTTAGCCGTTTTGCGTGCACTGGCCGCCAGGTCCTCGAGGAACGCCTGGAGGATCGGCGGCGGTGCCACGCCGCGCCGGGTGATCACGTCGAAGGGTGATCGCAAGCGCAGACTTTCCGGGGCCAACTGATGCATCTCGCCACTCTTGACCCATTGGGTGGCGAAGTGCTCCGGAAGGAAACCCAGGTAGGCGCCGGAAATGATCAGGATCGCCGTGGCTTCGATGTTGTCCACGGTGGCGGCGGCCTTGCTTACGCCCAGGTGTTCGAGGTCGTATTGCTGCATGTAGCCGCGCACGACGATGCGCCCCGCCGCGACTTCTTCGAGCAGTTCCTCGCCCTCAGCCTTGCTCCCGTATAGCGGATGCCGGCGCCCGCAATACAGCCCCAGTGCTTCCTGATACAACGGCGATTGCAGCAGGCCTGGCACATGGATCGGAAAGTGTCCGATGGCCAGGTGCAAGCGGCCGTCGAGCACCCGTTCCTCCAGTTCGGCGGGGGTGCCGACGTACACGTTCAGGTGCACATCGTGCCCGCGCGATACGAAGCGTTGGGTGGTGCGCGGAATGGGCGAATCCGGGTCGGTGATGGTGGTGTCGATGATGCCCAGGTTGAGCTTGCCGCTGATGTGCTGTTTGAGCACGTCGGCGTCCATGCAGAAATTTTCCACCGCCGACAGCAAGCGCTGGGTCGCCTCGTGAATCGCCACCCCTTGCTCGGTCAGGCGGAAACCGCTTCGCCCGCGCTGGCAGAGCTTGACCCCAAGGCGGGTTTCCAGATGGGTCATTTGTTCGCTGATGGTCGACTGCCCGGCATTCAACGCCGCCTGAGCGGCCGAGAAACCGCCGCAGCGGACAATAGTGGCAAACACCCTGAGCAACTTCAGATCGACATCGTGCAGTTGAATCACGTTGACCTCCGGCCTGTGGATGCATCGGTAATGCCGATATGAGTATCTGATGTTTGGCATTTTTTCCACGAAAACCTGCGCCCATAGTCTCTTTCAACGGCGGTCGCCTTGCAGTTCCGCCAAGCCGATAACAAGAAGTGGAGAGGCTAGAAATGTCGAACAACGGTTATGAATCCGGTCGTCTGAACCTGCCATTCGTGGGTCATTGCACCTTTGGCAAATCCCCGGTGTGCACCGATTGGGACGCCCTGGATGCCGACGTCGCGGTGCTTGGCGTGCCCAACGACATGGGTACCCAGTGGCGCTCCGGGGCACGCTTCGGACCACGCGGTATTCGCGAAGCATCGACGCTGTTTTCCTTCGGCCACGCCGGCGCCTATGACCACGAAGATGACGTGATGTACCTCACCGCCTCGGACGTGCGCATGGTCGACGTCGGTGATGCCGACATCGTCCACACCGACATGGTCACCAGTAACAAGAACACCGAATACGCTGTGCGCAAGATCCTTGATGCCGGTGTGATGCCGGTGGTGCTCGGCGGCGATCACTCGGTGCACGCGCCGGTGATCAAAGCCTTCGAAGGTCGTGGCCCGATCCACATCATCCATTTCGATGCGCACCTGGATTTCGTCGACGAGCGCCACGGCGTGCGCTACGGCCACGGCAACCCGCTGCGCCGCGCCTCGGAAATGAACCACATCGTCGGCATGACCCAGATGGGCATCCGCAACGTCTCGTCGTCCAACCGCGACGACTACGAAGCGGCCCACGAAGCCGGTTCGAAGATCCTCTCGGTGCGTGATGTGCGTCGCCTCGGCGTCGACGGTGTACTGGCGCTGATCCCGCAGAACATCAACTACTACATCACCATCGACATCGACGGCTTCGACCCGTCCATCGCCCCGGGTACCGGCACCCCGAGCCACGGCGGCTTCCTCTACTACGAAGTGCTGGAAATCATCCAGGCCCTGGCCAAGCGCAGCAAGGGCAACATCGTCGGCATGGACCTGGTGGAAGTTGCACCGGTGTACGACCCGACCGGCATGACCTCGATCCTCGCCGCGCAACTGCTGCTCAACAGTATCGGTTTCATCTTCCACGAGCGGGGCAAGGTGCGAGCGGCCGCCGCCAGCGAAACCACGCCAGCCTGATCATCGAAACCACAGAGTCCCGGCAGGACCTGACTGCCGGGCAGAGAGCATAAATATGGACACGATCGTCAAGAGTTACCTGCAGAAATTCGGCGTCAGCGAAGCCACCCAGACCTTCCTCAGCAAGGTGCAGAAGATGTTCATCGGCGGTGCCTGGGTCGAAGCCAGTGACGGCCAGACTTCCGACGTCATCGAGCCGTCGACCGAAGGCCTGATCACCCGTATTCCGATGGGCACTACTGTTGATCTGGACCGCGCCGTGCAAGCTGCCCGTGCGCAGTTCGATGGTGGCGCATGGAGCCAGGCCAAACCGGCGCAACGTGAACGCCTGATCCAGCGCCTGGCGGATTTGATCGAGCAGAACGCCGCCGAACTGGCGGAAATCGAATCGATCGACATGGGCAAGTCGGTCGCCTTCGCCAAGGATGTCGACATCCAGGGCACCGTCGATACCTTGCGCTATTTCGCCGGTTGGGCAACCAAGCTCCACGGGCGTACGGTCGAGCCGTCGCTGCCGGGCAATTACCTGGCCTATACCCGCAAGGAAGCGGTGGGTGTGGTCGGTGCCATCGTGCCGTGGAACTTCCCGCTGCAAACCATGGCCTGGAAACTCGGCGCAGCGCTGGCCACCGGTTGCACCGTGGTGGTCAAACCCGCCGAACTGACCTCGCTGTCGGCCCTGCGTTTCGCTGAACTGGTGCAAGAAGCGGGCATTCCGGACGGCGTGATCAACATCGTCACCGGACGCGGCAGCGTGGTTGGCGCGGCCATGGCCACTCACCCCGGCATCGACAAACTGACCTTCACCGGTTCGACCCCGGTGGGCATTACCGTTGGCCGTGCGGCGCTGGACGAGATGAAGCGTCTGACCCTCGAGCTCGGCGGAAAATCACCGGTGATCGTGTTTGCCGATGCCGACATTCCGGCGGCGGCACAAGCGGTCGCCAACGGGGTGTTTTTCAACTCCGGTCAGGTATGCGACGCCGGCACGCGGGCCTATATTCATAGCAGCGTCTACGAGCAATTCCTGGCTGAGCTGATCGCCTACACACGCACCCTGAAAATGGCCCCGGGCCTGGACCCGGACTGCTTCATCGGCCCACTGGTGTCGGCCCTGCAAAAGCAGCGTGTGACCGAGTACATCGAGACGGGCAAGGCGGAGGGCGCCGAACTGGTCTACGGCGGCCAAGCCGTCGACGGTCCTGGTTTCTTCGTCGAACCGACCATCTTTGCCCACTGCCGCAACGACATGCGCATCGTCCAGGAAGAGATCTTCGGGCCGGTGCTGGTGACCGCGCCGTTCGATGATGAGGAAGAGGCGCTGGCCCTGGCCAATGACTCGCTCTATGGCCTGGCAGCCGCCCTGTACTCCAATGACCTGGGCAAGGTACACAGCCTGATTCCACGGCTCAAGGCCGGCTCTGTCTACGTCAATGCCCACGGCACCCTCGACCCGTCGATGCCGTTCGGTGGTTACAAGCAGTCCGGCTTCGGCAAGGACCTGGGCGCCGAGCAGCTCGATTACCTGCTCGAAACCAAGGCCGTGTGGATCACGTTGCCAAGCTGACGACTGCCCCTGTAGGAGCTGCCGAAGGCTGCGATCTTTTGATATTGATCTTGAAAAAAAAAATCAAAAGATCGTCCGAATGCGGCCCAAACCTTCGGCAGCTCCTACAGGGATCGAGAATTATTCGCCAATCGAGAACGGCATGGAGGCCCCCCGGGCGTCGTTCACCCGAAAGAATGCGGTTATCTCGTCATGATCTTCCAACAATAAGAGTCCATCATGAACACAAACGCCAAGTCCGCCACGAGTGTGTCCTCCCTCGATGACAAATCCGTCGTCGAGGGGCATTCGATTGACTTCATCCCCGAGGACGAACGCACCGACAAACTGTCGAGTCAGGGCCCGTTCTGGTTCCTCGGCAACTTCACCTTCTTCACCATGACCATCGGCTTCGTCGGCCCGAGCGTCGGCCTGACCGCGCTCTGGACCACGCTCGCCGGCACGCTGGGCATCATGTTCGGTACGCTGTTCATGGCGTTTCACGGCTCGCAAGGCCCGCACCTTGGCTTGCCGCAGATGATCCAGTCCCGTGCGCAGTTCGGTTACCGTGGAGTGATCCTGGTGCTGCTGGCGACGCTGTTTGTGTTCGCCGGCTTCAACATCGTCAACCTGGTCCTGATGATGCAGGGCCTGCACACGCTGTTTGGTTTCAACCCCGCGGTGATCGCGGTGGCGGTGACCCTCCCGGCGGCGGTGTTGGCCATCCTCGGCCATGACTGGATGCACCGCAGTTTCAAATGGGCGTTGTATCTGTCGCTGCCGTTGTACGGCCTGGTGACCCTGGCGGTGGTGATGGGCTGGGTGCCGGATGCGGTCTTGCCGGCACTGGCGCCAGGCGAGGTCGCGCGGGCGCCGCTGGGCTTCAACTGGACCGGTTTTATCGCGCAGTTCGCGGCGGCGGCGAGCTACAACATCGCCTATGCCCCGTACGTGTCGGACTACTCGCGTTACCTGCCGAAGAACACCTCCAGCGGCAAGCTGATCGCCGTGGTGTTTCTCGGCGCTTCGCTGTCCGGTGCCTGGATGATCTCTGTCGGTGGCTGGCTGGCCGATCACCTGCACTCAACCGATGTGCTGGTGGCCCTGGGTCAAGTCGGCAACACCGTGTCGCCGCTGATCGGCACCGCAGTGGTGGTGGTGACCATCCTGGCGTTCCTGCCGGTGATCGCGATGAACATCTACAGCGCCAAGCTGACCACCCTGACCTGTGTCGATTCGATCAAGCACATCGAGCCGACCCGCAAGGCGCGGATCCTCGCCATCGCGTTCGTGATCCTGCTGCAACTGGGCGTGGCCCTGAGCATCCAGAGTTCCGGCAAAGGCCTGTCGGTACTCGGCATCTACCTGGTGGTGATGCTGTACTTCCTGGTGCCCTGGACCTCGGTCAACCTCACCGACTACTTCTTCGTGCGCAAGGGCCGCTACGCCATCCCGCACTTCTTCATGCCCCACGGCAACATCTACGGCAGCTGGGGCCTGCGTGGTATCGCCGCTTACGCCATCGGCTTCATCTCGATGATCCCGTTCTTCTACATCTACGACGGCGTTGAACAGCGCGAAGTCTATGTCGGGCCGCTGGCCAAGGCGCTGGGCAGCATCGACATCGCTTGGCTGGTGGGGCTGATCGTCTCGGGCCTGGCGTACTACTGGCTGAGCCGTTCGATTGATCTGAAACGCGAAGAAGCGGTGATCCAGCAGATCGAGAAACACTCCCCGCAATACACCACCGGCGACACCCTGACGCACAAGCAAGCGCTGCCGGTATTCACTGAATCGACGGTCGGGAGATCATCATGACCACGCAAAAATACGACTACATCATCATTGGCGCAGGCTCGGCAGGTTGTGTGTTGGCCAACCGCTTGAGCGAAGACCCGGCCACCTCGGTGCTGGTCCTGGAGTTCGGCGGCAGCGACAAGAGCGTAGTGATCCAGATGCCCAGCGCATTCTCGATTCCGATGAACACCAAAAAGTACAACTGGCGCTACGAAACCGAGCCGGAAACCTACCTCAACGGCCGGCGCATTCACTGCCCACGGGGCAAGGTGCTGGGTGGTTCGTCATCGATCAATGGCCTGGTGTACATCCGCGGCCACGCGCTGGATTTCGACGAGTGGGAATCCCTCGGCGCCCAGGGCTGGGGCTACAAGAATTGCCTGCCGTACTTCAAGCGTGCCGAAAGCTACGAGTCCGGCGGCGACAGCTATCGCGGGCAGACCGGGCCGCTGCATACCACCAACGGCAACAACATGAAAAACCCGCTGTACGGGGCCTGGGTCGAAGCGGGTGCGGAGGCGGGTTACATCAAGACCGAAGACTGCAACGGCTACATGCAGGAAGGTTTCGGGGCGATGCACATGACCGTGAAGAACGGTGTGCGCTGCTCCACGGCCAACGCATACCTGCGCCCGGCCATGGGCAGGGCGAACCTGACGGTGATCACCCACGCGATGACCCGCCAGGTCATCCTCGAGGGCAAGCGCGCGGTGGGGGTCCTGTATGACCACGGTGGCCAGACGCACCAGGTGCATTGCAACCGCGAAGTGCTGATCTCGTCCGGGCCGATCGGTTCGCCGCACCTGCTGCAACGCTCGGGCATTGGCCCGGCCGCGGTCCTGCGCAAGGCCGGGATCGGCGTGCGCCATGACCTGCCGGGGGTAGGGGAGAACCTGCAGGATCACGCCGAGGTGTACATCCAGTTCGGCTGCAAGGAACCGGTGACCCTCAACAGCAAGATGGACCCGTTGAGCAAACTGATGATCGGCTTGCGCTGGCTGCTGTTCAAGGATGGCCTGGGCGCCACCAACCACTTCGAGGCCGGTGGTTTCATCCGCTCCGAAAAGGGCCTGCGCTGGCCGGACATTCAGTTCCACTTCCTGCCTGCAGCGATGCGCTACGACGGCAACAAGCCGATCAAGGGCCACGGTTTTATGGTGCTGACGGGCCCGAACAAACCGAAAAGCCGGGGGTATGTGCGGGTGCGTTCGGCCGATCCGTACGAGCATCCGGAAATCCGCTTCAACTACCTGGAGCGCGAAGAGGACCGCGAAGGTTTCCGCCGCTGCATTCGCCTGACCCGGGAGATTATCGGCCAGAAAGCCATGGATCGTTTTCGCGACGGCGAAATCGCCCCCGGAGCGCTGGTGACCAGTGACGAAGACCTCGATGCCTTTGTCCGTGACAACCTCGAAAGCACCTACCATCCGTGTGGCTCGTGCCGCATGGGTGAGGACGACATGGCGGTGGTGGATTCCGAGTTGCGGGTGCATGGCATTCAGGGGTTGCGGGTGATCGACTCGTCGGTGTTCCCGACCGAACCGAATGGCAACCTCAACGCACCGACCATCATGCTCGCCGAGCGGGCTTCGGATCTGGTGCGCGGGGTGAATATGTTGCCGGCGGCGGATGTGCCGGTGGGGCTGGTGGAGAACTGGGAAAACAGTCAGCGCACGTCATTGCCAGGGCGTAACGTGCGGGTTTGAGTGAGTGATCGTTCCCATGCCCCGCGTGGGAGCGATACTGAAACTAGCCTACCGACCGCTCGCCAAGGGCGGTCGGGTTTCGACCTGTTCGAGGCTTACACGGTAGGTGGTGTACGTGTCGCCGTCCTTCAGGTAGAGATTGCTCCGGTAAGTGCTGACCGCGCCTTTGAGTTTGATGCGCAGGCCGTTGGCGCCGGGTTGGATGACCACGTCTTTCAAGTCGGTGTCCGAGACAAGGAAGGGCGGGGTCTTGCCCAGGAGCACCTTCATCGCTTCGTCAGTCGATTCACGGTGATCCATATAGAACCTTAGGGACTTGGGTTCTGAGCGGTCCCTGGCCCCCTCGACGATATAAAGCCACTCCCCAGGTATGAAGTTTTGCTTGTGGACTATTTTCGGAGGAAGCTCCGGTTTGTGCACGTAGCCATAGATAAGCCCCCCCACAAAGCAGAGCGTGAAGATAATTGCGAAGTACTTTTTAAGCCTGAGCTTAAGGGCTGGCCATTCGATTTTATTCATAGGCTTCAATTATGGGCGTCAATGGTTGTCTTGATAAGCGCCCAGCGTGGCGCAGTGGCGACATTTGAACAGTCAGGCAGCAGGGCCATGATCCTTGTTCAAGGCAGTGTTGAGAGCATGCCGCTGCGCACCGTCCTCCAGTCCGGTTGAGTCCTGTACGGCGCGCCGGCACGCGATGCATTCATTGCGGGCTATACATTAACGGTCAAGGAGGTGATTTGCAGGAAAAGCCACCTCCTTACACGACTCTTTATCCTGCAGAAGCTTCAAGGCACGATCAAAGTCGAACCGTTCTACCTGCGCCGCGACCAGTGCCAGACGTTCTGCCAACGCCCGTTCGAGTGGCAGGTTGCGCAGTCCTGCAAGCGCGTCCAAAGCTGCCGTGTCACCTTCGTCCAACAGATCTTTGAGCCTGTTCAGTTGCTCGCTGATTGCCGGGTCGTCCAGCAGGTAATCATCTGTGGAGGCCGGCGTATCTGCCTTGAGACAGGCCAAAGCCGCTAAGGTCGGGAGCAAGAGATGGTCGACTTGCAACGCCAGCACTTGCACTGCCGTAGCCGGCTCGCCGTCCTGGCAGGCCTGTTCCAGCAAAGCGCAGGCCTGCGCCACGGCCTTGGCGCCGATGTTGCCGGCGCTGCCGCGCAAGCTGTGCGCCAGCCGTCTGGCGGCACCAGAATCCGGATCGATGAGTGCGGCCTGGAATTGCTCAGCAAAGTCTGACTGAGTATCGCGAAACTTGCGGAGCAGACGTAAGTAGAGATCCCGCCGCCCCATGCAGGTGGCGAGACCTGCAGCCAGGTCAATGCCCTCAAGACGATCTGGAAACCCATCGACGAAACCTGCGTTCAACGGTGCTTGAGCGGCTCGTGGCTTGATCCATTTTGCCATGGTGGCGAACATGGTTTCGACATTGAGTGGCTTGGAGATATGGTCGTTCATGCCGCATTCGAGCGCGCGCGCGCGGTCACCATCCATAGCGTTAGCGGTCATGGCGATCACTGGCAGCGTGCTGAAGCGCGGTTGCTGGCGAATCTGCCGGGTGGCCGTGTAGCCATCCATCACCGGCATCTGGCAATCCATCAGCACGCCATCGAAGTCGCCATCCTCGGCGAGGATATCCAAAGCCTCCTGGCCGTGCGTAGCGAGTCGCAAGCGTATTCCGACACTTTCCAGCAGCTCGCTGGCCAGTTCCTGATTCAGCTCGTTATCTTCGACGAGAAGCAGCCGCGCTCCATTGAGACTGGCTACGGTAAAGGCATTCTGCTGGAAGCGTTCGCCAGCCCGAGTATCGCTGTTCGTGTCTCTGCCCAGCACTACGCCGATGGCTTCGAGTAAAGAGGACGGCGTGACAGGTTTGGTCAGCACCACCGGCAACTGGATGCCCTGGCGTTCGGCTTCTTCGCGGGCTTCTTCGCGGCCAAAAGCGGTCACCATGATGACCGATGGAGTGCGCATCAAACTGGCGGAATGCATTCTGCTCACCGCTTCCATGCCATCCATGCCGGGCATCCGCCAGTCCATCAAGACCAGATCGTATGGCAATGACTTGTGCTCGGCGTCGGCCAACATGTGCAGCGCCAGACTACCGCTGCGCGCGACATCCACTTCCAGGCCAAAGCTGCGCGCCATGCTCGAGAGGATTTCACGGGCGCTGGCGTTGTCGTCCACGACCAGTACCCGCATGCCCAGCAGTTCGTTGGCCTTGAACATCCGACGTGGCTGAACCTCGTGCTGCACGTTCAGCTGTACCTGGAAATGGAACGTCGAGCCGACTCCTGGCTCGCTCTCAACCCAGATTCGGCCGGCCATCAGCTCCACCAGCTTCTTCGAGATAGACAACCCCAACCCGGTGCCACCGTATTTGCGGGTGATCGAGCTGTCCGCCTGGCTGAATGACTGAAACAGGCGTGAACACTGCTCGACGGTCATGCCGATGCCTGTGTCGCGCACCCAGAAATGCAGTTGCACACTGTCCGTGTGCGCCCCCACTTCCTCCACACCGACCACGATCTCGCCGTGCTCGGTGAATTTGGCTGCGTTGTTGCCCAGGTTGATCAGCACTTGCCCCAGCCGAAGGGGATCGCCCAGCAGTGCCGTGGGCAAGTCGGGCGTGATCTGGAACAACAACTCCAGGCCCTTGCCCTCGGTCTTCAGACCAATCATGGAGGTGAAGCTGTCGAGTACGTCCTCCAGTCGGAAAGGCACTTGTTCGAGGCTCATTTTGCCGGCCTCGATCTTGGAAAAGTCGAGGATGTCGTTGATGATTCCCAGCAGGTTCTCAGCTGATCGGTGCACCTTTTCAATGTAATTGCGCTGGCGTTTATCCAGTTCGGTACGCAGCGCCAGGTGGCTCATGCCGATGATGGCGTTCATAGGTGTTCGGATCTCATGGCTCATGTTGGCGAGGAACTCGCTCTTGGCCTGCGTGGCCTCTTCAGCCGCAGCCCTTGCCTCTGCCAGTGCGGTGACGTCGATATTGATGCCGGTTGCGCGCAATGGCTTGCCGTCAGGGGTGCGTGAGAAGCGATTCAGCGACCGGAACGTGCGCACCTGCCCATCGTTTTTACGCACGATCCGGAAGTCGAACTCGACGCGATCATCGTCACTCTGAACGGCGCTCTCGAATGTGCTGCTGACCCGTGCCACATCCTCGGGATGCACCAGCGCCTTCCAATGCGCCAACGTGCCGCCGAATCCGCCAGGCTCAAGCCCGAACAGTGTTTCGAGCTGTGGCGTCCAATAGTTTGTGCCGCTGACCAGATCAACGTCGAACAGACCGATGTCACCGGACTCCTGCGCCAGATTCAGGCGATCGCTGGCAGTGCGCAGCCTGGCTTCCATCGCCCTGCGTTCACTGACATCGCGCACCGAGGCGCACACACAGACCCCACGACCCTCCAGGCGGGGCAGGTGGGAAAGGCCGATTTCCACCGAGAACAGGCTGCCGTCTTTGCGTACGCCGCTCAGATCATCCAGATCGCCGCCCATCTGCCGGGTTCCGCCGCTGGCAATGAACCCGTCGCGTAACCTGACATGCCGCTCGCGGGCAGCCTGCGGTACCAGACGCTCAATGCTGGCGCCAATCAGCTCGCCCTGTGCATAGCCAAACAAGGTGTCCATTTGCGGGTTGGTCATCAGGATGCGGCCGTCGGCTCCCAGCACCAGCATGCCGTCCGGCGCTGCCTCGATGATGCCACGGTACCAGGCCTCGGTGGCGCGCAGTGCGGCCTGCTGGGTCTCCAACTCGCTGGCCTGGAGTTCCAGTTGCAAGGTTTGCGCGCCCATTTCGTCTGCCTGACGTCGAGTCTCCAGGAGCAGCGCCTGGGCTGCCTCACTGCGTTCCATAATGGCCATGGCACCGGCCAGCCTGGGCAGGACTTCTTGCAGCAGCAGCGCTTCGTTCTCTTCCAGCTGGCGAAAGCCGGCCATTTCCATAACCCCGAGCAGGCGTTCGCCACGCAACACGGGCTGAACCAACAGGACGCTGGCGGGGGCTGTGCCCAATGGCGTGCGTACATGCCAAAACGGTTCCGGAAGATCATGAAGCTGGCGGGGTTGGTGATCCAGTGCGCACTGGCCAAGCAACCCTTCACCGAGATCGAGTTCCGCGGGTAGAGGGTGAACACTGTCCACCGCATAACCGCCCACCAATCGCAGGCGTTCCGCGCCTTCATAGAGAACGTAAAGCGCTCCCTGGCACATGCCTAACTGCGGCGCGATGTAGCTGAAAAAAGCCTGGGCCAACTGCTGCGGCGTCTCCGCCTGTTGCAGCTCCACTTGCAGGAGTGAGGTGTGGTTTTTGATCCAGCGCTGGCGCTCAAGCTGACAAGCCTCCAGCTGCAGCGTGGCGATGGCACGCGCCAGGTCGCCGGTTTCGTTACGAAGATCGGTGTGAGGGATCCGACCGTCCAGCTTGCCGGACGCCAATTCGTCCACCGCCACGCGGACGCGATTCAACGGCACGCGAATGGAATAACTGACCAGCCAGGTCAACAGCAAGGCTAGCGTGGAACCGCCCAGCAGCAAGATGTAGGTGATCGTAGTGCTGCGCTCTGCGTACTCAGCCAGGTTCTTCGCCGTATCGTGGATGTCGGCTTCCTTGTTGTTCTCGATCTGGGTGAGCAGCCCGTCGCCTCCCTGTTCCAGCGCAAGAAAATCGTTACTGTTGAGCAACATCAAGGCCCGCCCCAGAGAGCCCTTGCCGGCCAATTCCAGAGCTTCACCGCCATCTTTTTGCAGACGTTGTAATACCACTTCGAATTCCAGCAGGCTGCTGACGCTGCTCTGCCTGCGCAGTGTTGGACGAACCTGCTCCAGCGCTTCATGGAGTCGCTGCTGGGCGACATCCATCTGGGCTCTGGCGCTGATACGGATGTCCGCGTTGTTGGTAGCGATTGCACGTTGCATGGCGAGCAACAGATGCGGCAACTGCACCCGAACCTCCTGCACATGCTGGATACCCACCAGGTCCTGTTGATACAACTGCTGCATTTCATTTTTGAGCGAATACTGGGTGCGCAGGCTTTGCACGCCCAGTATCAGGATCAATATCAGCAGCGCAGCGAAGCCGATGATCAATTTACTGCGCAAAGACAGGCGCTCGAGCATCTCGAACAGTCTGTTCATAAACGGCCTCTTTCAGCTGGATGTGCAGAGTGATGCGCGGGGCTCAGGGGCGGTCGGCAATCTGCGCAAGCAGTGCTAACTGCTTGGCCATGTCCTGGTCGCTGTCGGCAAATCGCTCGGCAATTTCGCGGAACTGCTCGGCATTGGCGAGAAAAGCGTCACAGATGTCCGGATCAAAATGCGAGCCCCGGCCATCGCGGATGATTTCCACCGCCTGCTCATGGGACATGCCGGGCTTGTACACGCGGCGGCTGATCAGCGCATCGTAGACATCTGCCACGGCCATCAACCTGGCGCTGATCGGGATGTCGTCGGTGGCCACGCCTTGCGGATAGCCACTGCCATCCCATTTCTCTTGATGGCCGTAGGCGATTTCCTTGGCCAAATGAAGGAAGTCGACGTTTATTCCCAATTGATCCTCGGCGTGCTGGATGGCGTCGCGCCCCAATGTGGTGTGGGTCTTCATGATCTCGAACTCTTCGGCGGTGAGTCGTCCCGGTTTGAGCAGGATGCGATCAGGAATGCCAATCTTGCCGATATCATGCAGCGGCGCCGATTTGAAAAGCAGCTTGATGGTCTCTTCGTCGAGGAAGTGCCGGAAGCGCGGGTGGTCGCGCAACAGTTCAGCCAGGCGTTTGATGTAATGCTGGGTGCGGCGAATGTGGTTGCCGGTTTCGTTGTCACGGGTTTCGGCCAGCGAAGCCATGGCGTGGATCGTGACATCCTGGATGGCGATCACCTCCCGGGTACGGCGTTGCACTTCCTGCTCCAGAAAATCGTTCTGATTGCGCAGGAAATCGGCAACGGCCTTGAGCTTGATCTGAGTGTCGACCCTGGCCATGAGCACCAGGGGGATGATCGGCTTGGTGATGTAATCCGCAGCACCCAGGCTCAAGCCGCGAATCTCGTCCTCCGTGGCCGTCATGGAGGTGAGGAAAATGATCGGTATGTGACGAATGCGTGCATCAAGTTTGAGCTGCTTCGCGACGTCATAACCGGACAGGCCCGGCATCATGATGTCCAGCAGGATCAGGTCGGGCAATGGATCAGCCTGCAGGAGACGCAAGGCTTTCTCGCCGCTGTTGGCCGCCTTGACCCGATAGTTGTCCTTCAGCAACTCGGCGATCAACATCAGGTTATCGGGGGTATCGTCGACCACCAGAACGGTCGCTGATGGATAAACGCCCTGAGTGCTATCCATGGTTGTTGGCTCCCTTGCCAGACAATTGAGGAGTCGGCGTACTTGCACCAATCTCTTGCTGGCAAGCGTAGCTAGAAAAGCTGCAATCGCTAGGTGAGGATCTGCAGGCTGGTTCGAAGAGGCACTTCAGGCAAAGATGAATTGATGGTGGGCAAACAGTGGGTACAGCATCGGAGCCACGATGGTGTGCATTTCGTCGGTGATATGATCTGGCGTGTATTTCTTGCCAAGAGATTGCCCATGGATCGCTTGTCTACCTTGTTGTCGCAGTTCGGCGTGCGCGCAAACCTGTTTTTCAATGGCAAACAGTGCGGCTTGGCGTCTTACGACGGCGCTGAAGGACGTGGCTATATCCACCTGCTACAGGCGGGCAGTGTTAATTTACAGAGAGCCGATGGTAGAGGGTTATTACTGACCCGGCCCAGTCTGATTTTTATGCCGCGTCCCAGCCGGCATCAACTGTTTGCCGGTGAGTCCGAAGGCGCTCAATTGTTGTGTGCATCGATGGAGTTTGGGGGTGGGGTTGATAACCCGCTGTCGGCTTCATTGCCCGACTGTCTGGTGCTGTCTCTAGAAGAACTGCCAATGCTGGCCGATACGCTGAAATGGATGTTCCGCGAGGCGGCGGGCTCGCATTGTGGCAAGGAGGCAGCGCTGGAACGGTTGTTCGAACTGCTGGTCATCCTGTTGTTTCGACATCTACTTGATCACCACCAGTTGCATACCGGGATGATGGCTGGACTGGCTGACCCGAGGTTGTCGCGCTCTCTTTCGCAGATTCACAACGCACCTCATCTTGCTTGGTCAGTTGCGGGAATGGCGAGCGAATCGAACATGTCTCGCGCGGCTTACGCAGTGCATTTCCGGGCGGTTATCGGGCAGACGCCCGCCGATTATCTGTTGAGTTGGCGTATCAGTCTGGCGCAGAAGCGTCTTCGTGAAGGCCGGTCAATTACATTGATCGCCGCCGAAGTCGGTTATGAAAGTCCCTCGGCACTTGCGCGCGCGTTTCGACGCAAGACTGGTTACAGTCCTCAGGAATGGATCAAAGACTTGGCAGGCGGAGAAAATCGGGCATTGACCTGAAAGTATCGAACTGCTTCAGGCCATTGCGGGGGCAGTCATCGGCTCAACGGCGTTCTATCGCCGTCAAAGAATGGCCGGCCACAAATATCGAGGCGGCAAGTAACCCGATGTCTTTGAGTAAAAACTGGCCTGGAACGACTGAAATAGCGGGAAAACCCAGGCCGGGCTCGATCACTCCGGGTGTCGAGAACATGAAGCTCAAGGTGGTGAAAAACAGCCCGGCAGACAGCGCGCCACCTATCAAAGAAAGCTTCGGTGACAGCAAGCGACCTGCAATCAGCGCACCGATCGAGACCTCCAGGACGCCAAGCAGATTGGAGAAGGTGTCGACACTGAAAATGTTGTAAACCCAACCCACGAAAGGGCTGTTGCTCACCAGCGGAACCAGCCCGACCGCTTCGTAGTGCGTGAACTTCATCCCGCCGAACCAGAAGTAAATGACGGCGAGCGCAAAATAGACTCCATAAATACCCAGCGCCATGGTTTTGAACCCAAGCGTTGAACGGGGTTGGGCGCTGTTGGTTTCGTGGGTCTCGATTCCGAAGGTTTTCATGATCAATGCTTCCAGGAGTGTGGTGAGGAACGCCAATAAGCAACCCTGCGAGGGTGTGCGTTGGGGGTCGACACAGTGTTGCCTTTGCTTCCACACTCGTGGCGTCTGAACGTATTGCATCCGGTGCAGATCGTCTTGACGCGTCGGATGAGATTAACGTCATCCGACGGGCAAGGTCACTTCAACGCAGCTACCACGGCATCGAAGAATGCCATCGGGTCGATCGGCTCTTTATCAACCGGTTTGGGCTGGGCGCCGAAGGTGACAATCACCACGTTATTGGCGGGGTTGACGTAGATGTTCTGGCCCTGGATACCAACCGCTGAATAAGCGCCGTCTTTCACCGAAGGCTCGGTCCACGCCGTCCACCACATGTAGCCGTAGTCCAGGGACTTGCCGCCTTTGAGGGTGGTCGGCAGCGTCGCCTCCTTGACCCAGCCCTCGGGCAGAATTGACTCGCCATTGATCTTGCCGCCGTTCATGAAAAACAGCCCGAAGCGTCCATAGTCGCGCAACGTGGCGCTGATACCGCTGCCACCAATTTCGATACCGTCAGGTGAATCGAGCCACCAGCGGGCATCGCTCTCCATACCGAACGGCTGCCAGATCTTCTGCGATAGATAGTCGGCCAGTGGCATCTTCACAGCGCCACGAACGATCTCGCCGAGTACCTGCGTTTCGCCGGTGCTGTAATTGTTGACCGTGCCGGGCTCAGCCGCTCGCGGCAAACTGGCCATCAACGCCATGGCCGAATGCGGTTTCTGCGATATCTGCGCCTTGAGCAGCGCGCGACGATCAGACGCCGGATCGGTGTAGGTCTCGTTCCACTTTACGCCCGAAGACATCATCAGCACGTCGCGCACCGTCACGCCCTCATAGGCGCTGCCCTTGAGCTCGGGGACGTAATCCACCACTTGCGCATCGAGGCCCTTGATAAGGCCGTCTTTGATCGCTGCAGCCGCCAGTGTGGAGGTGATGGACTTGGCCATCGACATCGACATCCACCGGGTTTTCTCGGTGTTGCCGCGCTGGTAGGTCTCGAACACGATCTTGCCGTCCTTGAGCACGAGCATCGCCGTAATGCTGTCCAGTGCGACGAAGTCATACAGGTCGTACTTTTTGTCTCCGACAGTGAAGCGGACGTTGGGCAATTGTTTGTCCGATTTCGGCAGCGCATACGGGTGATCGCCGGCTTTGATCCTGTGGGTAGGGAACAGCCGGTCGATGTTCCGGTAGGTACTGACCGCCAGATCGGGGAGCATGGCGCCGTCATAGATCTGCTCCACGGTGCCAATCGGTTCCTGGGCGTGGGGATAATCGTCAGCCCATGCGGACGAGGATATACCCGCAGCGAGCAGCCCCAGCGAGAGAAGCAGCGACCGACCAGGCGCTGCCGGACGAGAAATAGCGGAGGAGTGCATAACCTATCCTTTTGTTGTTTTTGCCATTCATGGACGTCAGGACGCGCGCCCGCTTGAACCATAGACTACTCATTGGAATTGCGCCGCAGCGCTTGAATGAGCGACGAAAGTGAAGCGCAGGTAGTCGTCCACTTCCTCACCGTGGTGCTGGCGGACGGACGTGATCGATAAACGGTTACGGGCACAGGCGTCGGAGTAAAAAAAACGGGCACCTTGAAGGTGCCCGTTTTTTTGTGGTCTTCAACACCGTCGCAGCGTTGAAAGGCTAAGCGGGAAGTTTGATGTCGCAAAGCTGCCCTTCGGGAAGGCCAGCAGTCGATAGGCTATCGATTGAATCGCTCGACCAGTGAATACTGCGTATTTGCGGTCTGGGTCAGCTCCTTGCTCAGCGCTGCCGAATGCCTGGCCTGTTCAGACGTCTGGTCTGCCAGATGGGCAATGGTCGTGATATTGCGGCTGATTTCCTCGGCCACGGCGGTTTGCTCTTCGGTCGCTGCGGCAATCTGGGTCGTCATGTCCGTGATGTTCGCCACTGCTTCGCTGATCCCGACTAATGCCTTATCTGCCTCAAGCACCCACGCCACGCCTTCTTCGGCCTGGCGATGACCGCTTTCCATGGTTTTCACCGCATTGTTGGACGAAACCTGCAGCTTGGAGATCAGCCCATGGATTTGCGCCGTGGACTCCGTTGTGCGCTGCGCCAACTGGCGCACTTCATCGGCGACCACCGCAAAGCCCCGACCCATGTCGCCCGCTCGCGCGGCTTCGATGGCGGCGTTCAACGCCAGCAGGTTGGTCTGGTCGGCAATGCCCTTGATCACATCGACTACGGTGCCGATTTCATTGCTGTCCTTGGCCAGTTGGGCGACTGTCAGCCCGGTTTCACCCACCACCACCGAAAGGCGCTGAATGGCTTCTCGGGTGTCCCGGGCCACTTCGCGTCCACGCCCGGTCAACACATTGGCTTCCTGAGTGGCGTCGGCGGTGCGCTGGACGTGGCTGGCGACTTCCTGGGTGGTGGCGGCCATCTGATTGACGGCGGCCGACACCTGCTCGGTCTCGACCCGTTGACGGTCAAGCCCACGGGAACTTTCAGTGGCGAGGCCGTCGGATCGGCCCGCCAGACCGGTCAGTTGCTCAGCCGTATCCTGCAACCGGGTGAGGCACGTCTTGAGCCGGGCGGCCTGGCTGACAAACGCCGTTTCAAGGCGTGCCTGGGGGCCACGTTCGTCGCTGTACATTTTAGCCAGCAACGCGTCGCAGGTTGAGGCTTCAGCCATTGCCAGCAGACGCAGCGCGCCACGGTTTTGCCGGCTCGAGACCCACAGCCCGAGCGGCACCGATACCCCGACAGCCAGGATCATCGCTTCGGACATGCCGAGGAACATGCCGCCCAATGCACCCACCAGGCCCATCGCCAACACCGGTAGCCAGGCGAGCAGTGCGGGTTGCCACTGATCACTGACCGGGACGGCTGACCGGCCCAGGCTGATGCGTTTATAGAGGGCTTCGGCGCGACGGATCTGCTCGGCCGTCGGCTTGACCCTGACCGATTCATAGCCCACAACCTCTAGCCCCGCGAAAATCGGCGTGACGTAGGCGTTGACCCAGTAGTGGTCGCCGTTCTTCGTGCGATTCTTGACGATGCCCATCCACGGCTTGCCAAGCTTGAGCGCTCCCCACATATGAGCGAAGACGGCGGAGGGCACGTCGGGGTGACGAACGATGTTTTGAGGCGCGCCGATCAGGTCCGACTTGTTGAAACCGCTGATTTCGACGAAGGCGTCATTGCAGTACGTGATGACGCCCCGCGCATCCGTTGTCGAGATGAGTTTCTGTTGAGGCCCAAGGGCAACCTCGCGCTGCGTAACCGGTTGGTTGTTTCTCATCTGTATTGCTCCTATGCCCTAAGCAAGGGACATCGGCTGCAATAGGAGAAAGGTTAATGAGTAAGCCAGAAAGCACAGGTCAGGCGTCCGAAAAAAAGGTGTCGCCCTTTAATGGCTAGGGGCTGACCAGAACAGTGTGTACGGCCAAGCGTCGATCGTTCCCAGCGCATTTCGTCCACTGTCTCCAACCTCACCGGAACCTGCGTTGTGGAATAATTTGTTACATTCATAGGATAAACTGATCAATCTGTCAGATCCCGAGTGCGCACCATGGCCATAAACTTCGACCTTAACGACCTGCAAGCTTTTCGCGCCGTGGTCGAGCAGGGCAGTTTTCGCAAGGCCGCTGACGCCGTGCGTATCTCTCAGCCTGCGCTGAGCCGGCGCATCGAAAAACTTGAAGACGCCCTCGGCGTACGGTTGTTTGAACGCACCACACGTAAGGTCAGCCTGACTCAGGCCGGCCGTGGTTTCATGCCCAGCGTCGAGCGCTTGCTGGACGATCTGGACGTGGCGCTGCTGGGGATCAGCGAAGTCGCCTCGACCCGACTCGGCCATGTCACGGTGGCCTGCGTGCCCTCGGCCGCGTATTACTTCATGCCGCGCGTGATCGCTCATTACCACCGGCAGTTCCCGAAGATCAAAGTAAAAGTGCTCGATTCCAGCGCCCACGACGTACTCAGTGCCGTGGTCAATGGCGAAGCAGATTTCGGTCTGAGCTTCATGGGTACGTTGGAGACTGATGTCGAGTTCGAGCCATTGGTGCAGGAAGGTTATGTCGTGGCCTGTCGGCGCGATCATCCGTTGGCGGGTCGAACCAGCGTCACCTGGGATGAGTTCTATCAGCAGGATTACATCTCGCTGGACAAGACCTCGGGCAATCGCTTTTTGCTGGATCAGGCGCTGACCGGCGTCGTGCCACAACGACAGAGCATCTGTGAAACCCGGCATGTGACGACGATGATCGGCCTGGTGGAAGCGGGGTTGGGAGTAGCGGCGGTGCCGCTGATGGCGATGCCGACAGCGGATCACCCGATTCTGACGCGGGTGCCGCTGACCGACCCGCAGGTCATGCGCAGTGTCGGCCTGATCAAACGCCGGGGTCGCACGTTGACCCCGGCGGCGCTGGAACTGGCACGGCTGGTGGTGGAAATGAAAGTTCAGGTCAGCGACTGACCGAATCCAGCCCGGTGGCCTTTACATCCGGTTGAGCGGCCGAGGATGCCAGGTACTCCAGCAACGCCCTGGCTTGCGCCGGGTGTTGCGCGCCTACGGGAATGCCGGCAGCGAAACGCGTCACCGATTGCACCGACTCTGGAATCTTCGCCACAAAACTTACGCCCGGCACCGGCAGCAATTCGCTGACCTGCTGGAAGCCCAGTTGGTAGTCACCGGTGGCAACCACCGAACCCACGGGGATCTTCGGAATCATCCTGGATTTAGGTTTGAGTTGGTCTTCGATGCCCAGGCGCTTGAACAACTGTTCCTCGATGTACACGCCGCTGGCGCTGTCGGAATAGGCGACGGATTTTGCGTCGAGCAAAGTCTTCTTCAGTCCGTCAACGGAGCTGATGTCCGGCTTCGTCGCGCCCTCACGCACGACGAGCCCGATGCGGGAATCGGCCAGTTCAACCCGTGAAGCGGGATCGACTTTGCCTTGCTTGATCAGGTCATCGAGGGCGTAGCCGACCATGATCACTACGTCAGCTTTTTCCCCGCGAGAAAGACGATTCGGAATAGCTTCCGGCGCCTTGCCCATCGATGGGCCAAGAGCGGTGTCCAGGGTGTTGCCGGTGGACGCGGCGAATTTCGGCCCGAGCACTTTGTAGGCCGCGGTGAAACCGCCGGAGGTCATCACGCGGATCTCTTCCGCCTGGGCGACAGTGCTCAGACCGAGGCTGGCCACCAGGCCGAGGGCGGCGAAATTTAATAGCTTGTTCATGATCGTGTTCTCACAAAGGGCAGGTTCAAGACATCGCCGGTTGCAGGCGGCCGGTGGAGCGGCGGTAGAGATATAACGTGGCGCACAGGGCGCAGAGCGCGGCGAAACTCATCCAGTAACCGGGTGCGGCTTTGTCACCGGTGTACTGAATCAGGAACGTCGACATCGCCGGAGTGAAGCCGCCAAACACCGCCGTAGCCAGGCTGTAAGCCAGGGAGAAACCGGCGACCCGAACTTCGACCGGCATGATTTCCGTGAGCGCCGCAATCATCGCGCCGTTGTACAAACCGTAAATGAACGACAACCACAGCAAGACCAACAGCATGTTGATGAAGCTCGGTGCGTTGACCAGATAAGTCAGCGCTGGATACGCGGTGGCGAGGGTTAACAGCGCCATGGCGATCAGCACCGGGCGCCGACCGATGCGGTCAGACAACGCGCCGCCAATGGGCAGCCAGAAGAAGTTCGAAACACCCACCAGCAAGGTCACCAATAACGCATCGGACGTACTCAGGTGCAGCACGGTTTTGCCGAAGGTGGGCGCGTACACGGTGATCAGGTAAAAAGCCGTGGTGGTGAGGACGACCATCATCATCCCGGCGAACACGATGACCCAGTTCTGCGCGAGGGTGCGGAACACATCGCCCATACTTGGCCGATGTTTTCGCGCTTCGAACTCCTCGGTTTCTTCGAGGTTGCGGCGCAGGAAAAAAATGAACGGCACGATCATGCAGCCGACGAAAAACGGAATCCGCCAGCCCCAATCGGCAATCATTGCGGGCGCCATCCACTGGTTCAACCCGTAGCCCAACGCCGCCGCGACAATAATCGCCACTTGCTGGCTGGCTGACTGCCAACTGGTGAAGAAACCTTTGTTGCCTGGAGTAGCGATCTCCGCGAGGTACACCGAGACGCCCCCCATTTCCGCGCCGGCCGAGAAGCCTTGCAGCAAGCGACCGACCAGCACGAGGGCGGGTGCCAATAACCCGATGGTTTCGTAACCGGGCACCAACACAATGAGAATCGTGCCGCTGGCCATGATCGACAGCGTCACGATCAACCCTTTGCGCCGACCCACATCGTCGATGTAAGCACCGAGTATCACCGCGCCCAACGGACGCATCAGGAAACCCGCGCCAAACACCGCGAAGGTCATCATCAGGGAGGCAAACTCACTACTGGCCGGGAAGAACACGGCCGCTATCTGGGTAGCGTAAAAGCCGAAAAGGAAAAAATCGAACTGTTCGAGAAAGTTGCCCGACGTCACTCGAAAAATCGCACCGGCGCGTGAACGTCCGGAAGGGTTTGATGTTGTCATTGACCTGTACTCCACCGCTTTTATGACGTGCACCGCCTGGACGCGGCGCACGGTTCTTATTGGGGCGAATGGTGGAGCAGGGTGATCGATATGATAAGTGCATTGTTGGCATGCATTAATGCATGAAACGGATCAATGGGAGCGAAGGAGAGGGCGGGTAGGCGTGGTGTCGCCGCCTGTTATTGGCTCGCTCCGGCGCCCTGGCGACGGAAGAACAACGTCACCTGGCCGACCTCTACCCCGAACTTGGACATGCTGGTGCGGTTGATCAAGGTGTCCTCGTCCATCAAGTACATCCAGTCGTCCATGCTCATTTCGTAGGTCGAGTCGTCGACCGGCAGGTTCAGGCGGTAACGCCAGTGCAACGTGTTGCCAGCGACCTGACCCTCGGCGACACCCACCACATCGTCCGCACGCCCGCTCCAGCGGCCCTGGCCCTCAGGCGTCAGGGTCCAGACACGGCGCTGGCGGGTGCCGTCGCTGTACAAGAAGCGCTCGTCGAGAATCAGGTTGTTGCCCTCACGACGGCTGACGATGTCGACCTCGAAACGCTTGGCCACCTCACCGCTGCGCTTCTGAAACATCCCCCAGGCTTTGACGGGCTGGCTGAAAAAATGCGCCAGATCCAATGCTGGTTTTTGATCCGCATAACGGGCGACGTCCACGCTGCCGCAGCTCGCGATGCTGAGTGCCAGTGTTAGTAACAGCAGTAATCGGGTCATTGCGTTACTCCCTGAGTGGGCAGGTGATGAGGGGGAAGTGTTGAATCATGTGCTTGTACGGTTTTCAGTATTTTGTACAGGTTTACCGTCGTCCAATTAGATGAAGGAGCTCGTGGCGTATCGTCGAACTGTCGTGGAAGGCGCCCAGCGTTGATGCGTAAAGGTCAATCGATAGCTAAATAGTTGTACGTGTCTAGATAAGTTGTATAGGTTTTATTCAAGATAGGCGTAAAAAAGTCACCTGACAATGATCGGGTAGTCGGCCACTTCCTCTTTGCTGATTGGACCTGACCTTGTCCGCCGTTCCGATGACGCTTATAGTCCGCCCCGTCGCCCACAATGGCGATTCAGGTTTGGCGACTTGATCGATCGGGTGCGACAGCTCTGTGCTTTTTGCAGGTGCTGTTGCACGCTCGCAAAAGCTGTCTTTTATGGCAGCTGTGCGCGGGAGACCTTCGGGTCTGCCGGTATTCCGATCCCGGTTCGCCAACCTGCGTACAGCTGTCACCCATTCGTTTGGCGACGATTGGGGGCAGTCAACTTTTGCTTGATCGGAGTTTTACCTATGGACAGATACACCCCCCTTTCCGGACTCGACGAGATTCCGGCCGCACTGCTCATCGACACCCAAGCCCCACTCGACGTCCTCCAGGCCATGGCCGATTACCGCATTCGCACGGTCACGCAAGTGCTGGAAAACATCGCCTTCCGCGCCGAGATTGGTTGCGACACTGTGGTGCTGGCGGACTTTTCAAAACTGCTGGCCATTCCGCTGCGTGATGGTTGTGATTTGATGGAAGTGATTGGAAAGCGGTTACGGGCGCAGGCGGCGGAGTAAATAAAAACGGGCACCTTGAAGGTGCCCGTTTTTTTGTGTAATTCGATACCGTCGCAGCGTTGAATGAGATCGTCTTAAGCCACTTTGTTGCGGCGGATGAAAATGTCTCGGCAGGCGTTAGCCACTGGTCAAGCCGTTTTTTCTGCAGTGCATTGTTGACGAAAACGGCTTGAAGATGAGCGAGTAGGGGCTGGTTGGAGCTTATAAGAAACGGCAGTAGATAGCCCGAGGCTGCCCTTCGGGAAGGCAGCTAACAGACCCACAGCTGCCTGTCAGCAAAGGCATAAATCGACCCAAAGCGGACATTACTGAAGCGCGTGTCGCGATTCGTGCCTCAGCCGCTGCTGCAAGCGATCAAGGGCGGCCTCCATTCGCGCAATTCTGACAACTATTTGGCATTGAACTACGCTGCGATACGTACCCCCTGACCTGTATCTTGTGAAGTAAGGAACTGGCGCATGCACAGCAGGTTGCTCGCAGCATTGTTGATTGTCCTGGGAGTGTTCTGGTCTGTCCTCCTATGGGCGCAAGAAGCTCCAAAACCGGTTGATGCCCCAGCCGTCACTCTGAAAATCGCCAATCGCAACATCATGGTGTTCCGCGCGACGTTGCTGGGCGAAGCCCCCGAAATCCGGGTCAAAAGGGCAAAAACCGCAATCAATGAAGCCCTGGATGATGCCGACGATCTGCGTGTCACGCTCGATTCGATTCAGAACAGTTACCTGGTGCTGCTGGGCGCTAAGCGTGCCTTTATCGTTTCGCCTCAGGATGTCGATGCTACTGAATACGAGTCGGTGCAGCAGGCAGCTGAAGCGGCAGCTGAAAAACTTCGACAGGTGGTAGCCGAAACCCAGGAAGCGCGCAGCTTGCGTCTGATTCTCAGGTCATTGGCAGCTGTGGCACTTGCCACTGGCATTTACGTCGCGCTGCTCTGGGGGATGGCGTATCTGCGTTCCCGGTTGTTGAGGAAACTGCCTGACTTGATGCATCGGCACACTCAAGCGTTGAAAGTCGGACGTGTGCAGGTGATTGATTCCAGTTTCCTCTACCCGCTGGTCAGTCGTTTGCTCGGGCTGCTGCGCTGGTTCGTCGTGCTGCTACTCACCTATGAATGGTTAGGATTTGTCCTCTCGCGCTTTCCCTATACCCGACCCTGGGGAGAAAGCCTTAATAACTACTTATTGGAACTCGTCGACTATTTGCTGCAAGGCGTAGTCGGGGCCATCCCGGGCCTTGGCGTGGCGGTGGCCATCTTCTTCATTGCCCGGGGCATAACAGCGGTTGCGCGGCGGATTTTGCGGCGCATGGCGACGCCCGGTACTTTCAGTTGGCTGAATCATGAAACGCTGCAACCCACTCAGCGCCTGACTTCGCTGGCGATCTGGCTGTTCGCATTGGCCATGGCCTATCCCTATTTGCCAGGCGCCGGTACAGATGCCTTCAAAGGATTGTCGGTACTGATCGGTTTGATGATTTCTCTCGGTGCGTCCAGTGTGGTCGGGCAAGCGGCAGCCGGGTTGATCCTCACGTACACCCGCACCTTGCGGCCAGGGGAGTTTGTGCGCATTGGTGAATACGAAGGCACGGTTACAGAATTGGGGATGTTTACAACGCGCATCCGAACAGGGCTGGGGGAAATGTTGACGCTGCCCAATTCGATGATCACCGCAACCGTCACCAAGAACTATTCGCGTACCGTGCAAGGCCCCGGTTATGTGGTCGATACGGTGGTAACCATTGGCTATGACACGCCGTGGCGTCAGGTGGAGGCGATGCTGCTGGAAGCCGCCCGGCGCACCCCGGGAGTTCTCGATGAGCCGCCCGCCCAGGTGTTCCAGACCGCTTTATCCGACTTCTATCCCGAATATCGACTGGTGGCCCAGGCCATTCCCAGCCAACCCCGGCCACGCGCAGAGCTGCTCAGTATGTTGCACGCCAATATCCAGGATGTATTCAACGAGTACGGCGTGCAGATCATGTCCCCGCACTATCTTGGCGATCCCAGCGAAGAGAAAAAGGTACCGAGGGACAAGTGGTTTACCGCACCCGCGCAAGAGTCGAAGGAATTTGACCGCCATTGAAGGGAGTTCGCACCATGCTTGAGTTTCTGCTTCATGCCTTGCGTACTGATCCGGAAATTGCGGTATTCCTGGCCATCGCACTAGGGGTGTTCATTGGTCGTATTCGTATCGGCAGTTTTCACCTGGGCTCGGTAGCGGGTGCTCTTCTCATGGGGCTGCTGATCGGCCAGATCGGGCTGGAAGTACCGACGGGTTTGAAGTCGGTATTTTTTGTGATGTTCATCTACGCCGTCGGCTTCAAGAGTGGGCCAGAGTTCTTCGGCAGTCTTAACCGCGGTACCTTCAAGTTGGTGTTACTCAGCGTGGTGCTGTGCGCAACTGCGCTGGGCTCGATTTTGCTAATGAACGCGATATTCCACTTCGATGCCGGCTTCACCGCCGGACTCGGAGCCGGTGCATTGACGGATACGGCGATCATGGGCACGGCCACCAGCGCCATCAATCAGCTCCCGATCGATAGCGTGGCAAAGGCTCAACTCAACAGCCACATGGCTATTGCTTATGCCATCACCTACCTCTTCGGCACCATCGGCCTGATTGTCTTCGTCGGCAGCATTGCGCCGAAACTGCTGGGCGTCGATCTTCGGTCGGCGGCTCGTGACCTGGAACTGGAATTGGGCATCGCCAGGGACGAAGACGCGATCACCATCCCCTACACACGCATGGTGGTGCGGGCACATCAGGTGGCGGACAGCAGTGCGGCGAATGGGCTCAGCATTGCCGACTTTGAAAAAATGCACGAGTCACTGACCGTCGAGCGGGTGGTACGCGATGGCCTGATTATCGAGCGTGATGAAGGCTTCATCCTCAAGGCCGGCGACATCATCGGGGTCTATGCCTTGCGTGAAGCCGTCGGTCCACTGTCGCAGTGGGTAGGCCCGGAGATCGACCATGCCGAATCGCTGTCGTTTCCGACCCGCGAGGTCGATATTGTCCTGACTTCACCGGAGTTCGCCGGCAAGACCATTCACCAGGCCAGATCCCGGCTGGAAAATACTCGGCGCCTGGGCTGTTTTATCATCTCCATTACCCGCCAGGGCTACGAGTTGCCCCTGTTGCCCAATACGGTTTTGCGTCGGGGCGACGTGCTCAAGATGACTGGCCGCACCGCCAGCGTCGAGTCACTGGCCAAGCGTCTGGGGCGGATTCGCGAGAGCAACTACAAAAGCGATATCGCCGTGCATACGCTGGGAATGGTACTGGGTTCATTGCTGGGGTTGTTGTCCACCCACGTCGGGATGATCCCGGTGGAACTGGGGATTGGCGGTGGAGTGCTGGTCGCTGCTTTGGTGATCGGCTGGTACAACTCGCGCCACCCGGAAATCGGCGCATTGCCGCCGGCCGCGCAGTGGGCGTTCTCCGAGTTCGGCTTGACAGCCTTCGGTGCGGTCGTCGGTTTGCTTGCAGGCCCGGCGGCGTTCGCCGCCATGCGCGAGCAGGGCCTGGCGCTGCTGTTGTCCGGCGCTGTGGTGACGATTGTGCCGCCGCTGGTGGCCTTGTACTTCGGTCGTTACATCCTGCGCCTGCACCCGATGATCCTGTTCGGCGCCCTGGCCGGGGCGCAGACCGAGGCGGCGTCGATGAACAAGATCATCGAGCAGTCCGGCAGCAACACCCCGGTGATCGGCTTTACCGTCTGCTACGCGATTTCCAACGTGCTGCTGGCGGTGTGCGGGCCGATCATCGTGTTTGTGGTGGCCGGTTGAGGGGCGGGTCTAGAAACCACTCTCACGCATGAACACGGCCATCACATGAGTAGCGCCGTCCGCCAAGAGGCTGCGGCGCTCGCCTTCGATCTTCAGGTGACCACGGGTTTCCCTCAGGCCCGGCAAAGGGTCGTCGAGCTGAATCAAGACCTGGAACAGCGCCGTGCTGGGAATCAGTGCGTGTTCGGCGTTCGTGGTCGGCACCGGCCCGCCGTAGCGCGAAGACAGCATGCGGTGTGACAACTGGCTGGCACGGGTACTGCCGATCTGCAGGACATGGCCGCTGAGTGGCGTGGTCTGACCGTCCGGGTAGAAGCGCACGCGATCACCGGCGGCCAGGTGGTGCACCTGATCCTGGGCGACGTAGGCATCCACCTGCCAGCTGCGCGGATCGATGAGGATACCCATGGGCTCCTGGCGGCCAATCCACTGGCCGGCTTTCCAATCCGGATTGACGTCCAGCCAGACCCCGGCGAACGGCGTTTGCAGATTGAGCCGGGCGATCTCCGAGCGGGCGGCCCGGGCTTCTTCGAATTGCACGTTGAGGCGCTGGCGGGTCACCGCATCTTCCGCGAGGCCGCCGGGGTCGGCCAGTAGTCCTGACAACCGGGCTTCGTAGCTGCGCGCGTTGGCTTCACTGCTGCGCAGACGCAGGGCGATGTCCGGCTCGTCGAGCACGATCAGGGTTTCTCCCGCCTTGACCGCACCTTCAGGATGGATTGATTGCAGGCGCGCCGGGTAGGGTGCGTAAACCCGCAACTGCTGCTCGGCGCGGGCCACGCCCACCGCGTCGATCTGGCTGCGCCAGGGCATTGCCAGGCCGATCAGCACCAGTGCCAGCACCCCGTAGAACAGCACTTTGCGCAGGCGCGGAACGCTCGCGCGATGTTGCCACCAATGGTTGAGTTCGCGCACCACCGGCATGGCGATAAACCAGGACAGTTCGACCATGAACAGGATGATCCCCAGTAGTTTGAAAAAGAACAGGTAGACCGCCAGGGCAATCCCCAGGAACAGCACCAGGCGATACAGCCAGGTCACGATGGCAAAGGTCACCAGCAGCCGCCGTTGCCCGGTCGGAAAGGGCTCTGGCCATGGCTCCTGCAACCCCAGCAGGTTGCGCCGCAGCGTGACGCGCGCCAGGGCCGATGAGCGCTCGTGCAGGTTGGGAAAGTCCAGCAGGTCGGAGAGGATGAAGTAGCCGTCGAAGCGCATGAACGGACTGGCGTTGAGGGCCAGCGACAGCAGCCAGCTGGTGGTCGCCAGATAGAGCAGGGCATTGCGCAGGGCGCCCGGATCGCAGAGGGCCCAGCCCAGGGTCGAGAGCCCCGCCAGGGACAGTTCGGTGACGATGCCAGCCGAGGCGATGGCCAGACGTTGCCGCGAACGGCTGAGCTTCCAGCTCTCGCCGGTGTCGGTGTAGAGCATCGGCCACAGCACCACAAAAGCGATGCCCATGTGCCCGACCCGCAACCCCAGGCGCGTCGCTACCAAGGCATGCCCCAGTTCATGCAGGGTCTTGGCGACGATCAGCGCCAGGGCAAAACTGAACAGCCCCTCGGTGGAAAACGACTCGACTACCGCATGGGTAAACACGTCCCACTGCTGCAGGACCAGAATCACCCCGAGCAGGCTCAGGCTGAACACCAGCAGACCGGTGAGCGGATGGAACAACCAGCCCAACATCCCCGCCAGACGTTGCAGCGGCTGTTGCGGGTGCAACAGTGGAATGCGGAAAAACAGGTAGTGGTGCAACCACCAGCGCCAGCTCAGCCAGCTGCCTTGCTCACCCTTGGCCTTCAGCCGATCCAGTGCTTCGGGGCCGGACCGCAGCAACTGGTGCTGTTCAAGGAACTGACGGAAGTCGAGGACTTGTTCAACCGCAGGCTTGAGCGCGGTGCCCTCGGCAATCTGCTCGCTGATCTGCCGTGGCGACTGGCCCCAGCGCAACAGGCATTCGAATTCCAGCCAGCCAATGCGGTAGAAGCGATTGATCACGGTGTCCTGGATGACCCAGGCCGGTTCGCCGTCGCTGCCATCGGCGGCTTCGCTCAGGCGCAGATCTTCACGCAGGGGCGGCAGGGGCAGGTCTGCGGGGTCGTTCATCACCAGCCGCTCCACGCCCGCAGTGTCGCCAGCGGTCGGCGCAGCAAGTAATAACCGAGCATCACCCGCCCGCCGTAGAGCTTGGCGGTGCCGTGCAGGCCGAGTCGCGCGTGTTCCGGTGCGCCCTCAATACTGGCCAGCAGGCGGTAGGCGACCACGCCTTCATCGCTGGGGCGGGCCTGGTAGCTGGTTTCGAGGATCTTGCCCTTGAGCGGAGTCAGCGGGTAGGCGGTGAGAAACAGGGTAACTTCGGCCCCAGGCTCCAGGGCGATGGCGTCCGCCACGGCCAGTTGAATCAACATGGCCGGCTGGCTCGGATCGGCCACCTGCATGATGCGCTCGCCGGTCACCACCGGCTTGCCCAGCCAGTCGTTGGGATCACTGAACACCGCCACGCCAGCCCTCGGTGACAGCACCTGCGTACGTTTGAGCTGGGCCTGAACGGCGGCCAGTTCTGCCCGGCGTTGTTGCGCGCGGCCCTCCAACAAGGTCAGTTCGTTCTTGCTCTGGGGATTGTCGAAAGCCCGCTGGCTGGCGGCGAGCAGCTCGGCATCAGCCACCATGACTTCCTTGCCCAGGACCTCGGCGCGACTGCGCAGCGTTGTTTCGTCGAGGACGAACAGCGGCGTGCCGGCATTCACTGGCTGGTTGGGGCGGACCTGAATCTTCTCGATCACCCCGTCAATGGGCGAGCTGATGATCTGTGCCTGGCGCGAGACGATCTCCGTCGGCGCCAGTGCGGTTTGCCGTACCGGCAGCAAGAGCAGGGCGCCCAGCACGATCAGGCCCAGCAGCAATTGTTTGCGATTGGGCCACCAGCGACTTAGGCGTCGGCGTCGGCTCAGCGCCGCCCAGCAGTAGCCCCAGGTGTTGACGAGGCCCTTGAGGTGCGGCCAGAAAATCGCCGGCGGCTCCTGTTCCAGCAGCAGGATCAGCAGGCCGAGACGTTGCCCGCCGCGGTCCTCGACCGGCACGCACCATAATCCCGCTGGCCACCACTCGTTCCAGCCTTCGGCTATTTCCTCGGGTGCGCTGACCTTGTCCTGAGTCAGCCACACCGGATCGCCCGCGGGCACTTGAGCTGCCAGCCAGCGACTGGCGCGCCGCAGCCAGACAAGATAAGGCGAATCCTCGCTGGGCCTCGCCAGGCCGGAAACGTTCAGCAGCTCAAGTGATGCATCGCGTTGGGCAAACACCAACGCCTGATGAAACGGCAGCAGCGGGTACAGATCGTTGGCCATGCTGAAGGCCAGGGCGGGCAGCGTTTCAGCCGCCATGGCCTTGTCGCGCAGGGCATCGAGTTGCAGCAGCAGATGAGGGTGCGGCAGCGGCTCGTTCATGGTCATGGCTGAGCACTTTTCTGCTGCGCCGTTTCCTCGTTGAACCGTGCGGTGCCGCTCATGCCAGCCATCAGGTCGGAGTATTTTTCGTCAAGGCGGGCTTCGAGCTCGACGGTCTGGGCCACGGCATCGACCCGTGAGTTGATGGCGCTGACATGAGCCGGGTAGGTTTTCCCGGTTTCATGGATGCTGACTTGCAACGGCAGGCCAGGCTTGAGGGATTTGAGCAGGTTCGAGGGCACGTTCAGGCGCACCTTCAGGGCACCGTCGCTGACCAGGTCGAACAAAGGTGTGCCGGCGGTGACGGTCTGGTACGGCTTGACGTAGACCTTGGCGATGCGCCCGGAGAACGGCGCCAGCACCTGGCAATAACCGCTCTGTGCCACGCCCATGGCCCGGGCGCCCTCGGCCTTCTGCACTTCGGTATTGGCCATGGACACTTCGATGTCGCCCACGGCATTGAGCTGGCGCAGTTGCTTCTTCGCTTCGAGGTTCTGTTTGGCCATGGCCAGTTCGGCCACGGCTACCTTGCTGCGGGCTTCGGCTTCGTTGCAGTTGAAACGCGCCAGCACTTCGTTTTTGCCGACATGTTCGGCGAAGCCGGTCTTCAGCTCGCCGAGGGTGCCGGCCATCTGGCTCGACAGGGTGGTTTCCAGCTCTGCGGCGAGCAGCACACGAATGGCGCTGGCGCTGTCCATTAAAGGTGCCATGGAGGGTGACGATGGTGCGTCGTCGGCATTGACGGGCAGGATCAGGAAGGTCAACAACAGGGCCGCGCAACGGGACTCAAGGGCGGTTTTGCGCATTCGGCGTTCCTTGCTGAGAGATGAGCAGGCGTTGCTGTTCTTGTTCGTTCAAGGTGCGCTGGATTTCCCGGGCCAGGGTCTTGACGTCGTGTTTTTCGATTTCCGTCGGCAGCACGTCCAGGCCGATCGAGTTGTACAAGCGACCCCAGGCCGCCTGGGCACTGGAGAACGCCGCTTCGCGCTGATACCGCGAGAGCAGGTAGCGACCTTCGGAGCGAATCACTTCAAGATCCGAGCCCAGGGCGCCGGTCTTGGCTGCAGTGGCGTAGTCGAGCAGGCTGCGGTCGACCCGCAGGCTGTCTTCGGTGAACTCCACTTCCTGGCGTGCCAGTTGATACCGCAGGGTGCCGACCCGGACCTGGGTGAGGATCGCCATGGACAGCGCCACGCGGCGGGTGTCGTCGGTTTCGCTCTGGGACTTCTGGGCGGCATTGAGCGACGGCAGTTGCAGCAGGCGCAGCAGGTTCATCGAGACTTGCAGGCCGGTGGCGTTCCAGTCGTTGTTGTACAGGTATTTGTTGGAGTCGTAGCGGTAGCCGAAGTCGACGCTGACGTTGGGCCACAGCTGCGCCTTGGCGATGTCCAGGTCTTTCTGGTTGACCCGCTTGCGGTACCACTCTTCCATGATTTCCGGGCGATGCTCGAGCGACAGCTGCTCCAGCTGCGCCATGCTCTGGCGCACTTCCGGCAAAGGTGGATCAGGCATGTCGGCGAGGATCATTTTCGCCCCCGGTGGCAGCGACATCAGCGCGGACAACTCGGCTTGGGCGAACTCAAGATCCTGGCGGCGAACGGTCAACAGGTAGATCGAATCCAGTAAGGCGCGCTGATAGGCGAGGATCTCCTGGCGGGGCAACAGGCCACGGGTCTCGGCTTCCCGGGCCGACGTCAGGGCGGTGTGGGTGCGCATCAGCAGTTTGTCCACTTCCGGTAGCAGGCGCTGGGCGCCCAGGGCCCGCCAATAGGCGTTACGAACATCCTGCAGGACGTTCTGCGCCACTTTGCGCCGGCGTTCTTCGGCCATGAGGATCTGGTCGGATTTTTGCTGGGTGCGGTAGTAGGCCACGCCGAAGTCCAGCAGGCTCCAGCTCATGCCCAAGCCGTACAACTCGCGATAACGCTCTTCGGAGGTGGATGCACGCAAGCTGACCTGACGGTCTTCGATACCGATCGAGGTCCCGCCTGAGTCATTGTTGCGTCCGGCATAACCGGCCGAGGCCACCAGGCGCGGCAGCATTTCATGACTGGAGACGTCGCGCAGGTCCGACGCCAGGGCGCTTTCCATGAGCTTTAGGCGGTAGTCGAGGTTGTATTTCAACGCCCGGGCTGCGGCTTCGTAAAAGGTGATCGGCGCGCTCACCGGTTCCTGGCCGGAGTACATGCGCGTCTGGTCGGCAATGATCCGCTGGCGGTTCTCTTCGTCAGTGGCGGGCTTGGGATCCAGCGACGAACAAGCGCTGAGCAGCAGGGCAGAAGCGATGGTGGTACAGACAAACCTGTTCGCGTTGTTAGGCATGTTCAATCCTTTATGCTCTTCGTATCGATTCTGTTCGAACACTTCAGTTGCCCCGGCTGTCGGGCCGCAGGCGTTGGGCGGCGTTGCGCAATTGCGCACTGAATCCACGGGCCGGGCGTTGCTCCTGACGCGGCTCCTGTTGCTGTTCCGTTTGCGCCGGGCCACGAGTCAATTCCGCCGGGTCAATGGCGAACAGCGACGGATCGCTGAGCAAGCCGTCGGCACTCAGACTGATGCGTCCGTGACGGCCGAGAATCCAGGTCGCTTCCGTCTCGGCATCACGCCTGCTCTGGCGCACCGCATCGGCAACGTATTGGTCCGGCACCAGGCCAAGGCCATTGCCCAGGGATTCACTGAGTAATTCGCCGTTGGAGGCCAGGCGCAGGTTGCTGCCGTCAGCGTTCCAGGTCGAGAGTTCCAGGGCCAGGGCGGCGCGTTCGACCACCGGCGTGACGAAGATCGCCGGCTGCGGATCAGGCAAAAGCAGGCTGCCGTTACGGTTGTCCGTGTTCCTGTCGAAGAAGTTGCCCTGAGGCGCTGGAATAAAGGGCGTGGCGATGTCCAGGGTGATCACCAGTTCGGCCTGGTCGGTGGCGCCGTTGATGTCACTGATGGTGTAGGTGAACACGTCCCGCAGCAGTTGGCCCAGGCCCGCGGCGGCGAGCACCTGCGGGTTGCTCTGGTCGATGGTGTAGGTGTAGCTGCCATCGGCATTGAGCACCAGGGTGCCGTAGAGACCCTGGATCGGCTGGCCGACTACCCCCGTCGTGCCGCTGCCGTTTTCGGCGCCCGTGCGGATGCCTACCACTTGCAGATGGTCATTGGCATCCACGTCGCTGTCGTTGGGCAGGACGTTGCCACTGGTTTGTGGCGCCTGCACCTGATCAGTGGCGGTGGCGCTGTCGTTGCGCGCCACCGGTGCATCGTTGGCGCCCTGGATGACCACGGTCAGGCGCGCATCCGAGGTCGCGCCGGCGGTGTCGGTCATGCGATAGGTGAAGGTTTCGCTCAGGGTTTCGCCAGCGGTGCGCAACGCCTGGACCGTGGGATTGCTGTTGTCGATCAGGTAGGTATAGCTGCCGTCGGCATTGAGGATCAGTTGCCCGTAGCGACCGGTCAACACTTGCCCTGAGCTGGCGGACTGGCCGTTTTCGCCGGTGACGGACTGAACCTGTTTGCTTTCGCCATTGACCACGCTGTCGACGTCGCTGTCGTTGCCCAGCACGTTGCCTGTGGCGTTGCTGCCCGGTGTACCGTTGGCCACGCCACCTGCTTCGATGGCGGTGGAGAAGTCGTCCTGGGCGATGGGGGTGTCATTGCTGCCGTCTACGGTGATGCGCAACTCGGCGGCGCTGATGGCACCGAAGAAATCGGACAGGGTGTAGCTGAAGACATCGGTCAAAGTCTGGCCGCTCTGGCGCAGCGACTGGACCACCGCCAGGTTGTTGTCGACCGTGTAATGCCAGCTGCCATCGGCATTGAGCACCAGGTCGCCGTAAAGTCCGCGCAGTGAGCTGCCGAGGATACCGTTGGTGCCGGTTCCGGTGATGCCGCCGGTACGGATTTCGCTGACGGTGAGGGCATCGTCTTCGACGTCGGTGTCATTGCTGATCACATTGCCGCTCGGGTCGATGCCCGGCTGGCTGTTGTTGAGACCGCCGGCTTCGACCGCCGTGCCCGCATCGCCATTGGCCACTGGTGCCGAATTGCGCCCGCGGATAATGATATGAATTTCCGCCAGGTCAGTCTGCCCGCCACGGTCGGTGACCTGGTAGGTGAAACGTTCGTTGAGGAACTGCAGCGGTCCCAGTGCCAGTACGGTGGGGTTATTGGAGTCGGCGATGTAGGTGTAGTTGCCGTCGGCGCCGATGATCAACTGGCCGAACAGCCCGTTGACCAAGGTGCCGTTGGTGTTGTCGGTACCGGCGTTGACCAGACCCAGGCTGCCGCCCGCCGCTTCGGTACCGAAGCGGATACCCGTGACGAGCAGGCTGTCACCCTGATCGACGTCGGTATCGTTGGGCAGTACGTTGCGGGTCGGGTTGACGGCGTTGCCAGTGCCGTTATCGGCCACGGCCAAGGCCACATCGTCGGTCGCCACTGGCGCATCCCAGGCACCGTCGATGCGGATGCTCAGTTGGGCGATGTCCGTGGCGCCGGCGGTGTCGCGCATGCGGTAGGTGAAGGTTTCCACCAGGGAATCGCCAACCTTGAGTGCCTGCACCGCCGCCAGATTGTTATCGACAGCATAACTGTAGGTCCCGTTGGCGTTGATCGTCAGGGTGCCGTACAGGCCGCTGAGACTCTGGGCGGCGCCCAGGGTGGTGAAGGTGCCGCCAGCGGCTTCGCTGCCGGTGCGGATATCGGTAACGGTCTTGGTGTCGCCGGTATCGATGTCGCGGTCGTTGGTCAGTACGTTGCCGGCAGGGTTGACGCCTGATGTGCCATTGAAGGTGCCGCCGGCTTCCACGGCCACTGTGCTGTCGTCCTGGGCCAGGGGGTTGTCGTTGGCACCGACTATGACGATGGTCAGGGTGGCGTTGTTGGTGGCGCCGAACAGGTCGCGGATACGGTAGGTGAAGGTCTCCGTCAGGGTATCGAGCGGGGTACGCAAGGCCTGAACACGCAGGTTGTCGTTGTCGACCACGTAGGTGTAGCTGCCGTCAGGGTTGAGCAGCAGGGTGCCGAACTGCCCCCTGAGGCCGCCGCCGAAGGTGCCGAACGTGGTGCCCTGGTTGAACTCGATGACGCTCAGGGTCTCGCCATTGCCATCGACGTCGGTGTCATTGTTGAGGACGTTGCCGCTGGGGTTGAGCCCTGGCCGGTCGTTGTTCAGGCCGCCGGCCTCGGTCGCCAGGTTGACGTCGGGGCGGGCCACGGGCGTGTCGTCTCGCCCGACGATGGTGATGCTCAGGCTCGCGCGGTCCTCCGCGCCGCTGGCATCGATTACCGTGTAGCTGAACAGGTCTGCCAGGGTCTCGCCGAGGCGCAGGGCCTGGACCTCGGCCATGTTGTTGTCGAGTCGATAGTTATAACTGCCGTCGGCGTTGATCGTCAGCCAGCCGTAGGTGCCACGCAATTCGCTGCCCAGGGTGCCCGCGGTGCCTGTCGCGAATTCACCACCGGTGCGCACGCTCGCCACGGCCTGAGTTTCGCCGTAGTCATGGTCTGGCAGGTCGCCGGGTACCTCGCCGCCGTCGACGTCGGTATCGTTGGTCAGCACATTGCCGATCGGGTCCTGGCCGGGGCTGTTGTTGTTCAGGCCACCGGCCTCGATGGCGACGGACGTATCATCGCCGGCGACCGGGGTGTCATTGCGGCCACGGATCAGCACGATGATTTCCGCCGTGTCGGTTTCCGGCACCGGCCCGACGCTGTCGCTGATGGTGAAGGTAAAGCGCTCCAGCAACAGATCGCTGCCGGTGCGCAGTGCCTGCACGTCCGGATTGAGATTGTCGAGTGCGTAGCTGTAGCTGCCGTCCGGGAAAATCGTCAGCGTCCCGTACAGGCCGGCGAGCACCGTGCCACCGACGTCGACCGCGATCGGTGTGCCGCCATCACCGCTGCCGCCGGGCTGGATCAACGTGACTGTCAACGGGTCGCCATCCGGGTCGGTGGCATTGACCAGGACATCGCCGGAAGGGTCGGCCCCCGGGGTGCCGTTATCGATACCACCGGCTTCCGTCGCCAGGCCCACCACCAGCTGCGCGACGGGTGGGTCGTTGACCCCGTGCACGGTGATGACCAGCTGCGCGGTGTCAGTCAGGCCGTTGGTGTCGGTGATGCGGTAGGTGAAGACGTCGCTGAGTGTTTGGCCCGCTTGCAGCCCCTGGACCTGGGCATTGGTGCTGTCGACGTCATAGGTAAACGAACCGTCGGCGCCGATGCGCAGGGTGCCGTAGAGGCCGGTCACCGCAGTGCCGTTGGCCTCGGTGGTGCCTGCAGTGACGCCGCTCAAGGCATCGAGGGCCGGGTTGTAGGTGGCTTCCGTCTTGTTGATGACGCCATCGACCCGCAGTTGCGTATTGGGCCGGTCCGCCGAGTCGATGTCCTGGTCGATGCCGTTACCGCCGGCCTGGTCGATGGTGCCAGGTCGGCTAGGGAAGAGGATGACATTGCCGGTCGGATTGCTTTCCGGCGTTGTGCCGTTGGTTGGAGCAGCCTGGGCTTGGGCGGCGTCGTCGCTGGCCACCGGGGTGTCGTTTGCACCCTGAATCACGATGCGCAACTGCGCCACGTCGTCGAGACCGCCAGCGTCGGTAACCCGGTAGCTGAAAAACTCGACCAACTGCTGGCCCGGACTCAGGCGCTGCACCGTGAGGTTGCTGTTATCGACGGCGTAGCTGTAGGTGCCATCGGGATTGATGGTCAGGGTTCCGTACAGGCCGATACTCGGGGTGCCTACGGTCACCGGAAGGAACGACCCCGTGGCGGCCTCGGCGACCGGCCGAATGCCCGTCACCGTGCGGGTTTCGCCATTGGCGACGCTGTCGACGTCGGTGTCATTGGTCAACACGTTGCCTTGGGCAGGGCTGCCGCCGGTGCCGTTGGCGATGCCACCGGCTTCGACAGCAATCCCCTCGTCGTCCACGCCGACCGGTGTGTCGTTGGCACCCTGGATCGTCACGGTCAGGTTGGCCGTCGAGGTTGCGCCGCCCAGGTCGCTGATCACGTAGGCGAACGTATCCTGCAGGATCTGCCCCGACAGGCGCAGGGCCTGCACCGTCGCATTGTCGTTATCGACTACGTACTCATAGGAGCCGTTGCTGCCCACCAGCAATTGCCCATACAGGCCGTTGATCACCACTACGCCGTCGGCGGGTGCCTGGACGCCGGCGACCGATATCACCCGCAACCGGTCGGCATTGGTCGCGATGTCGACGTCGGTGTCGTTGGTCAGCAGGTTGCCCCTTGGATCGATACCGATCACGTTGTTGTTGGTACCACCGGCTTCGACGGCGGTGGCGACGTCGTTGACTGCCACGGGAGCGTCATTGACCGGGTCGAGAATGATCTGCAGGGCGTCGGTATCGGTCAGGGCATCGCCCGCGCCACCCGGCAGGCCGTCGCCATCGGCATCGCCGAAGTTGCCCTGGTCATTGCTGGTAACCGTCAGGGTGTCGGTGCCGTTGAAGTTTGCATTGCCCAGATAGAGCAGGCTGGCCAGGGCAGTATTGACGTTGGCGATGGTGCCGCTGAGGGTCAAGGTCGCGGTATTGGCGCCTCCGACGGTGACTCCGGGCACCGTGGCACCGAGGAACAGCGTGCCCTGGAGCACCTGCAGGGTCACCGTGACGTTGCGGTCGTTGACGTTCGGGTCGCGGTCAACATCAATGTCCGCCACGCTGATGCCGGTGATGCCGAGCGCCACGTCTTCCTGGCCTTGCTGGTTGCCGGGCAGGGTGTTGACGGGGGCATCATTCTGTTCGACGTAACCGGCATCGGCACTTTGCGTGGCGGCATCGCCCAGGCTGACAGTGATCTGGCCGAGGGTGCCGGCATCGGTGTCGACACGCACACGCAAGTCGCCCAGCGGCTGCGGGTAACTGACCAGACCGGCGGGCACGTCGATGCGGAACAGGCCCAGCGGCAGCACGCCAAAATGGTATTGCCCGTTGGCGTCGGTGACGGTGGTGAACTGCAGGTTGTCGGCGGTTGTGGCCAGGTTGCCGTCAATCCCGGCCCAGGTCAGGGTCACGGTCTGTCCGGCCAGGCCGGCGCCGTCGGGGATGGCGCTGGCGGTGGGTGAAGTGGTGTCGTTCCACAGGGTTCCGGTGATGACGCCGAGCCCGGCGTTGTCACGCAAGATGTACTGGTTCGGGCCGACGGTGCTGCCTGTACGCTCGCCGTCCACCGTGCCGTCGACACCGACAACGTTGCCGCCCCAGCTGGTGAAGTCTTCGGGCAGGCTGCTCCAGGTCAGCGTCGCATTGCTGCTGGCGACGATGGCGTCGTTGGGCAGGGTGACCTGGTAGCGCACCTGGATCTGTGCGCCGACGTCCAGTTGATCGAAGTTCACGCTCACGCCGCCCGTGGTGCTAAACGTGACGCCAGCGGGCAGGTTGCCCGGGCCAAAGGTGGTGCCGTTGAGGGTGACGCTGACCAGGGTGTAGTTGCTGCCACCGGCGAAGCTGTCGCTGACTTGCGCATCGAAGGCTGGCAGGCCGCCGTTCTGGGTGAAACTCAGCTGCACCGTAGCGCTGCCGCTGGTGCCACCGGGATTGGGGTCGAAGCCGACGATCTGTTTGTCCAGGCCGCTGAAGCTGGGCTCGACGATGCGCTCCAGTACCGTGTCGCTGTTGGCACGGCCCGCACCGTTGACGATCTCGTGGGCGGCGACGGCCAGTTGCGCACCGGCGATGTTGCTGGCGGTGTTGGTGACCCGCACGTTGAACTCGATGGAGATGCCTTCCAGGTCGTCATCGCTACCGTTGCCATTGACCACGTTGCCGAGGTTGAAGGTCACCACCTGGCTGCCGTCGGGATTGGTGATCACCGTGACCCGGCTGGGGTCGAACACACCCTGGGGCGCCAGGCCAGAGAGGTCAGGTGTGATCGGCAGTGCTTCAGGGCTGTTCTCGTTGCCGTCGATGTCGAGGGTGCCGCCGACGATCAGGTTGGCGTCGCTGACCAGGCCCCCGTTGGAAATGAAGGCAATGCGCAAGGCGTTGACCAGCGCATCGGGGGAGATGAATTCCAGGCCGTTGGCCAGAGTGATCTGGATCTGGTAGTTGGGGTTGTTGCCTTCTGGCACCAGCACTACCACGCGGTAGCGGATGACCTCCCCGATCGTCACCTGCTCGGTCGGGGCGGTGGTCGGCGCCGGCGCGGCGGTGTCGGGCAGACCGCCGACCCGGGAGATCTCGATGGACTGCGCCACCGGAATGATCAGCGTGGAAATATTGCGGTAGTCGTTGAGCGTGCCGCCATTGAGCGGGCCATCGACCCCGCTACGCTCGCCGACCTGCGGGCCGTCGAGGCTGGTCCATTGCAGCGTGGCGACGTTGGCGAAATTCGATTGCGCGGCCGCAGTGGCATTCACCACCCCGGTCAAACTCAGCACGATGCTGCCACCCTTGGCGATGTCGATGTTGGCGCCGTTGACGGTGCGCAACTGGCCGCCGACCAGCTCGAAGTCAACGCCACCGTTATTGGTTGCGCCGTTTTGATAGAACACGCCGACCAGGGTGACGTTGTCGAGCTGGCTTGGCAGGTTGTCGAGGAAACTGATGTCGAAGGCGTCAAAGTCGCTACCACCGGCACCGTTGGTCAGGGTGATGGTGAAGCTGACCGTGTCGCCCTGGTCATAACCGCCGACACCGGCGGTGGACGTCAGTACCTGGGTAATTTGCAGTGTCGGCTCACGAATGATCACGGTGGGCTGGCCGCCGCTGATGGCGACGGTGCGGTCCACGGCAGCGGCGCCATTGGGCGTGTCGCTGTCCGGGTCGCTGAACACCAGCTGGGCGCTATTCTGCAGCGAGACGTTGGCCTGGTTGCCCGTGATGTTGTTGGCCACCAGTTGCAGGCGAATCACGAAGGTGTTGTTGCCGGTCTGGTTGTCGGCCGAGACGCTGGACACACTGAAGGTCCAGCGAGCATCGGCGCCGTCGACTGCGGTGCCGTTGAACGCGCCGATGACCACGCTGCCGGCAAAGTCGGCACCCAGGGCGCCGCTGCCAGCGCGGGTGGTGATGATCTGGTAGCCCAGCCCGCCGTTGAAACTGGTGTCCAGGCGCATGCCCGGCGGAATCAGGTCATCGATGCGCAGGTTCTGCGTGCTGCCTTCGGGCAGGGTCACGACAATGTCGTAGCGCATGCTTTCGCCGATCACCAGGTCGCTGCCGGTGGTGTGGCTGGCGCTGGAGTCGCCGTTGTCGAGGCTGCCGTCGGCAAACACCTTGGCGATGACCGGTGCCGCCACTTGCTGGTTGGCCAGTTCGGTGAGGTCGGTGGGGGTGAAATCGCTGCCGTCATTGACGCTGGCGTAATTGCTCAGGGTGGCAGTCGATTGCAGGGTACGGCTGGCCTCGATGGTGTTGCTGACCAGCACGTCATAACTGATCACCACCAGGTTCGCACCGCTGGTGTCGGCGGCGGTACCGGAGCGTCCGGCGAGGAGGGTGGCCTGGCCACCGGCGTCGAGGAAGGTGATCTGGTTGCCGGTCACACTGTAATCGGTACCCAGCACCAGTAACGTGCCATCGCCCCGGTAAATTTGCAGGTTGGCCGCCGCCAGGCTGCCACCGACAAAGCTCAGGCCGGAGGGCAGGGTGATGCTGGTACTGACATCGAATGCGCCGCCGCCGCCACTGTTTTCGATCGCCGTGACCAGGCGCAGGCTGTCGCCGCCGTCAATGTTGATGATGTTGCCATCGACAGCTGCAAGATCAGTGACGCTGCCGTTGAACGGTACGCCGCTGCTGCCCGGCGGGTTCCAGCTGCCGGTGGTGTTGCTGACGGTGCCGTTGGAGCCGGACACCACTCCGTGTTTGATGTTCAGCACCGGCTCCGCCACGGAAACAATGGCCACCACGTCGGAGGAAATCAGGGTGCGGTCGGTCAGGGTGGTCTGTTGGCTCGATTGGGCAAGCACGTCCAAAGAGCGCTGATCGGCGAAGGGCTGATCGCCGACTCGCACGGTAAAGCGGATGACGATGCGGCTGCCCGCGATGTCCTGGGTGGCAAAGCTGCCGAAATCGAACACCAGCGAGTTGCCGACGCCGCTGGTCACGCTGACTACGCCGCCGGCATTGGTATTGCCGGGACCGATTTGCCACTGGCCGACGTCATTACCGACGGTCCAGGTGATGCCGGTGACGTCGAACAGCGGAAGCGGCAGATAAGCGGTGAGCTTGAATTGCTCATAGTCGCCGGTGACCAGGTCGTAACTGAGCTCGAAGGTCACTTCATCACCGGGACGCAGTTCGCCGGAGGCCGGCGGCGTGCCGTTGTTCACTTCGACCAGGTTGATGTCCACGGTGCTGGTGGGAATCACGCTGATGGTCGCGGAAGTGTCGGTTTCGCTCGCGCCGGTGAGGTTGAACTGATCTTGCAGCAGCGTGCCGTCGACCACAGCGGAGTTACCCAGCTCGTCGCCTTCGTTGATCTCCGGTTGCGGGTTGCCCGAAGGCGGTTTGTAGGTCTGGCCGACGATGGCCGAATAACTGAGCACCGCCAGCACCGCACCCTCGATCCGGTCGTCGAATGCCAGGTCGCCGTTGAGCCAGCCACGGATATTGAAAAAGGCATTGCGCAACGACTGGCCGATATCGAAGGCCATCGAGGTGCTGCCGTCGGCATTGTTGACCACCGTGGTCACTAGAGCGATGGTTTGCGCCACACCGTTGATGGTGACAGTCACGGTTGGTGTGTCGCTCAGGGTCTGGCCGTCGCTGAGCTGGTCGCGCACGATCAGCTGGCCTTCGTTGAAGAAGTCCTTGCCGAAGGCGAAGTAATCGGAAATCGCCAAATCGAGGTTGTACTGCAATGTATCGCCGGGGGTGATGCCGGTGTGGCCAATGTCGGTCTGCAGGGTCGCGGTCTTGAGCAGAGTGATCGATTTGGCGATGAAATCGGTGGGGCGCCCGGTGCCGCTGAAGTCAATGGTGGTGGCCGGGGTCGTGATGTCCCGGGGGTCCAGTGGCACCCATTGACCGCTGCCGGTCGGGGCGCCAAGGGTGATGGTAACCGCATCGCCGGTGACCGGATTGATGACCGGTGCACCGTTGGCATCGACTTCCGGAACATAGAACGCCACCAGGGTATCGGTCCTGCCCGTGAGGGTGGCGTATTCCACTGTGAAGGAATTGATGTAGACGTTGTCGGCGGCGATCAGCACGGCGATTTCCGTCGCGTTGGTTACCACCGTGCCGTCGTGCAGGGTGACCGAGGTCACTCGTCCCCCGGCCGCAGGGGTAATGGCGGTTATTTGCACGTTGTCCGGCAGCGGCTGGGTGATGACAACGTTCGACAGTGTCTGGCCCGGAGCCGGCGTCGCGGTCAGCGTCAGGGTGCGGCCGTAGTTGGGGCCGGTCGCGGTTTCGCCCTCGGGAGTGTTGAGGGTTTCATCGAAGGTAATGATGGTCGGGTGCACCACAAACGCAGCGGTGCCGGCCTGGATCAGGCTCGGGTCGTTGAGCGGGTTGTCCAGGGCATCGTTGCCGAACTGGAAGCCACCGCTGGCGCGCAGGGTCAGGTCCGGGCTGCCGTCGGAGAAACTGGTGTCGGCCAGGTTGCTCAGGCTGGCGTTGATCTGCACCGAAATCACCGGTTGCTGGTTGGTGACACTGGCAAAGGGCAGTTCAATGACCACCAGTTGGTCGCCTGGGCGCAGGCCGTAGGTCGAGGCGTTGATGATCAGGAAGTTGCCGTTGGCGTCCTTTGCCAACGGATGGGTGGCGTTGCCGGACGCATCGAATGTCACCAGGTGGGAGATCAGGTTCTGGCCCAGGTAAGTGGCGGAGATGAAGTTCACCCCGTCGTCGCCGTCCTTGCCGGTGGTCGGGATCGCCAGGTTGATGAAGGGCGCGAAACCGGCCTGGGTAGAAGTGTTGCTGAAATCCACGGTGAAGCTGAAGTTATCGCCCAGCAATACGTCGCTGCCGGCGTTGGGCATCGTGGTGCTCGGCGCGGCATCGGCGAGCAGGCCGTCGAAGCCGGCCATGGCGAAGCTGCTGATAGCGATGCTTTTGTCGATGTCGCCGACCCGGGTTTCCAGGGTCCAGTCGCCGCCGGCGCGGGTGCTGCCGGTGTCATTACTGGAAGCGGCCACGTCGGCGCCAGTCCAGCGCGCCAGTTCGGCGACCAGGGTTTTACCAGCTGGTCCGGCACCGACGTCGCAGCCATAGAGCTGGATATCCGCGTCCTGGGTCAGATTGTTGCGCCATTGTTCGAGGGTTTGGCCGAGCTGGTCGACATTGTCGGCGGTCACGGTGCGGTTGCCGAGGGTGAACTGCCCGGCGGCACCGTGGGACATGACCTGGATCGAATCGACTTTGCCCAGTTGCGCCAGCGCCGCGGAGATCGCTGCCAGGCCGTCTTCGCCGGGATTGACCACGATGGCCGTGACGTTGCCAGGCAACTGGGCGACCAATTGCTCACGATTTTCGATGCGGCTGTCGAGCACCAGCAGCGTTCGAGCGGCTGACGGCGCCTGCTCAGTGGCAGGATGGCCCTCGGTTGGCGTGGCATGGGGGATATCGACTGCGGCAGGGGCAGGCGGGGTACCGGCCGGATCATTCTGATGCTGATCCACGGCAGCAGAAGCCGCTGCGCCGTCAAACAGAATTCGGGGCTCCAGTGCGAGCGCCTGACTCTGCGGACGCAAATGAGAGCTGGAAAAACCACGCCGCGACTCTTGCATGCTGAATCCCTCAAGACAGGGTGAACTCATCCATTGACACCCCCCCACTATTGGGGACAGGTTCAGCGTAGGACTTTTCCTCGGTATTTCCAGATTTTTCAGCGTTGATCGGACGATGTGCCCACGCTCTATCCCCGGGATGTCAGAAGCGCCAGGTAGTGCCGCCGCCAATGATGTGCAGGGCCGAACTGCGATAGGTGCCTGACAGTGTGTCTCCCGAGCGTGATTTGGTTTGTTCGACGTCCATGTCACCCATCCAGACCAGGGTATAGGCCGCATGCAAGTCCAGCCCCTCATCGACCTTGTAGTTGATCCCGGTGGCCAGGCGCCAAGCTTCCCCCATGGGGTTGTCAACGGTACGATCCTTGTCGTCCACCGCCGAGCTGTCGTATGCGACGCCCATACTCCAGCGCAGCTTTGAGGTCGCCTGGTATTGCGCCCCGAGCGAGGCATGCCAGGTGTCTATGTATTGGCGGTCGGCGGTACGGCTGACGTCAGCGGCATTGGCGTCGACCTCTACACCAATGTCGCCAAACTCGCTCCAGTCCTGCCAGCCGAGACTGCCCAGCAACTTCCACTGCGGGTCGAGATCGTGCGCGATGCTGAGCAGCACGGTCTGTGGCATCGACATATCCAGCTCCAGTGAGTCGACATCCAGACGGCGTAACGCGGCGTTGATGATCGGGTTGTCGACCTTGCGCACGCTGGGACTGTCTTTGAACTCCAGGTCGATCTTGCTGGTATATGCAAGACCAATCCGTATGCGTTCGCTCAGTCGGTAGAGCAATCCGAAGTTAATCCCCGTCCCAATATCGGTGTCCTTGTATTCGAGTTGGCCATCGGGACTGTCACGCAACCCCAACAGGTTGTTGTTGATCGCTGTTTCGTTGCGGTAATAGGCGTACATGATGCGTGGGCCAATGCCTATGGACAGGTCGTCGGTGAACTTGTGCGCCAGCGTCGGCTGGAAGGACACACCGATGATTGCCGCCTCCTGGTTGAAATAACGACCAGTCCAGTCATCGTCGTAATCCAGGGCCAGGCCGAAGTTGCCGTACATGCCGAAGCCGATGGCCGAGCGTTCATCAATCTGGTGGCTGATAAAAAAACTGGCCCCAGGCAAGTATTGCAGTGCGTTTCCGCCTTCATTGCCGTCGAACTGGTTGTGGCTGTCGCGAGAGAAGCTGAGATCGCCAAGAATGACCTGCGCATTGGCGCTGATCTGGGTGCCCGCCAATTCCGTGAGACCTGCCGGGTTGCTCATCAGTACGCTGGGGTCTGTCGCCAGCGCAGCGGCACCCGCGTTGGCCAGGCCGTTACTTTCCTGTCCCGCCTCGTAGATCAGGATGCCACCGGCCCAGGCGTTACCAGTGAGCAGACTCAAACCGAGAGCCAAGGCAGATAAGTGGAACCGGCGTGTCTGGTTGTTTCGTTACATTACGCGTCCTCTGCGAAACCGTCAGGCAATGAGGGGGAGATCCCCGAGCTCGTAAAGCTCCTGGCGGGAAACGACCAACAGTGCTGCACTCGCTTGATCTGCCCGCATCACAGGTAGCGGGCAGTTGCGCAAGACAAACCTGTTGGTCGAATCAGGCACTACTTGGTTTTAAGCTCTTTGTAGGACTTGACGATATCTTGTGCCCAAATATCGAGCACTCCCCGGAAGTCTTTGGCTTGCACGACTTCTGAGGAGTTCGCCAATTCAGCCCCTGAGCCCTTACGAACCACTTGGGCCACTACCTTATTGTCACCACCATCGATAAATGCCGCTTCAGTGGCGAGAGTGGTGTCCTGGTCGCGAATGCCGGTCGCCGCACTGACTCCGGCGGCGACCAAGGCAATCGGAATGATCTCGTAGGGTTGCAGGCCCTTGGTTTTGGCACTGACGGCCGTGATGGCCGGACGCACGACCAGCACGCCTGGGCCCGGTCCATTCGCCAAGGGAAGCTCTCTGGCGAAGGCATTTTTCAAGGCTTGATCGTAGAACTGCGTAATGCCATTAAGGGCACTTTGCGGGATTTTCTCGGTTGGTTGAGGTGGTGGATACAGCTGGCTATGCTCGACAAAAACGCTGGTGTAGCGGTTCGCGTCCACATCCGGGTCAATCCAGCGCATGACGGGTTCGCCTGACGGTGACTTTTCCTCTTTGAGAGCGCTGTAATCTTTGAGAAACCCCGAGTAGTGGTCAGGATCAACATAAGGGCTGGCACAAGCGGCGAGTGCCAGGGTCAATACACATGCTGCGAGCGGTTTGATCTGCATAAAAGCTCCAGAGTGATTGCTTGAAGCGAAACACCTTCGACGGCATCAAGAATGACGGCAACGCCTTCTGACGTTGCCGTCTGCTGAATTTGACGCGTTACGGAGTCACGATGTTGAACCAGAAGTCGAAGTTGTCCATGTAGGACACCAACTCCTCCAGCTTGCCCTGCGCCCCGTCGATTTTGATGTCACCCGAGGCCAGGGCATCTTTCAGCGAGGTCTCTTTCAGCACGATCTTGTTCAACGTGTCGCGAGTCAGCGTCACCGTGGCATCGGCATCTTTCGCTGCAACGCCTTCAGTGTGGTTGAGCACGCCATTTTCCATCTCCACCGAGTACTTCTGGTTGAGGTCGGTGAAATCGAAGTTGAGCGACAGGCGCTTACCTTCTGCTTTGGGCCCGTTCAGGCGCATGGCTAAGAAGTCGAAGAACAGGTCCAGGTCCATGGCCCGCACGGTATCCGGGCTGGCGGTATCGGGCGTTGGCAGCTTCATCACACCTTCACGCAGCTCCTTGGCGCCGGTGAGGTAAAAGTTGCGCCATGGCCCGCTTTCGGCCTGGTAACCCAATTGTTCGAGGGCATCGGCCTGCAGGTTCTTCGCCGCCTGGTTGCTCGGGTTAGCAAACACCACGTGGTTGACGACTTCGGCGACCCAACGGAATTCGCCCTTGTCGAAGTATTCCTTGGCTTTTGTCAGCACCGCCTCTTCGCCGCCCATCATCTCGACGTAATGCTTACCGCCTTCCTCTGGTGGAAGTTCGTTCAACTGTGCCGGGTTGCCGGTGAACCAGCCCAGGTACAACACGTAGGTGGCCTTGACGTTGTGGTTCACCGAACCGTAGTAACCACGGTTGGAGAACTTGTTGGCGATTTCCTTGGGCAGTTTGAACTGCTCGGCGATCTCGACCATGGTGTAACCCTTGTTGATCATCCGCAGGGTTTCATCGTTGATGTAGCGGTACATGTCGCGCTGGGAAGATAGTTGCTCACGCACTTCCTTGTTGCCCCAGACCGGCCAATGGTGCATCGCATACATCACCTGGACATCGTCGCCCCACAGCTTGAGCGCCTCGTTGAGGTATTTTGACCAGGGCAGTGGTTCGCGGATCTTCGCGCCGCGCAACGAATAGGTGTTGTGTAGGGTATGAGTGGAGTCTTCCGCGGTGTTGAGTGCCTTCTTCTCTTTAATGTAATAGAGCATCTCGGCAGGCGCTTCACTGCCCGGCGCATACAGAAACTGATAAGTCAGGCCGTCAATAATGTGGGTTTCGCCGGTGGTCTTGATAATGTCGGTCGGCGGGATCAGCGTCACCGTGCCTGCTGAGGTCGTGGTGCCCAGTCCTGCACCCAATTGACCGGTGGGCGCGGGAGGCAGCAGGTTGCCGTACATATAGCTGGCACGACGGCTCATGGCCGTGCCTGCCATGACGTTTTCGGCTACCGCATGCTCAATGAATCCGAGCGGGGCATAAACCTTCACCTTGCCGGCTTTCACATCTTCTTCATTGATTACGCCGCGCACACCGCCGTAGTGGTCAACATGGCTGTGGGTGTAAATGACAGCCACGACGGGCTTTTTCGGCCGATGCTGATAGTAGAGATCGAGTGCCGCTTTGGCTGTTTCGGCGGAAATCAACGGGTCGAAGATAGTGATCCCATCCTTGCCTTCGACGATTGTCATGTTCGACAAATCGTAGTTGCGAACCTGATAGATACCGTCGGTAACCTCGAACAGACCGGAGATATTGATCAGCTGAGACTGGCGCCAGAGGCTTGGGTTGGTGGTGTCTGGAGCTTCTTCGCCTTCCTTAATGAAGGAGTATTTAGCAGGGTCCCAGATCACATTGCCCGAGGCGCCTTTGATAACCGCAGACGGCAGGGGTGCGATAAAGCCTTTATGCGCCAGTTCGAAGGACGTCTTGTCATTAAATGGCAGTTCCTTGAGCAACGCGTTGTTAGCCGCCTTGGTCGCTTCAGACGCAGGTTTTGGTTTCTCTGCATCGACTGCCAGCGCGTGGGAAGCGAAGGCGATTGCCGTTACAAGTGAACAGACGGCTCCAGCAACTTTGAAGGGGCGCCATTCGCCTTGAGTTAGGAGGTGCCTCTTCGATCGTTTCTCGTGACTCATCTTTAAAGTTCCTTCTAGTGGCAATACGCTATACCAAGTGCGGTAATGGCGGCCTAACTAAAGCTAGTAGAAAAGCAAAAGATTTCGAGAAACTAATTGAATAAAATATATGTAGTTAGAAGATCACCGATATTAACTTATTGAATCAGCCAAAATCAGGTTATGAAACGCTGCTGATCCTGTAATGATCTGTAACAGCTTTGCCACAGGCAATAGCTCCAATGAAATGGTGGCTCTTCAATGGTTCGTACCCTATTTCTTCGGTTGCGCTACTTGTACTAAATGGTTAATTTAGATAGGCGAAATTGCTGTCGCGTAGCGCTGCGTCCTTCGTTCTAGGGACATTAAGGCGATTTTGGAATCATTCATTCTTATTGCTTTATCACACTATAAAAATGTTTTTTTATTACGATTATCAATAACTGACTTCAATGATGTCAGTGGGCGCAATTTGTAAGACAGTGCTGCGTTTCACAATTAGGGCAGTTGCACATTAACAACTGTTGCCTACGCTTGTGCCTTGCGTTGTCGATTACAGGTGATGAGCAATGGACTCAAAAATGCGATGGAGTTACACCTTTTCGGCATTGGTTGCTTCGTTGTACTTCATGTCCTTGGCCCAGGCTGAAGATTCTGCAGAACTGGCCAAACAGGCCCTCAACCCGGTGGCAGCCATGTACAGCCTGCCGGTGCAGTACAACTGGGATCAGAAAATGGGGCCGACTGGTGAAGGCATGCATAGCGTTACCAATATCCAGCCGGTGCTGCCCTTTACCCTCAACGATGACTGGAACCTGATTTCGCGCACCATCCTGCCGGTTATCGACCAACACGGTTTGGCACCGAATGGTGCAGCTGACAAGTCCGGCGTCGGCGATATCACCCAGAGTTTTTTCTTTTCACCGAAACAACCAACCGACAGTGGCTGGATACTCGGCTTCGGCCCGGCGATATTGATCCCCACCGGCAGTGATGAATTGCTCGGTAGCGAACAGTGGGGCCTGGGTCCGACCGCCGTTGCGCTCAAGCAGGCCAATGGCTGGACTCATGGCATACTTGCCAACCATATCTGGGGGCTGGAGGGCAGCCCGCCGGACGAAAAAGACAAGGTCAACCAGACTTTCCTGCAACCGTTTCTTTCCTACACCACCAGCACCCTCACCACGTACGGGGTGAATACCGAGTCCACCTACAACTGGCAGTCACGTGAATGGTCAGTGCCGATCAATCTGACGGTCACGCAACTGTTGAAAATCGCAGGGCAGCCAATGACGGTGCAAGCCGGGCCGCGGTACTGGCTCGACAGTCCCGATGACGGCCCACAGGGTTGGGGTTTTCGCTTCGCCGTAACTTTTTTATTTCCACGTTGAGAACGATGCGACTTCATAGGTTGGATGTTGCCAAGCGGATGGTAATCGATGACCTGCCAATCAGGGATCAATTGCGGAAGGATGAAGGATGCACGGGATCAGACATTTCACCATCAGCCTGCTGCTATTGCTGTGTTGGCCAGCTCCGACGTCGGTCTTGCTCAGGAAGGGATGAACCCCAGGGCGGGCAGCCGCCTCCTGATTCGCGTAGTTCCTTCCAGGAATTCGACGACCAGATCAAATATCAGCGCGCCTTCGAAGCCGTGCTGTGGAATATGCCGGCCATCGTCATCTACAGTTTCAGACGCGCAGCGTTTGACGACTTGGGAGTCAGGGACAAAGACATCATTGCCTATTCGGCGCCGGCAACGCCGAAACTCGAAGCGATCACTGCTAACAGCAGCACACCTTACATCCCGGCATTCACCCACCTGCAAAAAGGCCGCTGCGCCCGCATTACGCTGCGGCACATTGAGGGTAAGAAAAATGGAGCCGCTACTTCCGTTGAAATTGGCCATGGCACTTGCTTGGAAGGAGTATCGAGCAGCCAAGGCAGACCTCATGACCAGAATGTCCAATGGCTGTGCCTATGGCGATTCATGGCGTCTGAAGCAGTTGAGGCTTAACAGTGCGATAGACACCTTAGGTCGCCTGCCGAGAGCAAATTTCAGTGAGAAGTGAAGGTCTGCTTTTGGCCGATAGCTGCCTGTCACGAAGGGCTGCTATCGACCCAATGCAGCTAGTCATTGTAGGAGCCCGCGAATGTTGCGCCGCCGCTCATTCGCAGGTTTTAACCCACCTACGCGAATTGCGCCCCGGGTGTTGAGGTCATGCCAAGCATTTCAACCTCGGGCGTAGGCGCGAACTCGAAGTTAGCGGCATTTAACCTTTTACGTCACGGGGATCGTTGCCGGGCGCGATGGTGTCTTTTGCCCTGAACTGTCCGCCGCGCCCCTTAGTAGTCATTTCACCACCACCTTGGTTTTGCAGCATCGCGCGTGCGGCTTGCTGCGCCTCTGCCTGAGTATCGTGGACGCTTGAGGCTCGGTCTGAATCGTTGCGCTTGTTTTCCCACGTCCCATCTGGGCGTTGGGAGATGGTGCGGTCTTGGGGTTTGCTCATGATGAAACTCCTCTGCTGGGGTCCCATTTATAGACTAGGAATTGGCCCTTTGCCTGCCATCTACGCTCTTACTGGGTACGATAGGCTGAGAGCATCTCTCGATGTCTATGGTGACAGACGTGAATCGGCCAATAGCTGCCGGATTCAAGAGAAAGGGACAGAGAAAAGGGGACAGATTTATTTTTTAGAAATAATAAATCAGTCCCCTTTCTGTTCAGATTTTGGAGGCTTGGGAAGCTGACAGCGCGGTCGCCGCGACCCAGTTGCAGCCATGCTTTCTGGCTTGCTCCATTCGGTGATAAATCAGTTCTGCGTGATAGCCATTGCCTTGGGCATCGGGTGTAGTCGTCCCGAGGTAGGCAATGCCATTGATGGCCAAGGACATCGAGGCGCCAGCCACTACTTTTTCCGTCACCCATACTTCTAATGAGGAAACGTCCTACAGCATGGATGGGGAACAGGGTCGGAACGGTCTGATTCTGCGTTTTCGAAGTCATCCAACAGGCCCGTCGTCTATTTGAAGCGCCGTACATTCACTCCTCAAGAGATGAAAGCTGTTCCATCACCAAGGAGCGGAAGCATGGCGTTTGACGCATTTGTAAAAATCGGTGGTATCCCCGGCGAAGCTTTGGATGAACAGTATCGCGACTGGATCGAGGTCAACGGATACAGCTTCGGCACCCATCAAAGCACTTCCGCAACGGCCAGTTCCAGTGGCGGTGCAGGCTCTGGCCGGACGACGTTAAGCAACTTCACGTTCACCAAACTACTGGACAAATCCAGCTGCAAACTGATGGAGGCGAGCTGTGCCGGCGAGCATCTGAAGGCGGTCAGTCTGGTGCTGAGCCGTGCGGGGGGCGACAAGGTCAAATACTTCGAGATCATCCTCGAAGAAGTCATCATTTCCGACTACACGCAAAATGCCTCTGCCGGCATTCCCATAGAAGTCGTGCAACTGAATTACGGCCGCATCAAAACCATTTACACCCAGCAAAAACGCAGCGACGGTGCCAGCGGCGGCAACATCGCGGGCGGTTGGGATCGCATCAGCAACAAAAAGTATTCGTGAGGCTGAAATGGCAGAGCCTCTAGCGTTTATCAATTCCCAGACACAAACCTATCAAGCGCTGAAAACTCAATTGCGACTGACGGGCGCCTCTAACAGCAAATTCGATGTACTCAATGGGCATATTGCCAACACTGTAGTGTTGGCCGGCGAGCTCGTGATCATCGGCGATTCGTCCACTGCATCTTGTACGAGCCAGGAAGCGTACTTGATGGCAAAGGCACGGGACATCCACATTGGTTTGTTGATCAATCAGGTCGATGCAGACGACTTTTTTCTGGACAACTTCGAGCTGCTGAAGGAGGTGCTTAAATACAGCTCAATTGGTGCTGGTGTCGTCAGTGACGGGTGGAGCAAGCATATGGCGGCCATAGGGAAAACACTGGAAGAGATCGAGGCGCTACACAAGGAGTTTTTGCGCACTGAATCAATGGCTGCCAGGAAAAAGTTTATAGCCGCACGCGCGATCGTTTTCGGCAAGCTGGATCAGCAGCTTGCCAGAGCAGCGTCGTATGGCTCAGGACTTCGATATCAAGGTTCGATAAAACGAATGCTGGGAATTTCGACCAAGAGCTTTTTGCATACGGGGGAGATTGCCGGGTATGCGGAAAAAGTCGATGGCGTGGCGAAGGCTGCAAAATTGATTAAACGCGGTACCTATATTGGTACTGCCCTGGCAGTTACTTCTTCCGGGCTTGCCATCAGGAATGCGTGTGCATTGGGGAGGGAGGAAGAGTGCACGCGGGCCAAGTATGTGGAAGGTTTTTCGTTAGCCGGGAGCTTGGGAGCAAGTACTGTATTCGGTTCTATCGGAGGGATTACAGCGACTTTTGGTTGCATACTCGTGATAGGTATCGCATCGGGAGGTCCCGGGGCCTTAGTTTGTGGCGTAGTCGGTGGTGCGATTGCTGGATGGGCTGGGGGGGAAGTCGGGGAGTCCGAGGGTGAGAAATTCGGTGAGTTTCTTTATGGGAAAATGGCGGAATGAGTCATGAGTCACGCACACTGATAGCTATCTTTATATTCGTGCCATTTTTGTTGTCTGCAATGTGGCTGTTTTATATGGTTCATGTTTATACCGAAAGAGCAGAAGCCTTTATGAAAAACAGCAGCTTTATACAAGCCAACAAGTCGCTGTATTTTAGAATGGGTTTAATTGGAAAAGCTATGCGAAATGGATTGCTTACGCTGGCGTTGCTAACGCCGAGCGTTGCCGCGAAGCGCGGGCTTCTGGTATCCGATGATGTGAAAAGTTTCCCGATAGGCCTGAAGTGCATTTTGTTCTGCTCATGGGGTTCTAGTTGCGTGTTTTCTGTTGCACTTGTCGCGGTTGATTTTTTTTCGTAGGTGTTCGTATTAGCCCAAGAGTAGTCGAGAGCGTATGCGTTCGTTCGTGCTGCAGGTTAGGCAGCGATAATATGCGGTATGGTCGAAAGTGCCATCGCTTGTGCTCGTTCGCTTATGAAAAAATACATCCGTCCCAAATGGTCGCTTTCCCAAATGGTCGGTCCCAAATGGTCGCATTGGTATCGTTTTCTTCGCAGTAGACCAACACATGTTCGTCGAAAATGTCGCCGTTTCAGCCTCAGGCCGTGGGCAGGGGATCGGCAAATCACTCATCCAATTCTGCGAGGCGCAGGCAGTGCGCCTGGGCCTAGGCAGCGTCCATCTCTACACCAACGCAAAGATGACCGAAAACCTGTCGATTTACCCTCGGCTCGGTTACATCGAAGTCAGCCGGCATTCGGAAGATGGATTCGATCGCGTCTACTTCGAAAAAACACTGGGTTAAGACCTAATGCCAGTCAGTTAAGCGAACGTGATTCCTGTAGGAGCGAGCTTGCTCGCGAAAAATGCCAAGGCAACGCATTCATTCTGAATAAACGTGGTTGCCCTGAGTTCTTCGCGAGCAAGCTCGCTCCTATAAAATCCTTAGCTGACTGGCATTAGGGTTGAGACCGGGCGCTGTCTACGCCTGAGACTCGCGACTCAACCCATACTAAACAACTGCCGAATCAAATTCGGTGTACTACCCGTCCAGCGTTTAAACGAGCGACGAAAGTTGGCGGCATCGCTGAAGCTCAGGTAGTCCGCCACTTCCTCGTTGCTAAGCCCTTTGACCTGATACAAATACAGCGCCACCTGTTTACGCACCCGATCCACTTGCTGCTGAAACCCGGTGTCGTGTTTTTGCAGTTTGCGCTTGAGGGTGGCGGGGCTCATGGCGAAGGCCTGGGCGGCTTGTTCCAGGCTCGGGGGTTGGCGCACCTGTTCCAGCAGGTAGGTGTAGAGGCAGTCGGTGAAGCTCGCCGCAAAACCAAGCTGTTCGATTTGCCCCACGGCTTCCAGGCGGGCGACCTGGCCGGCGGTGGCTGAGGCGTTGGGCCAGGGTTGGGCGAGGTATTCCCGGGGGATGCGCATCAGGTCCAGTGGGCGTTTGAATTGGGTGTCTTCGCCCAGGTGCACCCAATACTGTTCGACGTAACGCGGTTCGGCGTGGCTGAGGCTGCACACCCACGGCAGGCGGCGGCCGCTGAGCCACTGACTCATGGCCACCAGCGAGGTCATGCTCGCTTCCAGCAGGAATCGCCATTGCTCGCCCGCGCCGCAACTGTCCAGCCAATAGACGTAGGCGAACTGTTCATCCAGCAGCAAGCGCGGTGTGGCCAACGGGCTGAGCAACGCCTGTTGCTGCACCAGCGTGTCGAGGGCCTGGTGCAGGTTTTGTGCGTGGCGCAAGGCGTGGCTGACGGCGCCGTAGTGTCCGGGCAATAACCGTTGGCCGAACAGGAAACTGCTGTCGTCGGCATCCAGCAGGCGCCGGCTGTTGCCGATCAGGTGCAGAAACTGCTGCGGGCTGAGGCGAGTCTGGCCTGCCAGAATGTCTTCATGGAACAACCCTGCGCCGCGCAGCAGGCGATGGCTGTCGATGTCTCGGGACAACGCCAGATCGATCAGGGTGGCGGGTTGGTAATGCCCGGGGATGAAACGGCTGTCGGCTTCGTACCAGGTGGTTTTGACGGTCATCGGCGGGCCTCAGGCGCTTTTGGCGAGCGGTTGCTTGGCCCGTGCCAGCGCCAGGTTGAGGCGTTTGAGCAGGGTTTCAGGCGTCTCGTCGAGGGCCATCACCACCGCCGTACTGGCTGCCAGTTGCAGGCGTTCGCCATGTTGGCGGGTCTTGTGCGCGAGGCTGTGCACGGCGTGTTGCAGTTCTTGCGCCAGGAGTTGCGCCTGACGCTCGCCGGTGTTGGGCAGCAGCACCACAAAACGGTCGCCGGCCAGACGGCAGAGCAGGTCCTGACGGCGCAGGTTGAGCAGCAGCAAATGACTCAGGGCCTGCAGTACAGCGTCGCCCTCGGCGTGTCCGAAGTGCTGGTTGATGGCGGCGAAGTTGTCCAGGTCCAGTACCAGCAGCGACAGCGGTTGTTGTTGGCTGATGCTGTCGGCGAGGCTGTCGGCCAGTTGCCGTTTGAGGTAGTCGGCGCTGCCTAGCGGTGTGAGTTTGTCGAACAGTCGGTGTTCGCGAAACAGCCGCTCGCGTTTCTCCATCTGCGCGCTGATCGCCAGTTGTTCGCGATGCCAGTGATAGATGCCGATGGTCAACAGAATCATGCCTACCGGCATCGGTCCGGACTCCAGCCAGTGGTCCCAGGTGATGCTGTCGGGCAGGCGGATGAACTCGTCGAGGCAGTCGATCCACCAGGAGAAAAAGATGCAACTGAGCCCGAGCGCCAGGTAGTTGGTGACCCGTCCGGCGGGGCGGCTTTTGAGCACCAGCCCCAGCCAGACCAGCGCCAGCAGCGCCGAGCCGCCTTCGCCGATGATGTCCAGCCAGACCCACTCACTGACGGTTTTCAGGTCGCCGCAGGCCAGGTGCAGCAGCAACCCGAGGTTGGCCGCCAGCAGCAGGGCGGTGAGTTTCCAACGGTGGGGTTTGAGCACTGAGAACATGACAGCGGTCCTTGGATGAGGAAGCGATGCGCGCCAGCACAGCAGAAGTTTGTGACAGTCGGGTGACGAGGCGCGAAGGGAGCGGGGAGGTCGAATCAGCTCACCGTGAATTGGTTTTTTCAGCGCCGCGCTACACGTTCCCCTGAGCACTGATGTGCTTCGAACGGCGTTGCGTTATGGCGAGAAGGCTCATGCCCCTCATCCCGCAGGTCATTTCAGCTCATTCCCAGCCCCAATGCCCGGCAAACAGGCGGTTTAGCGGGCTTGCCGCCCGGTGCTGTCACAGAACCGTCACGCCCCGTGCCTAGCTTGCCCTCCCAGTTGCCGGGCCACTTGCCTGGCGTTAAGGGATTCTTTGGGGGAGGACATTCATGGACCAGCGCAGCAGTCATCCGCGCCGCGGCACCGTCGGGATCTTCAGTTTCACGCTCACGGCATTGACCATGGCGTTGGCCAGTGAACGGTTGAGCGCCGCAGACGCCACGGCCAATGTCGAGCACGTTGAAGTGGTCGGTCAGGCGGCGAGCATCAATTCGGCGCTCAAGGAGCAGCGCCGCTCCGACAACATCGAAAGCGTGGTGCATGCCGATGGTATGGCGCAGTTGCCGGACGAGAACGTCGCCGAAGCGGTGCAGCGCCTGCCGGGTGTCAGTGTCGAGCGTGATCAGGGCGAGGGCCGTTTTGTCAGCGTGCGTGGCTTGGGCCCGGACCTGAACAGCGTCACCATCAACGGCACGCTGGTGCCGTCGCCGGAAAGCGAGCGCCGCGCCGTGGCCCTCGATGTATTGCCGTCGGAGCTGGTGCAGTCGCTGTCGGTGATCAAGACCCTGACGCCGGACATGGATGCCAACTCTTTGGGCGGCACGGTGGATGTGCGCAGCCTGTCGGCCTTCGATCATCCGGGTCTGTTCTACACCGGCAGCAGTGAGGCCAGTTACGACAAGAACACCCACCAGACCAGCCCGAAATTCTCCGGCGCAGCCAGCGACCGTTTCAGCCTGGGCGATGGCATCGATAACTTCGGCGTGGCGGCGGCCCTGAGCTGGCAGAAGCGTGACTTCGGTTCGGACAACGTCGAAACCGGCGGTGCCTGGGACTTCCAGCGCGGTGCGCGCCTGGAAGAATTTGAGCAGCGCGACTACGACATCAGCCGCGAACGCACCGGCGGCGGCCTGAACTTCGACTACAAGCCCGATGACCTGAGCAGCTATTACCTGCGCACCCTGTACAGCCGTTACAAGGACAGCGAGACCCGCAACTCCACCAGCATCGCGTTCGCCGACCCGCAGGCGGCTGGCGAATTGGGCGATGCCGAAGGCCAGCGCAAGCTCAAGCAGCGTGAAGAGACCCAGGAAATTCAGTCCTACGTGTTGGGCGGTGAACGCTTGTTCGGTCTCTGGACCCTCAGCGGTCAGGCCGGTTACAGCCGCTCCAGTGAAGACAGCCCCGGCCACATCGCCAACGCCGCGTTCGATGGCAATGACGATTTCACCGACAGCGGCTTTTATAGCAACGACAAGCCACGGCCGATCATTGGCCAGAGCTTCTACGACCCGAGCAATTTCACCCTCGATAAAGTCGACTGGGAAAAACAGAACACCACCGACACCGAGAAAAACCTGCGCCTGGACCTGGCCCGGGATTACGACCTCAACGGGTACGCCTCGCAGGTCAAATTCGGCGGCAAGGTCAGCCGGCGCAACAAGGACAACGACCTCGACGCCTGGGTCTACGAAGACTTCGACGAACTGGGCTTCAACGATGAACAACTCAACCTCAGCCAGTTCCGCAAAGGCTCGGTGGATTACCGCCTCGGCCAGTTCGGGCCGGGCATCAGTGGCAGTGCGATCAAGCAGTTGATCGGCGGGCTGAACCGGGACGACTTCTACGACCCCGTGGAATCGACGGTCAACGACTTCAAGATGAGCGAGGACATCAACGCCGGTTACCTGATGAACACCTTCGACATCGACGATTGGCGGTTCATCGCCGGCTTGCGCTACGAGGGCACCGAGTTCGATGCCAAAGGCACCGGCGTCAACGATGGCGAGTTCGAAGCCACCGACACCAAACGAAAATATCACCACTGGTTGCCGGGCTTGCATGCGCGTTACCAACTGGACAAGAACACCCAGGTGCGTGCGGCCTGGACCAAGACCGTGGTGCGCCCGACCTTCGGTCAATTGGCGCCGGGCTTTGTCATCGACGGCGACGAGGCCACCTTTGGCAATCCTGATCTCAATCCGCTGGAGTCGAGCAACCTCGACCTCGGTATCGAGCACTTCATGGGACGCGCCGGCACGGTCTCGGCTTTCGTGTTCTACAAGGACATCAAGAACTTCGTCTACAACACCGATCTGGCCGGCACCGGCGCCTGGGTGGACTTCGCTGAAGCCCACACGTTTGCCAACGGTGACAGCGCAAAACTCTACGGGCTGGAGCTGGCCTATTCGCAGCAGTTCGACTGGCTGCCGGCGCCGTGGAATGGTTTGCTGGTCGGGGCCAACGCCACCTTTAGTCGTTCCGATGCCGAGATCGAAGGCTTCGACGCCGCCAGTGGTACGAACCTCAAGCGCAGCATCGATTTGCCGAACCAGTCGGACACGGTCGGCAACCTGATGCTCGGTTGGGAAGACGACAAACTCAGCCTGCGCCTGTCGGCCAACTACAAGTCGGACTACCTCTACGAGCTGGCCCCGATCAACGACAAGGCCCACGACCTGCACGTCGATGCCCAGACCTTCGTCGATTTCAGTGCGCGCTACTCGCTGACGAAAAACCTGCAAGTGAGCTTCGAGGCGCAAAACCTCACCGACGAGTCTTACTTCGTCTACACCGGCAACCGTTCCTACAACGGCCAATACGAAGAGTACGGCCCGACCTACAAGCTCGGCCTGACTTTCACCCATTTCTAAGTGCCGGGACGGCAGCCCGGTGCTGCCGTCGCGATGGATGCACGACAAGGACTTTGCCTGTTCATGACTATTTCTTTGCGACACACACACTGGCTGCTGGCCGCGATGATCAGCCTGGCTGCTGGCCAGACCCTGGCGGCGACGCCTGGCCTGACGCTCACGCCGTGGGCGCCGAATCTCAAGGTAGAGGAACTGGCCTTCCTGTCCGCCGATCAACGCCTGGCGGTCAGCCGCCGTGATGGCTTGCTGTTGCTGGACGCCAAGGGCGCCGAACTGGCACGCATGAACGGTTCATTCAGCGGCCTGGACAGCCGGACCACCGCGCAGCAGGTGTTCGTCGCCAGCCTCGACACCACCCGCCAGCAAGCGTTGGTGGTCGGCCTCGATTCGGCCAGGCGCACGTGGGGCACGCCGCTGTATTTGCCGACGCGGGACTTCGGGGTGAATGGCCTGTGCCTGTACCGCGACGACGCCAGCAACCTGTTTGTCTTTCTGGTGGGCGAGGAGGGCAAGGGTGAGCAATGGCTGCTGGGCAACGGCAACGTTCTGAACGCCCAGGCGCAAAAGGTCCGCAGTGTGCCGCTGCCGCCGTCGGCGCAGTTTTGTCAGGTCGACGACGCGGCGCACCAACTGGTGGTCAACGAAGAAAACGTCGGTTGGTGGGCGTACCCGGCACACGCGGAAGCCGATGTGACCCGCACGCCCGTGGCAATGCGTGAACCCTTCGGCGAAATCAAGGGCGCTGCCGGTGCGCTGGCGCTGGTACCCGGTGGCGTCGTCGGGCTCGATCCGAAAGCGGCGCAACTGCACCTGTATCAGCAGCAAGGCGAACGCTGGACGGCCCAGGCCACCTTGCCGTTGACCGGCCTGAAGGAACCGGAAAGCCTGGCCCTGCGTAACACCGACGAAGGTGTGCAGGTGTTGATCCGTGATGATGCCGACGGGCGTGTGTATCAGGGACAGATCGACTGGCAAGCCCAGCCGGTTACGCTGGCGCCGGTGTTGCCGAGCGTGGCAGCGCGTGTCCAGACCGATCCGGTGGCCCGTCAGGGTGATGCTGCGGACGATCCGGCGATCTGGATTCACCCGCAACAACCGTCCCTCAGCCGGGTGCTGGGCACCAATAAAAAACAGGGCCTGTTGGCGTATGACCTGCAGGGAAAACTGCTTCAGGAGTTGCCGGTCGGGCGCTTGAACAACGTCGATGTTCGACCCAACTTCAAGCTCGGTGAGCAGACCGTGGACCTCGCGGTGGCCAGTCACCGCGATCACAACAGCCTCAGCCTGTTTGCCATCGACCGCAGCAGTGGCGAGCTGCGGGACATCGGCGAAGTGGCCACGCCGCTCAAAGACATCTACGGCATCTGCCTGTTTCAACCGGCCAGCGGCGAGATCTACGCGATTGCCAACGACAAGGACGGCACCTTCCTGCAGTACCGACTCAGTGCAGCGAATGGCCGGGCCCAGGGTGAGTTGGTGCGCCAGTTCAAGGTCGACAGCCAGCCGGAAGGCTGTGTCGCCGACGATCAGCGCCAACGACTGTTTCTGGGTGAAGAGGATGTCGGGGTCTGGGCCGTGGACGCGCGCGCCGATCAACCGGCGACGCTGACCAGCGTGGTCAAGGTCGGCGCGCAGTTGCGGGCGGATGTCGAAGGCCTGGCGCTGTATCAAAGCGCGGGGCGGGACTATCTGGTTGTGTCCAGCCAGGGCAACGACAGCTACCTGGTGCTCGACGCCGAGCCGCCGTTCGCCAGTCACGGCGCGTTCCGGGTCGGTTTGAACGCAGCGGCGGGCATCGACGGTGCGTCAGAAACCGACGGCCTGGAGGTGACCTCGGTCAACCTCGGCGGCCCCTGGAGTCACGGCATGCTGGTGGTGCAGGACGGCCGCAAGCGCATGCCCGAGCAAGCCCAGAATTTCAAATTCGTGCCCTGGGCCGATGTCGTCCAGGCCCTGAAACTGCCCTGATCCTGACCGTCATCATTCGGTCATCAATTTTCCATCGAATAGCCTCGCGACCGTTGCGCATCAACGTTCGCGCGGCATCCCACAAGGAGTTTCACCATGCAGGCCACGCTCGAACACATGACGATCTGGGGGCTGATCAGCGACGCCAGCCTATTGGTCAAAGCCGTGATGCTCACGCTGCTGCTGGCCTCGTTGCTCAGCTGGTACCTGATCATCCAGCGCAGCCGTGTGCTGCACCGCCGCGAGCGCGGGTTGAACTGCTTCATGCAGCGCTTTCGCAGTGCACCGGAGTTGCTGCCGTTGCTGCGTGAAACGGCACAGGTCAAGGATATGGACGCCGGTATCGAGCCGATTTTTCGCGCAGGTTATCAAGAGTTCTGTCACCTGAAACAGCAAGCCGGTCACCACCCCGACGTGGTGCAGGAGGGCGTCGAGCGGGCGCTGTACGTGGCCATCAGCGAGGAGGAAGTGCGCCTGGAAAAGGGACTGCAGTTTCTCGCCACGGTCGGCTCGGTGAGCCCTTACATCGGCCTGTTCGGCACGGTGTGGGGGATCATGAATTCGTTCATCGGCCTGTCGCAAGTGCAGCAGGCGACGCTCTCGACGGTCGCGCCCGGTATCGCAGAAGCGTTGATCGCCACGGCGATTGGCCTGTTCGCGGCGATCCCGGCCGTGATCGCCTACAACCGCTTCGCGGCGCGCAGCCAGACCCTGCTCACGCGTTACTACGCCTTCGGCAATGAGCTGCAGGTGCGCCTGCACCGCACGTTGCACGGCGCACCGTTGAACCTGGCCGCTGCGGCCTGAACGGAATTCAAGGAGAGGCAAGATGCTAGTCAGGCCGCAACGCAAGCATGGGCCGAAGGCCGAGATGAACGTAGTGCCTTACATCGACGTGATGCTGGTGCTGTTGGTGATCTTCATGGTGACCGCGCCGATGCTGACCCAAGGCGTGAAAATCGAATTGCCCAAGGTCGCCAGTGAGGCCTTGGCCAACGACACGCGCCAGCAGATCCTCACGCTGTCGGTGAAAGCCGAGGGCGGTTATTACTGGAACCTCGGCGGTGAACTCGACACCCGGCATCAGACTGATAGCGCCGTGGGTCTCGATGAACTGCGCGCCAAGGTCGAGCAGATCATCGCCCAGCGACAGGACACGCAGGTGTATATCCGAGCGGACCAGGACGCCGGTTACGGCAGCGTCGTGGCGGCCATGGCGGCGTTGCAACAGGGCGGCGTGAGCAATCTCGGGCTGGTGACCGAGGCCCCGCAATGACCACGATGATCCTGCACGACACGGCACCGCTGGCGACCGGGAGGTGGACCTCGATGAAGCGCAGCGACCTATGGCAGCACAGCTTTGCGGCGGTTCTGGCGGTGGCACTGCATGGCGTCGTGGTGCTGTTGTTGATCAACAACTGGGCCCCCGAAGTGCCGGCGGTAAAACCACCAAAAGTCATGACCACGCAGTTGGTGATGGTGGCGCCGATGGTCGAGCCGCCTGCGCCTGAACCGATGCCAGTGGCCGAGCCTGTGGTCGCGGCCCCGGCAGCCGTGACGCCGAGTGTGCCGGTTGAGCCGGCCAAGCCGCAGATCGACCCGCAGATCCAGGCGCGCAAGCTCGAGCAGGCAGCCCTGGCGCGCAAGCGGGTGGAAGAGCGCCAGCGCGAACAACAGGCCGAGCAACAACGTCAGCAACAGGTCTCTCGGGAACGTGAGCAGGCCGCCGAACAACAACGCCAGGCGCAACAACAAGCTCAACAGTCCCGACTGAACGCCGAGCGCGCCCGGCAACAAGCCGCTGCGGATAGCCGTCAGTACCTGCCTCTGAGCAAGGAGGCGCCGGAGTATCCGGCACGGGCACTGGACAAAAATATCGAGGGCGACTGTTCCGTGGAATACACCGTCAACCCGAAGGGCCAGATCGAAAATCCCAGGGTGCTGGATGGCTGTCACCCCTTGTTCATTCGCCCGTCGCTGGCGGCCGCGCAAACCTTCCGTTATCAGCCGCGCATCGTCGACGGAGTGGCCGTAGCAGTACCGTCGGTGCGCAATACCTTTCATTTCAGGATCAAGTGAGACCTATCGAGCCCTCGCTGGCAACAGGTAAGCTATCGCCCTGTGCTCGTTACTCGTTATGAATGAATGTCAGGAATGTAAGGAATGATCGTGGAACTCATGATGAGAAGTCGGCTTTTTGCGGTGCTGATGGGCTTGGTATTTATCTCGCTGGACCAATGGGTCAAGGTGCAGGCGTTAGTCGGGCTGCAATCGGAGAGTTTCAAAGTGGGGGGCAATTTCGCCTGGCTTGATATCGCGTTAAGCCTGAACCCTGGCGCCTTCCTGAGCCTGGGCGCCGGGTTGGCGCCGGGCGTGAAGCAGCTGATTTTTATCGTCGGTGTGGCCGCTGTCGTGTGCTGGGCGACCTGGTGGTCGTTTTCGCGTTTTGCCAGCGCTCCGATGAGAGCGGCGGCGGTCTATCTGATCGCTTTGGGTGGTGCATCCAACTTGATTGATCGCGTCTTTCGGGAGGGGCATGTGGTGGATTACATGGTGCTTAACCTCGGCGCGGTGCACACCGGTGTTTTCAACATTGCAGATGTTGCGATCATGGTTGGGGCGGGTATGTTGATTTGGGTTGAAGCGAGAAAAGGCCGTCGCCAAGTGAAATGATTATCCAACTGTTCAACCCCGAGGGAGTAGGCGTTGCCTGGCCACTCGGGGCAGAGGTGTTCTTGCGAAAACCTTCAGGAAAACAGTACCGGGTCAGAATGTTTGTCCCATGGAAAACTGGAACACCTGCGTGTCGGCATCCTCAGGGGTTCGAACCGGTAGCGCGAGGTTAAAGCTCAAAGGCCCCAACGGGCTGTACCATGTGACCCCGACCCCCACTGAGCTGGCCATCTTGCTGATGTCGATACCGTCGCAGCTCTGGGTGGTGCTCAGGCTGCACTTGTCAGAGTAGACATTACCGACGTCCCAGAACACCGAAGTGCGCAGGGATTTGGTGTCTTTGATAAAGGGCATCGGGAACAGGTACTCCACCCCTGCGGTGATCAGGATGTTACCACCCAACGCTTCGGTTTCCCGGTCGGAGTAGTACGCCTGGCCGGCGCTGGCATAAGTGCCAGTGGCCGGGGTGTTGCGCGGGCCAAGTGTGCCGCTTTTGAAACCGCGCACTGAACCTTCGCCGCCGGCGGTGTAGTTTTCATAGAAAGGCAGGCTGTCAGTTGAGCCATAGCCGTTGCCATAACCGAGTCTGGTATGGAAACGCAGCGAAGTGGTGTTTCTGATCGGGAGGAAGGTCTGCCCGGTGTAATCGATTTTGTAGAAGCTCAAGTCGCTGCCGGGTACCGTCACCGTCATATTCAAATTCTGCGAGTGCCCTCGGGTTGCCAGCAAGCCTCTGTTCAACGTTGATTCCGACCAACCGAGGCTGGCTTTGAAATTGTTGAATTCTTTACCTTCGCGTTCAATAAAGTCATAGATCTCATCGGCGCTATAGGTGCCCGGTTTGATACTGTCGTGTTGCACTGACAGGCCGAAACTCAAGCGAGAGGTTTCGCTGATCGGATAGCCGAGCGTGGTTCCGGCGCCATAACTATCAATGGCGTAGTAGGAATTGCCTCTATCGTAGTAATTTTTGTAATCGGTCGCGTTGTAGAAAATGTTGTGACCCAGGCTCACGCCATCAGCGGTCCAGTACGGGTCGACATAACCGAAGTTGTAACGGCTCTGGTATTCACTGCGGGTCAAGCCGATGCTGACCTTGTTACCGGTACCCAGGAAGTTGTTCTGGGTGATCGAACCCCCGAGGATCAAACCGGCGCTCTGGGCGAAACCGACACTGGCGGTAATCGAACCGGAAGCCTGTTCTTCAACGCTGTAGTTCACATCGAGCTGGTCATCGATGCCCGGCACAGCTGGCGTTTCGACGTTGACTTCCTTGAAGAAGCCCAGACGTTCGAGACGGGTCTTGGATTGGTCGATCAGGTAGGTCGAAGCCCAGCCGCCTTCCATCTGACGCATTTCACGACGCAGCACTTCGTCTTCCGACTTGGTGTTGCCGCGAAAGTTGATGCGGTTCACGTAAGCACGCTTGCCCGGATCGACCGCGAAGGTGATGTCGACGGTGTGGTCATCGTCGTGAGGCACCGGTACGCCGTTGACGTTGGCGAAGGTGTAACCCTCGTTACCCAGGCGACGTGTGATCAGTTCGGAGGTGGTGGTCATCAGCTTGCGCGAGAACACCTGGCCTTTCTGGACCAGCAGGAGCGACTTGACCTGGTTCTCAGGGACTTTCAGGTCACCGCTCAACTTGACGTCACGAACGGTGTATTTCTCGCCTTCGTTGACGTTAACGGTGATATAGACGTGCTTCTTGTCCGGGGTAATGGACACCTGGGTCGAAGCGATATCCATGTTGATATAGCCGCGGTCCAGGTAGTAGGAACGCAGACGTTCCAGGTCGCCGGACAGCTTTTCGCGAGCATACTTGTCATCGTTCTTGAAGAACGAGAGCCAGTTGGTCGTCTTGAGTTCGAACAGGTCGATCAGGTCTTCATCGGGGAAGACAGTGTTACCCACCACGTTGATGTGCTGGATAGCGGCGACGGTACCTTCGTTGATGTTGACCTTCAGCCCGACACGGTTGCGCGGTTGCGGCACAACTTCGGTATCAACAGTCGCCGAGTAACGGCCCTGAGCGACGTATTGACGCTGCAGCTCGTTACGCACGCCTTCGAGGGTGGCACGCTGGAAGATCTCGCCTTCGGCCAGACCGGACTGTTTGAGGCCCTTCATCAGGTCTTCAGTGGAGATCGCCTTGTTGCCCTCGATTTCGATACTGGCGACCGACGGACGCTCGACTACCGTGATGACCAGGACGTTGCCATCGCGGCCCAGCTGGATATCTTGAAAGAAACCGGTTTTGAACAACGCACGAGTGGATTCCACCAGGCGACGATCGTCCGCCTGCTCGCCGACGTTCAACGGCAAGGCGCCAAAGACGCTACCCGCGGAGACCCGCTGCAGGCCGTTGATACGAATATCCGAGATTGTGAAGCCTTGGGCGTGCGCAAGTGTGAAATCGAGCAGCAGCGCAACCGAGCAGAGCAGGCGCGAAAAATTCATCAAGATCTTTCCAGTACACATCGACAGGCAGCGCAGGCGCACTTGGATAACCGTTGTAGACGGTCATCGCACAGCGACCAGGCGGGCGGAGAGCGAGCATAAGAGCGCGGGGCGTTTGGTGCGGTTAACCAACTGTCAAGTTATGTAAAGGTTGAAGCGATGACGCTGCGGGGTGCAAAGACGATACTGCGCGCATCCCCACTCTCGAGCTCGCCATGACTCACGTATTGCTAGTTGACGATGACCAGGAACTGACTGGAATGCTCAGCCAGTTTCTGAAGCGTGAAGGTTTTGAAGCGACTGCCGTGCACACGGGTGAGGAGGGTGAGATTCAAGCACTTTCGGGGCGCTACAGCATTGTGGTGCTGGACGTGATGCTTCCCCGGCTCTCGGGGATCGAGGTGCTCAGGCGTATTCGGACCAGCAGTCAGGTCCCGGTGGTATTGCTCTCCGGCCGTGGCGACAACATTGACCGGATCACTGGCCTGGAACTCGGTGCTGATGATTATGTGCCCAAGCCCAGTTCACCGGGGGAGCTGGTGGCGCGTTTGCGCGCAATCATGCGCCGGGTGCAGCCAGCGGCTCAGCCAACTATGGAAATAATCAAGACGGGCCCTCTGGTTTTATGGCCGGGTAAACGCCACGCCCTGTGGAACGGGAACGAACTGGAGGTGACGAGTACCGAGTTCAGTTTGCTCGAGGAACTGGCCCGAAGTGCCGGTCAAGTGGTGAGCAAAAAGGATTTGTCTCTCAATGCCATGGGATGCCCGCTGACACGATACGACCGCCGCATCGACGTGCATATCAGCAGCATTCGCCAGAAGTTGGGTCCGCGCCCTGACGCCTCGGCCTGGATTCAGAGCGTGCGAGGCCTCGGTTATCTGTTGATAGCCGAATGAACAAACCCAGTCCTGGATCAAACCCATGATGGGCAGTCGCGATGATGAAATGGTCGGTCTGGCCGGGGACTGTGGCCAAACGGCCGATCAGTTGAAACTGCTGGTAGAAACTCAGCAGCACCTGATACACGAAATCGCTCACGAACTGCGATCACCGTTGATGCGCATGCAAGCGGCCATCGGGCTGTTACGGCACGATCCGGCATGCCGGGAAATGGTCGAACGCATCGAACGTGAATCGGTGCGCATGGACACTCTGATCGAGGCGTTGCTGACCCTGGCGCGCCTGCAGAGTTACCCCGAAAGTATCCAGCGCGAGCCGCTCGATGTTATCGAATTGCTGACTGAGATTACCGAAGACGCTCAGTTCGAGGCAGGATTGAAAGGTTGCAAGGTCAGCCTGAAAACCTGTCCAGCCTTTGTCAGTTGTGTCAGCGGCGAACTGCTGTATCGGAGTTTCGAAAACGTCATTCGAAACGCAGTGCGCCATACCCGGCCTGGAACGACTGTTGCGGTATCCGCCCGGATCAATCCCGACGCAGGCTGTTTGAATGTGTGGATCACCGACCAGGGACGGGGTATTGCAAACGAACGACTGCACAGCATTTTCCAACCGTTCGAACGCGGCATGAGCGAGGCCGGCACCGGTTTTGGACTGGGCCTGGCTATCGCTGCCAGGGCTGTGGAAATACATGGCGGTGTGATCATTGCGCGTAATGAGCGATCGGGTGGACTGACCGTCGAAATCAGTCTGCCCTGCAGGGCCTGATCTTTACACGAAATTACATTGGCTTGACGGCCCTGTACGCGGCGGCTCACTAAACTCCCCGTTCAATTTAATCAGCGTTTGCTGAACTTTAATGAAGTTATTGGACAGAGGTGGCGATGTTTCAGGTGCATAAAAAAGGATTGGTTGGCGGTCAGAAACGGGTGGATGGTCTCGTCCCCTATGACTTCTTTTGCGAAGATAATCCGGCGATCAATCTCTTCGTGTTCACAGGCTCTGCCGCCCAGGACAAAGCGGTCGATGAACAGACGCTCTGGGGCTTCACCCGCCTGGAACGTTTTGAGGCGCTGACCGGCACTCTCATGTCGAACAAAAAGCAAAAAGGCTGGTTTCAAACAGTCAATGTCCTCACCGGTCCTGCCAAGAACGGTACCCAAAGTGTGAAGTTTCAGCGGGTGCTGAAAATCATCAAGCATGTCGGTGCATCGGGCCATGGCGACAACAAAGCTGAATACGAAATCCTGACGGATGAAGGCGATATCTACTTCACCCGCCGGTCTGCTGCGCCCAACGGTACGCAAACCATCATTTACGCTGCGGACCAGTAAAGCACCCTTGGATGACATGAATTTACTGAAGATACGTCGAGCTGAATCATGGTCCGGTCGGCAGTTCTGGTGCACAGCAGATTGCCCCCTCGGCCTGATGATGATCGGAAACGGCTAGATTGCCGTGGAATGGAGTCTCCTCATGAACGCGCCTTACCCATTGCAGTCGTTCACAAAAGCCGATCACTCGCCGTACGTGATCCTCTGAACAATGAACGGGTCGCCTTAAAAACGACGAATGTCCAATGTCGCGCGTAATCCACCGGACGGACGATTTTCCAGTCGAATCTGCCCACCCAGGCGAAATGCGATGGCCTGGACGATGGTCAACCCCAGACCTGCGCCCTGGGCATTCCCACGGCTATAGAATCGCTCGAAGAGTCGATCACGCTCTGACTCGTCAATGCCTGGCCCTTCGTCCTCCACACTTAACGCGTAGTGATCCTCTTTTTTCACCAGCCTCACGGTGATCAGTCCTTGAGGCGGGGAGAAGTTTGCGGCATTGGTCACCAGATTGTTCAAGGCGATGTGAATGGCTCCGGCGTCGACGTTGACAAGGCAGACTTCGTCGACAGTATCGAACGCCAGTTCAAGTCCCTTGCTCAATATCCAGGGTGTCAGTTGAACCAGACTCTCTCGAACCGTTGCCACCAGATCGATGCTCGGGGCCTCCTGTGTTTCAGACTGCGGTTCAATACGCGCCATCGTCAGCAGTTGATTGACCAGTCGAGTGGTACGGTCCACACCGTCGATAAGGTACCCAAGCGATTCGCGTCGATCTTCCTCGTTCCGTGCCTCCACCAGGTTTTGCGCATGGACTCGCAGCACTGCGAGTGGCGTACGCATCTCATGGGCGGCGTCGGCGATGAAGCGCCGCTCGCGACCCATGACCTCTTGAATCTGCGCTAACACACGATTGAGGGCCGCCTGCATAGGTTCGAGTTCAGTGGGCAAGGGCGTCAATTGCAATGGCTCAAGCGAGCCCGGATGCCTGGCTCGCAGGGTTTTCGCCATATCGATCAGCGGTTTCAGCCCCCACCCGATTGCCATCCAGATCACCACCGCGAGCAGCAGGCTGCCTATCAGGTTGGGCACTACCGTGTGACGGACAATCCGATCCACCAGATCGGCTCGTACGTCGTCACGTTCTCCCACCCAGATTTTCAGACCGTATTGCGTGTCATCCAGTACAAACGCGCGCCACTTTCGGCTGGTGACGTCAGTGACGTCACTGAAGCCCGGGTTGACCGGCGGGGAAGTAAAGGAGGGCGCACTGGCCGTATGAACCAGTAGCGCTCCTTGCGAGTTCCAGACTTGAAAAGCGATTTTGCTTTCGTACGGATGGCCATCCACTTTCGGTGCGGCTTGGCTCAATGCCTGATTGAACGCCCGATACAGCTCGGCGTGTTCTTCGCTGGCCATGGGCATGCGCATTACGCCCTGTAGCAGGCGAGCGTTCTGCGCCAGTTGAGCATCGTACACTTCATCAATTTCATGATTGCTGTCGTGCAGATTGAACGCAGTCATGATCAGTAGACCGAGAAACAACAGGACGAGGATGAGCGTGAGGGTGCGGCGCCGAATAGAGTTCATTGGCGCTCCTGCACCAGGTAGCCGACGCCGCGAATGGTGCGGATCAGGTCGCTGGAGAACTTCTTGCGCAAGTGATGGATGTGCACTTCCAGCGTGTTGCTTTCCGCCTCTTCGCTCCAGCCGTAGAGCAACTGCATCAGGTGATCGCGCGTCATCACCCGGCCCGGGGGCGAAAGCAGTTCATGGAGCAACTGATACTCCTTGGGGGTCAAGGCTACGGGTTCGCCGTTATAGCTCACTTGCTGCGTAGTGGGGTTCAAGCTGATGCCCGCGTGTTCAATCAGCACCTGGGCGCGACCTGCGCTACGTCGCAACAAGGCACGCAGGCGAGCCTTGAGTTCAGCCAGGTCGAACGGTTTGATCAGGTAGTCGTCGGCGCCGGCATCCAGCCCGGCGATGCGATCCTCGGTAGCGTCACGCGCAGTAAGGATCAACACCGGCAGGTTGGACCCACTGTCGCGCAGGCGGCGCAGGACCTCCAGCCCGTCCATACGTGGCAGTCCAAGATCCAGCACGGCGAGATCGAAGGTTTCGCTAAGCAGCGAATGCAGCGCACTGTTGCCATCGCGTAACCAGTCGACGGTGTAACCCTCTCGGTCGAGCGCCTGATGGATACCTTCACCCAGCGCGATGTCATCCTCGATCAGTAATAAACGCACACGGACTCCTGTCAGTCGAGTTTCTTGTTCACGTCTACCAGCAAACTTTCGATCTCTTTGCGGCGCCCGGCATCAGCCGTTTCCCGGCCTGGCCGTGGTGCAGCTTGCAGCGCTTTTTGCAGCACTTGTCTGGCGTCGGCGTAGTGTTTTTGGCGGTAGAGATGATCCCCCCAGAAGTACAGACTATCGATGCCGTTCGGGTTCAGTTGCAAGGCCTGTTTGAGTAGCTGCCCGGCTTTGTCCGAATCGCCGAAACCGATGGGCCAGCCGGGAACCCGGTCGTACAACGCGCCGAGGCTGGTATAAGCCGAGCCTTGCAAGGCTTTAGGGTCCAGGGTCAGGGCTTTCTCCAGATCGACTTTCGCGTCCTTGACCTTGCTCAGCGCGCCCAGCCCGCCTTGTGCTCCGGCCCAACTGCTGGTGACGATGCCGGACCAGATCCAGGCTTCGGCCACCGTTGGGCGCTCCTGAGTGAAGGTTGAGGCCTGGCTGGCAAGTTTCTCGAATGCTGCCGTGCGCTGTCCTTCAGGCAGTTCGTATTGAATGTGCGCCCAGCTTTGCTGGATGCCGGAGAGGCGTTGCTGGTCAGCGGAATCCAAAGCCCAAACGCTTTGGCTCAAGGCACCCAGTAGAAGGCAAGCGGCGATTCTCTTCATGGCTTGTGGTTCTCGTTGTCGTTCTTCTGGCTCAGGCGGCGGATCAGCGGCAATTGCTTGCGCAAGCTGCGGTCCACCAGGTTGGGTAACAGGTTATTCAGGCGCACAAAGAAACGTTCCGGCCAGCCCAGGTACACGTTTCGATGGTCGCTGGCGATGGCGTGGATAACCGCCGAGGCAACGGTTTGCGGATCGTCGACGTTGGATTTGAGCGCGTCATTCAACGCCTGCGCCGCCGGGCTGTTCATGCTCGTGCGGGTGGCGCGCGGCGCGACGTACAAGACGCCGACGCGGGTGTCTGCCAGTTCCCGGCGCAGGGCCTCGGAGAAACCGCGCAAGGCGAACTTGGTGGCGCAATAGCTGGCGTAGCCGGGATAGCCGATGGAGCCGTAGGTCGAGCCAACGTTTACCACCATTGCACTCTCTGCTTGCTTGAGCATCGGCAGGAACATTTTAGTCAGGCATATCGGCACGCTGATGTTCACTGCCAGCATCGCGTTGATGTCACTGTCATCCAGCTGATCAAGCATGGCGAAGTGATTGACCCCGGCAGCGTTGATCAGCAGGTTGATGCCGCCGATTTCTTCGGCGGCGCTGAGTACTTTGCATCGGTCGGAGCGAAACGTCAGGTCAGCACCGACCCAGCACAGATGCTGCGGGTAGCGTGTCAGCAACGGCTCCAGGGATTCTCGATGTCGAGCCACCGCCAGCACGCGGGCGCCCCTGGCGCACAGCGCCTCTGCGATGGCCAGGCCGATTCCGCCGCTGGCACCGGTCAGAACTACGCGAGCCTCAGTCAGACGCATGCAGGTTCTCCGCTTCACGCGGCAAGCCACGGAACATGTCGGCGTAAAGTCTGTACACCACACGGGATGCGTGAATGACCGCCGCCTGATCGTCCGGATCTTCGAGCTTGTCCATCAGCCGGCGGTAGGTCTGCATGTGTTCGATATCAAGGGAGCCGTGAGAGCTGAGGTAGCTGAAGGCCGTTTCCGGCAAGTCCAGCCGTTCACGAATGCTGCCGGCCGCGTGGGTCGCGAGGGCAATGCTGGTGCCTTCCAGCACGTTGACCATGCCGAACAGACCCACCGGGTTATCCCGCGCGATCAGGTCGTAGAGAAAACTGACCATTAGCTCAATCGGCAGGGACGGACGACCCTCGCGCACGGCAGCTTTATCGCCGCCGCAGGCCTGTATGTCGTTGAGTACCCATTGTTCGTGACCGTATTCGTCTTCTATGTACTCGCATACCGCTTCACGCAGCCACTCCAGGCGCGAGGGCAGTCGCGCGCCACAGGCCATCATCAACGGTACGGTATGACGCACGTGGTAATAGGCCTGCGCTAGAAAGGCCCGGTAGCTTTCCAGGCTGACGTTGCCACCCAGGGCATCGCGAATAATGGGCAGGTTGAACAGTTCGTGCCGTTCCTGTTGCGTGGCTTCTTGCAAGGTGTCGAAAAAACTCATGATGCGGATTCCTCGGAAATTCCCGATTCAGTCAGTTGCGCCCGGTAATGCTCGATGATCGCGTCGCGGCGTGGTCGGCCATTGGCAGTCAACAAGCCGTTGGCGGGCGTGAAGGGTTGACCCAGCCGGGTCCAGTGATGGACTTGGGCGTAGTTGGGTAAAGACTCGTTAACCTCGGCCACGGCAGCGGCCAATTCTTCATCGGTGCAGTCCGCACGGTGTGGCCAGAGCAGCGCGTGGTTGCCTGGCATGGCTTCGCCATAGACGAACGCTTGGGCGATATGTCTGCGTTGAGTCAGTTCCGCCTCGACCCACTCCGGGTTCACGTTGCGGCCGAAACTGGAGACGAACTGGTGCTTTTTGCGTCCCGTCAGGTAGAGAAAACCTTCAGGGTCGAATTCGCCGAGGTCACCGCTGGGCCACCAATCGTCGGTGTGTGGTGGCTCTCCCAGATAGCCCAGCAACGCCGAACCCTTGATCAGCACCTCGCCGTCGTCAGCGAGTCGAATTTCGACGTGGGGCAAAGCCCTGCCGACACTGCCGGGGCGGCGTGCCCCTGGTCGATTGAGGCAGACCACCGAGGCACACTCGGACAAGCCGTAACCTTCATAAACGGGAACACCAATGCGCTGGGCACGTTCCAGTAATTTTTTCGAAACCCTTGCGCCCCCCACAGCGGCAAAGCGCAACGTGTGAGGATTAAAGAGTTTCTGTTCAGCCGCGCCGACCAGCATCAGCAGCAACTGCGGCACCAGAATCAGGCTCTCGGGCGCACGTGTGGCAAGGCAACCGAGCATCGTCGGCACATCAACGCCGCTCGCCCCCTGGATACCGAGGGTTTTCTGACTGGGCAAGCTCAGCGTTGCGCCGGCATAGAGCGCGGCGTAACACCCCAGGTTTTCCAACAGGATCGCCAGCGGCAGCACCGCCAGATGATGCCGCGGATCGGTGGGTTGGCTGGCCTGATGCAACTCGCGAGCGACGCGCAACAGGCTCTCGGCGCTGAGGCAGACGCCTTTTGGTGTGCCTGTGGTGCCGGAAGTGAAGGTCAGCTTGGCAGTGCCCTCAGGCATTTGGGTCGGACCACTGAAGGTCTTGCACCAGAACTCACCGGTTTTTTCGTAGCCGGCCCTTTGCAGTTCGTCATCCAGCTCCGGTTCTGCAATCACCCGTTGCGCCTGGCTCAGTTCCAGACAGTGCTGGCGCTGAGCCGGGCTGAAAAAGGCTGGCAGCATCAGGCAGGTCAGGCCTTCGAACAGCGCCGCCAAATCCCAAAGCATCGTTTCGACACCATTGTCCAGGGCCAGCGCAACGACCTTGATGCCCTCATCGCGCAGCCGCTGTTGGCGATACATGACCTCAGCGTAAAGCGTGGCGTAGTCGATTTTCAGTCGATCGCCCCACAAGGCAATAGCGTTGGTCTTGCGTTCGGCATGGTCACGCAGCGTCTTTTTGAAATGCGTCATTTCAGGCGACATGACTGGCCTCCTCGATGGACGTTGGCAACCCCAGACGATTGAACAAACCGATGTTGCGCAGATGGATGAAGCCGGCGCGGATGTTGCCGACATGCACCCACGGTTTGCTGTCGTAGTAGCTCCCCCAACTGTGGCGGTCATCACCGAGCCGTGCAGGATCGGCAGCGCAGAGGGTCAGGGGTTTCAACCCGAGCCGGTGGAAGCTGTTAACCAGTCCGATGTTGCCGGTGAAGGCCACCCATTCCAGTCCGCCCATGGCCAGCAGATAAGTGATGGCAATGATGCTCAGGCGCGCACTGCCGGTATCGCTGGCGGCCAGGTTGCCCACCTCGACGATGCCGGTGCGGTCTACGGTCTGGTTGGCCGCAGCGCTGATGAGTGGATCAATTGGCTCATCCAGGTAACGCTCCAGAAACAGCTCTTCGGTATTGGCCAGGCGCACGCCGGCTACCGCGCAGAGTTCACCGGATGCGTTGTTCAGACCAAACAGTTCTGGCATGAAATGACGAATGTCGGCGCCGTGGGCCTTGCGAAAGCGTTGTTGGATATAGGCTTCGAAAGCGGGGCGTCGGGTTTCTTCCGGCAAGGCCCTGACCAGACTCATCGGTGGGGTCTCGGCTTGGCCAAAGTGCAGCGGTAAAGGAATGTGCCAGTCAAAATTGGGCATTGAAAATCGCCTCCCCAGTCAGTTTGGGAGGAGTATCGAGGGCGTTTCTTAACGAAGTCTGAAGATCGCAAAAGACATCGCTGAAGTCTCTTCAGATTGCCTTAAGGCTCGGCGGGCAGGGTGCACACCTGATTCGGTAACTCGCCGGATTGTGGCCGGGCGAACAACTCGTCCGCTGTACTGTTTCCTTGAGGCTTTGTATGACCCACGACCCAACAGCACATCGCTATGGAAAACTGTCGATCACCTTGCACTGGCTGATGCTGGTGCTGTTTGTCGGCGTCTATGCCTGTATCGAAATCAAAGGGCTCTTGCCGCGCGGGCACGCCCTGAAGGGTTTGTTTCTTGGGCTGCACGGGCTCTTCGGGCTGAGCATATTTGCCCTGGTCTGGGTGCGTTTGCTCGGGCGCTTGACCCCGCGCCCACCGATTACTCCGGCCTTGCCCGCATGGCAGACGGGGCTTTCGCACTTGATGCACCTGGCGTTGTATGGGCTGATGATCGCCACGCCGCTGCTGGCCTGGCTGATGCTGTCGGCAGGGGGCAAGCCGATGCCATATTTCGGGTTCTACTTCCCGTCGCCCGTGGCGGTTGACCCGGACATGGCCAAGCAATTCAAGTACTGGCACGAATTGCTCGGCAGCAGCGGCTATTGGCTGATTGGCTTACACGCGGCGGCGGGTTTGTTTCATCACTATTGGGTTCGGGACAACACGTTGACCAGAATGCTTCCTAAACGGTTTTGATCGGCGCGACTGAGCTTCGTCATGACGGTTGTTCTGCAGGTCGCATTTAACAATCTTCTGCTTCGGGCGCACGGAAGGCTTTGCTGTAGTAGCCGGACGAGTCGAAACAGCAAACCTGCTTCTTGCCGGATGCCAGCATGTCGCAGGCATCACTCACTCGTTTTGCGCGCGTCTTGAGTTGCTTGGCTGAAGTCATCCAGTGAATCCAGTCGACTCGTGCGAGGGTTGTCGTCGTGTTCCAGACTTTATGCGCCTCAGGCGTGGCGGCCAGGGCCTCTTGAAAATCAGGTGGGATGGCAGGGTCGGGCTCCTTTTTCACAGGGGTTAACTCTAAAGAAACAAGATCCCCAACGGCGATGCCTGCGGCTTCGAGTAACTCGCGACTGACCTGCAGCCAATGGCTCAGTTGACCATCCGGCTCAAGGGTGGCCTGGAAAGGGTGACCATTGATGGTGCCTTCGACTGTCGTCCGTCCTCGCCTCGGAAGTTGTTCACTCGCATCTCTTGGAAGAACCACGAACGCCCACGATGCGTCGTCACCAGGCTTTGCCGGACGAAGAAGCTTTGCTTCGAATCGAAGTTTCACATCGATTGTTGTCATTGCAACGGCTCCAGTTGATACGCCTGACTGTTCTTTCGCGGCAAGATCAGTACAGAAGGTCGACGCTAGTCTGTCCAGCAGTTGCTGCTCTGAGCCGACGGGTCTCTAGACCGGGCCGGTAGTGTCTGAGCCAACTGTGCCTGGGACTGCTGGTAAAGCCTGACTTCGGCTACTCGGCACATTTCTGACACGAAGGACATCTGCAAGTACCTCCTTGAAGATCGGTGCTGCAATCGCTCCCCCGAAGTAACCCTTGGCGGAGGGTTCGTCGACCAGTACAGCCATAATGAATTCAGGTGCGTTGGCCGGCGCGATACCCACGAACATGGCTCTGTATTTATTGCTTTGATACCCGCCTCCGGAGGCCTTGCGAGAGGTCCCGCTTTTACCCGCAATGACATAACCGTCAATCGCTGCGCGCTTTCCGCCTGCTCCAGGTCCATCGACTGCGTGCACCAGCATGTCCAGAATACTGTTGGCGATCTCCGGGCTTATGACATTGCGGGATTGCTGTGGCTCACCTTTGATTATCGACAATGGAACCAGGTTTCCATCATTGGCAAAGACGGTATACGCCTGGGCAAGTTGAGCCAGATTGACCGATAAGCTGTAGCCGTATGAAAGGCTTGCTGTGGCGATATCCGACCATACTCGCCGGGCTGGAACAGTCCCCACACTTTCCCCTGGAAAGTAGATCGAAGTGTTATCTCCGAATCCCAATTCAGTCAGTAATCGCGAAATGGCTGCTCCTCCCGTCGGTATCGCAACCTTGCTCATACCCACATTGGAAGAGCGACGGATAATGCCCGGCAGGTCCAACTGTTTATCCCTGCCTACATCGCGAATCGTATATCCATCAATCTTGACGAAGCCGGGTGCTATTTGAATGATCGCATTCTTGTCAACGATGCCTGCTTTTAAAACAGCGGCCATGCTGAATGGCTTTATGACTGAACCTGGCTCATACACATCAGTAAATACGCGGTTTCGGATGGCCTCCGCGCTAAAGGTTTTACGCGCATTTGGATTGAATGAGGGCATCGTGGATAACGCTAATATCTCCCCTGTTTTGGCGTGTATAAGAATGGCACTTGCCGACCGGGCGGCGTTCTCTTTGACACTTTTCAATAATGCTTTTTCAACGTAGTACTGAAGTGTGGAGTCAATGGTTAAAAACAGGTCGTCGCCAGGTATGACGGGCTTGTGCACAATAATTTCGCTGGTGACTCGCTTGTGCAGGTTTAACGTCCGTTCTTCCAGACCGGCCCTGCCGGACAGTTGCTGGTTGTACAGCAACTCGATGCCTTCAATGCCTTTCTGGTCGATGTTGGTAAAGCCCAACGTCTGAGCCAGCATCGAAGACTGCGGGTAATAACGTTTGTATTCATGGCGCTCGTAGAGGCCCGGAATAGAGAGCTCGACTATCTTGCTTGCCACCTGCGGATCAACCCTTCTGGCCAGGTAGGCGAAAGACCTGCCTTGGCTGTTCAAGCTCAAATGGCCGACCAGCGAGGCATCAATATCAAGATGCTCGTTTAATAGTATTGCCTGCTGTTTGGTGGGGGTGAAGTGTTTAGGGTTTACCCACAAAGTGCTGACGGGGGTGGAAACTGCCAAGGGTTCATTGAATCGGTCAAATATGGTGCCGCGAATGGGGACGGTTTCAATAAGTCGTGTTGAGCGTTTGCGGCCTTCGTTATTCAGAAATTCATGGGAGAAAATCGCGAGATAAGTAATTCTCGCGGCAAGTATCATTGAAAAGGAGCAAAAAATAGCTATAACAATCGTGAATCGCGGGTTTTGCCCGAAGAGCCTCATACAACATTCCATTTTTAAACGTACGGCAAAAAACCAGCTTAACTAACTCAATATCATTTTGCTTTGTAATATCATGAAATGATTCTATAAACACACATTGATTTTCAGCGTATAGGGACGAATAGCGATTGGCCGTTTTTTGCCGTCGTGACCGGCTGAAAACGAACCATGGCTACGGTTTCTCAACGACAGGAATCGATTAGAGCCGATCATTGGCGAACTGCCGAACAACAGCGCGGTACGCAACTGGCAAATTCACCCTCCGCCACCGACGCGCGTTTCACTTCTTCCTGCCTTGCAAAACCTTCAAAGCAACCGTTCAATAGCGCGGCACATACTGTGCGCTCGAGCCAATGGATCAGACGTGACAGCGCAACGGTAAGCAGGCCCGCGTGAAACAGGAACAACCTAATGAGCAAGGTGGCGGCACCCATGGTTGAAGAAGAGCTGTCGAGGCCTAAAGCGATTGGTTTGCGTGAGGCGTTCTGGTTCTGGTTGAAACTCGGCTTCATCAGTTTCGGCGGGCCTGCGGGGCAGATTTCGATCATGCACCAGGAATTGGTCGAGCGTCGGCGATGGATCTCCGAGCGCCGATTCCTGCATGCCCTCAACTACTGCATGTTGCTGCCTGGGCCAGAGGCTCAGCAGTTAGCGACCTATATCGGCTGGCTGATGCATCGAACCTGGGGCGGGGTGATGGCTGGCGTACTGTTTGTACTGCCGTCGTTGTTCATCCTGATTGGGTTGTCGTGGATGTACATCGCCTTCGGCGAAATGCCGGTGGTGGCCGGGCTCTTCTATGGCATCAAGCCTGCCGTGACTGCCATCGTGGTGCAGGCAGCCCATCGAATCGGCTCCCGGGCATTGAAGAATAATTGGCTATGGGCGATAGCGGCAGCGTCGTTTACCGCGATCTTCGCGTTCAATGTTCCGTTCCCGCTGATCGTTCTGGGCGCCGCACTGATCGGCTATGTCGGTGGGCGTCTCGCGCCCGAGAAGTTCACAACCGGTGGCCATGGCGCCGCCAGAAAATCCTTCGGCCCGGCCTTGATCGATGACGACACACCGCCACCGGAACATGCCCGGTTCAGCGGGTCGAAAACGGCATCGCTCGCCTTGATTGGCGCCGCACTCTGGGCATTGCCGATGGGGATTTTGACCGTTCTCTTTGGCTGGGACGGCACCTTGACCCAAATGAGCTGGTTCTTTACCAAGGCCGCGCTGCTGACCTTCGGCGGAGCTTACGCGGTGCTCCCGTATGTCTACCAAGGTGCGGTGGGTCACTACGGCTGGCTGACGCCGACACAGATGATCGACGGGCTGGCGCTGGGGGAAACCACGCCAGGGCCGCTGATCATGGTAGTGGCTTTCGTCGGGTTTATCGGGGCCTATGTTTCGCAGGTGTTCGGTGCCGATCAGGTGTTTCTGGCGGGGGCGGTCGCTGCTTCCCTGGTGACGTGGTTCACCTTTCTGCCCTCGTTCCTGTTCATCCTCGCAGGTGGACCGCTGGTGGAGTCGACCCATAACGAACTCAGGTTCACGGCACCACTGACGGCCATTACAGCGGCAGTGGTGGGCGTGATCCTCAATCTGGCCTGTTTCTTCGGTTATCACGTGCTTTGGCCGAAGGGGTTGAGCGGTAACCTGGACTGGCCCTCTGCACTGATCGCCATCGCGGCGGCCATTGCCTTGTTTCGCTTCAAGCGGGGCGTTATTCAGGTGCTGTTCGCCTGTGCAATCGTCGGTCTGTGCGTGCACCTGTTGCAGGGGTGACCATCACGGTGCTCGAACTTGAACAATGGCGTAGCGCGTCCTCGGATTGAACGTTGATTGACGCGCTCCGTTAGATGTTCGGCGGTTTCCTTTCGCTCGGAGTCGTAATCTTTCATAAGCCCCCCGAGTGGGCGGCGACCATTGCGAACTTCAGAAACGCCAAGTCATGTTGCCGGTCAGGGCTTGAATCCAGGCATCGTCGAACTGACCGGAGACTTGGTTTCCCGAGATAGATTTGGTCTGGTCCACCGGCATGTCGCCGAGCCATACCATGGCCCAACTGACGTTGATGTCGGTGTCTTTGTTCAGCGCATAGGTGGCGCCTGTGGCGATGCGCCAGGATTCGCCCATGGGCACAATCACGCTGCGTTTGCTATCAGAGACAGCGCTGCTGTCGTAGGCCACGCCGACATTCCACAGCCATTGTTCGGTGGCCTGGTACTGCGCGCCAAGGGACAGGTGCCAGGTGTCCTTGAAACCGGCATCCACCGATTTCGACTGCGCACCAAACGCAGTGGTGTCGACCTGTACCCCGATCTCACCGAATTCCGACCAGTCCTGCCAGTTGGCCGAAGCCAGCAAGGCCCATTGCCGGTCCAGTTGCTGGAACAGGCTGAGGGTCACGGTCTGCGGCACGGTGGTGTCGAGTTTTGTGTTGGTGTCGTTGATACGTTCCAGCAAACGGCCGTCGCCTTTCACATCCAGCCGGTCTTCGAAGTCCAGGTCGACTTTGCTGGTGTAGGCCAGGCCGATGCGGGTACCGGATTGTGGGGCATAGATCACCCCAACGTTGGCACCATAACCCCAGGCACCGTCCTTGTACTTGTACTGACCGTCGCCGCGATCAGTGAAACCAAAAGGGGAACGGTCGATAGCGGTTTGTGCCTGCAACATGCCGTACATGGCCTTGACGCCGACACCCACCGACCATTGCTCGTTGAAGCGATACGCGACACTGGGTACCAGGGACAGGCCCAGCAGGCTGGAGTTCTGCGCGAAGTAGCGGCCATACCAGTCGTTGTCGTAGTTGACCGCCAAACCGAAGTCGCCGTACTGGCCGAAGCCGACGCTCCAGTGTTCATCCAGTTCATGGCTGATGAAGAAGCTGCCACCGGGAATCGGGTCGAGTGCGTTGCCACTGCCGCTGCCAGCGACGTTGCTGCCGGAATCGCGATCGAAGCTCAGGTCGCCATACAGCACCTGCAAGCCGCCGGTGATTTGCGTGCCCGGCAGATAACTCATACCTGCGGGGTTACTGGCGATGGTGGACGGACCCTGGGCGCGGGCGGCGGCACCGGCGTTGGCCAGGCCGGCGTTATCGGTGCCGATTTCGTAGAGCATGATGCCGCCGGCCCAGGCTTGCTGGCAGCACAGTGCGAGTAGCGTACAAGCGGGCAGGGCAGTGGTTTTGGTTGACATGGTTAACCTCTATCCATTTTCGAATTAACGTAACGCACGCACACATGGCCATGGAGCAGCAGCAGGCGCCCCACGCGCCTTCTCAGCCGAATTGATACTAGTCGAGAAAACCTGAACTAAGCTCCCCGGATCGCTTCGCATTGAGGCGGTACAACCGCAGTGGTAGTGCATATTCTCGTTATCGAGAAGGAGCTGCTGATGAGTAAAGTCGTCCGCCTCATTCCTGTCATGGCCCTGGTAATTACCTGGCCCGATACCGGCACTGCCGATAGTCAGGCCGAGCTGGCAAAACAATCACTGAACCCGGTTGCTGCGCTGTACAGCGTGCCGATTCAGTACAACTGGAACCAGAAACTGGGTCCCAGTGGCGAGAGCTACCAAAGCGTTACCAATATCCAGCCAGTGCTGCCCTTCACCCTCAATGAAGAGTGGAACCTTATTTCCCGAACCATCCTGCCAGTTATCGATCAACACGGTCTGGTACCGGGTGGGCAGGCGGACAAATCCGGGGTCGGTGATGTGACCCAGAGTTTCTTCTTTTCACCCAAGCACCCAACCGCGAGCGGCTGGATCTGGGGAGCAGGACCGGTAATCCTGGTGCCAACCGGCAGTGATGAACTATTGAGCGGTGAGCAATGGGGGGCCGGCCCTACCGTGGTTGCCCTTAAACAAAGTAACGGCTGGACCCGCGGTATTCTGGCCAATCACATCTGGTCGCTGGACAATAGTCCGCCCGACGACAAAGACAAGATCAACCAGACCTTCTTGCAACCCTTCTTCAGCTACACCACCCATACCTACACCACCTACGGCATTAACACCGAGTCCACCTACGACTGGCAGACCCGCGAATGGTCGGTGCCGATCAACCTGTTCGTGACTCAGTTATTCAAGGTCGGTCATCAGCCCATGAGCCTGCAAGCCGGACCGCGCTACTGGGTCGACAGCCCGAAAGATGGTGCTGAGGGCTGGGGTTTCCGGGTAGCGTTTACGCTGTTGTTTCCCAAATGATTTCAACCTTGCGCAGACGAAGTGGCGACCCCCTGATGAGGTCGCCATGTTTCCTCTATCTGATCAGTTACCCGCTGGCATCGGCAGGTTGATGCCCTCTTTTTTGAGGGTGTCACGCACGTACTGGAATTTCTGGTATTGCGAAAGTTCGATCGGCCCGTCGTAACCCATGCTTTGCAGTTTGCGGGGAGGGTAGTCGACGTAGGTTTTCATCAACTTGATGATCGCGCCCGTGATCGGCACCATCGTCCAGGTACGCTCAGTAAAGTTGTTCATGAACAGGTCATAGCGCTCTTGCGGGTCTTGCCACAAGTCAAAGACCTGCGGCACGGTAGCTACATATTTTTCTGCGCCTTTCCATCCCAGGTTAGTGTCCACCGCCAAGCCACCGGTTTGCGCGCCGTCATCGCCGCGCAGGTTGAACACGGCCTTGTAGTTGCCGACCCGGGCCGCACCTGGTGACAATTCGTTCTCGGTGAAGTAGAACCACTCCTTGCGCGGAGATGGGCCGCTGCCGGTGAGCACGGGCGTCATGTCGTAACTGTCGAAGATGATGGGCTGACCTTCGCGATCTTTTTCCGGCAGCTTCACGCCCGCCACGGAAGCGAACGTCGCCATCAGGTCCAGGCCACCGAGCATTTCGTGGTTTTTGCTGTCGGGCTTGATCTTGTCTGGCCAGACGGCAATGGCAGGTACCCGATTTCCGCCTTCACGCACCGTGCCCTTGGTGCCGCGGAACGGGGTGTAGCCGGCGTCCGGATAAACATCCTGCCAGGCCCCGTTGTCCGTGGTGTAAACCACCAGCGTGTTCTTATCCAGACCGAGCGCCTTGAGCTTGTCCATGATGCGGCCGATGTGGGTATCCAGTTCGACGATAGAGTCGGCGTACTTGGACTTGGACATGGACTTGTGAATGAACTCGGGTGCCGGCATGTTCGGCTGGTGCACTTTCATGAAATTGACGTTGATGAAAAACGGCTTGTCCGATTTGGCCGCCGTGTCGAGAAACTCCAGGGCGGCTTTTTCGACATAGTTGTCAAAGAACGGAATGCCGACCACGCCGGGTTTTCCATCTACGACAGGTGTGTCCACGTACTGGCCGTTGACCTTGAATTCTTCGACCGGTTTTTCACCCGCCTTGCCGGACAACGCGCCCTTGGTCACCCGTTGAAACATCTCACGGGTTTCCGGGTCCATGTCGGGGAACCAGGTCGGGTCGGCGTAGGTGTAGGCATTGAGGTGATACAAGCCGACGTATTTCATCACGTCATAACCTTGCGCGTTGGGCAGCGCATAGTCGGCTTCGCCCAAGTGCCATTTGCCGGTGAAATAGGTGTCGTAGCCACCGGTTTTCAGCACCGATGCCAGCGTCCACTCTGCTGCTGGCAGGCCACCACCCTGGCCCTGGAAGGCCACGGTGGTCATGCCGCTACGATTAGGAATACGCCCGGTTTGCATGGCCGCCCGACCCGGTGTGCAGCTTGGCTGGGCATAGAAAGAGTAAAAAGTGACCCCTTCTGCCGCCAGCTCATCGATGCTGGGCGTCGGCATGCCTCGCCCGACCCCTCCGCCGTAAGGGCCCAGGTCGCCATAGCCGGTATCGTCGGAGACGATAAACAGAATATTGGTCTTTTCCGTTTGAGCCGCGTGGGCTAGTCCGTTGAATGACAAAAGCGCAGCAAACACTATTGATAGTTTGAAACGATCCGATAGCTGTTCCATACCAGTATTCCTCGTTGTTTCAGGGTGTTGGCAACCGGTGAAGTGTGCACATCAACATTGGCCCCATGGTGCAATGACCACCGAGTAATAGCCTTGGTACTGCGTATGGAATCATTTCCCCCTTGTTTCATGACCCTCTACAGATAAAGGCGCAGGAAGCAGTCTAGTGCGGTTTTCCAGATTGAAAGTGGCGATTACGGTTTTTTGCACCGTTGTAACGCTGACATTACAAGTTGTGCATATACCCTTATGGATACAATAAACGGCAAAGTAATCGCCAGAAGTTACAAGTTGTCTGGTTCACACTTGTCTGGACAAAATCATCGAGTGGCGTGCGCAACATCGCCGCAGAAAATATCGGCGCTGCCATCCTCGGGTGAAGTACGTACGACAACGGCGTACTTGCCGGAGAGCAGGTCTGGCATGGTAATGGGCGCGCTTCTGTAAAAGGTCCATCCACCGGTGCCTGCATTGGGTTCGGTGTTGACCTTATCGTTCATTGCGTACGCAACTGGCCCGGGTTGCTGGCAACTGCCTTTGTTGATGAAGGTGTAGATGCGCGGGGGTAGGATTGTTCCATTTGGAACGCCGGTAATGTAGAAGTCAAAGTTGGTTTGATTGCCTTCTCCAGTCAATGTGGTCGTGGCGGTATGACCAGGGTTTTTATGGGTCGCCGCCAAAGGGAGATTCATTGATTGGTTCGATGAGTGGGTGCAGCCGAAGAGACTTGCGCTAATCAATATCACTGACAGGGGTAGACAGGGTTTCATTGCCAACCTCCAATAATGGAAGAAGTACGGTGGGGGGACTATTGGGTATAGCTCAATAACGTCGCTGTGCACTCCTGGATATCCAGCTCAGTTCACTCCGTGCCCATCTGGGCCAGCACGCGCTCACGCTGACAAATTTCTGCTTCCACAGCTCGCACCTCCCGCATGTAAATTTCAACTGCGGGAGGCAGTGAGCGCTCCTTCAGGTAGATGAAACCATAATGGGTACGCAGGGCAGGATCATGGGCAGGCAACGGCACGATTGTTCCTGCGCTGATTTCCTGCTCAAAAGTCGATAAATTGCCTAACGCCAAGGCATTGCTGCTCTCGACGAATTTGACGATTTGCATGGGCACGTCTATTTCGATCGCAGGTACAAAATCACCGGTCAAGGGATCGTAGGCGCCGGCACAGCCCAACGTAGCCGGAAGCAAATGGGTCGCCAGTCGTAGCGGAATACGCGAGGCCACCCACGGGTAATCCAGTGTTTGCGCCAGCGTTGGTGAACGCTTTTGCGATAGCAGCGGATGACCGGGGCGGCAAAACAGGCGGCCCACATGCTCACCCAGCAATTCACAGGTGAACTCTTCGCGGCCTTGCAAGGTGCTGATTTCGGCTATCCCCAGGTCCACTGCACCGGTGGCCACCTGATGAGCGACTTCACGCCAGCCGGCGACATGAGCAGTGACCTTGATCTGCGGATGCCGGGCATGCAAACGCGCGATGCTGGCGTATCCGCTGGTGACACTCGGATAGGGACCCAAGGCAACTTTCAGTGCGCCGATATCGCCTCCCGCCAACAGGGTGATGTCGCGCCGTAAATCCTCTTCGGCCACTAACAGGCGCTGGCTTTTTTCCCGCAGCAGCTGACCAAACGCCGTCATCACGACGCCATCTGTACGCCGATCAAACAGCGTTACCCCCAGTTCGCTTTCCAGCAACTGGATACTTTTGCTCAGCGCCGGTTGGGAAACCCCCAACGCTTTTGCCGCTCGCCCAAAGTGTGCATGTTCAATCAATGCCAGAAACTGACGTAACCGACGCGGTGTCATCTCATAACCTTTATGTTATCGAAACTGAACGAAACGGAATTTTTCGTAATGAAATGAATATGCTATTCATGGCCAGGCGGGTCAAGTTGACACGTACCCAATAAATACAATCGAGCGCAAGTTTCCGCCTTGACGCTCATGGCACCCCTTTGGCGCAGGAACTCTCATGCACAACAAGACCCTTCATCTGGCACTGGTAATCACCCTTGGGAGCGGCTTTAGCCCCATCCTCATTGCTGCCGATGCAAACGGCGTAAGTTCTGATCCGTCCCCGATACAAAATGCGCACTTCGACAGCAAGGGCAAAGCGCCTTCGTCCTACACGATCGATGCGCAAAATGCCGTACGCAAGACACTTCCGTTCACGGACAAACGCGACTTTGAAGAAGCCAAAAAAGGCTTTATCGCTGCACCGTCCTATAACAAGATCATGGCCGAAGCAGGGAATGTCGCCTGGAACATGGGGAGCTATGACTTCCTGCTCGACGGCAAGGACTACGACAGCATCAATCCGTCCTTACAGCGCCAGGCGATACTCAACATGGCCTTCGGTTTGTATGAGGTGGTTCCGGAGAAGATCTACCAGGTGCGTGGGTTTGATCTGGCCAACATCACCTTCATCAAGGGTGATACGGGCTGGATTGTGTTCGACACCCTGATGTCGAAGGAAACCGCCAAGGCTGCCCTGGATTTCATCAATGAAAAACTCGGCAAGCGCCCGGTCGTGGCGATCGTGATCTCTCACTCCCATGCCGACCATTTCGGTGGCGTGCGCGGCCTGGTCGATGAAGCCGATGTGCGCAGCGGCAAGGTCCCGCTCATAGCACCAAGCGGTTTCATGGAGCATGCCGTGGCGGAAAACGTCTACGCCGGCAATGCCATGACCCGACGCGCCTTCTTCCAATACGGCGTGATGTTGCCGCACAGCCCCTATGGCCACGTCGACATGGCTATCGGAAAAAATGCCTCTCTGGGCAACATGGGCTTGATCGAGCCCAATCGTTATATCGAGAAAGATTTCGAGACCGTGACCCTGGACGGTGTGGAAATGGAGTTTCAAAGCACTCCCGGCACCGAAGCCCCCGCGGAGATGAACACCTGGTTCCCACAATTCAAGGCCTTCTGGGCAGCCGAAAATATCGTCGGCACCATCCACAACATTTACACCTTGCGCGGCGCCCTGGTTCGAGATCCGCTGGTCTGGTCGAAGAACATCAACAACGCTTTGTATCGCTACGGACAACAGGCCGATGTCATGTTCGCCTCCCACAGTTGGCCCCGTTGGGGCAATGAGCGGATTCAGGACGTCATGCGCGCACAACGCGATGCCTATGCCAATCTGAACAACGCCGTACTGCACGCTGCCAACCAGGGCGTCACCATCAACGAGATTCAAAACGTCTACAAGTTGCCCGAAAGCCTCAAAAACAACTGGGCGACCCATAGCTACCACGGCTCCGAAGAGCACAACAGCCGTGCCGTGATCAACCGCTACCTGGGTTACTGGGATGCTAACCCGGCGACGCTTATGCCGTTGTCGCCGAAAGATTCTGCACCGCTGTATGTGGAAATGATGGGGGGCGGGGACAAGATCATGGCCAAGGGCAAATCCCTGTTCGATCAGGGTAAATACCGCGAAGCCTATGAAATCCTCAATAAACTGGTGTACGCCGAGCCCCATAACACCAACGCCAAGGATCTGCTCGCGGACGTCTATGAGCAGGTTGGCTATCAGAAGGAAAGTGCCGGGGTACGTAACAGTTTCCTTGCGGCGGCGTATGAGTTGCGCAACGGCATGCCCAAGGGTGTACCGCCCAAAACCACCGGGCCGGACATGATCCGCGCCATGAGCACCGAGTTGTGGCTGGAATACCTCGGCATCGCCCTGGACGGCAGCAAGGTCGCGGATCAACACCTGATCCTGAATCTCAAGACGCCGGACAACGGTGAGCAATTTGTGGTGGAGTTGAGCAATTCGACGCTGACGACCATCAAGGGCCAGCAGGCGAAAAAGGCTGACCTGACCATCACCCTTGACCGCTCGGATCTTGAAGGCGTGATGGCAAGGAAAACCAGCTTCGCTCAACTCGTCGCGGCCGGCAAAGCGACCTTTGAAGGCGATCATAAACCCTTCGAACGGTTGATGGCCGCCATCACCCCATTTACCACAAACTTTGAACTTCTGCCCGGTACCCAGCAGTAACTCATCAGTCCAGGTACTGCCCTTTTTGCGGCTGAGGCTACCTTGCGCACCCAGGACATAGGGGGCGCAAGGTGCAAAAAGCTTTCCCTGCGGGCCTGCAGTTATCTGCAGCTCACTCTCGTCGGCATTGGGCTGCTTTTTTAGCTTGCTGAAACGTTTCATCCCATTTATAAAAACGGCACAACTCCAAGAAAGGCTGCCGCCATGACCCCGCTCAAACTCTTTGTTGCCCTCAGCGCACTGTCCGCTGCCTCCCACGCCATGGCCTGGGATTACGTTCTGCTCGACACCGACAAAGCCGCCCAGAACTGGCAGATCACCAGCCAGCAACTCGGAATAAAAACCGACAAACCCTTCAGCGTTACCCTGCGCACCTTGCACGGCGGTCGGCAGGAGGGCGTCAGCATCGTCGACATCGATAACGGCACGATGAAACTCTCGGTAGTGCCGACTCGCGGAATGAACGTCTTGCAGGCCTCGGTCGGCAATGTGCGCATGGGCTGGGATTCGCCGGTCAAGGAAGTGGTCAATCCGTCCTTCATCGAACTCAATGGCCGTGGTGGTCTGGGCTGGCTGGAAGGTTTCAATGAACTGGTCACCCGCTGCGGATACGAATGGGTCGGCCACCCCGGCATCGACAACGGCGAACTGCTGACCCTGCACGGTCGGGCAGCCAACATTCCTGCGAACAAAGTCACCCTGCATATCGATGAAAAACCACCGTACGCCATCACCCTGCGCGGCGAACTGAAAGAGCAGGCGTTCAAGAAGGTCGACTTCTCGGTCGCGACCGAACTGGTCACCGAACCCGGCAGCGTCGAGTTCGCCCTCAACGACACCCTGACCAACAACGGCGACTATCCGAAGGAATACCAGGCGTTGTATCACAGCAACTTCAGCACCCCGTTCCTGGAGCAGGGCGCTCGTTTCGCCGCGCCGGTAAAACAGGTGTCGCCATTCAACGACAAGGCCAAGGACGATCTGCCCGACTGGCAAACCTACCGCGCACCGACCAGGGACTACGACGAAACGGTTTACAACGTGGTGCCGTATGCCGATGCCAAGGGCGATACGTTGACCGTGTTGCATAACAAGGCCGGCAGCCTGGGCGTTTCGGTCGGCTTCAACACTCAGACACTGCCGGTGTTTTCCCTGTGGAAAAACACCGATACCCAAGGCCAGGGCTATGTCACGGGGCTGGAGCCGGGGACAAGTTTTTCCTACAACCGCCGTTATCAGCGGCCACTGAACCTGGTACCGACAATCGGACCCAAGGAACACAAGCAGTTCCGCATCAGCTACAGCTTGTTGGCGGATAAGGCGGCGGTGGATAAGGCCTTGAAGCAGGTGAGCGAGATTCAGGATGGGCGGGAGACTGAAGTGCGACAGACGCCGTTGGTTGATCTGACCAAGGGGTGACACCGGCTGGAGAATAGTCGGCCGATATTGCAGCCATCCGGCCAAATGTTCGCGTCTGATCCCGTCGGCTTGTTTAAGGTCCGCCAGCGAGTGTGCGACCTTGAGCGGTCGATGGGCTGCTCGCAGCGATTCGGTACTGTCTGCTTTTGGCCGGAATCGGATGTCCGTGAGCGGCCACTATCGGCACTGGTTCGGTTCATCATGCTCATCCTTTCAATGAATCGGGTTGTAAGCGACCCAAACCATCCTGACTGGTCGTATATAGGAAAATACTTTTCTTATTAACTTGGCTAATGGCATTCGCTGAGCAGCATCTGACGATCCCACTCCGCACGTTTTTTCCTAAGCCTATATTACAAAGTACCCAAGAGCCACTTTGTCTGCTGGAATCAGCACATTCAGCCTTTAGATGTCTTCATTCGATCTCGTAAAGAACGGCAAGACTGGAATGCCTAGAGGGGAAAGAGGGATGAGTTCAATCGGCGTTGCGAGAGGCAGGCAAAAAAACTGACAGACTAACTATAACGAATCAATTGATGAGTCGCTCATATACTCTTATTTAAATCAACTAATCCCGATTCCGCCTTGCATTAAGCATCTTAAGGGTCGGGGGCTCCCCACCTGTAATTTCAATAGAAAATACAGCATATACATGCTCTAAGTCACTGTATTTTTGAAGCCCGTTTTCACTAAAGCGATAGCGCCCAGGAACCTCTCCCACCTCGAGAGGGGATAATATCTTTCTCGACTTTGCCAGCTCCAGCAATGGCTTTAGATCATCATAAAGACGTGCAGCTTGAGCGTCTTTATCTGCATACTCTTTTAACTTTTCTTCTAAAATTTTTGCTGAAATTTCAATTTTATCTATATTCATCTTTAATTCCCTATGGTCCCAATTTTAACCGCCGGAGCGCAATCCCCACGGTCAGGTACTATATGTTGTATTGCTTCAGAAGAACGCTCAACTAGCTGCTGCGCTGTGCGGGTGATCTTTTCAACGTCTGCTGGCGGGTTTTTTCTGTGTAACGCACGTTCATTCGGATGCACCAGATGAAGGATTTCTACAACTGCCGGGGTAGGGCGTCACGCCGTGCCTACGAAAAAAATACCTGGCGCTTTGGCCTGACTGTCTTTTTTACGAAGGAAAAGATACGCGACGGCATCAGTCAGATAAAACAGATCAGCAAAGGGTGCCAGGAAATCGTTTGAGTAAAACTGACAGAAAAACTCGTAGTCGACGGCAAGTTGCGGAGGCAGTTCAGCCCACTTCGGTGGCTCTATGGCGACCAAAGAACAAAGCGGGATTTCGTGCTCAGCCAGTACCTTTTCTTTAAGCATGACTGCGACTTGGGGAATATCCGGAACAGGACTGTGATGCAGCTCATGGTCGCAACCTGAGACCACTGCGGTATATCCACTCACCCGCGAGCCCGATTTCGCCATGGCGCCGTCGTAGGTGATATTGTCCAGGAAATATACCGAAGAGCTGTAGGTGGAGAACACATACAACAAGCCGTCCGGGGGCAGGCACTGAGCAGCGGTGCAGTCGAAAGCCTGACGGCAGTCGATGGTGGCGACCAGTGTCAGCGGGTCACCATCGGGGTTGATCGGCCACTGTTCAATTCGCGCGACTTGCCCTCCCAGAGTAATACCGCTCGTCGCTCTCGTATGCTCCTGCGAGAACTGCATTTCCAATACAGATGCCATGACTTCCCTGTTTGCCGAGTGGTTATCTTTAGCGCAACTGACGCATCGCCCGGCTCAAGCCGGTTGAGGCATGCCGAGCCCGGCGGCGGTGCGGGTGAAACTGCACCGTTGCGATACGGCCGAGACGATCGCGAGTTGGGCCTACTTTCGATGGTTATTTATACGCCCTTGTAGGAAACAATTTGCAATTATGCGATCGGCGATCATTGATCGTCCACAAAGAGACATCGAGAGGTCACATCATTGGACGAACTGGCAATACGACAACTCTCAGCGCTGCCTCCCGACATCCTGACACTTGAAGCGGAGGCCATTGCGGGCGGTTTCAGGTTTCTGACGCGCTTGGTTGCCGATTGGGAAAACGGTTCCAATCGATTTGATCAGCCGGGTGAATGCCTTTTGGGAGCGTTGTGCAACGGACAACTGATTGCTATCGGTGGTCTTTCATATGATCCCTATGCCGGACCGGACATCGGCAGGCTGCGCAGGGTTTACGTCGCGCGCGCTTCAAGAGGGAAGAGTGTGGGCAGGGCGCTGGTGCAACAGCTCCTGGAATATGCGGCTCAGCGATTCCGTGTCGTGCGCTTGTCTACGGATACACCAGAGGGCGCCGCGTTTTACGTTCGCTGCGGGTTCCTGCCGGTACAAGATGATTTCGCGACTCATGAGAAGGCATTGGTCGATGCCACGCAATCAGGATGAAACCACTTTTGAAACGCTTTACATAAGCTGAACATCGCAGCCAGAGCGACTGGTTTTTCGAGCGCTTTAACGACCAACTAGGCGATACCCATCCCGTGTGTACCTGATCGTTAAACATGCCCTTAGAGCGCTTGTTTAACGGCTCCTACAGTTACCAGATGAAAGCTACGAAACCTTGCGCCGTTGCCTACGGTTACGCCAGAATCCGCCGGCTTGTGCGCTTGGGGACCCATCGGTAACTTGATTCGCGTCACTGCTCATCAGTGATCGGGTTTAGCAGCTCGTGGTTTTCCAGTGAAGTGCACAAGCTCTATCAGCAGGCATTGCCGCGCTTGATGGTAGCTGTGCGCAGGGCGCCTTCGGGCGCGCCGGTTTGCTGGGTCCCCGGTCTGCTAACCTGCGTACAGCTGCCTCCCTTTACGTTTAGCAGCAAGAGGGTGGCACTCCATTTAGGACTCCAGCCATGAAAAAGCATTCACCCAATCCCCCCGAAACCGATCCGGCATCCCCATCCGAACCTGCCTCAAACAACCTCAACGAATCCCCCAAACACACCCTCAACACCGACCACGCCTCACCCGCCGACATCAAAGCCACCCCGCGCACACCCAGCACCCTGTTTACCGTAAGCCCGCAAGCCTCCACCGAAACCCTGATGGTCTACCTCGTCGAAACCCTGGCCTCGGTCGACGTGATGGTTCATCAACTGGTCGATCATCTGGAAGGCGGCGACCGCAACGCGCTGCTGGGCATTTCCAACAGCATCATGTTGGCGGAGATCACGGCGAATCGGGTGCTGGATCAGATTGATCCGCCCTGAGAAATTATTCCGAGGACTCGTAAGCGTGAGTTCGCGATAAACGGTTCCGCTTACAGTCCTCGGCGATCAATCATCCGGACACTGGCAAACGTCGACTCGTTGCGTGCCTGGTCGAGTGCCGTCAGCGGCTCGCTCGATGACTGCTGCAGCGTCGCCAGCGTTACCGGCTTGCGACTTATTTCAGCGCCGGAACGCTCCTCGCTCGGCGGCACACCAAAGTACTCGCGATAGCATTTGGAGAAGTGTGGTGTCGACACGAAACCGCAGACAAACGCCAACTCAACCATCGACATGGATGTTTGCTTAAGCAGTTGTCGCGCTCGAACCAGCCGCAACCGCAGGTAGTAGCGTGAAGGCGTGCAGTGCAGGTATTTCCGAAAGAGCCGCTCCAGCTGTCGGCGTGACAGATCGACGTATTCTGCAAGGTTATCCAGGTCGATCGGTTCTTCGAGATTGGCCTCCATCAACGCGACGATTTCTTGCAGCTTGGGCTGATGAGTACCGAGCACATGCTTGAGCGGAACGCGCTGATGGTCCTGTTCGTTGCGGATGCGCTCGTAGACAAACATCTCGGAGATGGCGGCGGACAGTTCACGGCCATGATCGCGACCAATCAGGTGCAGCATCATGTCCAGCGGCGCGGTTCCCCCGGAGCTGGTGAAGCGGTTTCGGTCGAGGGTGAAGAGGCTTGCGCTGATGCTGACGCGGGGAAAAGCTTCCTGCATGGCTGCCATAAATTCCCAATGCACGCTGCACTCGTAGCCGTCGAGCAACCCGGCTTTTGCGAGTGCCCAGCTGCCGGTGCACACACCGCCCAATCGTTTGGATTGACGCGCCAGGGATTGCAGCCAGGTGATGTGCTCGCGGGTAATCACGCTCTGGATGCCAACGCCTCCGCACACGATGACCGTGTCCGCCACCGATGGGTTTTTCCACGAGGCATCCGGCGTGATCCGCACGCCGTCACTGGCCCAGACAGGCTCTCCGTCTGGGCTGAACGTGTACCAGCGATACAGCGCCCGTCCCGACAATTGATTGGCCATGCGCAGCGGTTCTACGGCGGACGCCAGGGAGATCAGTGTGAATTTATCCAGCAACAGAAAACCAACGGATTGAGTCGTACCGTCGCGCACGGTGGAGTTCGATGACATCAGGGTCATGTCCTCACAAAAAGCGGTGACTGCCTGAGTCGCAGCAGCTAGTCATTCGCCCGCGCCTTGGCGCAGGGCGAATCAGGTTTGGCGCTGATACCTCCGTGGTTTTTACCCCACTGACGTCACGCTCGCAGCCTGCGCAGGGTGACGCGACGTCACGAGGCCAATAAAGGAAATTACCAGGGCCAAACCGATGGTGGTGCTCACTTCGGTTCGGTGTTCAGGGGTGATCATCATGACCGCCAGCGCCGCGCAGATGAACACGATCACCAGCCACGTCAGCCACGGGAACAGCCACATGCGAAAGGTCAGCTCGATGTTCTGCCGGCGAAATATCCGGCGCATGCGCAGTTGCGACACCGCGATGGCCAGGTACACGAGCAAGGCAATCGCACCGGAACTGGCCAGCAGGAACTCAAACAGCCCGGCGGGCATGAAGTAGCTCCATACAGTAATCGCCGCGCCCAGCACGGTGCTGGCGATGACGGCCGCCCGCGGCACACCTTCCGAGGATGTTACCTTCAGCGCTTTCGGCGCATCGCCACGCCGGCCCAGCGAGTACAGCATGCGCGAGGCAATGTAGATCGAGGAGTTCATGCAACTGGCTACGGCAATCAGGACGACGACGTCGACCATGAACTTGGCATGGGGAATGTTCATGATTTCCAGGGCGCGCTGGTAGGAACCTACCGAGGCCAGCAACGGGTCATTCCAGGGCACCACGGAGATGACCACGAAAATCGACAGCAGGTAAAACACCCCGATGCGCCAGATCACCGAACGCGTAGCCTTCGCGATGTTCTGCGCCGGGTTATTGGATTCGGCGGCGGCGATGGTGACCGCTTCGGTCCCGATGAAGCTGAACATGATGGTGATGAAGGCGCCGACTACCGCTGACAGGCCGTTGGGTGCAAACCCGCCGTGCTCGGCCATCAGGCCGCTCAGTCCGCTGACTTCACGGTCGGGCACCCAGCCCATCAGCACGGCAAACCCCACACCGATGAAACCGATGATCGCCACGACCTTGGCCATGGCGAACCAGAACTCGAACTCGCCATATTTGGCCACGCTGAAAAGGTTGGTCACCACCAGGGCGACAATCGACACCAACGCGAACAGCCAGGCATCGATTTGCGGAAACCATTGGTTGAGCACATGACCGGCCGCCAGCGCTTCGATCGGAATCACCAACACCCAGAACCACCAGTAGAGCCAACCGATGGTGAAGCCGGCCCAGCGCCCGATGGCCTGGTCGGCATAGGTGGAGAACGAGCCCGTGTCTGGATGCGCGACCGCCATTTCACCGAGCATGCGCATGACCAGAACGACGAGCAAACCTGAGAACAGATAGGCCAGGAGAACCGCTGGGCCGGCTGCAGCAATGGCATGCCCTGAGCCCACGAACAAACCGGCGCCGATGATGCCGGCGATTGACAGCATGGTGACGTGACGAGGCTTGAAGCCCTGCGCCAATTGGCCACTCGAATCCTTGGAGCTCGGGCTAATCATTGGTTTTATTCTCTGCTGATCGACAGTTAAGCGGATTGATCGGGGCAACAGACCCTCATTGCCGCCTGCCGGGCTTCCTCAACGAAGCACCGATCAAACGCTGCAGTTCTTATAAAACCCATCATCGCGAAAGGGGGCGTTTCGATGAAAAGGTGCGCCACCTTACCCGGCTTGTCCGATGAATCAGTAGCCTGATCACGCCACCACCGTGTCTGATATCGACACAGGATTACATTCTGTTTACATCGAAAACCGGGCAGTCACCGAGTGGCCAAAGGTGATTATCTGGCTCGTTGTTGGGGGATGTAGGGCCTTAAATTGAACGCTGATTGACACGATCCATCAGTTGCTCGGCGGTTTCCTTACGCTCGGAATAGCGATCCGTCAGAAACCCCTGGCGGTCGCGCAGCAGTACCGTGAACTTCACCAACTCTTCCATCACGTCGACGACGCGGTCGTAAAATGGCGACGGTTTCATCCGGCCGGCTTCATCGAACTCCAGGTAGGCTTTTGGTACCGAGGATTGATTGGGGATGGTGAACATGCGCATCCAGCGTCCCAGCACCCGCAGTTGATTGACCACGTTGAACGACTGGGAACCGCCGCAGACCTGCATCACCGCCAGCGTTTTACCTTGCGTGGGACGAACCGCACCCAGCTCCAGGGGAATCCAGTCGATCTGCGCCTTGAACACGGCCGACATCGCACCATGGCGCTCCGGTGAACACCAGACCTGACCTTCCGACCACACCACCAGATCACGCAGTTCCTGCACCTTGGGGTGATCCACCGGTACCTCGTCGGGCAGTGGCAGCCCGCAAGGATTAAAAACGCGGGTTTCTGCACCGAAATGCTCCAGCAGACGCGCGGCCTCTTCGACCAGCAGGCGGCTGAACGAGCGTTCTCGGGTCGATCCGTACAGCAACAGGATGCGCGGCTTGTGACCGTCCGGGCGGCACGCGGTCTGGGTGTCATCGAACAGGGAGAGGTCCAGGTGGGGCAGTTGCTCTGACATCGTATTTTTTCCTGCTCAAAGAGTGCCGATGCGATCCAGCTCGTGCTTGAGCTGATCGCGGTTAAAGCTATTAAAGGGGAGGGCGAGCAATGCGTTGCAGCGACGTTCGATGTGCGCCAGCGTGGCGCGGAACGCGGCGTCAACCACGGCTTCGTCGCCCGTCACATCGGAGGGATCTTCCAGGCCCCAATGGGCTTTCAGCGCCGGGCCGAAATACACCGGGCAGGTTTCGCCGGCCGCCTTGTCGCACACGGTAATGACGATGTCCGGCAGGTTATCTTCGAACGCGTCATTGCCTTTGCTGCTCAAACCCTCGATGGAAATGCCGGCTTGTTGCAGTGTGGTCAGGCTACGCGGCAGTACGTGCCCTTTGGGAAAGCTGCCGGAACTCACCGCTTCGAATCCCGGCGGTGCCAGGTGATTGAACATGGCTTCGGAAAGGATGCTACGGCAGCTATTGGCCGTGCACATGAACAGGACTCGCATGGGGTGCTCCTTCGCTTTTTCGCCGAGAGGGGGGGGTGAACAGAAAATCAGCAGCAGGCCTCTTCGCGAACAGGGCGTCCATCCATGTTCTGCAGACGAGAAGCGTTGTTTTGCAGCCAGTCGGCGTTGGCCAGCAACGTCACCTGCAGGATTTCGTGCACCCAGGCGGGCAGCTGTGGATTGAGGCGGTAATAGACCCACTGCCCCTGGCGGCGATCCAGCAGCAGGCCACTGCTGCGCAATTGGGCGAGGTGGCGGCTGATCTTCGGTTGGCTGTCGTCGAGGGCACACATCAATTCGCAGACGCAAAGCTCTCCCTGGTGGGCGATCAGCAACGTGGCGCGGGCGCGGGTTTCGTCAGCCAGGCATTTGAAGACTTCTGGAGGAGTGAACATGCCAGATACCTATTACATATGGAAAGACGAATATACGGATATCCATATGTCTAGAGCAAGGTGTTTCCGACCAGGGTCCTGTTGTGCTGACTGACATCGCGCCCTCGCAAAACAGGTCTGGGCAATGTGGTGATTCAGGCAATTCGCGGTATCGTTGACGTCCATCGCGGGCAAGCCCGCTCCTACAGGGGAGGGTTTATGTCGGTGAACATTCAAGGAGAGATTCATGGCATCAGGGCAATGTCTTTGTGGGGCTGTACGTTTTTCGCTGAAGGTTGAACCACGATTTTTCTATCGCTGCCATTGCTCCCTGTGCCGCAAGCAAACGGGTGTCGGCCACAATCTCGCCACGCTGGTCAGCGCGAGCGCTTTTCAATGGGACGCAGGGCAGGGTGTGATCAGCAGTTGGCAAAAACCAAGCGGCTACCGCAATGACTTCTGCTCGCAATGCGGCTCGACCGTGCCGAATGTGCTTCGTCAGTCGCCGTTTTTCTGGATACCGCTCGGGTTGTTCGATGACGCGTTGAACATGGAATGCATCGGCGATTTCTGCACCGACGATGCGATGCCCTGGGATGGACTGCGTTCTGAAAAAAGTTACTGCGCCGCCGTGGAGTCACTTGAATTTTTGCTGCGTGAGCTGCAAGTCGACCCTTAACAGACACAGGGTTGTCCCGAAGACGGCATTCAAAAACGAAAGAGGAATCGGCGTGTTGCGCGATTCCTCTTTTGTTTGCCCATTACGATGATCAGGCTTGCGCCGCGCTCATCCCGGCAGCGGTCGTGGATTTTTTGCGCACCGCTTGATACAGCAGGCTGGACACCATGAAGCCCACCATGGCCAGCAGGCTCATCAGGGTGAAGACATAGTTGTAACCCTGCTCACCAGGGAAGTGGTCGAGGATCGAGCCATAGATGACGTAGGCAAACATGCCCGGCGCATAGCCGATCAGGCAACCGATGCCGAAGGCCGAACCGGTGATGTGCTGGGGAATGCCGACTTCACCCATGGGTGCCCAGAACACGCCGCGCATGGAGAACACAATCAGCGCGAAGGACAGGGTGGCGGCCATGCCGGCATAGATGAACCCCGGGCTTTTCGGGATCAACATGATGATGCCCATCAGCGGCAGCAGCGCCAGGAAGGCCCACTTCAGGTAGCGACTGGTGCTCTTGAACTGCTTGTCGGCAATGAACCCGCCGGCAGGCCCGCCGAGGATTTTCAGGAAGTACTGGTTGATGATGCCGTAGGCGCCCACCAAGGCCACGGGCAACCCGTACATTTCCTTGAGGTAGGGAATGAAATAGGTCAGGCCGCAATAGACGATGTAGACCATGAAGACGTTGAGGCTGACCAGCCAGATGCCCGGCACCTTGATCGCTTCCATCAGGTTTGCCAGCCCGTTCTTTGGCTTGCTCACTGACTGTGCGTTGCCACCCTTGAGCAGGAACCAGGTCAGGGTGCCGGCCGAAATATCGATGACCGAGTAGAACAGGATTGCCGACTTCAGGCCGGCTTCGCCAGAGCCCATGGCGACGAACACGCCCAGGGCGGAAAAGGCCACCAGGGTATCCACCACGCCACGCCCGCCTTCGAGCAGACCGAACAGGCGGCCTTGCTCCTGATCATCACCCAGGTTGCGGATGGCTTTGAGCAGCGATGGCCAGAACAGGCAATCGGCACACACGGCCAGCAGCCCGAACACGATCAGCAGGTTGCTGAAGGGTGGAAAGGTTGCCAGATACAGTCCCAGGCCGCCGGTGCCGATCAGGCCGAGCGGGATCATTTTGCGCGTGTCATAGCGGTCAGCCAGCATCCCGCCCAGTACAAACAACGCGGTGGCGATGACCGCGTTGGCACTGAGCAGCACGCCGATTTCCGTATGGCTCAGGCCCATGAATTCCTGCATGGGCACATAGAACGCGTCCTTGAGGTTCGCCAGTTTGTAGATGGTGCCGCCACCGAGGATGAGGATCAGGAATCTGAACCATTTGGCCTTGTTTTGGGTTGTCATTATTGTTCTCCGGGCGTAATCGGGTCGTCGGGATCAAGCGTTGGATGAGCTGGCCAGGGTCAGTTCGGCCAAGGTGCGCAACTCGGCCAGAACACTGCGGACGTAGGCGACCTGGTTGTTCGCCCAACGGTGTTCATCGGCCAGCATTCGCTCGAGCGAGAAGCCTTCCGGCAGCGGTGTATCGCTCATTTCCCGGTAGGCAATAAAGGGATCGGCTGTCTCCAGACTTTGACGGAAGGCCGGGGCTACGTAGTGGTTTTCCTGCTCGAGAATGAAGGCGATGACCTGTGGCGTGGACTCGCCCAGCATCAGCAATTCGAACAGCAGGCGGGCGCCGGGAAGGTCGTCTTCGTCGCTGCCCTGCAACACACCGTAATGGCCGAAACCGTTTTGCTCCGGGACGATGCGTACGCCTTTGAGGTGCGTCTGGCGGATGTGCGGGGCCAGGTTGCGCAGCGCTTGCAGGGGCTGTTCGCAGGCGTTGATCATGTTGCCGAAGTCGAACAGGGCGTGCAGGCGAGGGTGACTCATGCGGTTGAGCAATTGCGCGATTTCGCCGCTCTTGAGTTCTTCATGCTGCTCGAAGTCGAAGTACAGATCGTGTTTGTCGGCTTGTTGCGCGAGGTAGTGCAGGTCGGTCTCGATCACGTCCATCACCTGCGACAGAGTGCCCTCGTAACGGGAGTAGACACGGATGTTGCGCACCCCCAGGGTCAAGGCAATGGCGATGACCTGATCGACATCCTTTTTCAGCGTGCTGCTGATTTCCAGGTGCACATCCAGCTCAAGCGCCCGGGCCTTGGCGGCAAAGACTTGCAGCTGGGCGGTCGACATCTGGCTGAGGCTGTTTTCCTCGCCGTCGAGCAAGTGCAGGCTCAGGCCTTGCAGTTCGTGGCGGTAGGCAAAGTCCAGCAGGTCGGCCGGGGTGACGCGACCGTGGGTGAGGTTGGTCAGTAGCGGGTAGGCGTGGGCAAACAGGCGCAATTGCCCCAGACGCTCCAGCAGCCGCCGGGCCAGTGCGTCAGTCAGCACGGGAACGTCCCCGTGTTCGACCACGTTATGGCTTAGCAAGGCGTTGAATCGTTCCTGGATCTTATTGTTCATTAGAGTCGTTCCTGGTTCAGACACCGGGTCTACCGGCGCACTCTTTATCGCGCCAGTCAGGAACTCTCGATAGATCCATTATCAGTTAATTGTTATGACCACTTTGCCTGGCATCAGGCAGTCGTTGGCAGATAACCCAGGGTGCGCAAGGCCACCGCCAGCGCTTCGACCCGCTCCCTCGCCTGGTTTTCAGGGGTGCCGGCAAAGCCGATCAGCAGGGCCGGTGGCAGGGCGTGCTTGATGCGGTAATCACTCAAGGCGTAAGTGTGGATGTGGTGCAAGGACAATTGCCGAACGAGGTCAGCGTCATTGATTTCGGGAGGCAGCCAGGCGATCAGGTGCATGCCGGCTTCCGTTTCGGTGATCCGGAAGAAGTGGCCAAGCTGTTTTTCAAACTGCTCGATCAAGGCGTGCTGGCGTGCCTTGTACAGTGCCCGCATGCGGCGGATGTGTCCCAGAAAATGGCCTTCTTCCATGAAGTCCGCCGTGGTCGCTTGCAGCAACGTCGGCGGACTGCGATCCATGACCGCGCGCAACGTGCAGAAGGGTTCGACCAGGGCTTGCGGCAGAATCACGTAACCCAGCCTCAATGACGGGAAGAGCACTTTGCTGAACGTGCCGACGTAGATCACCCGGGCCATCTGGTCCATGGCGTAGAGCGCCGGGAGGAGGCGGCCAGCGTAGCGAAACTCACTGTCGCAATCGTCCTCGATGATCCAGCTCTGATGCTGCGCGGCCCAGTCGATGAGGGCCTGGCGCCGCGCAGAACTGAGGGTGACACCCAACGGATGCTGGCGCGACGGCGTACAAAACACCAGCCGCGCATCAGGGCATTCGGTGAGCCCTTGCTGGACATCGATCCCCTGTTCATCAATACGCAACGGCACGATCCGCGCGCCCTGGGCCTGCAGTGCGATGCGCGCGGCAATGTGCCCCGGGTCTTCCATCCAGGCGCTGTCCTGCGGATTGAGCAACAGCATCGCCAGCAGGTTGAACGCCTGTTGCGCACCCGAAACGATCACTACCTGCCCGGCAGTGCATTCGATACCACGGGCATCGAAGACGTATTCGGCAATCGCCGAACGAAACGCCTGCAAGCCCTGCAACTCGCCATAACCCAGAATGGTCTTGGTGGGCTTGAGCAGATGCCGGTTCATCAGGCGCCGCCAGATCGCTTGCGGGAATGCGTCATAGGAGCAGTGACTGGGCAGAAAGGAGGTCGGGGTGGAGGGGTCCCAGTCGGCATAGGACACGCCCCGAAAATGATCGCTGCGCAATGACAGCATCGACTGGCTCAGGTCGGACAGGCGCGGTGGCGGACACTGTTGTTCGCTCTCGGTACCCCGACTTTCCCAGTCCGTGCCGACGTAGGTTCCGGCACCCGTGCGCGAGGCCAGGAAACCTTCGGCTATCAACTGATCGAACGCATTGAGAATGGTGATCCGCGACAACCCCAGCTCGTTGCTCAAGGTCCGGGTCGACGGCAGGCGTACACCGCCCTGGATCCTGCCGTTGAGTATCTGTTTGCGAATCTGCAGATACAGTTGGCGGTACAAAGGGATGGCGCTGGCACGATCCAGCTCGATGGCCGACAGCAACAAACCTGCGGGGGATTTCATGACATGCTCGTCTGGGTAAGTGGGCGACGGGAGGAGGTCAGGGTATCGGGCTGGACCTGGCAAGTCATCTGGCCTGACGACCTCCTGCATGAAATCTCCGCTCCGCCAGGAGCATTCGAGACCATCGCTTGCAAATCGAGCGCCGACTGATTTTCCCCGAAAGTGGAACGTATGTGCGGCTGTTGCCAACCACCATCAATGCCCTGACGCTCACCTATGATCTTTAACGATGCTACCGACAAACAGGGGTTGTCAAAAAACACAACTAGAGTAGCATCGGCCCATAGACAAGGAAGCCCATGGACATACTCACGCCATCGCGTTTTGACGACGCGGCGATCTTATACCCGAACGAAAAGGCTGGTCTTGAACGTTGCCGGCGATTGTTGAAGATGGCCCGGCCGATAGCATTCACGGACCTGCAAAAGCTGTTCGGCGTGCACGGTATTGACTTGTTCAAGCCGAGAGCTGCGGCCAATTGGGTGGTGATTGACGTAGGCGGCAATAATTTGCGTGTCATAGGCGGCGTCAACTATCCCCGGCAGAAGTTTTACGTAAAACACATTTACACGCATGCCAATTACGACGTCGCCAACCTCTGGTATGCAAGCAATAAAGGGATTAAACGATGAGCGAAGGTCGCAACGACTTACAAAGCGTGATCGCAACGCTTGGCGAATTATCCGCAGTGCTGGAGCGCCTGCGCGGTGAGTTTGTGCACGGCATCAAAACCCCCGCGGACTATGAGCGCGCAACCCTGCTGCTCGATGAGCTCACCGACGGGCGCGAACTGAGCAAGGTGGAGGAAAAAATCCTCGTTGAGCTCGAGGACGAAATGCTGGCCTACCAGCGTAACTCCGGACAGTTTCGCGAATCGAATGCCGCGTTTGAAGCGACGTGCACGCCGGTGCAACTGATCAGGGATCTGATGGAGACACTTGGGCTCACCGGTTCGGACCTCCCTGAAATAGGGGATAAAACGGCTGTATCCAAGGTGCTGAACGGGGATCGGCCCATCAGTCACAAGATGGCTTATGCCCTGGCCCAACGATTTGCAATGGAGCCTGGCGCTTTCGTATCCCCGGCCCCGACCGAAGCGGCTCACCTCGAAACCGCTCGCCCCGCAGTCAAGAAACCCCCTTCCAGTTATCACGTTCGCAGCAGCCACCCGCTCGTAAGCTCAGCGAAAGAGACCGGTGCCGGTGAATACAAAGAGGTCGTTTCAAAGGGGCGTAAAAAGACCGTTAAAACCCAGCTCGAGGGATAGGGTTGGCGCTCGCTCGTCTGGAAGGCGTCGAGGCCGCGCGCAGTGCAATTGATTACGTCGCTCCCGTGGGGGAGAAGGACGTTTACACAGCGCGCGCGATCTCGAACATTTCGCCCTACCTTTAGGCGTACTACTTGATGAACGCTCTCAGATCACTGGTCAGCTTATTGATCGCAACCTTGAAGTCATTGGCCGTGATCTTCTGGCTGTCGTTTTCCAAGGTGGTGCCGAAGACTTTGCGCACCACTTTTGCGACCGTCTGGTTATTGCTCGCGTCGATGAACTCGGCCTCGATGAACAGCGTGGTGTCCTGATCCCGATGTCCCGTAATGGCGGTCACGCCGCCCACCACGGCCGCGATAGGAACCACTTCATACCACTTCATGCCCTCGTTCTCGGCGTTTACCCCGGTAATCGCTGCCCGCAGGATCAAGGTCTTCGACGCGGTGGCGGAGGCAGGGTTCGTCACCACCCGATACTTGTGCCCCAGCACGGTCTTGGCCTGATTGGTCATGTAATTCTGCAAGTCATCCAGCGTCTGACGGTTGACCCGCTCGTTCGGTTGCGGCGCCGGGTACAGTTCCAGCTTGCTGAACACCACCGTGTCATAGGCATTAGGGTTCCACGAAGGACTGACCCAGCGCATGGCTTTTTCGCCACTGGTGGTGGTCACTTCCTCCAGGTTGTTGTAGTTGGGCAGGAAGCCTGAATACTGCTGACGCTCCGTAACTTTCGAGGTACAACCGCTGAGCAGGAGGCTGGTCAGGGCGACGCCGATGAACAGTTTTCGTGACAAGGTCATGGTGTTTGCTCCAAGGGTTTAAGCCGTCATTTCATTCGGGACAGGCCCAGCCCCGGACCACCCGTGAACTAGAGTCCCCCGCGAAAGAGCGTAGGTATGAACGGCGGAAAATCCAGTGATCGCTTGCAGAAAAAGTGCAGAAATCGCTTGGAGCATCGCAGGCGCCGCCGCTGCTATCGGTCAAGCCAATAGCAGGACGTTCATTGTGCAAAGCCGGTCTTGCCGATGCGCTTGAGCATGTCGTTATACATCTTGCTGCGGCGGTGGGTGGTGTTGTAGCCACCGGCGGCAGCGACTGTGCCGGCCTGGATGTGGTCCAGGTACTTGAATATCGTTCCGGGGGAAATGAATTCGACGCGGTATCCCATCTCGACCATGCGGTCTTGCAGCGTGTACCCGGGCACACGATCATCCAGCTGGAAATGCAGCTCATGCTGCTTCATCAGCCGAGTGTTCCACAGGGTGCAAAAACTCTTCAGGTGGACTTCGCGCCAGGGCTTCGGGTCTTTGGAACGCAGCCCCATGGTCTGCTTCATACGGCGGAAATGATGCTTGAACAGCCGCGAAGCGTAACGCCACGAAGACCTGATCACCCCGCGATCCAGTTGCTCGACACAGCCAACGGCCGCTACCTGAGGATCGTTGATGCATTTGCTCAACATCATGTCGAACACCGATTCATCGTAGACGAAGGTGTCGGTGTGCAGCAGGAACAGGTAGTCGGTCGAGACGCGTGCCAGTGCCATGTCGAGCGCTCTGCCGTGGGCCATGTGACCCGCTTCCTTGCCGGCCGGCTTGCGTTCGATCAGGTTGATCCAGTCCAGCGAGCGCAGGTATTCAACGCTCTCATCCGCAGAGTCGTTATCAACGACCCAGACCGGGATGTTTCTGTGACCTACGTGTTTGTGTAAAAGCGCGAGGCAGGCTTTGGTGATGTCGAGTGTTTTGTAATTGACCAGAACAATGCTGAAAGGTGGATTCGTGTTGTTTGAAAGGTGGTTCATAACCTGAATGCCCAGTTGTTTGCACGTGTTTGTGCAGCGATGTGCCTGGGCGCGAGAGTAGGGAGAGGACCTTAAACGAAACTTAATCTCGGCAGGTTCGCAGGGATTCGGAGCGTTAAACGCGGCGGTAATATGTAACCGAATATCGCAATCTACCGCGTCAGACGGGGCAACAGTCGCTGCGCCCGCCTGAGCTGATGCTGTTGTTTAGTCAGTAAACGTCTCGCAGGTAGCGTTTCTGTTCGCTCAAGTGGCGCCAGTATTCAGTGGCGCCCTGCGGGTCAAGTCCACCCTGGCGTTGCGCGACCTCGCGCAGGGCCAGGTCGACATCCTTGGCCATGCGACTGGCATCCCCGCAGATGTACAGTTGCGCCCCTTCCTGTAACCACCGCCAAAGCTCGGCGCCGTGTTCGCGGATGCGATCCTGCACGTAGATTTTCTCTGACTGGTCACGGGAAAACGCCAGGCTGAGTCGAGTCAGCAGACCATCACGCTGCAGGCCCTCCAGTTCTTCTCGATAGTAGAAATCCGTCGCGGCGTGCTGCTCGCCAAAGAACAGCCAGTTGCGACCTTTGTCACCCCGCGCACGTCGTTCTTGCAGGAACCCTCGAAACGGTGCCACGCCCGTGCCAGGGCCGATCATGATGATCGGCAGGTCGCCATCGACCGGTGGGCGAAAGTGCTTCGACGGTTGAACGAATACCGGGACCTCGCCACCTTCTGCGCGATCGGCGAGGAAGGTCGAGCAGGTGCCTTTGCGCTTGCCATAACGGACGGCGGCCACGGTGAGATGGACTTCGTGGGGATGTGCCTTGGCGCTCGAGGCAATGGAATACAGGCGCGGTTGCAGGCGCTTGAGCGTGCCCAACAATTCGCTGGCCGAGCAGTCGATCGGGAACTCCTGCAACACGTCCGCCAGCTGCCGACCCCACAGCCAGTCTTTCAGTTGCGTCTTGCGCTCACTGCCCAGCAGTTGTTTCAGCGCCGGGTTGGCGCTGCGTTCTGCGATGAACGCCAGGGTGTCGCTGTTCGGCCGGGCTATCTCGAAATGCTCTGTCAGCGCCTGGTGCAACGGGATATCACCCAGCTTATCGATGCTGACGGTGGTGTCAGTTCTCAGTCGGGTTCGTTCGAGCAACTCGCCGACCAGTTCCGGGCAATTGCGCGGCCAGACACCCAAGGCGTCGCCGGCTTCATAGGTGAGCCCGGAGTCATTCAGGGCCAGGGAAAACATTCGGGTTTCCTTGTTTTCACTCTGGTGGTTCAGGTGTCGATTGACTAACAGCCGTGACGAATAAGGATTGGCCTTGCTGGGCGTCTCGATGGCGTGAACCACCGCGCTTTGTGTTGGCGCGACCTTTACCGATTGCGCGGGCAACAACGTGTTGTGCAACTGCGCCAGCCAGGTGTCTGCGCGAGCCTCGAACTCGGTATCGCAATCGACGCGTTCCAGTAGCCGTGTCGCGCCTAGTTCCTGCAGACGCTGATCGAGTCTTTTGCCGTGCTGGCAGAACTGGTCGTAATTGGGGTCACCCAGCGCCAGTACCGCAAAACGCAGCGATTCCAGACGTGTCTCGGCAGCGTTCAAGGTGTTCCAGAAACCTTCGCCGTTGTCTGGTGCATCGCCGTCACCGAAGGTGCTGCTGATCAACGCCAGCGTCTGGGTGCTGGCCAGTTTGCTCGCCGGAAAGTCAGCCATTGCACTCAGCTCCACGGCCAGGCCGGCGTCGCGCAAACGCGAGGAAAAACGCTCGGCCAGGGCTTCGGCGTTACCGGTTTGCGACGCCCACAGCAACGTCACCGAGGGGGTGTTGTCTGTCGTGGAAGAGGGTGCACAGTTGCTGCTCACGGATGGCGTGCTTGAATCGACGCGGGTCGGGATATCCAGGAATGCATGGTCGATCAGCTCGATCCGTTGCAAAGCGACCGCGCAGAATTTGAATTCGGGCTGCAGGGAAATCGGATCGACCGCGTCGTGGGTCACTGCGTTGATTGCCAGGTTTTCGCCAAACACATCGTTCCAGTGGAAGGGCGCAAAGCAATTGCCTGGCCGCACGCGGTCGGTGACCACGGCGGGTAACACCGCTCGGCCCCGTAGCGAACGGACTTCGACCGGGTCCTTATCCTTAATGCCCAGGCTGGCGGCGTCTTGCGGATGTATCTCGACGAAAGGCCCCGGATTGAGTTTGTTCAGTGTCGCGACTTTGCCGGTCTTGGTCATTGTGTGCCACTGGTGCTGCAGGCGACCGGTATTGAGCACGAAGGGGAAATCCTGCCCCGGCATTTCCGCCGGTGACAAGTGGGGGCGCGCCAGGAAAATCGCCTTGCCGTTGTCGGTGGGAAACACGATGGCGGGTTGGCTACCATCGGCTTCAACCTTGAGCGTCTGGCTGACGCCTTTGTTGAGGTAGCGAATCGGGTTTCGGTCCGGCGTGTCATCCGCTGCGCAGGGCCATTGCAGCGGTTTTTCGCGCAGACGCGCGTAACTCGCGCCCCGAATGTCATAGCCGGTCCTGGGGTTCCAGGCGCGCTTGATCTCATCGAACACCTCGGAAGCAGAGGCGTAGCTGAAGGCCTGGGCGAAGCCCATTTCGCAGGCGACCCGGGCGATGATCTGCCAGTCCGGCAGCGTCTCGCCGGGTGGCTCCACGGCTTTTTGCATCAGCGTCAGGTTGCGCTCGGAGTTGATCATCACGCCTTCGGCCTCGGCCCACAGCGCGCCGGGCAGCAGGATGTCGGCGTAACGGTTGGTCTCGGTGTCGAGAAAGGCGTCCTGGGTGATGACCAGTTCGGCAGTCTGCAAGCCTTCGATGACGGTCTGCCGGTTGGGGGCGGAGGCGACGGGGTTGGTGCAGATGATCCAGCAAGCTTTGATGTGCCCTGAGCGCATCTGCTCGAACATCGCCACGGTGCCGCCGCCAACAGTTCGGGGCAGGCTATCTTGCGCAATGTCCCACAGGTCTTCGATGAACGCCCGGTCCGCCTCGACGAGCACCGAGCGCTGGCCCGGCAGACCGGGTCCCATGTAACCTATCTCTCGACCGCCCATGGCGTTCGGTTGCCCGGTCAGGGAAAACGGTCCGCTGCCCGGCCGGCAAATAGCACCGGTGGCCAGGTGCAGGTTGCACAGGGCATTGGTGTTCCAGGTGCCATGGGTGCTTTGATTCAGGCCCATCGTCCAGCAGCTCATCCACTCGCCAGCCTGGCCGATCCACTCGGCCGTCTGGCGAATGTCCGCCTCGGGAATCCCGGTGATCGCGGCGACTTTATCGGGCGAGTAGTCCTCCAGGAACCCGGGCATGGCGTCCCATCCTTCGGTGAAGGAGGCGATGAAGTCCGGGTCGGTGTGGCCGTTTTTCACCAGCAGGTGCAGCAAGCCATTGAGCAGGGCGAGGTCGGTGCCGGGTTTGATTTGCAGAAACAGGCTGGCCTTGTCCGCCGTGGCACTGCGACGAGGGTCGACCACGATCAGCTTGGCGCCAGCCTTGACCCGATCCATCATGCGCAGAAATAAAATCGGGTGACAGTCCGCCATGTTCGCGCCGATGACGAAGAACAGGTCGGCGTGATCGAAATCCTCATAGGAACCGGGTGGTCCGTCTGACCCGAGGGAGAGCTTGTAACCGCTGCTGGCGCTGGCCATGCACAGGCGTGAGTTGGACTCGATATTGTTCGTGCGGACAAAGCCTTTGGCCAACTTGTTGACCAGGTACTGCGCCTCCAGCGACATCTGCCCGGAGACATAAAACGCCAGCGCATTGGGGCCGTGCGCATCAAGGATCCCACGCAATCGTCTGGCCGTTTCACTGATCGCCGAGTCCATCGCGAGACGCACCGGGTCTCGATTGCGTTCGTGGCGCAGGTAGGCGTTTTCCATCCGGCCCGACTGTTCGATCGCCTGGCCACAGGTATTGCCTTTGGTGCAGAGTCGCCCGAAGTTGGTCGGGTGGGTCTTGTCGCCCACCACCTTGACCACCGAATTCTCTTCGACCTGCATGACGATGCCGCAGCCCACTCCGCAATAGGGACACACGCTGCGTACGGTTTTGCTAGCCATCCTCGCCCCTCGACACTCTGCCAACACCTGCCCGCCGGAAACAAAAAAGGCGCCATGTAACCCCTCCGTCAAAACGGGGAGCTACACGGCGCCTTTGTCGTATGTAAGTGCAATCAGCGTTGACTGCGAGACAGGTGATTGCAAATGGCGAGCCAGAACGTTACTGCCTCGGCTGTAAACACGCGATCCCCTGTAGGAGCTGTCGAGTGCAACGAGGCTGCGATCCTTTTGCGCACGGTGAGCGGGAATGGGGCGCAGGTTAGGTGCACTTTTTTATAGCGGTTGGCAGCGCTCGTGCACCACGGGGAAGCCCATTCACTGCGCGCAATGATTGTCTTGCGCCAGACAAACTGTGGCGAGGGAGTTTACTCCCGCTGGGCTGCGTAGCGGCCCCAAAGATGGGCCTGCTGCGCAGTCCAGCGGGAGTAAACTCCCTCGCCACAGGTATTTGTTTCTATCTGACCTTAACGCTTGATCAAAGAAATCTTCGTCCCTTCGATACTGACCCCGGCCATCAGCCCTTGCTGGTCAAAAATAAACGCATACGCGTCGTCTTTGAGCGTCGAGCTGGACAGGTTCTTCGCAGCCCCCTCGTCGACCACTACAACGGTTGGGCCCACCCCAATTTCCCAGCCCTTGGTTTCGCTCACGTACTTCACCGCTTTGTCGGTCATCAGAAACACCGCATACCCATACGACTGGGCACCAGCCTGCAGCCCCCATGACCCGGTGACGGAGTTATAGTAATTCTCGACTTTCGTGCCCTTCATCAAGGTGCCTTCGCCATAGCTGCCGCCGAACACCAGGCCGGCCTTGATGATTTTCGGGAAGACGAGCACGGCTTTGGCTTTGTGCGCGATGGTCTCGGCAAAGGGCGTGGCTTTGTAGAGCGTTTGCAACGCTTGTCGAGAATCGGCATTGAGGTCCTCGGCGGTGGCGGCCCCTGCTGTGTTGAGGAAGCTCGCCGAGGCCAATGAGGCGGTCGCGAGGAAGATCGAAAGGAAGAAGCGCATCGAATGAGTCATGTCCGTACTCCGATAAGGGAGCAGTGGATGGCAGCAGTGGCATTCGACGTCTGCGTCAGGCAGGAGCGAGGCGACTGAAGGTTATCCGGTGCACCCTGAAGTGTGTGAATCGCAAGCGTCGCACTTGAATGAAACGGGCGTGAGGCCTTTGCTCAAGGGCGATGCCATCACAGGGTTTGACCACTGCGTAATCGCCGGGTTCGTTGTCCTGGGTGTTCTGTTGAAACTGGAGCCTAGTGGTTCTCCAAGTCAGTGCGTGGCCACCCTCGCTTTATTCAAGGCAACCTTCAGGCGTCGCGGGCAGGCTATCGAGAAACGCGGTAATTTTCCGGGTGCCACGCAGGTGCAGCGTCGGAACATGCGGGCCAACGGACAGACGCACCGACTCGATACCTGGGCGGTAGCCTCGGTCGAAAGTCCACACGAAGTTCAAAAAGGTCAGGAACGCCCGGTCGATCTTCTCGGTACAGCCGGCTGGAAGGTCTGGGCGAGGGCGGTTCATGACGCTGCGCAGGATCACCCGGGTCAAGCAGGTGAGGCGCGGCGTGTCGAGCCAGATGATCAGGTCGGTTCTAGGCAGGCGCAGTTCGAAGGTGCGACGCGCATAGTTGCCTTCACAAATCCACGCGTCCGGTTCAATGGCTTCGCGGACCCGTGCGCGGAATTGCTCGGCGTCGGGTTCGACCCAGCCGGGTTCCCAGAACAGCTTGTCCAGGTGCACCACGGGGATACCCAGGCGCTCGCCAAGTGCGCGGGCGAGGGTGGATTTGCCGCTACCGGCATTGCCCAGAATGTCGACTCGTTGCATGGTGACTTCCTGTCGCGAAAAAAGCCGACAATTGTAGAGTGCTGTTCACTTGAGCGGTACGGATACATTTGTGGCGAGGGGATTTAGCGAAACGTCGCACCGCCCCGTTGGGCTGCGACATAGGTGTATCAGGTACACTGCGTATGCTGGTTTTGCGACTGCTACGCAGTCGAACGGGGATGAATCCCCTCGCCACAGGACTTTGCTCGTTTGAAGATCATCTAAGCGAGCAACGCCGCGCCCAACGCGACTAACACCGTGTTGAGACAGACCAGCGCAAAACCGAACCTGACCAGATCGCTTTCTTCCTGCGCCTGGGTTTTAGCCAGTCCCAGGATCAGCATGACGATCGACAACGAACCCAGTGCGGCATGACCCGCCGCGCTGTTCTGCACGGCGGCCAGCAACAGGCGGGAGCCTTCGGGCAACAGGGCGATGGCCGGCATGAAGATCGCGTTGCCACCGACGTTCGACCCGGTCATGTAGCCAGACAGCGCGCCAAGCATCGCCACCAGTGACGTCGCGGCGGTCGGTGACAGGCCTGCGAGCAATTGCATCAACCCCGCCAGGAAGCCAGCCTTCACCATCATCTGCGACATCGCGAGAAAGAAAAAAATCGTCAACAGCGGCCGCTTTGCCCGAGCTACCAATGCAGTCGGCAGGCTGACTTCAGTCCCTGGCTGGCGTGGTGTGTTGCGCGTGTGAAACCAGAGCCCGATCAGCACCAGAATCAATGCCACGCCAGGCGAGGAGAGCGGTTTCCAGCTGACCTGCGCGCCCTGTACGACCCAGTGATCCTGCCAGGCGGTGATCGCCCACAGGATCTTCAACGCAACAATCAGAACGATCAGCGCCAGATACGGCCATGCCTGACGCGGCCATTGCACCGCACCGCGCTCGCCATCACGGCGACGCAGCCCGGCGGACAGCACGGCTACTGCCGTCACCAGACCCGCAGCAACGCCAGCCACCTCCGGCCCCAACCATCGACTGGCGCTGTACAGCACACCCACGAACAGCAGCCAGAAACCCCCCAGCGACCGCCATTCCCGCGACTCGCGAACACCGGCCAGGTAAAGCGCCATCGCACTGAGGGCCAGGAACACCGGCGCGCTGGTCAATGCCGAAGTCGACGCCAGGGCAGGGGCGTCCAGATGAGCCAGCGAGGCACCAATGACCGACGCCAGGCCCAGCGTGCCCCACGGCATGATTGCCATGCCAGCCAGGGCAATTCGCAGCGCGACGCGACGTTCGAAGAGGCTGAGCAGCAGGGGCACGGTTGCGATCAACGACACGCCAAACCCTGTCATTGCCTCCAGCAGCGGTGCGAGCCCGAGGACGATGAACACCAGCTGATCGCCGCGCCCCAGACCCAACGAACGCACCCACTGACTGAATGCCTGGTTGACGCCCAGACGCTCGATAAAAATCACGAACGCCAGCCCCGGCACGATCACGAAGGCTGTGCTTGCAAACAGCACGGCGGTGTCCTGAGCGGCAGCTATCAGACTGCCCAGGTGCCAGGCATCGGCCGCGCCGGCTAGCCAAAGCACCACGACCAATAGCGTGCCGGCAATGGCGGCGTGAACGGGTGGCCGGCGCAGCACCACGAGCATGGCGGTCACCAACAGGACGGGGGAGAGATGGAACAGTGCGAGCATGCCGATAATATCCTGTGTGAGTACCCGACCAACGCTACACCTGCAGGTTGTCGGCAAGATAATATTTCTCGCAGCTAGATAAAGGGTCGCAGTTTTCTGCTAGTTTTCGAGAAAATTTCTCGCGGAACGACCATGGCCAAAACTGACGCTGCATCTGAATCCCTGGACAAATTCGACCGCGCCATCCTGGACCTCGTCCAGCGTGACAACACCACGCCGCTGCGGCTGATGGCCGAACAGGTCAACCTCTCCACGGCCGCGGTCCAGCGCCGTATCAAGCGGATGGAAGAACGGGGCGTCATCACAGGCAATGTCGCCATCGTCGACCCCACCGCTGTCGGACGGCCGATCACAATCATTGTCGAAGTCATGGCCGAGCGCACCAGTATCGAGGCGCTGGAAGCGATGAAGGCACACTTTGCCGTGCCCGAAGTTCAGCAGTGTTATTACGTCACTGGCGAAGTGGATTTCGTTCTGGTGCTGACCGTTGCCAGCATGCAGGAATACCAGGCATTGGCCCGGCGTTTGTTTGCCGAAAATGCCAACGTGACCTGGTTCAAGACCATCGTGGCGCTGGACCGCGTGAAGGTCGGGCTTGAGGTGCCAAGCGTGCCTGGGTGAGCGCTGGCCAAGGGATGTTCATTCTCAGCACCGGCTCAACGCCGGTGCCGAGGGAGTGCCTTAGAAACGATACTTCGCCGAAGCCGTGAAGCTGCGCGGTGCACCGTATGTCAGGGCGCCATAGGCGTCGAAGATGTCGAAGTATTTCTCGTCGGTGATGTTGTCGGCATTCACCTGCGCCGAGAGGTTTTCGGTGATTTCGTAGCGCGCCATCAGGTTGACCAGTGCATAGGCATCCTGCTGGATTTTTTCGGAGTTGCCTGCCGGGTTGATGGCATAGGTGTAGATCGAGTCCTGCCAGTTGACCCCGCCGCCAATGGTCAGCTTGTTGAAAGCGCCGGGCAGACGGTAGGTGGTAAAGGTGCGCAGCAATTTGGTCGGGTACAGCGTGTTGACGTCGTCGCCGTTGGCATCGTCAGCCTTGAACTGGGTGTAACCCACCGAGGCATTCCAGTCGGTCGCCAGTTCGCCGGAAACTTCCAGCTCGAAACCCTTGCTGGTCGCGCCTTCACTGGCCTCGTAGGCAAAGTCGCCGACGGGGTTCGCAGGGTCGATCAGCACGCCGGTGTTCTGGCCCAGATTGTCCTGCTTGATCTGGAAAATCGCCGCGGAGGCGTTCAGGCGGCCACCGAAGTATTCACCCTTGAGGCCCAGTTCAGTGCTTTCGCCCACGATCGGTTCCAGCGTCTGGCCATTGCTGTCACGTACCGACTGCGGGAGGAAGATTTCCGTGTAGCTGGCATAGGCCGAGAGGTTGTCGTTGAGGTCGTAGACGACGCCTGCATATGGGGTCAGCTCATGATCGACATCGGTCTTGCTCACTTCGGAAAAGACGTCATCACTGGTCTGCTCGTACCAGCTCTCACGCGCGCCCAGAATCACTTTGAAATCGTCGGTCACGTTCAGGCGGGTGGCGGCGTAGAGCCCTTTTTGTCGGGTCTCGCTGTAGCCGTAGTCTGTCTTCGGGCCCCACACCGGCTCGGGGAACTTACCGTTGTAGGCATCGAAGTCGGCTACCCCGCCGAACCCCGTCTGCGCGTCGAGTGAATCGGCGTCGAACTTCTGTTTGCTGTCCACATAACCAAAGGCCAGTTCATGTTCGCGACCCAACAGCGAGAACGGGCCGTTGAAGCGGATGCCGTAGTCATCCTGGGTGGTCTCGGTCTTGTAGGTCGCCGGGAAAGAGGACATGCCAGCGCTGCCATTCTGCCCCGGATTGCCAGAGAGGTAGAGCAGGGACGAGTCGCCGGTTCGCTCGCCACGGTTGTAGCTGAGGTTGACTGTCCAGTCGTTGGCAAAGGTGTGATCAAGGTTGACGAAGTAAGTCTTGTAGGTGGTGTCCCACTTGCTCCAGTCGGCAGAGGTTGTCTTGGAACGGCTCCAGTGGGTACGGCTGCCGTCGGCGTACCAGACCGGCAAACCACCCCACATCGGCGAGTCGGCGTTGCTTTCCTGATGGCTCAAACCGAACCAGAGCGTGGTGTCGGGCGTCAGGTCGATGTCCATGGTGCCGTAGAGGGTCTGGCGTTTGTTCGAGTTCATATCGATCCACGTATCACCCTCGTTGGTCTCCCCGACCAGCCGTGCGCGGATCGTGCCTTCCGAGTTCAACGCAGTGGCCACATCGGCCTCGACGCCATAGGTGTCCCATGTTCCGCCGCTCAGTTCGACCGAACCTTTCAGGTCGGTACTGCTGGCGCGCTTGCGCACCATATTGATGGACGCGGAAGGGTCGCCGGCGCCGGTCATCAAACCGTTGGCGCCGCGCACTATTTCAACGCGGTCATACATGGCCAGGCTGCTGAAAATCTCCCCCGAACTCCATGGCTGCTCATAGATGGTGGGCACGCCATCGATCATCAGCGAGTTGAGTTCAAAGCCGCGAGCGTTGAACTGTGCCCGGCTGGTCTCGTAGCGGTTGACCGACACACCGGTGGCGTTATTGACCACGTCGAGGATCGTTTTCAGGTCCTGGTCCTGTATGCGCTGTTGGGTCACGACGCTGACCGATTGCGGCGTTTCGCGCAGCGACATGCTCAGCGGCGTGGCTGTGCGTGCAGCCTCGGTCGTGTACGAGTGGGTGTCTTCGGTCACGGCACTGGGTTTGCGATTGTCAGTTTCCGTGATCGCGATCGGTGCCAACGTCACAGAGCTTCCCGTCTCTGTTTGCTCGTTTTGTTCCGCCGCCTGCACAGCGGGCGCCGCGAATGCGATGCCGGCCGCAAGCATGTGCACGGCCAGAGCCAGGGGGCGCAATGCCAAAGGCGCGCGCGGCGTAACGGTGTGTGGTGAACACAGGGCGATGGGAGAGGGCATGCGAGCTCACGTATGATGTTGGTGTTATTGGGAATCAATATCATACGCAGTTACGAAATATTACCAAAGACTTATTTGCGAATGTTTCTCATAACGGCGAAATAATCGCTTGGTGAGTGGGCCCCTCGGCGCAGCACCAGCGATTGCGCCCTTGTTGTTTTGCCAGGTAGAGCTGCGCGTCTGCCATCTTCAGCAGGGCAGCCGGCGTCACGTCTTCGATGCCCGGCCGGCTTGCCGCTATCCCGGCGCTTGCAGTCACTTTGCCCAGCGCCGACTCGGTGTGTTCGATGTTCAGGGCTCGTATGGCTTCCAGGATGTCCTCGACAACCTGTTTGGCGCCTGCGGTGTCCGTGTTGGGAAGCAGCACGGTAAATTCTTCACCGCCGTACCTGACGGCCAGGTCACCAGGTCTTTTGACCGCCCGCTGAATCGCGCCGCCCACGGCGCTAAGGCAGTCATCGCCCACCGCATGGCCATACCGGTCGTTGTAGCGTTTGAAGTAGTCGACATCGAGCATGACCACGGCGAGCGACGAGCCCTGGCGTCTGGCCAGGCGTATTTCATCGATCAGCGCCGTATCCAGACGCCGCCGGTTGCCCAGCCCGGTCAGACTGTCCGTCAGCGCCATGTCCCGCATCGCCTGGTGCGCACGACGCAGTTGCCGTTCCATCACCATCCTTTGACGCAACTGACTCAAAACGATAAGACCGAAGACCGCGAGCACGGCGATCAAGAAGACCAGCACGAAGCCGGTTTTCAGCAGGTCCCGGCGCCAGGGTGCCGTGATGGATTCGCGCGAAAGCCCGGCTTGCACGACGAGAGGGTACGTCGTCAAAGCTCTGTAACCGTAAAGGCGATCGGTGTCGTCGATGACCGCTTTGACTTCGGCGACGCCTTCGTTGGCGTGTGGCAAGTAGCGCTGGAAGATCTCGCTGTTGGCCAGGCTTTTACCGACGACGGATGCCATGAAAGGACGCCGAACCAGAATGGTTCCGTTGCGCAAGGCCAGAACCAGGGCGCCTTTGTCATCGATTTTGAAATCGCCGTAATAGTCCATGAAGTAACTGACCTTGAGGGTTCCCAGCAGTACACCGGCGAAGGAACCGTCCTTGTTGTTCAAGCGGCGGGAGATGGGAATGATCAGATCGTCGGTGGATCTGCTTTTGACGACGTCGCCGATACGCACATTTCGATCTTCGTGAGTACGGTGGTATTCGAAGTAATCGCGGTCGGCATTGTTCGCGGTGTCGGGGGTTACTTCCTTGTCCGTGACAATCCACTGCCCGTCGGCGCCATAAATAAACAACCCATGCAGCTGAGGCATTATTTTGGATTGTTCTATCAGCAATTTATGAATGCGCGGGACGTCGATGTTCTCTAAGCCGTCGCCTTCCACGCGTTCGCCGAGCGCGGTGGTCAGCACGTCGACTTGCCGGATGGCATCTTCCGCATGCTGAGCCGTCGCACGTGCCAGGTTCGTCACCGAATCGTGGGCCGAGGCAAACGCGGCGCGATAGTCACGCCATTCCCGCCAGCCTTCAACCGCCATGAATGCGAAGACGACCAACAGCATAAAGCTCACGGTGAGTCGGAATATGGTTCGCGCACGCACCGCTTTTGCAGCGGCAGCCTCGGGGGCGCTTTCTACCTTCAATCCTGGCTCTTCACTGGGGAGCATTGCACGTCCTTACGACTGATCTGTGCATTCAACTATCAATGCAGGCAGGTTAGTCCATTGGTTTCATCTCTGAAAAACCATAGTGCGCCTTCGTGCGGTGTCCAGGCTGACGTTACCTGTGAGTGATTGGAACGGCCTTGATCTACTGCCCCTGACAAGACCATGCGCCCGCTACTTGATTCAATCTATTAGCCAAATGAGTCACATAAAAACAATCTTTCTAGCGAACGCTTGTTTTTGGTGTAACGTTAGAAAAACTAATCAGAAGAGGTTTCCATGTCCAAACTTGCAGAGTTCCGCCAACTTGAAAAACACCTTGCCGAGCAGCTCAAAGCGCTTGAAACCTTGAAGGGGGATGCAGGCCTCAAACAGGAAATTGAATTCGAAACCAAACTTCGCGCGCTGCTTGCCAAGTACGGCTACAGCCTGAAAGACATCGTCAACCTGCTCGATCCAAAAGCCGGCAGCCGCACGCCCGCAGCCCAGCCGAAGTCAGGCACTCGCAAAGCGCGTCAAGTGAAGGTTTATAAAAACCCGAAAACGGGCGAAGTCGTGGAAACCAAAGGCGGTAATCACAAAACGCTTAAAGAGTGGAAGGCCGAACATGGCTCCGACACCGTTGAGTCGTGGCGCAGCGCGTAATAATTACAGTGCAAAAAAAGGCCCTTCAGGGGCCTTTTGTTTGAATGAACTTCAATTACCTGTGGCGGTTGACTAACCTGTGGCAGCTGGTGAATCTGTGGCGAGGGGATTTATCCCCGTTCGACTGCGCAGCAGTCGTAAAGATTTTGGGGCCGCTGCGCGACCCAACGGGGCGGTGCGACGTTTCGCTAAATCCCCTCGCCACAGGTATAGCGTCGCGCTTAACGCAGGCTTCGCCAGCTGCTACAGAAAAGCGTGTTCGCCTGCGATCTTACTGGCGTCAGAAGTAATACCCGATATTGATATTCGTCCGGTAATACCACTCATTACTCCCCACCGACTGGGTATTCGTAAACCCCGTTCCATTCTCCGCGCCGCCGTATGGGTTGGCGTTCCTTGCCCAGGTCAGGTCGAGCCACGCGATGATCGGCATGGCCAGGAATTGCGCGCCGACGGTATACATCTGGGAGTCGTCCCAACCGCTTTTGTCTTTCATCATGCGACTGTAGTCGTTGTAGAGCTTGATCTTCTTCAATTGCCCGAGTTTCGGCGTGGGAATGTCGTAACCGACGTTCAGGGAAACCAGGGTAGCTTTTGAGGCAATCAAGTAGGCGGGCGTGAGGCCGTTGCCGCCCATCAGCACGGAGTCGTCGCTGACGCCTGCCGGGTTTTTCGGGTCGTATTCATAGCGAATACCCTGGGTCGTAACGGTCCACGGGCCTTTGTTGATGATGGCGTGGACGCCACCGGCCCAATAGTCGCCGTCATCCTTGGTGGTGTCGTTGTACAGTTGGGCGGCAGCAACCGATGCGCCGATCTCGGTTTTCCAGCCATCGCTGGAAAAGGTCCGCGCGACGCGGGCGTTAATCTGGTTGTGTTTCTCGTTGTCCTGGCGTGACTGGGTGAACGGGATCGCATTGTCTTTAAGATCAGCGTAGCGCCCGACTTCCGGCGAGTAGCGAATGTCCGACGGCAACATGCGCGGGAAGAAGCCCAGTTGCACATCCCACTCCTTATCCTTGTAACTGTACTTCAAACCCGTGCCGGCACTGACGCCATAACCCATGAAGAAGGGCAGGTGATAACTCCAGCCGAACTGCGGATACGGTTCGAGACCGAATGGCTTGAAAGGTGCGCCCAGTTGCAGATTCGAGTTGCTGTTCAGGCGATAACCGACAAAGCCGCGATCAATGGAGCGTTTTCCGTCATCCTGAAACCAATAACCGACATCGCTGTAGAGGTTCTTGTAAGTTGCCTGCACATCGATGCGGAAAGTGTCGAAGAGAAACCGGCCATTGTTTTCAGTGGTGTCCCAATGTTCATCGCGGTAGTTGGTGCGCAACGCGCCACCAATGTCCAGGCTGCTGTCGCCATCGTCGCTGCGCCAGGCGATATGCGGAAAAGGCTTCTTGCCGGTCGTTGATGCTTCGGGTGCCGCAGGGCCGGGCTCGCCCGCGAAACTGACGCAACTGCACAACATCAATCCCAAGCATAGAACGTTATTCTTCATGTTGACCTCCCCTGTAGTGTTAAGTGACTGGCCACACTTTTCCGCCGCCTTGAAAAAGGCAGGGATGAATAACCAGAAAGTGTTGCTTTTATCAGTTGCGTGTCGGTATTGAATGTTTCACAGGTAATACGGCGTCTGGCCTATGAACTTGATGTGAATAGAGCAGAAACTATGCCAACTCTGCCGGGTTGTATTTTTTCTAGTAAAAACAACGGTTTATATAGGAAACGCATTTTCTTGTATTGCCCGTGAAACAGCGAGCTTGCGGGGTAACGAAATTGCACGTTATCTGTGCGTCTTTACTTCACGCGCATAAAAAAAGGCCGACAACACTGTCGGCCTGTTTAACGGGTGAACTAACTAACAGCGTTATAGATCGAGTACCAAACGACGACTCTTGCACCCTGACACACACACCATCATGGATTTATTGGCCGCACGTTCGGCTTTGGTCAGCACGCCGTCACGGTGATCGATATCACCCTCCAGTACCCGCGTCTCGCACGACCCGCACACCCCTTCGCGACAGCTGTAGTCGATGTCGCAACCCGCCTCCAGCAACACGTCGAGCAAACTCAAACCCGGCTCGATCGACAGGGTTTTGCCGGATTTCTTCAGTTCGACGCTGTAACTGCTTTGCGCATCTTCGGAGGGCGGCAGTTCAGCCGCGACGAAGCGCTCGATGTGCGCATGGGGATAGCCGAGGCCTTCGCAGGTGCTTTCGAAGGCATCGAGCATGGGCGTCGGACCACAGCAGTAAAAGTGCGTATCGGCGGGTTGATTTGCCAGGTAAGCGCCCAGGTCCGGCGGCACGCCTTTTTCGTCGTTGAAGTGGTAGTGCACTTTCGCGCCCAGGCCGCTGAGCTCTTGCACCAGGGCCGCTTCCTGCCGCGAACGGGCGCAGTAGATCAGTTCGGCGGATTTTCCCAGTGCCAGCAGTTGGCGGAACATGCAGTAGATCGGCGTGATGCCGATACCGCCGGCCACTAAAACGCTGTGCTTGGCGCTAAGGTCGAGCTGGAAGTTATTGCGCGGCGACGAAATCGGCAGTTGCATGCCGACCCGCAGTTGTCCGTGCACATATTCCGAACCGCCACGGCTGTTGCGATCGCGCAGGATGCCGACCACATAGCGGCCTTGATCGCTGGGCGAATTGAGCAGCGAGTAGCTGCGCACCAGCCCGTTGGGCAAATGCAGGTCGATGTGCGACCCGGCTTCGAACGGCGCGAATACCGTGTCGCCATAGGGCCGCAACTCGACACTGATGATGCCGTCGGCTTCGTAGCGCAGGGTGTGCACGAGCGCGGTGAGGGGGGAGGAATGGGACATCGGTCACCTCTTTTCGACAGTTCGCAAATCGAGATCGAGACGCGCGCCGGCCTCGATCTCCACCCGCAGTTCGGGAAACACCAGCGCGCTCACTTCGACCAGCGTCGAGGTCGGGAACACCGCTTGACCTGCAAAGAAATCACGTCGCGCGCGCCCCACGTCCTCTTTGTCGGCGATGTCGGTCACATATACCGTCAGCCGGTAAATGTTGCCGACATGGCCGCCTGCCGCTTCAACCAGCGTGCGGATTTTGTTCAGCACCACCCAGGTCTGTGCGTAGGCGTCCAGCGGCGCGCCAGCCTCGACGGCCTGGCGCGTGGCGGGATGCCCGGTCATGCCGGACATCACCACGTCGTTGCCGATCAGCAAGGCATTCGACCAGGTGCTGCCGGCCGGCTCGCTCAAGGAGCCGGCTTGAACACGCTGCACGGCTGCACTCATGACAACTGCTTCGCGTCGATCAACTCCAGTTGAGCCTTGGCCGCGTTTTTCAGGTAGCGACGCAGACGCACCACACCGAGGTCATGCTGGTAGAGGTTTTCCCGCTGGTTGGCGTCCGGCTCCATGAATTCAAGCAACACCCGGTCCTGTTCCAGCACCGCCCAGTGCCGCGCTTCCAGTCGGTTCTTGTAGAGGAAGCGCCAGGTGTCGCGCTGCCAGCCGGTGAGTGGACGGCAACGCCAGTGGAACACCGCCGACAGCGAACGGCTGCTTGGGGTGTAGCTGCCGATGATGGTGAAGTTTCCGCCGGGGCCGCCGGTCTTCGGGTAGGGGATTTCCAGACGCAGCCAGTGGCAGCTGTTGTCCATGAATTCGGTCCAGTCGAAGTTCACGCCGCGCTGGCCTTCCTTCTCGAAGAAGAACCCGGTGTCGGTGTCGCGGGTGACGAACTTGGCCGTGGCTTCGCCTTCGCTCATGGAGTGCGACATCTTGTGCAGGTAGGTGCCGTGCATCGGGTCCATGACGTTGTCGATGACATAGCGATAGTCGCCTTTCCACTCGGCGTAGCAGATGAAGCTGCTCCACTCCGGGGAGGTCAGTTGCTCGGGCAGGACCAGTTCGGGCGGGGTGTCCACGTGGGGCTCGGCAGCGTTGTAGAGAAAGATCGCGCCAGCGGCTTCACGGGTATGGAACATCCGCGTCGGGCGGCTGCCTTCGAGTTTGCAACCGGGGCTGCCGGGGACTTTGGTGACGGTGCCGTCGCAGCGCACTTCAACGCCGTGATACGGGCATTGCAGACGGTCGCCAAGAATAGGGCCCTGGGACAGCGGCGCGCCGCGATGCGGGCAATGGTCTTCGAGGGCGTGCACGTGGCCGTCATTGTCGCGCCACAAGGCGATCTTGTAGCCCAGGCGACGGATCGACACCGGTTTCTCGCCCAGTTGATCGGACGGCAAGACCGGGAACCAGAGGTTCTTCAGGCCGTTTGCCAGGTGGTTTTCTACAGGATCGACGGTTGTATTCATGTTCATTTCTTATTTACCTCCGGCGGGTCATTCGCCCAGCCGAGCCATCAGGGTTGTATAGGCGTCCGGGGTCCACTCTCCGGTGGTGAGCGGGCAGGGTGGCCCGGCCCGGTTCAGGTGCGCGAGCAGGTCTGGCAGCTCGGTCACGCCATTGCCGAACGCGCGCTCGATGGAGTCGCCGAGCAACTCTTCGAACTGCGTGTTGGGCCGTTTGCGGGCCTGATGGGGCTCCAGGTAGGGTTCGGTATTGCTCATCTCATTGACCTCCATTGCGTACCCGTTCGCGGATCATTTCGCGCACGGGAATAAAGTCGTACGTCGGGAACACTTCAGTGCTGAACACTCCCCAGGCCGAGCGTTCGAGCTCGACGTTGAGGGTTGGCAGCAGGCTGGGTGGCAAGCGCAGGGTGACGATCTGGCCCAGGCCCATGGCCACGGTCCAGGACACCACCTCGACACCTTGCGGGGGAAACCGCTCCCACCAGTCCTGCTGCTTCATGTGCCGCTGAATGTCTTCCAGGTTTTTCGATTGGTCGTGCTTGAGCAGCACGGTCACCAGCAGCGATTCGTCCATGTTCAAGCCACGTTGGGCATGGGCACGGCCCAGGCGTCATAGCCGTAGACCCAGTCGGCGTTGCCGCCGTCCTTGAGCCATTGATTGCCACGCGAGCCGATCTGGATCTGACTGGTGCGCTGCAACCGCGACTGCTCATAAGCCTGCAGGGCATCGGCGATCCCGGCCGTGCCGGTCAGGTCTTGCAGATGACGGGCGAGCACTACCGCGTCCTCGATGGCCTGGCCAGCGCCCTGCGCCATGAACGGCATCATCGGGTGGCAGGCGTCGCCCAGCAGCGTCATGGCACCCTTGGACCAGAATGGCAGCGGATCGCGTTCGTACAGCGCCGTCTTGAGCACCTCGCTGCAGGCATCGAGCAGTGCCCGGGCGTCTCCGTGGAAATCCTGATAGTGACTGCGCAATTCATCGGCATCGCCAGCGCTGGTCCAGGATTCTTCATGCCAGCTGTCCTGGGCGGTGGTGGCGAAGATGAAGATGTCCCGGCCCTGATTCAGCGGGAAAGTGACGATCTGGCTTTGCGGCGTCGGGCCCCACCATTTGGTGAACGCCTGGATGTTCGGTACGTGCGCCACACTTTCGGCCGGCACGACCGCGCGGTAGGCGACCACGCCAGTGAAGCGTGGCTGCTCATCGCCGAACAGCGCGTTGCGCACCACCGAGTGGATGCCGTCGGCGCCGATCAGCAGATCGGTCACGTGGCGGCTGCCATCCTTGAAGCGTAGTTCGATACCGTCGGCGGTTTGCGTCACCTGTTCCGCGCGTTTACCAAACTGCACCTGGGTTTGCGGGAACACGTCTGCCAGCGCCCCCAGCAGGTCGGCGCGGTGAATGGTCAGTTGCGGCGCGCCGTATTTCTGTTCGGCGGCATCGGACATTTCCAGGCGCGAGGTTTCCTCGCCGCTGTCCCACATCCGGCTGATGCGATGGGTCGGGCGAGCAGCGGGAATTCGCACCGCAGCACCCACACCCAACCCGTCCAGGGCACGCACGGCGTTCGGGGTCAGGTTGATGTCGGCACCGACCCGCAGAAAGGCTTTCGACTGTTCGAACACGGTGACGTGATGGCCGGCACGGTGCAGGGCAATGGCGGCGGTCAGGCCACCGATTCCGGCGCCGGCAATGGCGATATTCAACGAAGACATGGACGACTCCTGCTCAGGGTTTTGGCTTGTCGGTGAGGAATTTGCCTTGGGGCGCTTCCACGTTGTGCTGGCGTCGCGTGTTGCCATCGATGCCGCCGGCAATCGCCCATTCGGCGAAAACCGTCGGGCCCGGTTCGAAGGTGCGTGGCTCCCATTCGCCGGTCAGTTGATCCTCATCGGCGTAGTACTCGACCAGTGCGCCGGCCGGGTTCTTGAAGTACCAGAAGAACGCCGACGACACCGGGTGGCGTCCCGGGCCGATTTCCGTGGCCCAGCCGCTGCGGGAAATGTGCATGCCACCACCGAACACTTCGTGCACGTCACGCACGGTGAACGCGACGTGGTTGAGGCCGGCGCGAGGGGCGGGCAGTTGCAGCATGAACAGATCGTGGTGACCGCCTTCTTCAGCAGTGCGCAGAAACGCCCCACGGTCCGGATAACGGTCCGAGGCCTGGAAGCCGAAGCGCTCGTGATAGAAGGCTTCGCAGGCGTTGACGTCCTTGACGAAAAACACCACGTGACCGACTTCGATCGGCGTCGCGCGGTCATAGATCGGTGCCGCTTTGTTGATCCGGCCTTTGGTCTGCCAGGTGTTGTGGCCGCTGCACTCGATGTCCAGCTCACGCTTGCGGGTGACTTGCAGGCGGATCGCCAGGCCATTGGGGTCGGTGCATCCGATGCGTCCGTCGGCTTCGATGAAGCCCGGATCGTTGGCGATGCGCTCGCTGTACAGCTTCAGGTCAGCCTCGCTGGCCACGCCCCAGACCACTTCACGCACGGTCGAACCGGCTTCGATGGCGGGCGGCAATCCGGCCTTGTTGATGTCCGCAAGCACCACGCGGCAGCCATTGAGGGTTTCGAAGATCACCTCGTCAGGTTGCTCGCTGACTTTGCTCAGGCCCCAGTCGCTGAAGAATCGTGCGCTGGTGTCGAGGTCTTCGACGCCGTAGGTAACTTCATCAATGCCTAAAACGCTCATAACCCTACCTCGCGTTGCACACCGGCCCAGGCCAGTGGCTGTTCATTCATGCCCCAATAAAGGCTCTTCTGTTCCATGTACTGCAGGATGCCGAGGCGACCTTTTTCACGGCCCAGACCGCTGTCGCGCCAGCCACCGAACGGGGTGGAAATCGAGAACTGCTTGTAGGTGTTGATCCACACCGTCCCGGCCTGGATTTTTCGGCCCAGTGCCCAGGCGCGCTTGTAATCGCGGGTCCAGATGCCGGCGGCGAGGGCGTACAGGCTGTCGTTGGCCTGTTCGAGCAATTGCGCCTCGTCATCGAACGGCATGGCGACCAGCACCGGGCCGAAGATTTCCTCCTGACAGACTTGCTGGGTGTTGTTCAAGCCTTCGAGGATGGTCGGCGGGTAGTAGTAACCCTGGTCGTAGATTCCGCCTTTCGGACGCTGGCCGCCGAGCAGCAATCGGCCACCTTCCTTCAATCCGAGCGCGACATAACGCACGACCGATTCACGGTGACTGGCACTGATCAGCGGCCCCATTTGCGTGCGCTCATCAGCCGGATCACCAACGCGCAGTTCGGCCGCCGCCGCTACCAGGCGTGCCATGAACGGCGCGTACAGAGCCCGTGCGATGAACAAACGCGAACCGGCGATACAGGCTTCGCCTGAGGAACTGAAAATGCCATACAACACCCCGGCGACCGCATGATCAAGGTCGGCGTCCTCGAGAACGATGGTCGGTGATTTACCGCCCAGTTCCAGGGAGACCGGCATCATCTTGTCGGCAGCGATGTGGGCAATGTGCTTGCCGGTTTTGGTGCCGCCGGTGAACGACACACGCTTGATCAGCGGATGACGCGTCAGTGCATCACCGAGCAGCGAGCCTTTGCCCGGCAGCACGCTGAGCAGGCCTCTGGGCAACCCGGCGTCTTCGCAGATGCGCGCCAGTTGCAAGGCCATCAGCGGCGTGATTTCCGCCGGTTTGATCACCACGGCGTTGCCCGCTGCGAGTGCCGGCGCCACCTTCTGCGCTTCGCTGGCGATCGGTGAGTTCCACGGGGTGATCGCGGCGATCACGCCCATCGGCTCGTACACGCTCATGCTGACGAAATCACCACGGGACGGCGTGATGGTTTCTTCGAGGGTTTCGCACGCCGAGGCGAAGAACTGGAACGTGCCGGCAGCGCTGGCCACCAACGCCCGGGTTTCATTGATCGGTTTGCCATTGTCCTGACGCTGCAGCTGCGCCAGTTCTTCGCTGCGCTCACGGATCAGTTCGGCAATGCGGTACAGCACGCTGGCCCGCTCATGGGGTTTGCGCTGCGCCCAGCCGCTGTGCAAAAACGCCTGATGGGCACCTTGCACGGCGTCTTCCACGTCTTCGACACTGGCGGCGTTCAGCCAGGCAACGGCCTCGCCGGTCGCGGGGTAGCACGTGGCGTAGCGTTCGCCGCGCCCCAGTCGCCATTCGCCGGCGATGCAGATGGGTAAAGTCTGTTCAAAAGTCATCGCTGTCCCCTAAATCGAAATCGCATGAGCGTGGTTGCCCAAGGCGCGGACGACGCTGTAAACGGTCAACGCCGAAGTCTTCGGATTGGCCAGCAGCGGCTTGCCCCGCAGGCTCAATTCGAAACCGCCAAAGGCACCGCGGGCTTCGAAGTGATGCACGTTTTCCTCGCTCTGTGGGTCGGCGATCAGCGTCACGTGGGTGCGGTCCAGGCCGAGCCCGGCCAGCGACAAGGTCGCGGCCACGTTGGCGTTTTTCGGGTAAAGGTGCGCCGCTTCCCGGGCGCTGCCCTGAAAAATCACCGTGGCTTCGGTGATGCTGTCCAGGTCGCACACTGTTTCAGCGGGTGTGTTTTTCCAGGCCCGGGCCGGTTTGCGGCCGGTGTAGTTGACCGCGTCCAGGCCGCCGACCTTGGCAGCCGACAGCGCGTCGATGCCGCCGATGGCGCCGGGCAGCAATTCGATGCGGGTCTGGCCCCGTTCGGCGGCGGCTTCCAGGCGCTCGACCAGGCCGACCTCGGACAACGCGCCGACCGAGACGATCAGGCAGGCGATGCCACGTTCCAGCGCCGGCAGCACATGTTCTTCGATGGCGCGGTGGCCGGCGCACTCGACCAGCAGGTCAGGGCGCGCATCGGCCGGCAACGCCGTCAGCACCTGCGGTGGTTGTTTGAAGCAGGCCAGGCGCTGGCGTACCAGCTCTTCGGAACCGGCCGAGGCGATCACGTAGTCGACGCACAGCTGCGGGTCTTTCTCCAGCAGTTCGAGCACGCCGACGCCAATGGCGCCGCAGCCGATCATGGTGATGTGCAACATGACGAAGTCCTCAGGCCGTGGCTTTTTGCGCTTTGGTTTCGCTGTTGGGCGGACCGGCGAACTGGGTGGCGAAGCTGCCGACGGCGAGCATGTCGACTTCCAGCAGGAACGGCCCCGGTTGTGCCAGCGCACCGTCGACGACGCGGCCGAAATCCTTCAGGTCGGTGACCAGGCCGTGGCGCAGGTTCAGCGATTCGGCCAGCTTGGAATAGTCCGGTGTGTGCAGGTCGACATAGCAGTGACGGCTGCCGTAGACCGCGTCCTGAATATTGCGGATCACGCCGTAGCGCTGGTCGTTCATCAGCAGGATCACCACGTTGGCGTTCTCTTGCACCAGGGTCGCCAGCTCACCGAGATTAAGGATGAAACCGCCGTCACCGGCCAGCGCGAAGACCTTGCGCTCAGGCGCCGTTTCCGCCGCCGCAACCGCCGCGCCGATGCCCATCGACAGGCCCTGACCAATGCCGCCACCCAGCGCATGCACGCCGGCACGCGGGTGGTACAGCGTCAGCAGGCGATTGCCCCAGATGCTGTTGGACAACGTGACGTCGCGCACCCAGGAGAAGTTGCGCCCGGTGATGGCTTGCAGCTGTTCGACCATGGCCGAGTACGGGCCCAGGTCGGCGATCAGTTGCGTGCGGGATTTCTCGCGAACGTCCTTGAGTTCTGCGAGGAACGTCGGGTCGATCTGCAAACGACCTTCCAGACGATCAGCCAGGCCTTCGAGGGCTAGCGCCGCGTCACCGCAGATGAACAGTTCGCTGTTATAGCTGCGACCTTCGATGGCCGGGTTGGCGTCGATGCGCAGGGTGTTGCGCGGCAATTTCAACGCGTACTTGAAGGTCTCGTTGCTGCGCAGGCGTGAGCCGGCGATCAGCAGGGCATCACAGCTTTGCAGGAATTGCTCGACGCGCTTGTTTTGCGAGAACGCGCCCAGGCAGCGCTCATCGTCTTCGTTGACCACGCCGCGACCCTGGGTCGAGGTGATCACGCCGACGCCCATGTCCAGCAAGCGTTTGACCTGCGGGCCGGCATGCCGTGCGCCGCCGCCGAGCCACAACAGCGGTCGGGTGGCACTGGCCAGACGCTCGGCCACCAGGTCCAGCGCTTCGGGCGACGGCACGGCCACCGGGACCGGCAGCGGGGACAGGTCGGTCGGCATCGTGATAAAGGTGGACTGGATGTCGATCGGGATTTCGACGCTGACCGGACCGGTCGGCGCGGTCATGGCGGTCTGCACCGCAAGCTTCATGGTGCTCAACGCCGTTTCGACGCTGCGCACACGGAACGCGGCTTTCGACACGGCCTTGAGCATGGTCAATTGATCGCGGGCTTCGTGGATGTAAGCGAATTCCTGGTCCAGGTACGGCGTTTCGATTTGCCCGGTGATGTGCAGCAGCGGCGTGCCGGCGGTCAGCGCTTCGACCATCGCCCCGGCCGCGTTTCCGGCCGCAGTGCCGGTGGAGGTCAGGCACACGCCCAGCCCCCCGGTGGTGCGGGCGTAGGCATCGGCCATGTTGGTGGCGCCGGCTTCACCGCGGGCCATGACGAAACGGATGTTGCCGCGCACGGCGAAGGCGTCGAGGATCGGCATGTTGTGGATCGAGATCACGCCGAACGCGGCCTTGACCTCGCACTGCTCGAGGAACGCGGTGATGGCAGCGCCAACGGTGACAGTATTTTCATTACGCATGGCGGGACAGGCCTCCAGAAACATCGATATGGCTGCCTGTGGTGTAAGCCGACAGGGGCGAAGCCAGAAACAGGATCGCGCGGGCCGCTTCAATCGGCAGGCCCAGGCGCCCCAAGGGAATGTGTTTGCGTTGTGCGAGTTGGGCGGTCCATTGGGTCCAGTCCAGATCCCGCTCTTCGCGGGCTTCGAAACGTCGGCGCCATTGCCCGGATTCCACCAGGCCAATCAGGATGCCGTTGACCCGAATGCCGTCCGGGGCAAACTCGGTGGCCATCGAACGCACCAGGTTCATTACGCCGGCACGGGCGGCGGAGGTGGCGACCATGTGCGGTTCGGGCTGGCTGGCCAGCAGCGAATTGACGCAGACGATGGCGGCGTCCGCTTGACCTTGAAGCTGCGCCTTGAAAGCGCGGACCGGGTTGATCACCGAGAAAAACTTCAGGTTCAGCTCTTCGGTCCAGGCGCTGTCGGTGGTGTCGGCGAAGGTCGACACGCGGCCTTGCCCGGCGTTGTTGACCAGCACGCTGGCCGGTCCCAATGCGGCCAGGCTGGCGGCGGCGAAGGCGTTGACCGAATCGGCGTCGAGCACGTTGCACACATGAGCCAGCAACCGTGCTTCAGGGAAGCGTTGGCGCAAGGCGGTTTCGGCGTTGCGCAGGCGATCTTCGTCGCGACCGCAGAAGGCCACGGCCGCGCCGGCTTCGAGCAGCAACTCGACGCAGGCCAGGCCAATGCCCGACGAGCCGCCGGTGACGATGGCCGTGCGGCCTTGCAATTGATAAAGGCTCATCTCAATCCCTCATCAAGGAAGTCACGCGGTTCTGACCGTCGTGGCCGGCGCCGCTGTTGTAGTCGAGCAGACGCGACAGCTCATCGGCGCTGCGCCGCACTTGCAGGAGCAGTTCGTTGAAGTTGACGTGGGCAATTTGCGTGGTTGGAATCGTTACGCCCAGCGCCGCGACAATCTGCCCGGACTGATCGCGCACCGGTGCGGCAACGGTTGAAATGGCCGACTCGAAGAAGCCTTCACCGCTGACGAACCCGCGCTGACGGTCAGCCTGAACCATGTCGAACAGCTCCATCACGGTTTTCGGCGTGCAGGGCGAGAACTGCTCCAGATGATCTTCCGGGTACAGTTCACGCAACTCGGCGAGCGACAGGTCTTCGAGCAAAATGCGCCCCAGCACTGTGGCGTGGGCGGGCAGGCGAGTACCGACGTTGACCGCGCTCGAGAACACCGACGGTGGCGAAACCTTGGCCACGTAGACAATCGAGCGGCCATCGCGCACCACCAGGTTGCTCGGGTAGTTGAGGCGGTCGCACAAACGCGCCAGCAACGGCTGGCCGAGTTCGGTGAGTTCCAGGGAGGCGAGGTATTCGAAGCCCAGGCGCAGCACCGACATGCCGAGGCGGTATTCGTTACCGCTGCGGGTGACGAAGCCCATGGTTTCCAGCGTCGTCAGCAGGCGAAAGATCGTCGAGCGTGGCAAGGCCAGGCGGCGGGCGAGTTCCGGCGCGGTCAGCGTGCGATTGCGCCGGCTGAACTCGCAGAGCAGCAGCAGGCCGCGCTCCAGTCCCGGCACGATGTATTTGTCCTGAGCGTCCTTCAGCAGATCTGAATCGTTCATAGCGATGCACCTGTCAGGGATTCTTTGAGGGCGCAGGCCAGACGGCCCGCGACGACACACGGTTGTTCGATGGGGCTGGCGTGCCCGGCATCGGCAATCAGGTTGAACGTGCCGCCCAGCGCCTTGGCGAGGGGCAGGCAGCTTTCGGGCGGGGTGATGCCGTCGGCTTCCCCGCAATGCACTTCGCACGGCATCGACAACGGTGCGTGCCGCAGCAAGTCTTCGCCGCACAGCAGTTCAATGGCCTGGCGATACCCGTCGGGCTTGAGCCGCGCCATGTTCCATTGCACCCAGGCGTGCGCCTTCGGGCTGGCGTTGGGCGACAGCATGTGTGCACTGCGTTGTTCGGCCATGCCTTGAATGCCCAGTTGCTCCAGCGCGCGCAGGCGTTTGCTGCGCACTTCCTGGCGCTGCAAGGCACGGGAAGGATGGCCGTAACCCTGCGCCGGGCTGATCAACACCAGCCGACTGATGCGCTGTTGCTGCACACCGCTGGAAAACGCGGTCGCCGTGATCGCGCCGAGGGAATGACCCACCAGCACACAGCGCTGGATACCCAGTGCGTCGATCATCTGCAGCAGTCGCTCGGCGTAGTCCGATGCATCGGGAGCCAGCGCCCGCAACGGCGTGGATTCCCCGTAGCCGGGCGCGTCCCAGGCAATCACCCGGGCGCTCTGGCCAAGCACGCGGGCCACCTGCAACCACGACGCCGAGCCCGAACCGATCCCGTGCAGCAACACAATCGCCGGGCCGGCCCCGCATTCGCGGATGCCCTGGCGTCCACCGGCGATCTCCAGCAGGCGCAGGGGAAAGTGCCGGGCCAGTTGGGCCTGGAGATCGTCGGTGAGCGACGGGGCGTGATGGTCGATGGCGTGCAACATGGGCTTATCCGCGCTTGATCGAGGCCAGAGGGTGTTCTGGCGGGTAGGTCGGGGTGACGGGTTTTTTCGCGCCGAGCATCACGCACATCAACGCGTCTTCATCGCCGATGTTGATCTCTTCGCGGTACACACCCGGCGGCACGGAAATCACGTCGCGGTCGGTGAGGATGGTTTCGAAACGCTCACCGTCCTTTTCGATCACCACCTTGAGCTTGCCGCGCAGCACGAAGAACACTTCTTCAACGTCGGTGTGCAGGTGCGGCGGGCCTTCGTGACCGGCGGGAATCACCATGGTGGAAAACGTGAAGTTCTCCGACGGAATGGTGTTCATGTCGGTGCTGACGCCCGTGCCGCCGGTGCCGATGTAGCGCATTTGCGCGCGGCGGAATTTCGGGTCGTAGTCGGCCTGGAATTTCAGCGCGTTCCAGTCGTACTTGCGGGTTTCGTAGCGGGCGATACGGGTGTTCATCCAGCTTTCAAGGTCGCTGCCGGCCGGTTGTTCCCAGCTTTTTGGAGTGTCTTGTACGTGTGCGGATAAATCGGTCATGGCTGTCTCCAGATCAAGTCAAGGCATGACGAACCCGCCGTTGACCGGCAAGGTTTGTCCTGTGATGAAACGGGCGAGGTCGGACAGCGCGAACAGCACGGCGCCGCTGACGTCTTCGGGAAGTTGTGGGCGCTGGATGGCGCGTTGATCGTTGTACAAACGGTGACGGGCTTCGGGCACGTAGGCGGTGGCTTCGACCAGCACCAGGCCAGGCGCGATAGCGTTGACGGTAATGTTGTCAGCGCCCAGTTCGCGGGCCAGGCTGCGGGTCATGGCGATGATTGCGCCTTTGCTCGCGACATACGCCAACAGGTTCGGCGCGCCCCACAACGGTGTGTCGGACGCCAGGTTGACGATGGCGCCATGGCCGCTGGCGCGCAGGGCTGGCAGGCAGGCCTTGGTCATCAGCCAGGTGCCGCGCACGTTGACTTGCATGACCTGATCCCAGGTGTCGAGGGTCAGCTCTTCGCAGGTCTTGCCGCCGGAATTGGTGATCGATGCGTTGTTCACCAGGCCGTCGAGGCCACCGAGCAAACGAACGGTTTCAGCAATGCAGGCATTGATCGAATCCGGTTGTGCAAGATCGACCGTCACGCCATGCACGACCAGGCCTTCTGCAACCAGTTCGGCGGCGGATTGCTGCACCCGTTCAGCGAGAATATCGGCGATCACCACGTGGGCACCGGCCCGGCCAATGGCCTGGGCAAAGGCGTAACCCAAGCCACGGGCGCCACCGGTGACCAGCACGCGTCGGCCTTCAAGCAAGCGATTGAGGGTCGTCATCATTGGGTGCTCAACATGGCTTTGGGCATGTAGTGCAGGACGCGTTTTTCGCTCCAGACCACGGCGCCGTAGGCGAGAACACCGATGACCGTGAGCATCACGATGGCGACGAACACGCCAGCGGTATTGCCCTGACCTTCGGCATCGACCAACAGGAAGCCCAGGCCCTGATTGCCGCCGACCAGTTCACCGACGGTGACGCCGATCACGGCCAGGGTCGAGGCAATGCGCAAGCCGGAGAACAGCGCGGCCATGGCCGACGGGAACTCCACCAGGCGGAAGATCTGCCAGCGGCTGGCGTTCATGGTCCGCACGAGGTTGATCATGTCCGGGTCGACGGTGCGAATCGCCGACAGCACGTTGATCATCACCGGGAAGAACACGATCAGGATGGCGATCAGAATCTTCGGGTAAATGGTGTAGCCCAGCCACATCACAAACAGCGGTGCGAAGGCGACTTTCGGGGCAATCTGCAGCGCCAGGATGTACGGCGACAACATGGCTTCCGCGGCCGGCGAGAGGCCCAGCGAAACGCCGATGGCCACACCGAGCAGGGCACCCAGGCCGAAGCCGACAATGATCTCGAACGCAGTGATCAGGGTGTGTTGCAACAGCCCGCCGGTCTGCCACATCACCACGCTTTCCTGAGCCACGCGGCTCAGTTGCGGCATGACGAATTCGGGCATGCCGAGCAGTCCCGGACCCCACTGCCAGAGCACCAGGAACAGGATCAGCAGGGCGACGCTGCCGAGCATGGAGTTATTGAGGTTTTTCATCGTGTCTTTACCTTGTCGTCACTCGCCGTTATTGCGCGGCTGTTTGGGTGTCGATGAACTGGTTGGTGTAGAGGTCGTCGAGCTTGGGCTCCTGGGTGACGATGCCTTCGCTGACATAGAACTGGCGGACCGCTTCAAGCCGCGCCGGATCGATGCGCCCCGGCACTGTCTGGTTGGCGTAGACGTGTTCGACGTAGAGCTTGAAGACCTTCTCCAGCGAGGCTTCCTTGCCGGCATAGGCGGGGACGGCCTGGGCGAACGTGGCGGCGGCGGCCTTGGGGTCCTGAATGATGTCGCGCATGCCTTGCAGGGTGGCCTGGACCACAGCGCGCACAACGTCCGGATGGTTCTTGATGGCGTCATCGGAGGCGAGAATGGCTTGGGCCATGCTCTCGAAAATCTGCTCCTGCGGGATCAGCTTGATCTTGACTCCCGCGTCTTCGGCATTCACCACCCAGTCCGGCACGCCCGCCATCGCCTGGGCCTTGTCCGCCGAGAACAACTGCCAGACGCCCGACGGGCCGGCGGCCTGGATGTTCACGTCGGTTTTGCCGAGACCGGCTTTGCGCAATGAAGCGAGCAGGGCGTAGTAGGTGGTGTCCGAGTAGGACATCACTGTCATGGTCTTGCCCTTGAGGTCGGTGATCGAGTTGATGTTTTCGGCGGCATTGGTGGCGATCATGGTGACCCCGCCTGCACCCAGCACCGCCACGGCGCGCACCGGGATACCGTTGGCGCGCACCACGATAGGGGTGTCGCCGATGGCGCCGCCGAGCATCGCGTTGCCGGCACCGATCTGCTTCGCCACGTCCACGCCACCCTTGGCTGCAATGAACGTCATGTTCAGGTTCTGCGCGGCGTAGTAGCCCTTCTGCTGGGCGATGATCCACGGCGCGAAGGCCGGCGAGTTCGGCGGTGCCGGCAACAGGTAAGTCACGTCGGTCGACTGTGCCTGGGCGGCGAACGCCAGGCCCAGGCCGAGGGCGAGGCCGGAGAGCTGGTTGAAGCGTTGAAACAGAGACTTGAACATGCGTACTCCTGAATCAGGTGATGGCCACACGGGCGTTGATCAATGCAGTTCGGTGTCTTCACCGACCTGCAGCAACTCCATCAGGCGGCCGACCAGCGGGCCGATTTCCGGCAGCTTGCGGCGCTCCAGCGGGTTGTCGCGAAACGGCAGGTCAATGCTGATTTCTTCGATGATGGTGCCGGGGCGGGCGCTCATGACCAGCAGCCGATCGGACATGGCGATGGCTTCAATCAGGTCATGGGTGATGAACAGCGCGGTTTTCTTTTCATCGAACAGCATCCGCGCCATGTCCTGCTGCAGGATCATCTTGGTCTGCGCATCCAGTGCCGAGAACGGCTCGTCGAGGAACAGCACTTGCGGGTCAATGGCCAGGGTGCGAGCCAGTGCCGCACGCTGACGCATGCCGCCCGACAGCTGGAAGGGGTAGTGGTCGGCAAAGCCTTGCAGGTGGCAACGATCGAGCAGATCTTTGGCCACGGCCTGACGCTTGGCGGCTGCGACACCTTGAATCTCCAGGCCCAGTTCGACGTTGCGACGAATGCTGCGCCACGGCATCAACAGGTCTTTTTGCAGCATGAACGCGACCTGGCGAACTGGTCCGGTCACGGCTTCACCGCCGACGAACACCTCGCCTTCGGAAGGTCGATAAAGGCCTGAGCCCATGTTCAGGATGGTGCTTTTGCCGCAACCGGAAGGGCCGATGATCGACACCACTTCACCGCGACGAATCTTGAAGTTGACCTCGCGAATGGCGAACGGCGCTTCGGATTTACCTTTGGCCGGGAAACATTTACCGACGTTGCGGAATTCGATTTCGGTGGGCTCCTGATCTTCCTTGGGAGCGGGTTTAATCCATTGCGGGGCGACGGCGTACATCTCGTTCACAGCCATTGGGAAGGGTCTCTGGTCTGTTTTATAGGTGATACGGTGTTTATTGCATGAACAATGCCAGAGCGTTGCCAGGTCGCTTTTTTGTTTAAAAGTCGTTAATAAATAAACAGTTAGGTGATTTTTCTTGATTTTCGCGTGTTTCATATACGAAACGAGGTTTCTTATATGGCACGAAATTGCACATTGCTTGTGCGAAGTTCAGAGAAGTGCGAGAGGACGGTGCTTTTTTAGGTAACGCCAGGAGCGGAGTTTGTTTTACATGTGAAACAAGGCGGGGGATTTGGGCGGGGAGGTAACGCCAGGCACTGCGCCTAGTTTGTCAGTGAAATCACCGTGTCGATGACGTTAACCGGCACATAAATCAACGTCAGTATTGAATACGCTTTGCGGGATTTAGCCATGAATGTGCAGAGGGGCAGCAGAATCATGATGACGTCCAATACGCCCCACAACGCTACCGGGGACGCCTGGAAAAAGAACACGTTCACGATGAGGCCAAGAACCAGATACGTAGACAGGGATAGCAGTGCGTAACGACCATCTTGTTCAAAGTAGAGGCGAAGTCCGTTTTGCTCGTCCTCACTACGACTCGGTAGCAACAGGGCGGCAGATACGAATAGCGATAACGCCAATAGCACGAGCAGTAGAAATTCTGGAAATGAGTACACCACCTTAACTGCGGGCAGTGAATTGACCGCCCACCAGAATTGCAGCTGCGTCGTAAAAAGCGTAACGGCCCAGACAAGAGCAACCCAGTCGGGCGCAGCGGAACGGCGAATGCGGAACACCGTCAACGCACCGAGCAGGAGACGAGTGACGGAAAGTCCCAATATCATCGAAAGGACCGTGGCAACGATAGGGAAGTTAGTCAAAAACGCCTCCTGCACATCGGCTGCTTTACCAGCGCTTATCTGCTGACAAGCGCGTCAACGACAAAAATTCAATCCGCTTCGACCGATTGTAGTCTGCCGTGAAAGGCTGCTATCGATCCTCAATGAACAGCACAAAGCAGTGCAGTTGAACTAAAAACTGACCGTTCAGTCAGGATAATCAGTTGCACTACTTCTATGACGAGGATCCTTCCATGCACAACTACACCGTGAGTTACCTGTTTAACGGCGAGCCCCGCACCCACGTGTTCGAACTCAAGCAGTCAGAACTGCAGGTTCATGAGGCCGCGATGCACCTGCTTCAACTGCACTTTGGGGACGGCGAAAACAGCCTGATCATGCCCACGGCGGATGCGACGCCGGAGGAGATTCTGGAGCAGGCTGGGTTGGTTGGGCTGACGCAGATAAAGGTTGGTGGTCGGGCGGGTTGATATCGGCAGTACTGGCCACTAATCGATACACATAAAGGTGTGGCAAAGGGATTCTGTGGTGAGGGGTTGCTGTAGTGAGGGGATTCCTGTGGCAAGGGGATTTATCCCCGTTGGGCTGCGAAGCAGCCCCAGATGCTACAACCGAGGCGAATCAGGCAAATCGCGTTCTCTGGTTTTACGACTGCTGCGCAGCCGAACGGGGTGGTGCGGCATTCCGATAAATCCCCTCGCCACGGTTTTTTTGCTCGTCCGTTGGGCGCCTGCACAGGAGCCGTCAATCAGGCTTGTCTACGCTTTGATTTACCGGAAATTTGTCTGGTAAATACAAGGAAGGTGCGACATGGCTTTCTCCAAATGGCGCCCAACTCGCCCGAGAAAGAAAGCTGGACCCTGAAAGAGGGCGTTGTTTGCGTCATCCTGAAGGGCTATCCAACGGAGTGCAGCCAGGTGAAAGTGGCTAACAATGAGTTCTGGCTGGTTGACCCTAAAAGCGCAAGAGTCAACGCGCATTTGAAGCTCAAGCCGTGATTTGAAGCGGGTATCGGGGCAGCTGCTAACTGCCCATCCCTTGTGAGCCTTCGCTTGATGCGACTGATGCCGGAAAGCGGCAGATCCCGCCGCGGGCATCATGGGAACGATGCTCAACGAAACATCAGCGATTGATGGGCCGCGCCGCCCGTGCGTGCGCCGTCGCCCACTGCAATGGCCACATTGCCAGCGGCTACTGCCGCATCCCCGCAAGCGAATACGCCAGATACATTGGTTTCCCGCATCGAATCGACCTTGATGAACTCACCCGTTGGACCGGCTTCGAATTCGCAACCCAATTGCGCTGCCAACGGGCTGCCCATGCGCGTGCGTGGCTGAGTGAACAGTCCTGCAAGTGTGATCACGCGGCCGCTGGCGAGCCTCACATCGGCGTGCTCCCCGCTGATCGACAGGACGGGCTCGTGTTCCACTACCACTGCACGCCTGGTCAGCATGGCCAACTGGTCGACATCAGGCTCAAGTAACTGGTTGAGGAAGAGGGTTGTAGGTCCCCAGTCGGGCAGCATTGACGCCTGGTGGATGGCCATCGGCGATGCCGCCAATACGCCAATCGGCCCGCCGTCGAGTTCATATCCGTGACAATACGGGCAATGAAAAACGCGCTGCCCCCAGCGTTCTGACAGTCCGGGAACATCAGGCAACTCATCCACCACCCCTGTGGCCAGGATCAAGCGCCGCGCCGTGAAGTGTTCCCCGTTCGCAGTGGATATGACAAATCCATCATTGTCCGTCGTGGCCTGGATGGCGGATTGCGACAGCCATTCCACGGTTGGGTAACACAGCAACTGAGCGCGTGCCTCGCTGGCAATCTTGCCGGGATCGCGGCCGTCCTGTCCTAAAAAGCCATGTGAGCTTTGAGCAAACCGGTTTCTGCGCTGACCTGCGTCGATCACCAACACCTTTCGGCGCGCCCGTGCCAATTGCAAACCTGCGGAAATGCCTGAATAGCTGCCGCCAACGATGATCACGTCATAAATCATGGTCAAGTCTCCCCGGATCTCCGACCTGCTCGAAGAACTCTAGAAACAACGTAAGTTACATGATGTTAGGGTGTCAATGATCTCGTAACTTTTGCTGTATCGAGGGATACTCACGCCACGCCCTTCAGGAAGCCGCCAACCGTGAGAAACGACACTCGCCTGTCCCGCATGCTGCACGTACTGATCCACATGGCTCGTCACGAACAACCCGCCACGTCCGATACCATCGCGCAGATGCTCGGAACCAATCCGGTAGTGGTCCGACGGACCATGGCATTGCTCAAGGAGCAGGGATACGTGCGTTCAGAAAAGGGCCACCGCGGCGGGTGGACGCTGGCGAAACCGCTGGCGGAAATGACGTTGCTGGACATCCATCAGGCCTTGGGCTCGTCCTCGCTCTTTGCCATCGGCTTGTCGACTGATCACCCGGAATGCCTGGTTGAACAGGCAGTGAATGCTGCGCTGACCGAGGCATTTGATGCGGCGCAGGCGTTGCTGATCGATCGCTTGGGGAGCGTGACCCTTGAAGAGCTGGCCAGTGATTTCGAACGGCGTTATCGGAGTGTGTGAGTCACTGTTCGTACCGTAATCCGCGTGGTCATCCATGGCTACCTGAAAAGCGTCGAACATGAGGACAAGGATCGGTACCTCAGCATCAAGCCCCAACGTGCTGACCTGGTCTCCCCAGCCGGGGAAGTGCTGTAGAGCGTTCAACTTTGAGTTGAACACCGACTCCTTGTGATTCAAACAGGCCAGGCGCTCGCGTCAGTTTCATGCTCGTCTGCAAACGCCATGAGTACCTCCAGGTCGAGTACCTCCAGCTTGATCCGGGAAATAAAAGCGGAGAACGCCAGGTTGGCGGCGAGCAGACGCATATCGGACGCCCAGGCCGGGACATGGACCGGGCCCTGGAGCCAGCCGGACTCGAAGAGCGGGGCCAGGCGTACGGTATCCCCCAGATTGAGGCGCCCGGCGAACAAATGGCCCACCAGTTCCGGCCGGTTGTCGCGGATCGCGATACGCAGCAGGGTGTGGACGCCGAGCAAACCCGTCAGGTAAGCGGCATCCTTGGTGAACGCCGAACCGCCGCGCAGGTCGGCGCCACGGAAAACCCGTTGGGTCGAGCGGAAGGATTCCTCCTGCGACTGACCGGCCGCGAGAAAGCTTTCGAATACCTGGATGAAGTCGGCGCCATCCAGCGCCTGCTGGACCGCGAGTACGCGCAGAGCGAGGCGGCGCAAGCGATTGATGTCCATGCTGCCGGTGAACAGTTCGGCCAGTGTGGCGATACCTTCCTGGGTCTGGGTCGTGCGTGGCGCCCCCAGCCCCAGGCTTTTCAGGTTAGGTTGCAGTGCACCGTTTTGTGCCGTGGCCACATGCACGAAAGCTTCGTGCTGCAATAGCTGATTTTTGTCCAGCTCGGAGAACAGGGCGCTGGCCCGCAGCCGGATGCGACTCGCCCCGGCGATGGCTTTGGCGGCGAGGGTCGGGTCGAGCACGACTGTGATCCGGCCCGGTCCGAAGAAACGGTCGAGTTCCGGCTGCATCCACCCGGCGAAGACTTCGGCCGGGATGTCGGCCGGGCTGGGTGGAATCCGGGCGCTGCCCAGAAGGGCGTCGGTGGTTTTGAGGAAGAATCGGGCCGCGTCCAGCATGCTTAACTTCTGGCTCGAATAGTAGAAGTCCGGGCGCCGGTACAGCGCTGACGAATACTGAGTAAAGGCGCGAGTGCCGATGGCACCGAGCATGCGCCCGGCGGTGGCATAGCTGCGCGCCGTCATGGCGAGGTGACGCCCGGCCGGATGGCCCTCATCGCAGCGGCCGATAAAGGCTTCAAGGGCGGCGATGTCGGCGCTGTGGTCGCGGGCGCGCAGCTCAACCCTGGGCAGCTCTGCCTGCCCGGCGCGCCAACGCGCCAGGAAGACTTCCTCAATCCCTTCCGGCCAGGCCAGGGCATCCAGCACGCGGATCTTGCGGGCCAGACCGGGCAGGGCGGCATCGAGTTCGGACAGGGGCGCGGCGCTCATAGAGATCTCCCTGGGAAACAAGGTTCAACCGAAAAAGCTTAGTCGTTGTCGATGCAGTGCGTTGTGACAGGCAAGGCTGCGCAGACGTTGAAAAGCCAGAGAAACGAGGCCATTGATTGACCCGTGTGATCACAGCAGCGAAAAAATCTTTTCAACCTACACTGAACTGGGTTGAGAACGCCCTGGAAAGGAGCCGTGCTTTTTATATTGGTGAGGTCTCGATCATGGCAAAAGGCAAGAAAAAAGCCCCCAAGATTTACGCTGCTGAAAGTCTGAAACTGAAGAACAAGGATTATCTTGAGCAGCTGCGCAGCCTGCATGTCGAACTGGTCAAATTGCAGGAGTGGGTAAAAGCCAAGGGCATCAAGATCTGTATCGTCTTCGAAGGACGAGATGGCGCGGGTAAAGGAGGGACGATAAAAGCGCTCACCGAGCGCGTGAGCCCCCGTGTCTTTCGGGTGGTGGCGCTGACCGCGCCGAGTGAGCGCGAGAAAAGCCAGATGTACGTCCAGCGTTACCTGCCGTACCTTCCTGCGGCTGGCGAAGTGGTGATTTTCGATCGCAGTTGGTACAACCGCGCGGGCGTCGAGCGGGTGATGGGATTCTGCACCAAAGAGCAGGTTGTCAGTTTCCTGAAGACAACGCCTCTGGTGGAGCGTGCAATCGTCGACTCAGGCGTGATCTTGCTCAAGTACTGGCTGGAAGTCAGCGAAGACGAGCAGACCCGCCGGCTCCAGGCTCGCATCAAGGACGGACGCAAAATCTGGAAGCTGACCCCGATGGATCTCAAGTCATACAGCCGTTGGTACGACTATTCACGCGCACGTGACGACATGTTCAAGGCCACTGACACCGACCATGCCCCATGGCTGGTGGCCAACTCGAACGACAAGCGCCGGGCGCGCCTTAACATCATCACCGATTTGCTCAGCCGCATTCCGTACAAGGATGTACCGCGCGAGGAGGTGATATTGCCCAAGCGGCAGAAACCAGGCGGCTATCGCGATCCGGATTATCCGCACCGGCGGGTTCCCGAAAAATTCTGACGGACACGTTCAAGCGGATCGGCGCTGTACCCTGAAAGGGCAAAGTCCTATGAGCCAGCCGGATTCTTCGTCTCCCGTTCCGGAGCCGGGCCGAATTTTACGTCGCGATGCCAGCGGTGCGACTGGCTGGGGCCGTTGGTTTCCGGGACTTCAAACGTTGCGCGGTTATCGGGTTGCCTGGTTGCGTCACGACATCGTTGCCGGCCTGGTGCTCACCACGATGTTGGTGCCCGTGGGCATCGCCTACGCCGTTGCATCGGGCGTACCCGGCATCTATGGCCTCTACGCAACCATCGTTCCGCTGCTCGCGTACGCCTTGTTCGGGCCTAGCCGGATTCTGGTGCTCGGCCCGGATTCGTCATTGGCCGCCGTGATCCTGGCGGTGATTTTGCCCCTGTCGGGTGGCGACCCGCATCGCGCAATAGCCCTGGCGGGCATGATGGCGATCGTGTCAGGGGCCGTGTGCATACTGGCAGGCATCATGCGGCTGGGCTTCATCACGGAGTTGCTGTCCAAACCCATCCGTTACGGGTACATGAACGGCATCGCCCTGACCGTATTGATCAGCCAATTACCCAAGATATTCGGTTTTTCCATTCAGTCCGACGGCCCGGGGAGAAACCTGTGGGCCATCGCCACGGGAGTACTCGAAGGCAAGACCAACTGGACCGCGTTCATGATCGGCGCAGCCACCCTGGTCGTGATCCTTCTGCTCAAACCCTACAAGCGGGTGCCAGGCATCTTGATCGCAGTGGTCGGTGCGACGATTACCGTCGCAGTGCTGGACCTTGGCACGCATGCCGGGGTGTCGGTGCTCGGTGCTCTTCCACAAGGTTTGCCTGCGTTTGCCATCCCCTGGATCACCCGTGCCGATATTGTTCCCGTGCTCATTGGCGGTTGCGCCGTCGCCCTGGTGTCGTTCGCCGACACCAGCGTACTTTCACGTGTTTATGCGGCGCGGACCCGTACCTACGTGGACCCGAATCAGGAAATGAAGGGGCTCGGTCTTGCCAATCTGGCAGCTGGATTTTTTCAGGGGTTTCCAATCAGCAGCAGTTCGTCACGTACCCCCGTGGCTGAAGCCGCAGGGGCCAAAAGCCAGTTGACCGGCGTGGTGGGTGCGTTGGCCGTGGCCCTCCTGCTGATGGTGGCGCCGAACCTGTTGGAGAATTTGCCCGGCAGTGCATTGGCAGCAGTGGTGATTGCGTCAGCCATTGGCTTGATTGAAGTGGCCGACCTGCGGCGAATTTATCGCATCCAGCGCTGGGAGTTCTGGCTGTCGATCGTTTGCACCGTCGGCGTGGCTGTGTTTGGCGCGATCGAGGGCATCGGCCTGGCCATCCTGATCGCCGTCATCGAATTTCTGTGGGATGGCTGGCGGCCGTATTCCGCAGTGCTGGGGCAAGCCGTGGGCGTCAAGGGTTACCACGACATCCAGCGTTATCCCGACGCGAGCCTTATACCTGGCCTGGTCCTGTTTCGCTGGGATGCACCCTTGTTTTTCGCGAACGCCGAACTGTTCAATGAGCGAGTGCTCGACGCAGTGGCTGCATCACCTACGCCGGTGCGCTGGTTAGTTGTTGCGGCAGAACCTGTCACCAGTGTGGACGTGACCTCGGCCGACATGCTGGGTGAGCTGGACGAAACCCTGCACGCAGCGGGTATCAAGTTGTGCGTGGCCGAGATGAAGGACCCGGTCAAGGACAAACTGAAGCGATTCGGGCTTTTCGCAAGTCTTGGCGAAACGTCGTTTTTTCCAACCATAGATGATGCAGTCAGCCGCTATCTGCTGACTCACCCCGTGGAGGGGGCAAGTCGGCTGGACGAGGTTCGGTGAGTGTACTGAAGTCCCTCCGCGGCGCTCGTTCTCGGCATTATCAGATGGCGGTAACGCCTTGCGGGGGCTCTAGCTCAAGCCATTCGCGCACGACTAAATATTTCAAAATGTGAAAAAAATGTCGAAATAAAGTAAGTGATTGAGTTAGATTCCTATTAGCGTTCTCAAAAGTGGTCACGCTTGACCCCCTTGCCGTAGGAATTTGCTCCTTGAAACTTCGCTTCTCCGCCAGTCTTCTACTCGCCGGTGCTTGCAGCGCCGTGTCCCTCGTTCATGCCGCTGATGATTTGACCTTGCCGGCTACGCAGATCGACGGCAGCACTGATCTTGTCGACGTTCCGAGCGTGGGCTACCAGAGCAACCCGGCGTCGAGCACGACCCGGTTGGGGCTGACAGACCGGGAAACGCCGCAGGCGGTGACGACGATTACCCGGCAGGCGCTTGATGACTTCAAGATCACCGGCATCAAGGACGCCCTGCGTTCCGCGCCGTCGGTGACCGTGGAGCAAACCGAAACCGACCGGACCGAATTCACTTCGCGCGGTTTTGACATCAACACGTTCCAATACGACGGAGTGGGCATGCCGTTCGTGGGCACGGTGCTGGTGGGTGACCAGGATCTGGCGGAGTTCGAACAGATCGATGTCTTGCATGGCGCCAACGGTTTGATGAGCGGTGCGGGCAACCCGTCAGCCACGGTCAATTTCGTGCGCAAACGTCCGACCGAGACGTTCCAGGCGCAGGTCGACACCAGCGTCAGTTCCTGGGACGGGCGTCGGGTGGACGTGGACGTTGCCGGTCCGTTGACCCCCACGGGCAATGTGCGTGGCCGCTTCATTTACTCCCACGACAAAGGCAATTCCTGGATGGATCGCTACAGCCATGAGCGTAACGTCGCCGCTGGGCTGTTGGCCTTCGATCTGTCCGACGCCGACACCGTGACGGTGGGTTTCTCTCAGCACAACAGCGACTCGAACGGCAGCACCTGGGGCAACCTGCCGCTGGTGGATAACGATGGCAACGCCATCCACTATGGCAGCCGCAGTTCCAGCATCGGTCAGGACTGGACCTACTGGAACCTGCACACCCAGCGCGCCTTCACCGAGCTCAAACATGACTTTGGCAATGGCTGGAACGCTACGGTCACCGCGACGGGCATTATCGAGAAGCAGGACACCAACATGATGTATGTCGCCGGGGTTTCCGGTGATGACACGTCGGTGTTTGCTGCCAACACCAAAAGCGAAGCTCATCAGTTGCTGGGTGATGCCAAGGTCTCCGGTCCGTTCAGCCTGTTTGGCCGCGAGCATGAGCTTACGTTGGGTGCGGCTTATGGTCGTACCCACCAGAAAGCCCGGGAATACGATGCGGTTGAAGGTGGCTACTACGACGCGTCATTCTCGGACGTGCTGGCGGGGAATCTGCCGCGTCCGTCGTTCCTGTTTACCAGCGACACCAACACCCAGAACTTCAGCGACACCCAGAAAAGCCTTTACGCCGGTGCCCGATTCAGTCTGGCGGATGACCTGCACTGGATCGCCGGTGCGCGGATGATCAGCCTGGACGGTTCCGGCGATAACTACGGTTCCGATAACTACACGACGCGCGCGCATGGCAAAGTCACGCCTTACACGGGCCTGGTTTACGACCTGGACGAGCAGTGGAGCGTGTATGGCAGCTGGACCAAAATCTACAGCGCGCAGTACAACCTGGGCACCGACGGCAAATTGCTCGCACCCCTCGAAGGCAAGAGCATGGAAGCCGGTGTGAAGGGCAGTTTGCTGGATCACCGCCTCAACGTGACAGCCGCTGCCTTCAAGACCGAACAGCAAAACGTGGCAGAGTCCGCCGGCTTCGTCGATGGCCGATTTGTCTACGAACCCATGGACTACAAGAGCCACGGCGTCGAACTGCAAGCCTCCGGCGAAGCACTGCCTGGCCTGGACCTGCTCGGCGGTTACACCTACGTCACCATCGACAACGATGACGGCGACAAGGCGCGTAAATATGTGCCGACCCATAGCGTGCGGGGCATGCTCACCTATCGTCTGCCAAGCTTGCCGCAAGCCAAGGTGGGTACGCGAGTCAGCTGGCAGAGCGCAGTGGAAAACGACACCAACAGCGCTATCCGCCAAAACGCCTACGCCTTGCTCGACTTCATGGCCAGCTATGACATCGACAGCAACTGGAGCACGTCGGTGAACCTTAACAACGTCACCGATCGCAAATACCTGCTCTCGCTTTACAACAGCGCCACGACCGCCAGCTACGGTGCACCGCGCAACGTCGTGGCTTCTGTGACCTGGAAATACTGATGTCTTCCGAGGGCTCGGTGTGACTGAGCCCTCGCACCTTTCAAGCACCCGTCGTGAGAGCAATCCAGCATGACTGCCCGAAAACTGCGTATCTGGTACCTGGTTCACAAATGGACCAGCCTGGTCTCTACCGTCTTCCTGTTGTTGCTGTGCCTGACGGGGTTGCCACTGATTTTTCATGAAGAGATCGAACACTACTTCGAACCTCACCCGGAGCTGCGTCAGCTGACCGCTGATTCGCCGCGAATCGATTACGACAAGGTCGTCGCCGGTGTATTGGCGACCTGGCCGGGTGAGGTCGTGCGTTTCGTTGGTTTCGACCCGGATAGCCCGCTCGGTGTGGTGTTCACGGCAACCAGCCTGACGCCTCCGCCGATCGAAGGTCACTCTCAGCCGTTCGATACCCGCACCGGCGAGCTGTTCCCGCCGACAGAGCCGGACGAGGGGTTCATGAACCTGATGTTGCGTCTGCACACTGATCTGTTCATGGGGCTGCCGGGTTATCTGTTTCTCGGTTTCATGGGGTTACTGCTGGTGGCTTCGCTGGTGTCCGGCGTCGTGGTGTACACCCCGTTCATGCGCAAGCTGGACTTCGCCACTGTGCGTACAGGGCGTAGCTCACGCCTGAAATGGCTGGACCTGCATAACGTGCTCGGCATGGTCACCCTGACCTGGGTGCTGGTCGTTGGCGTTACAGGCGTGATCAACACCCTTGCACTGCCCATCTTTGGCCTGTGGCAGAGTGATCAATTGGCAGACATGACGGCACCGTACAAGGATGCGCCGCCGCTTGAGCGTCTCGGGTCATTGCACAAAGCGCTGGAAGCCGCCCGCCAGGCCGCGCCAGACATGGAGCCGAGTTTCGTCGCCTTTCCGGGTACTCAGTTCAGCAGCCAGCATCACTACGCCGTGTTCATGCGCGGAACCACGCCCCTCACCGCACGACTGCTGAAACCGGCACTCGTGGATGCGGTGACGGGCGAGCTGACCGATATACGGGAGATGCCGTTGTACGTGAAGACGTTGCTGATCTCGCAGCCGCTGCACTTTGGAGACTACGGTGGACTGCCGTTGAAGATTATCTGGACACTGCTCGACGTCATCAGCATCGTCGTCCTGGGCAGCGGTTTGTACCTCTGGATCCGCCGACGCAACCGACCGATGCCCAAGCATCTGGTTGAGTTGAACGCCGACCGTTCGAGCGTGGAGGGCAGGGCATGAGACGCGGACTGTGGATGATCTTTCGCTGGCCTGTGGTACTCGCTGTTGTAAGCCTGTTCGGCCTGCTGTCGGCACTGATCGGCGATGGCGTCTTTGATGTGTTGTCGTGGCTTGGCCTGGGTGTGCCGCTTGTGTTGCTCGGGATGGTGTGGCTGCGTTTACGGCGTGCAAACCGATTGCATTCAACGGGCAACATCGAGGGAAAGTGAACCCGCAATGAAGCTGATATCATTCAGCAACTTACACGCTGGGTCGACACCATGAATCGTCAGAAGAAATTACAGCAGTTGTTCAAGGCGAAGGCCAAAAAAGCCAGTGCCAAACTGGCCCCGGTCAACAAGGATAAATACATCAGCAAAGCGGACCGGGCGAAGCTGGCTGAGGAAGCCGAGCGCGAGGCCATCAGTTCCTCCGAAAGCTGATCCATTGAGCTGCATCTATTGAGATGCGCTCACCCGTCGGGCAAACTCCTGCCGCTTCACTGGCCGATAAAAGGAGTTTACGGATGCCATTTCCACTGACGGAATACAATGCCTTGTTAGCCCTGAAGGGCGTAGGTCCCGCCGTTATTGCTCGTCTTGAGCAGATGGGCATCGACTCCCTGGCTGAGCTCAGCACAGCGAATGTGGGGGACATTCTGGCCCAGGCATCCGCCGTAACGGGATCGACTTGCTGGAAAAACAGCCCCCAGGCTCGGGCCGCCATTAACGCGGCCATCGGCCTTGCAAAAGACGCTCAGTCGGGCAGCCAGACTCGTCCCCCCAGCGCTTAGAGCAAGCTCCACGACACCCCGACGTAAACCCCCAAACCCTCACCCGGCGTAGACCGTGCTGCGTCCAGACCGTTGTCGTCGTAGCCCGGCGTGACGGTGGCGGCGTAGTGCTTGTTGGTCAGGTTGCGCATGTCCAGCCAGGTCTGCCAGTCACCCTTGGGCGCGTTGTAGCCCAGGGTTGCGCCGAACAGCGCGTAGGGATCGGCTTCGTAGCTGTTGGCGTAGTCGACCTCCACTTTGGAAACCAGCTGCGTGTTGAGGGCCGCGAAGAAACCCAGGGGCCAGTCGTAGCGCAGCTCACCCTGGTAATAGTGCATCGGCAGGCCGGGCAGGCGATTGTCGCCGAAGCGGTCGTCGTCCTGGTAATGGAAGTCACTGAAGGTATAGCTCTGGCGCAGGCTCAGTTGTCCACCGTCGTCCGGCGACCACAGGTTGCTTTGCAGGCTGGCTTCCACGCCTTGGTGGATGGTGGGGCTGGCGTTGAGTTCGTAGGGCGTGGTGGCGTTGGCATCCGGCAGCACCGAGAGCAACTCGTTGTGCACTTGCGCGTAGTACCAGGCCAGGCTCCATTGCCCCAGTGTGCTGTCGCCACGGCCGCCGATTTCCAGCGTGGTCGCCGTCTGGTTTTGCAGCTTGACAGGGTCGCGCTGGGCACCCGTGGCGGCGCCGCTGCCTGCCGGGAATCGAACATTCGAGCTGTAGATCAGCGACCACGGGTGCGGCGCTTCGACCGAACGGCTCAGGTTGCCGAACAGTTGCAGGTCAGGTGTCATCTGGTAGCGCAAGCCGAGGCGGGGGGCGTAGTCCCAGTCGTTCAGGCTGGTCTTGCCGCCACCCTCCGGGTAGGTCACGGCGCTTTCGCGGCGGGTGTAGATGGCGGCCAGGCCGGTGGTCAGCCACAGGTCGTCGGCGATTTCCAGATCGTTGCCGACGTGCAAGACGCTGTCCGATCCCTGGTAGGTGAAGTTGCGCATGTGCGTGCCGGGCGCGTAACCGGCGGTATTGCCAGTGGGGATACGCACCAGCTCGCTGGCGCCGGCATTGGGCAGGTGTTTGGTCACGCGCAAGCCCATCGTGCTTTGGCTTTCCAGACCCCAGAGCGTGTCGCGACGCTTGTAGTCGAACGTGCCGCTGACGTCGGTGTACGCCACCTTCAAACGGTTGGGGCCTTCACGCAGGTCCATGGGATAGTCGTGGTAGACAAGGCCCGTCTGGAGGCTCGAATCGTCATCGATGTACCAGGTGGTTTTGTTGCCGAAAAAGGTGCTGCCCGGTTGCTCGCGGCGGTCGTCCCTTGAGACGTAGGCGGGGTTGGCCGCGCGTGGGTCGTGCTCGATGGAATGCTTGGTCACCCGTCCTGCGAGGTCGTTATCGGTCTGGCGGTAGCGCAGGTAAAAGCGGGTTTCCAGGTTCGGGTTAAAGCGATAACCGACATTGGCGATGATGCCCTGGCTCTCGCTGTCCGTGTGGTCCTGGTAGCCGTCGGAGCGGGCGTCGGTCAGGGCCACGTAGTAGTCGGCGTTACCCAGCACCTGCCCCGAGCTGACCTGGCGCTGCAGGTAACCGTGGCTGCCCATCGAGTAGCGTACTTGCAGTTTCGGCGCGTTGTAGCCGGTGTGGCTGATGTAATCGATGGCCCCACCCAGGGCGAGGGCGCCCCGGTCGAAGCCGTTGGCACCGCGCAGCACTTCCACGTGGTCGAGCCACAAGGGCTCCAGCAATTCGTAGGGCGTGCCGCCCGGGCCGGTCAGCGGCAGACCGTCGAGCATGGCGTACAACCCAGAGGCGTGGGCGCCGGGTGCACGGTTGATCCCCGAGCCACGGATCGAAATCTTCACCCCTTCGTTGCCCGCCGACTGCGCATAAATCCCCGGCTGATAGGCCAGCACATCCTGATTGCTCGCCACGCGGCCCTGCAGGTTACGGCGCATGTCGACCACATTGGTGCCGCCGGGCACCTGTTCAAGCCGCGCCTCGGCATCTTCGATCGACGCGTCTTCGCCACTGCGATCCTCAGCGCCGATCAGCACCTGGCCCAGTTCCATGCCCTCGGCCCCAGCCATGGCCGGACAGACAAGGGCCAGGCCCAGCAGCGCAGCGGGCAGGGATTTTGGCGAGGGCATGGGGAGAACTCCAGACGTGTAGAAACAGGCAGTGAAGAACTGCGACGTAGGGAAGGACGAAGGAAACACATGGCAATTTTGTTTTTTTGGTCGGAGCGCGGCGGTAGCGAATTTGTTTGTCGGCGATTCTGGCCCCATCGCGGGCAAGCCCGGCTCCCACAGTGACCGTGCACGCCTCAAAATCCTCAGCCACCCGCAATCTCTGTGGGAGCCGGGCTTGCCCGCGATGGGGCCAGAACAGTCAACACATGCATTGAAACCAGATATTCACTGTAGGGAGGGAACGTGTCGCGAGTCGGATTGCATTTATGTGCGCAGCGGCGCCGACCCCGGCGCACGAGCCGCGCCGTTGCGCACTTCGGTCGCGGTGCAGCCGAAGTGTTGGCGGAAGCTGCGGGTGAATTGGGCTTGATCGCTGAATCCCCAGCGCATGGCCAATTCGCCGATCGACAGGTGACAGTTAGGGTCAAGCAGGCCTCTATGGACCGCTTCCAGACGCCTCAGGCGAATCCATTCCCCAAGGCTGTAGGGCGTGCTGTTGAAGAGTTTGTGCAGGTAGCGCACCGACAGGCCACAAGCGTCAGCGATCAATGGCGGCGCCAGGTCGGGGTTGCCCAAATGCTTCTCGACGTACTGTTCGATGCGCTGCAAATGCAGCGCGGCGAGGTTCGAGTTTTCACTGCCGAGCACGCGCTCATCTTCGCGCAGCGCCATTAATAAGGTTGAAAGTGCCTGCTCCAGCAGCATGTGGCGGGCGGCTTCGTTGCATTCATCGAAACGTGCGGCGCACATGGCCAACTGATCGACGAAGATTCGACCGAGCCCGCGCTTTGCATCGAAGCAGAAGCGCGTGTAGCGCTCGGCACCGCGCAGTTGCCCGTGCAGCGCGCGTTCCGGGAGTTTGAATACCCACAGATCGTTGTCACTGGCGTAGTGAAAGCGGTACGGGGCATCGCCACGTTCGACGATGAAGCCGCCAGGCTGGCAATGCAGTGCCCGGCCATCCTGTTCGAAATGCACTTCACTGCGACGGGGTACGGTGACGAGGTAGCAGGCTTCGTTATCTTCACTGACCTGGGCTTTGCTGCGCGAATAGCCGAGCTGACTGGAGCGCAGGCGGGACAGGGTCAGAGGGGTGCTGCCGGTTTCCCAGATTTGCAGGCTGCCACTGAATGAGGCACTGGGGGCGAATTCCAGGGACAGCGGAAAATAAGCGCAGGCGATGGCGTCTGCCCATAGGGGCTGGCGTTGACTGTCGGACCAGGAGCGTGTGGAAAGTTTGTACGCCATGGCTGCCCTCGTATGTTTTTTATTATGAGGACGGTGCCGACGTAAACCACCGTCGGCACCGTGGGGTTGCCATCATTTGCCAATGCTTACGGACGGTCAATCACCAGGCGTCAGCCGGTAGGTGGCCGACGGCGCCAGCGTTGCCTGCCAGCCGGGTGGCACGACGATGTTGGTCGTCGATTCTTCAATCACGCAAGGGCCCTTGACCGTCTGCCCGGATTGCAACCGATCACCGTCGTACACCGGGGTCTGCTGCCAGTCCGATAGAGCGCTGAACAGCATCGACCGATAACCGCTGGCGCGGGGTGCAACGTCCTCGTCAGGTGGCGGCAACTCAGGCATGGGCGGGCGTTGCAGGCGAGCAATCACCGAGCACTCGAGGTTGACCAGTTCCACCGGGCTGTCTGGCTCACTGTAGGAAAACAGCGCTTTGTGCCGAGTATGGAATGCCTCGCGCAGTGCGAGCAGGCCGGGCTGATCCAGTGGGGCGCGGGTCAGTTCGACACTGCATTCATGAATCTGGCCGAGGTAGCGAATCTCAAGGTTGTAGAGGCACTCGACATTGTTTTCAGCGCCGAAACCGTCTTCTCGCAAGTTGCTCATGCCGCGTTCGCGCAGGTCATGCAACGTCTGATTGAGCAGGGGCAGGTCGACCAGTTCGTCATCAAGGCGCATCGGCAGGGTGGTCAACTGGTCGTAACGAATGTCCGACAGAATCTGCCCGTAGGCGCACAGCCCGGACGCCACTTTCGGGATCAGCACCACCTGGCTGCCGATCTCCTCGGCCAGACGCATGACATGCATGCCCGCTGCGCCACCCGCGCCGATCAGGGCGAAATCCCGTGGGTCGTAGCCGCGTTCGACAGACACCCGCCGGATACCGCTGACCATGTTCAGGTTCACCAGGGTGATGATGCCAATGGCTGCGCGCTCTACGCTGATACACAAAGGCTCGGCGATTTTGCGCTGGATCGCCTCGATGGCGGCTTTGCGATCAAGCCGGATGCTCCCGCCCAGCAGCGCCCCGTCGGCCAGGTAGCCGAGGGCGAGGTTGGCGTCGGTGACGGTGGGCTCGGTGCCGCCCTTGCCGTAGCACACCGGGCCGGGGTTGGCACCGGCACTGCGCGGACCGACCTGGAGCATGCCGAAGTCGTCGATGAAGGCAATCGAGCCGCCGCCGGCACCGAGGGTTTCGACCTGAATCATCGGCACGCCGATGCGATAGCGCAGGAAGTCGGTGTCCTTGCTGAAGTTGGTGCGTCCTGACTTGCTGAGGGTGATGTCGAACGAGGTGCCGCCCATGTCCACGGTGATCACGTTGTCGATGCCGAACGGCTGCGCGACACACAACCCTGCTTGCGGTGCGGAGGCCGGGCCGGAGTTGATGGCATTCACCGCCCGTTCGCGCATCACTACGCCGGGGGCCAGCCCTCCATTGGATTGAAAGTAGCGGGTCGGTTGCTGCGCGCCGAGCTCTTCGAACAAGGCGTCGATCCGTTCGATGTAGCGGCCCATGACCGGGCTCAGGTAGGCGTTGACCACGGTGGTCGAGGTGCGGGTGTACTCGCGGATTTGCGGGAACACTTCGTTGCCGGTACAGACGAATACACCCGGCAGCGCCGCTCGTACCATTTCGGCGGCGCGTTGTTCGTGACTCGGGTTGCGCACCGACCAGACGAACGAAATGGCCACGGCCTTGACGTCCTGCTCGCGGAAATATTCAATTGCGTCGCGAATCGCCTGTTCGTCAAGCGGTGCGTATTCACTGCCGTCGCTGATGATCCGGCCGCGAATGGGCCGTCGCAGGTGTCGCGGCACCAGCATGTAGGCGGGTGGGTAACTGGCGTCGTAACGATGCCCGTCTTCCTTGTGGCCCAGGCGGATTTCCAGGCTGTCTTCGTGCCCGTCGGTACACAGCAGGCCCACCTTTACACCGGTTTTTTCGATCAGCGCGTTGAGGGCCACGGTGGTGCCGTTGATGCACAGGTCGCAGTCGCCAATGATGTCGGCAGGCGTGCGCCCGATGGCGTCGGCGATTTGCGCCAGGCCGTTACGGATCGCGATTGTGCCGTCCTGGGGTGTCGAGGGCGCCTTGAACAGCTGCACGTTGCCGCTGCGATCAGCCAGGATGAAATCGGTGAAGGTGCCGCCGGCGTCGATGCCCAGACGATATTGTTGCTTGGTCATGATGAGGATTCCAGATGGCTCAAAGGGGCGGAGTCGATCAGTGCGTGGTACGGCAGGCGCGCGTCGCCACGTCATCGACCTGGCCATTGCTGTCGATCACCACGCCGTACTCCAGGCGGGCGCCTTCAAGGGACACCAGGCCGTTGCGCACGTCGTCCAGCACACTGGCAATCGGGCGCAGCAATGGGTTGCCATAGCCACCGCCCCCCGGGTTGACGTTGATGACCCGTTCCCCCGGTTGCGCCGTGAGTTGCGCGTTGTAGATAAAGTGCTGTTCTTCGCCGTCGTGCTTGCGGTGAATCAGTCGGCCCAGCTTGGGCTCGAGCATGACACTGGTCGCCCCTGCGGCCCCCGACGTCGGCAGTTGCCGGCCCTCACCAAAACCCACCACGGTCATCGGATGGTTCAAGGGTTCGATCTCGAGACGAGTTCCCGAACCGCCGCGAAATTCCCCGGCGCCGCCGCTGTCGGTCATCAGGCTGTAGCGGTGAATGAGGATCGGATAGGCGTACTCCAGCAACTCGATATCGCCGGACATCAGCGCACCGAAACAACACAGCGGACCGCAGGCCGGCCATCCGTCCATGGCCTTGTTCGCGCCGGCACCGGAGATGATCGATGCGAGCACCATGGTCACGTACTCGTCGTTGCCATTGCGCGGGTCATGGCCGGCAATGTTGATGCCGCTGGCGTGGCCCCAGGAGGCCGTGACGCGATCCGGTGCCGCCTGTTCCAGCGCCTGGCGCACGGCATCGGCCAGGGTTTCCATCGGTGTGGTGGTGCTGTTGACGTGTGGCGCGGGTTCCTGGGCATTGCACAACGTGCCCGGCGGGCCGAGATCGACCGACACGCAACGGTACAGGCCTTCGTTGTAGGGCGGCGGCACCTGGGCAAACATCATCAACCCCAGGTACACCCCGGACACCGAATTGCCCGCGTACGAGTTGATGAAGTAGGGCACCTGCGGCGGACTTTCGATCAGGATGTGCGCCTCGTCACCGCGGATTTCCACCTGGGCCGTGATCGATAATTCACCCAGGCCGTGGCCCGAGTCTTCAAGCACTGCAGTGCCGGTGTAGACGCCATCCGGGACATCACGCAACAAGGCGCGCATGTGACGGTCGGCCATGTCTTTCAACTCGGCGATGCACGCGCGGACCTGTTCCACGCCATAGCGATCAAGCAGCTCGAGCAAGTGCCGCTCACCGACGTTGCAGGCGCCGTACTGAGCGTTGAGGTCGCCTTCCTGGTAGGCGCGGGCGCGCATGTTGGTCAATAGCAGATTGATCACGTCCTCACGGCGCTTGCCTTGGGACCACAGCTTCACAGGCGGAATGCGCAGACCTTCCGCGTAAATTTCCTTCGCGTCGGGGTTGTAGCCCGCCGGCACAGGGCCGCCGATGTCCGTCAGATGGCCTTTGCAAACGGCCCAGAACACCAGCTCACCCTGGTAGAACACCGGTTTGTACATGCAGCAGTCGAGGATATGGCTGCCCATGTAGGCGGGGTCATTGTGGTAAATCACATCGCCTTCCTGCACGTCGTCACCGAAGAAACCGGCGACGCATTTCATTGCCGGAATCAGTGATCCGAGATGAATAGGGATGTCCTGACCTTGCAGGATCATTTCCGGAAAGTGGTCGAAGAGCGCATTCGAATAGTCGTGAGCAAGATTGAAAACGCTCGAACGACCGGTTTTTTCAAGGGTGATGGTCATTTCGCGTTGCGCGGTTTCGAGCGCGCCTCGCACGACGGCCAGGGTGATCGGATCTACTGTGCTCATGGGTCACCAGAAATCTTGTTGTTATCAGGTGAAGGTCAGGACGAACGTCTAACCCACGGCACAAAACTACGCGTTCGAATGGGTGAATGGCTTGGCGCAAAGTGCACTGATTGTTGATTCTCGGTGCACCCCTTAGCGAATCCTCTGCTTGCCGCTGGCAATGATGCACAGGACGCAGTTTTCGAGGACTTCCATCAGCTGCCGTTCGGTCGTTTGCCCCTCGTACCACTGCAAATGACCGTACAGCAGGCCGATCACTGCAGGGGTGATCAGGCAGACCTCACCGTCGCGGGTATCCGTCACGCCGTATTCATCGGCGATGATGTCGCTCAACAGTCTGCGGTACGCCTGTTTCAATGCGCCGGCCTGCTGTTTGTGCTCGTCGTTGAGGTTCACGAACTCACGGGTGACCAGGACCAGGCGATGCTTTTCTCTCAGGTTGAACGCGACAAACGCCTGAACAAAACGACGCAGGCGTTCGCACGGCGTCCTGGCGCCTTTCATGCGGCGCTTCGTCAGGACGAGCAAGTCCGATAAGGCCGACTCGATGAGCTCGAACAACAAGCCCTGCTTATTGTCGATGTGGTGGTACAGGGAGCCGGCCTGCATCCCCATGTGGCCTGCCAGATCGCGCAAACCGATGGCCTGAAAACCGCGTGTGGCGAACAGCTCGATCGCGGCCTCATTGAGCCGGTCACGAGCCGTGGGTTGCGAATGGGCTGAGGCGTTGACTGCAAGCATGGTGAACCCGTCAAGTAAAAGGCGATCGAGGCGTGGCAGGAACAGGGGCGACGCGGAGCCGCCCTGTGGTGAAGATGATCAGAGGGTTTCCTGCGGGAGGATCAGTCGAGCGGGAATCCGTTGCCGCGATCCGCGTGCCACCCAGTAGTAAACCAGGGCGGGGACAGTCAGGCCGATGACCCATGAAATATCGGTGCCGCCGAGGGTTTCGACCAAGGGGCCGGTGTAGAAACTGGTCGCAATGAACGGCATCTGAATCAGCACTCCGAGGGTGTAGACCGCAATGCCGGGCACGTTCCAGCGCCCATAACGGCCATCCGGGTCGGACAGCGCGGGGATGTCGTAGCGTTCCTTGGTCACCAGGTAGAAGTCGACCAGGTTGATCGCGCTCCACGGCGTGAAAAAGGCCAGCAGGAAAAGGATGAAGGCGGAGAAGTCATGCAGGAACGTGTGCCTGCCGAGCAGTGCGAGCGCGGTCGCGAGACCGACCATGAACAGGATGTAGACCATTCGCAGGGTGGTGGAGATTTCCTGGTTCCCGCGAAAGCCGCTGACAATCGTCGCCAGTGACATGAAGCTGCCGTAGGCGTTGAGGGTGGTGATGGTGACCTTGCCGAGCACAATGCTGCAGAACAGCAGCGAAGCCACCACCCCGCTTGCTCCCATTCCAACAATGTACGAGACCTCATGCCCGGCAAACTGATCCCCTGCCAGGGCCGCGACGAACACGCCAAAGACCATCGAGATCTGTGTGCCGATGACGGAACCCAGCCCCACGGCCAGAAAGGTTTTCAGGGCTGAAGTCTTCCTCGGCAGGTAGCGTGAATAGTCCGCCACGTAGGGGCCGAATGCGATCTGCCAGGAGGCCGACAGCGAAATCGCCAGCAGAAAGCTGCTCAGCGAAAAATGCCGATTACCCAGCAGTTCGCCGATGTCATGGACCGACAGCAACCGGTAGAACAGATAGAGAAAAGACACCACGCCAATCACGCTCGACAACCGTCCAATCAAATGGATGGTCCGGTAGCCGAGCACGGTCAGCACGACGATCATTGCTGCGAAAATCAGAATTCCGGTGGCATCACTGACGTCGGCCAGCTGGCTGATCGCCTGGCCCGCGAGCACCGAACCGCTAGCCGAAAACCCCACATACATCAGGCACGCGAGGACGATGGGAATGACCGCGCCATAGACCCCGAACTGCACCCGACTGGAGATCATCTGTGGCAGACCCAACTGCGGGCCCTGGGCGGCGTGCAGCGCCATGATCGCGCCGCCCAGCAGTTGCCCGATCAACAGGCCGATCAGCGACCAGAACACGTCGCCGCCCAACACCACGGCCAGCGCCCCGGTGACGACAGCCGTGACCTGCAGGTTTGCACCGAACCACAATGTGAACTGGCTGAGCAGTCGACCATGACGCTCGGACTCGGGGATGTAATCAATGGATCGCCGTTCTATATACGTCTTGCGCTGCGCACTTTCTTTGGAGGCGGACATGGCGGTTCCTCTCGGGCGTCGTCGGATACGACAGCCTTCTCGTGATTGAGGCGTTAAGGAGGGGGCCTGCAGGACAGGCCCCGGTTTTTCGCTCGGTTAGCGCTGGGCGTCGAGCAGACTTCGCGAAATAATGATTTTTTGTACTTCCGAGGTCCCTTCGAAAATCCTCAGGATCCGCGCATCGCGCACGTAGCGCTCCAGCGGCAGATCGCGGATGTAGCCATAGCCGCCATGCAGCTGAAGCGCGGCGTCCGTGACGAAGCCGGCACACTCGGCGGCCACCAGTTTGGCGGTCGCCGAATCCAGGCTGAAACGTTCACCGCTGTCGCGACGTGCTGCGGCTTTCCAGGTGAGCATGCGGGCGGCTTCCAGCTGGGCGTACATGTCCGCCAGGCGCCATTGCGTACCCTGATAGGCGGCCAGCGGCTTGGGCCCGATCTGCCGTTCGCGAACCCAGTTCAAACTGGCTTGCAGTGCGGCGTTGGCGATGCCCAAGGACATAGCGGCGACCTCGACCCGGCCGCGATCGAGCACGGCCATCGCGGTGTTGAAACCGGCGCCTTCGCTGCCGAGCAAAGCCGACTCGGGCAACCAGCAGTCCAGGGCCAGTTCATAGATCGTACTGCCGCGCAGCCCCATGGTTTTCTCCGGGCTGGAGAAGCTGATGCCCGCGGTACCCTGGGCAATCATGAAGGCGCTGATGCCCTTGTGCCCGGCGTCTGCATCAGTTTTGGCGTACAACACGATGAAACCCGCCTCGCGGGCGTTGGTGATGTAGTGCTTGCTGCCGCGTATTCTCCAGCCACCGTCTTCGCGTTGCGCACGGCAACGCATGTCGGCGGGGTTGGAGCCGGCGGCGGGTTCTGTCAGGGCAAAGGCGCCGAGCAATTCACCGCTGGCGGCACGGGGTAGCCATTCCTGTTTCTGCGCTTCGGTGCCGCCGATCAGAATCGAATCGGTCGCCAGAAAATGCGCGGTGAGTGCCGAGGCGGTCGAGGCGCACGCGCCGGCCACGGCTTCCACCACGCGGCTCATGGCCAGGCTGCCGATGCCCAAACCGCCGTAGGCCTCAGGCAGGTTGATACTCAAGCCGCCCAACTCGGCCAGCGCCTGCAGGCTTTCGGCGCAGAAGGTTTCGGTTTCGTCGTAATGCTGGGCTCGGGGCTGGATCACCTCCCGGGCCAGTTTTTCGACGGTTTCAACGACGGCCAGTTCGACCTGATCCAATTCAAAGTTCATGGGAAAGCTCCTGTTTTTGCAGTCCGAATGCCGCGTTGTCTGCGCCCAGGCGAGGGGCGAAGGTGCGGGCATGGGGTTTGTGGCCATTGAAGAAAACCGGTTGTGGCACCAGCGGCTGCGTTGCGCCTTCTGGTCGAACCAGCAATTGACGGACTTGTGCCTGTTCGCTGTCGGCGGCCTGGGCGAGGTTCCACACGGGAGAGGAGGGCACGCCGGCATCCAGCAGGATGTCGCAGACCTGTTCGACGCTCAGTTGGCGCGTCCACGTTTCGATTTCAGCTCGCAGCGCAGGCTCGTTCTGCGTTCTTTGCGGGTCGTCGGCATAGCGCGGGTCACTCGCCAGTTCGGGTTTGCCCAGGCACTGGCAAAGGCGCAGGAACAACTTGTTGCTGGCCACGGCAATGACGACCTGGCCATCGGCTGCGCGGTAGGTGTCGAAGGGCGTCGACACCGGATGGCGGTTGCCGACCAGGCCTGGGGCGACACCGTTGGCGAACAGGTTGGACAGGCCGGTCATCTGCAGGCTGAACAGCACATCGAACATGGCGACGTCGATGTATTGCGCGCCCGGCGCATGCCGCTCGCGTGCAAACAGCGCCGAGCTGATTGCCCAGGCCGCATACACGCCAGCGCATAGATCACCGATGGCTTCGCCGCAGCGTGTCGGTCCTGTCTCGGCAAAACCGGTGACGCTCATCAGCCCTGACATCGCCTGGGCAACGATGTCGTAGGCGGGGTTGGCCGACAGTGGGCCGTGCTGGCCGAAGCCGGAAATGCTCGCGTAGATCAGCTTGGGGTTGTAGTGCTTGAGCGTGTCGAAGTCGATGCCCAGGCGCTGGGTCACGCCGGGGCGAAAGTTTTCCACGACAACGTCGGCGTCACGGACCAGTTCATAGAGCCGGGCCAGGTCATCGGTGGACTTGAAGTCCATTTCGACACTGCGTTTGCCGCGGTTGATCAGGCCGAAATAAACGCTTTCGCCGTCCTTGAAAGGGCCCAGGTGACGGCTGTCGTCACCGTGCCCCGGCACTTCGAATTTGATGACATCGGCACCCAGGTCCGCGAGCATTGCCGTGCAATGCGGACCGGCCAACACGCGGCTCAGGTCCAGGACGCGAACGCCCTGTAACTGTTGGGTAAACGGGCTGCTGGTCATGTTGCAGACTCCTCGGAAAGCGGCGGGTGATTCTGTTTTTTCAGGTTTGCTTTTCTGTGGGAGCCGAGCTTGCTCGCGATGGCGGCGTATCTGATACACCGCGTTATCGTTCATCGCGAGCAAGCTTTGCTCCTACAGGGGGATCCCTGTAGCAGCTGCCGAAGGCTGCGTCGGGTTGCGAAGCGACCCCCGGATTCCAATGTGGAACGAAGGTCCTTCGGCCCTTAACGCAGCCTGCGGCAGCTGCTACACGGGTTGTTTATTTGCCGGTAATCATCGGCAGGTTCAGGCCTTGTTCCTTGGCGCAGTCGATCGCGATCTGGTAGCCCGCATCGGCGTGGCGCATGACCCCGGTCGCCGGGTCGTTGTGCAGCACGCGAGCGATGCGTTCGGCCGCTTCGTCGGTGCCGTCACAGACGATGACCATGCCCGAGTGCTGGGAAAAGCCCATGCCGACACCGCCGCCGTGGTGCAGCGAAACCCAGGTCGCGCCGCTTGCGGTGTTCAGCAGGGCGTTGAGCAGCGGCCAGTCGGACACGGCGTCGGAACCGTCCTGCATCGACTCGGTTTCACGGTTCGGGCTGGCCACGGAACCGGAATCCAGGTGGTCACGGCCGATGACGATGGGC
>Ga0160470_100055_pt1 | contig 166702 bp, 150 predicted proteins | sample HID1973I_E11MG_FD_108214 | JGI IMG/M metagenome (GOLD analysis project Ga0160470, IMG submission 108214) | Enriched mosquito-associated microbial communities from UW Madison campus, WI, USA - HID1973I_E11 MG | ecosystem: Host-associated > Arthropoda: Insects > Digestive system > Unclassified ... | reverse complement strand
TGAGCCGCCTCAAAACCCACGTATTCCCGCTGATCGGCGCCCGCGCCATTGTGGATCTCGACACCCATGACTTTATGCAGCCCTTGGAAGCGATCAAGAAGCGCGGAACGATAGACGTTGCTTTAAGCGTACAAAACTACCTGCAGAGCATCATGCGCGAGGCAAAGCGCCTCCGGCTTATCACCATAAACCCTGCTTACGACCTCGAAGGCTCGATCAAGGCCCCGCGGGTGGTCCATCGCCCCGCTCTACCCTTATCGCGACTGCCGGAACTGCAGGAGCGGATCGACACCTATAAAAAAGGCCGGGCACTTACCCGTCTGACGGTGATGCTGTCGCTGCATGTGTTTGTACGATCCAGCGAGCTGCGTTTCGCACGCTGGAGCGAGTTCGACCTCAAGCGCGGCACTTGGGAGATACCCGACACTCGACCCGCGTTGGAGGGAGTACCCCTTTCCACAAGGGGTACGAAAATGGCAGGGGATATCCATTTAGTACCCTTATCGCCGCAAGCAGTGGCGCTACTCGAAAAAATCCATGCACTCACAGGTAAATTCGCCTTGGTCTTCGCAGGTGATGCCAAACCCTGAAAACCAATGTCCGAAAATACCGTGAACAACGCGCTACGGACGATGGGGTACGACACCAAAACCGATATCTGCGGGCATGGGTTTCGTTCGATGGCCTGCAGCGCACTGATCGAGTCAGGACTCTGGTCCGAGACCGCCATTGAAAGACAGATGAGCCACAAGGAGCGGAACAACGTCCGCGCCGCTTACATCCACAAGGCCGAGTTCATCGAGGAGCGCAGGCTGATCATGAACTGGTGGAGCCGGTATCTGGAGGCCAACCGGCAGGAGCATGTCACCCCGCACGAATTTGCAAACCAGATCGGCGCGAACGTCACCCAACTGAAAGCAAAACGTAGCGTTAAAAACTGATCTATGATCAGGACTGACTACATTAGCGAACGTATGACTGTGCACTAAGCATCACAACCATGCAATAAAGTTTAGAACCTCACCCAGCCACAGCATTTGGGCAAAATAACTTATGCAAGATCACCATCAAAAAAACCATGAATGGATCGAGTATTTCGCTTCTATAGAAGTTATCGATGGTGAAATAGAGAGTGGAGTTCGCGTTATTATCGACGCCATTCCCAGAGGTGTTATTGCAGAGCTGAAAGCACTATCTCCAGAGCAGGCAGTAGAGCACTTTGAAGAAACATTTGCATTTTTATTACTAACCACAAAATTTAGCCCAGAATTAGCGGCTTTATTAGTGAACAAAAAAAACTGGGCCTCTTTATCACTTACTCATATTGATCCGATAGATGAAAATGCCATAGAAGCCCAATCCGTCAATTTTAGTATCGACGAGGATGGTACTGGCCAAACATTCTGGATAAAAATCGAACACAAAGAAGTACCCAAGAGCGAACTGAGTGTATTAGTTAGCTTGGCGGAAGTCGACTTCCTAGCAGACTGCGATACTCTGGACTGCTTAGGAGAGCCCCGTTCTATCGACGAGTACGGAGGGATTGCAGTCTATGATGTCGGGCAGGCGAATCTCTGCGCTGTGGTCGATATATATGAGCATCCTATCCTGTTCTTCGATTTAGGCTGGCCGCTTCCATTCAACAAACGCTCGGCTCGTCCACACGGACCATTTGACCCATTTATACTTGATGACCCAGATACTAAGACTCCAATTGTTCTGTCTCATTTAGATTGGGACCATTGGGGTTTCGCTTACAAGTCAGGTCAAGCACGCTACGACAACAAAAGGGGCTTCTGGAAGTCTGAAGTTTCATATCATGACGAGATAATGTCACGCCCTTGGTTGATGCGGCGTCCGCGGTTTCACCGCCACAAACTAGGCCCAAGTCATATCCATCTCGTTCTCACATTAAGCCAGACGCCCCTCGAAGATTTAACTCCAGCGCTCAAAATATGGCCTGCTAAGCGCTCCAGAATGGACTGGGGCTCTTGCACAATTATTCGGTGTAGTCCTGAGCCTGGCACTATTACCACACCTGCTTTCTTGAGAAATAATGAGTCATTAGCTCTTATGGCAGCTTCGACATCCAATCAATATAAAGTACTTCTATGCGGCGATGCCGATTTTCCCTCAATCGGTGCGAGCTATAAGCGTCGCCTCACGGGGATTGTTGCCCCACATCATGGAGGATCGGTAACTCCTTGGTCGATACCTTCGGCTTCCGGGGTAGGACAGATGGTGATGTCAACTTATCCGGGCTGTTATTCCAATGTGCCTTCTGTGAATACTGAAACCGAAGCTCGAGATAAGGGGTGGGAAATACGCAAAACCTGTAACCGTCGTCATTGCCATGGAAGCTGTGACAATAACGGTAACCAATTAATTGAGTTAAGCCCGTATCAGCCTGAATGCGGTTGCGGTCAGGTACCAAGAGGTGGTCTCTGTCTAAGCCTTTGAATTGATTTGCTTATCCGCGTTGGTCCATCCAAACAGGGCTGCAAAGCCGCCCTGTTTGGATGGACCTCACTTAAAAAATCTAAAGCCCACACAACTGTCTGTGAAAAACCACGGATTTCCACCGGTGGATAATTTCATCCACAGCCGCAGAACTCCCGAAAATTAGAGCCTTGACCCGAATTATCCACAGGCGTAGAAAAGATCGGGCAAAGCGCTGTCGCCGACAGCAACCCAGGTAGCCAGAACCTTTAAGGCTACGCCACACGGTGGTGGTTCTCCCAAAGTGCGATTAGCATCCGGCGGCTCGCACGGTCACAGCGATGTGATGGATGCCTACTTTTACCAGTGTGCCCACTGCGGCAACTCATCCCCTTTCATAGCTGCCCTGCAGCAACCTATCCGCTTGGCCATTTCTTTGCGCCAACCTGCGCCCGTCTCTTTCTTCCGGAAAGAGACGGGCGCTCCTACCGCTGCTGCAGCCCATGTCGTACATGGCTTTGCCGCAACTCTCCTCGTGACAATCGGCGTGACAAATACCGAAGTCACCAGCAACAGCGATGCGAATGATGGTGCCGCAGCCCAAGGAATGGACTGCACCTGACTGACAGTCAGGCATGCCCCGGTCATCGCATCACTGCCTTCACCCAACTCAGGATCTCGCGGCGTCGGTCTCGTCAGCCAGCGCAGCCTCCACCCGCCCACTTCTTTGGAAGTGTTCAGGAGGCCAGATCATGAGATGCCCTCGCTCCCAGTCGTAAGGAGCCGCCAGTCCCGCGTTAGTGGACAACCCTCACAGGTCGCAGGGGCCTTGATCCCTGATAACACTCAACATTCGTGGCGGGATGACGTGGGGACGGTTTTGAAGGTTTGGCTTAAAGAGGAGTTTGATCATGGCATTGGTCGGTAAACGAGATGGGCGCAATTTTGGATGGGGTCGGCAACTGAGTTATGCCGGGCCACAGGCGCTACGTGATCTGTTTGGCGGCGGGCATTACGGGACGGTCAAAGCGTACGGTGATCGCTGGCAGGCGTTCGTGCGCTGGTGTCGGTCGGAGGATGGGCCGGGCTTTAACGATTCGCGGCAGATAAATCGGCAGACCTTGTTGGACTATGCCGGATATCTGCGCCAGCAAGTTGAACAAGGCGCTATCTGCATCGCCACTGCGCAAAACCGATTGTCCAGCGTGAACCGAACCATGGCGGCGCTTCGCGGTGATCAGTATGTGAAAGTGCCGAGTCCGAGCAAGGCGTTGGGAATGCGGCGCACCAGTGTTCGGCTCTCGGTGCCGCAGGGCCAAGACCGCGAACAGGTGAAGCGGATCGTCGACGTGCTCTGCGAACACCAAATGCCTCGCGCCGCGGCAATCGCTCAGTTGGCACGAGCCACCGGAATGCGCTTGCGTGAGGCCATTTTGGCCGACCTGCCGCGCCTGCAACGCGAAGCGGAGCAACTTGGCAAGATCAACATTCAGGACGGAACCAAAGGTGGTCGCTCGGGCGCATCGGCGCATCGTTGGGTTACCGTGGATGATCACATCCGTATCGCGCTGGCATTTGCCCTCCAGGTCTCACCTGACGGTAGCCACAACCTGCTAGCACCGGACGAAAACTACCTCGACTTCCAACAGAGAATGGTTCGCCCCACACGGTACATCCTCCATAAGCACAACCTCAAAGGCTTTCACGAACTGCGGGCAGCCTATGCGTGTAATCGCTATGAGCAAATCACCCATCATCTCGCCCCCATCAACGGTGGCAGTTACTACCAACTCGACCGACACCTTGATCGCGAGGCCAGAGTACAAATCAGCTACGAGCTGGGGCACGGTCGTATCGACGTGGCCTCGGCTTACATCGGTAGACGAGCATGAGCAAGGGATTCGATATGGAATTGTTCCTGGCAGGCGTGATGACCGGCTCGCCCGCCACCCGCCAACGTCACCTTCGTCAAGCGATGGCCATCCAAATTGCAATCGCTGCTCGCTGGCAACGAAATAATCCGTGGACTTGGAAGCGAAAGCATCTTGTATGATTCTTAAATCACTCGCTAAACCTCAAAACCGAAGCAACTCGTTATTATTATAGGCTGACAGCGCAGTTGATCGCAGAACGGCTCAAAAAATCATGGTTCGAGTCATAAGTATGTAATACGAAGATACTGGACATACTTTTAATCCCACTCCAACCAATGAGCCAGGTCTCTCAGCTTCAGGTGAAAAAACGAACTCGCAAAACACACAAGCAACAATCAGCCCTACTGGTTCGAGATTCTGGTCAAAGACCCAATTCCTCCGAGAAAAAACTCCCCCTCACAGAAAGCGAGCCATCATTCAGAGTCATCCGCTTGACGTCGACCTCAAGCCGGTAAAGTAGTGACTTGCTTTCAATGGTGAAGGTATCACCTGATTGGGTAGCGATGCCCAACTGACGGAGAGCATCCAGCGGCGCCACGAGGCTACTTTCTTTAGCTCTTACAACATGGGCCGCATCCTTCTTTACATCTTCATAGCTGGAAACTAGCCGCTTCACTACCATTGGCAATTCCGGACCATACACTTGTTCCGCATATTTCCAAATTGTATTATCCATAATCCCTCTATATCTTGACTACCCAATGAAACCCACTAATTCAATACCACCACCAAGTACAGTATCGAAAAGCGCGCACTCTACCACCAATGAACTCCGACTAAAATAAAACACCGCAGACAAAACTAGCCGACTAACAAGTATTAATCCATGAAATCATCAGACACACCTCTTAAATCATATGAATTAACTGATACCAAAGCCCTCATGCGTTTAACACAGCCTAAGGCTCGTCTTCTTTGATCATATTTCCGGAGCAGATGGTCCGCCCATTGCAATTACATTGATTAATTTTAATATCAGAAAAATGGACGAGTTATGGTTAGCGGAACCAATTTAGCAATTTTCCCCATACACCTTTCTCTACTTCGTGCTGTACAGACTCAACCGGTTCTTGTATTTCTTTTTGTGGGGGCGTTACCAACTCTGCAGACTTACCATAAAATTGAGCCTTGGCTGATTTGTCGCGTCTTTGCTCCGCTTCGATCTTAGCCTTATCCCAAGATCCTGCTTCTATAACGCGGTTGCCCTTAATCACATAGTGCGACCGGCACGGTAAATTCCAGTTACCTACAGAAGGCCAAAGAGAAATGGCTTCACCGTCAAAAGTTAACTTCCAATCTGTAGGCGTCAGCGGTGTCACTACCTCTTGACCACAGCCGCAACAGCAACTATGAACCACGGTTCCGTACTCCATCGACACATACAGGATCCCGGGATCTAACGCCCTAGGGACGCTCTTCACGAAGAGAGGTGTAAGCTGCATATGACGCATCATACAAAATCTCCGTTTAGAAGCATGTTCCCGTCGGTTGTGTACGAACAGTGGTGTTCCTTGTCTAGATCTCGGTAAAAACCGCGTAGTTTTTTCCACTTAATGACGGCTAGTGCAGCGTTCAGCATGTTCAGGTCGGCTACCTGAATGTTGGACGCATACACGTTCTCCCCACCCCCGCCCTCGAAAGATACACGCTCCCGAATATGGGAACGCATATCCGGCGTGCTGGCTGTCACCCGCAAGATGCCTCCTAACGAACCGTTGACGAGCTCGAGTCCCATTCCTACGTCCACAAAGGACACTCCCATTTCTTCCAGTTTCTGCATTGCCAAGCGCTTAGGCTCGCCTGCGTCCATGCAGAGAAAAGCAAAGGTGATGCCCTCCAATAGATGTACAGTACCTGCATCGATTTGCACCGCATGCGGCACAATTTGGCGGTGCATTCTTGAGTAGATCTCAGTAAAGTAATCTACCTTCTTTGGAGCCTCTCGCAGTGTCTCGATCGACGGGGCGCCAGGTGCGCGGAAAGCGTTGTGTTGCAGAAAGTCGTCGCTGTCGATGAGCCGGATCTCACGAACCGGCGTCTTCGCTACTTGGTCTAGGACATAAGACCCGGTGCCTCCCACTCCAATGATCGCTAAGCACTCACCTTCGAGGCGCGCCGTAAGAGCCCCTATACCCACACGGTCTGACGCAGTTTCCACGTAATTAAATGGACTGTCCTCATCAGTGTCTGGCTGCCTGAAAACACGCGATGTAGTGCCGGGTTTGAGAACCGCAGCGGGCCCAGCGATGATCGCCGCGTAGGTCGCCATTTTCTGATAATAGTCCTGGTAACCCTCCGGGCCAGGCTTGCTGGACAGCATGTACTGGGCAGTAAGCGTCGGGGCCGCAGGGACAGCTCCGGCAGAGATACCCTCGATGGTGGTTCCATCAGCATTGCAAGGAAACTCGCCTTCGAAATGCACCGTGTGCGGTTCTGGCTTTTGGGTGACGTCCCCAGAAAGACACAGAGTGGAAATGATTGTGCCCATTTTCACCTCCCGCATTGAAGTAACGTATGGCACTTCCCGCATTACAAGGAGCCCACCTGTAATTTGTACAAAGTACCCATCCTCGCGCAGGCGTTGAAGGTCTTGATTAAGATTGAATAGTGCGGCCGACATTGAAAATGCTCCCGTTCTTGATCTCGACAAAGCCGCCAGCGGCCAGTTCACCGCTGTGGGGCTTGGAAGCCACTTTGCGATAGGTAATTGAATACTTGATATTCGGCGCGGGGGCTTCGCCTGGATAAGCGATCGTCACGAGTTTTTCGAAGCTCAGGCTAGTGTCCGTAACTTCGACCTCGTGGCCGTTGACCACAATCTCAAATTTCGGTTTGCGCTTAGGCGCGGTAACAAAGTGCTCCACGCCAGGCACCGTGAGGTCCACAGCCTCGCCTACTTCAATCTGACGGTCTTCACCACCACGGATGACTAGAAACACAGCTTCAGAATCTCCGGGGTTCGCTAGCGTGTATAGCGCTGCGCCGGAAATAGCTGGCTTGCCCCAAGAAACCTGGCTTTCGTTGACTGTAAGTTTGAAATCACGATCAGTCTGGAAAGCTACGAAGCGCTCTGCGCCATGGCCCCGCAGGTCAAAGGGCTCGTCGAGCCGCAAATCTTCAAAATCCCCTGTCTCTAGGATGGCGAACAAACTGTAATCGTCTCGAGCGCTTAACCCAGCAGCAGCCAAAATTTGACGGCCAAGTGGTATTGGGTCGCTTACATCTAGCGTGCGAAAGTTGAGATTCTCTTCCGCAAAAAGGATGCGGTAGGCGCGAGCCGGGTAGCCGACTTCTGCTCGCGCTTGATCAGCGGCTGGAACAACTAAAGGGCTACATTGCCCGGTACGAAATGCCCGTCATGCTGATCCAGGCGCAAGAGCGCCAGGAATAATTCACAAGGTGCGTTCCACAAAAAAGCCCCGAATCCATTGGGGCTATTTGCATTTCGATTAGAACCTTTCAACCGGCATAGCGCCGGAATTCATTGCTATCACGAATCAGCAACTGCATCAGTTTCGGATGGATAAAGAGCTTCTCCTTACCGATTTGGACTTCTTCCAGCACTCCGATAGCCACCAGATCTTTCAGGTAACGAGACGCAGCCTGCCGTTGAGCGACTTTCTTGTCGACGACGTTGCTGATACGGCAGTACGGTTGCTCGAAAATCACATCGACCAATTCATGTGTGTAGGTTTTGGGCAGTTGCTCGCGCACAAATTGAGTGGTGTGTTCGGACAGTGCACGAATGGCCGCAATCTTGGCCGTCGTCCACCGAGCAGTTTCTTCTACAGCGCTCAGCATGAACAGCAACCACGGCTCCCAAGCTTGTTGAGTCGTCACTTCCAGCAACAGTCGGTAGTAATCTGCGCGGTGAGCAATGATGTAGCGACTGAGATACAGGATAGGCAGGTTCAGCAGGCCTTCCTGAATCAGAAACAAGGTATTGAGTACCCGCCCGGTGCGACCGTTACCGTCGATAAATGGATGGATAGCCTCAAATTGATAATGCCCGACCGCCATACGGACCAGAGGGTCCAGATCGGTTTCGTTGTGCAGAAAGCGCTCCCAGTTGGCGAGCAGGTTACGCAGGTGCTCCTCCCCTTCGGGCGGGGTGTAGATAACCTCACCGGTACGATCATTGGCAAGCTGTGTGCCTGGCGTGCGACGGATATCCAGTTTCACACCCTTGAGGGTCCGGCAGATTTCTACAGCAGTGTTGGTGGACAGCGGTCGTTGAGTCAGGGAATGAAAGCCTTGATTCAGCGCCGTTCGATAACGCAACGCTTCCTTGGTGGCCGGGTCTGCATGGTTTTCACTGTCTTGGGCATGTTGAAAAAGCAAATCAGTAGTTGTGACGATACTTTCTATTTCCGAGCTGTCTTTGGCTTCCAGCAGCGGGATTGTATTGATCAGCACCGTTTGATTTGGAATCAACTCTGCAGCTTGTTTCAACTCGGCCAACGCCGCGCGTGCTGATATACATTTTTTAAGGACGGCACGTGTTTCCAGCTCAATGCCTGGCGGAAGTAAGGGCAACTGGTTGTATGGCCTGTCGGCCTGCCATGGCAGCAACGATTCGGTCATCGATACGGTCCTGATCATTTTGTACGTTTTTTGAGCAAAAGATGCCTCAATCATGTCGCCAGTGTAGACATGAGCCCATAACGTGTCGCAATTTTTAACTTTTAGCGACACGTTATCGGAACGTGTCGTTGCAGACGACATGTTCGAAAAACGTGTTCTCGAAATTGCGTTTCGACGACATGACCTCTTTGCTTTCGGTTAAGAGCAGCAAGAATGGATGTCGATCCTGTTCCATTGAGAAAAACCGAGACATAAAAAACCCCGAACCAGTCGGGGTTTTCTTCAAGCTGAAAAACTCAAACCAGCATCAGAAGATGTTGATCGGGTAATCCACGAACACACGCACTTCGTTACCGCTGACGTTGTACTCGCTCGATTTCTGCGAAACACGCAGGATCGAGCTGCGCAGTTTCACGCTGAGGTCTTTGGCCGGGCCGCTTTGTACGACGTATTTGAACTGGTTGAAGATTTCGCGCTCGGTACCGCCTTCGCTGGTGGAAGTGGTGATGTTGTCGCCGCGCACGTAGGCGAAGTTGTAGCTCAGGCCAGGCACGCCGAAGCTGCCGAAATCGAGGCCGTAACCCAGCTGCCAGCTGCGTTCGTCTTCAGCGTTGAAGTCGGACCAGTAGGAGTTCGCCAGGTAGATGGTGTTGCCGCCATCGCCGACGCGACCTTGATCCTTCTGATAGCCGCCGTAGGCATAGCCCAGGTTGCTGTCGCCGGTGCTGCGCTGGTGAGCGAGGGTGAACGAGTGCGGGCCGGTAGCGAAGGTCGCTGCCAGGCTCCAGATCTTGTTGTCGTCGCCGGTGGCGCCACTTTCGCGGACGTAGGAATCGTCCAGCTTGGTGCGGTAGCCGTTGAAGTCCAGGGTCAGGGACTGATCTTTATCGATCGGGAATACGTAGTTGGCGTTGAGGTACTGCTTCTTCAACACGTCTTCAACGTCGGACGCATAAACGGCCGCTTTGAATTGTTCGGTGAACTGGTAGCTACCGCCCAACACATTGATCGACTTCAAGCCACCACTGTCACGGCCTTCAGCGCTTTTGCGCGATTCAGCGGTGAAGCGACCGGCGTTCAGCTCCAGGCCTTTGATCTCCTTGGAGGTGATCAGGGTGCCGGTGTAGCTTTCTGGCAGCAGGCGGGAGTTGTCGTAGTTCAGAACCGGCAGGGCCGGCATCTGGTCGCCGTAGGTCAGCGTGGTGCTGGACAGACGGAATTTTACCGCTGCGCCGCCCTTCGACAGGTCATCAGCCGCGTTGCCGCTGTCACCCTGTTTGAAGAAGTCGATACCACCGGCGCCGCTGCGACCTTTGCCGCCATCCAGACGCAGTGCGTACAGACCAAAGGCGTCCACACCCACACCGACGGTGCCTTGGGTGAAGCCGGACGAGAACGTACCGATGGCCGCTTGGCCCCACTCGGCTTTGTCCGGGTTGCCGTCTTTGTAATCACGATTGATGTAGGCGTTGCGCAACAGCACTTTGAGGCTGCTGTCTTCGACAAAACCCTTGGATTCGGCCTGGTCGTTAGCCATGGCCTGTGTAGCACTCAACATCCCCAGAGCGATCAGGCTGATTCGCTTATTCAACATTTTGTTCTTTTCCTTATTACCGGTTGATACGCACTGTGCCGGACGGCTGAAACGGCGCTATTGCGCTCTTTTTTCACCGCAAAACAAAAAGGCCCGCCCACGAGAAATCGAGGCGGGCCTTTTATTATTTTGTGAGTCATGGCGGTTGGCCACAGGCGTTGGGGCGAATCCTATCCGCGCGCTTAACAATGTGTCAATTTCAAGAATCGTCTGTAAATAGGCGAAAAAAATCTAACGAATCATCTGCGTATCGATTTTGACATGATTAGAAACAATCAAAGCGAGGTACTTTTCAGGAATAATTAACGGAAGTAAATAGCAAGCATTATCATTCGCGCCCTTCACAAGAAACATCCTACAACCCCTACGGACGCGCCCTTCAAATGCCTGCCCCATTTCGTCTTGTGCCCTTCAGTTTTGGGCTCTCTGCTGTGCTTTCTGCCGGTTTTTCCTACGCTGCGCCCACCACATTGCCGGCAACGTCGATCAGCGCCGAAACTGAAGCCGACGATCCACGCGTGAAAGAAACCAGTACCGCCACTCGCACAGCGACGCCGGTTCGCTATGTGCCGCAAGCCATTGATTCGGTCAAAACCTCGAACGTAATGGATTACGGCACCAACGATTTGGGCACGGCACTCAGCGGTATGCCGAACGTCAGCAGCGGCGCCGACACGCGCTTCGATAGCCTGCGCATTCGTGGATTTGATGCCAGCAACGACTTTTACCTCGACGGTATTCGTGACGACAGTCAGTACGTGCGCGACTTGCACAACATCGAGCGCATTGAAGTCCTCAAGGGTCCCGCAGCCGTTTTGTATGGCCGTGGCAGCCAGGGCGGGATCGTCAACCGCGTCAGCAAGCTACCGGAATCTGGTCGTCGCTCAACCATTGAAGCCCAAGGCGGTAGCGAGGATTTGCGCAGCCTGTATGCCGACTTGAGCACCGACCCGAGCGAGAACATCAGCCTGCGCCTGAACATGGGCAACATGGATGAAAACAGCTTCCGCGATGGTGTCAGCGGCAACCGACAGTTGTTCGCGCCGTCGATGAGCTGGCAGCTCACGCCGGACCTGAATTGGCTGGTGCAGTACGAATACAGCCGCTACAACCGCACCCCGGATCGCGGCATCCCCGGCGTGAACGGGCGCCCGGCGGATGTGGGGCGCGACACGACCTACGGCAACGATCACGATTTCATCGACGACAAGTCGCAATCCCTGCGCTCCAAACTCAGCTATGAACTCAGCGACAACTGGCAGCTGCGCCACACCTTGGGCGTGTTCAAGCTCAACAGTGATTTCGATAACACCTACCAGACCGGATTCAACCCGACGACCAACCAGGTCCTGCGCCAGCACTGGCAGCAGGACCTGACCACTCGCAACGTCTTCAACAACGTCGAGATGGAAGGCGGTTTCGACACCTTCGGACTGGAACATCGCTTGCTGACCGGTATCGAAATCGGCAGCCAGCGTCGTGACCCGAAGTTGTACAACGCCGCTACTTCAGGTCCAGGCAGCTCACCGGTGCCGTCTGTGGATTTGTACAACCCCAATCGTGATTTGCGCCACACCGGTCGCATGCAGCTCTCCAGCGACAACCACACCGAAGTGGAAAGCCGCGCCGTCTACGTTCAGGATCAACTGCGCCTGAACGATCAATGGCAAGTCCTGGCCGGTCTGCGCTACGACACCTTCGACATCGAGTCGACCAACCAGATACGCAATATTTCCGAAGACCGTGACAGCCACAGCACCAGCCCCCGTGTCGGCGTGGTCTGGACACCGTTGCAGAATCATTCCTTCTACGCCTCCTGGACCAAGACCTTTTCGCCAGTCGGCGGTGGCTTGATCGGCATCACGCCAGGGGCGGCCGGCAACAGCAACGACCTGAGCCCGGAGCTGACCAAGCAGAAAGAAATCGGGGTAAAAAGCGATTGGCTCGACGATCGCCTGAGCACCACATTGGCGATCTACGAACTGGAACTCTACAACCGGCGCACCAGCGATCCACTGGACCCGACCATCACCCTGCTCACCGGCAAGCAACGCTCACGCGGGATCGAGTTGACCGGTACGGGCAAGATCGTGGGCAACTGGTATGTGCGCGGGGGCGTGGGTCTACAAGACGCAACGGTCGAGGAAGACAACAACGGCTTTGAGGGCAAGCGCATCAGTGATGTGGCCAAGCACAACGGCAGTCTGTTCCTGACCTGGAAACCGGAGATGGGCTGGTATGCGGAAACGGGCCTGACGTTGGTGGGCGATCGTTACGCCGACAACCTCAACACCGTGGTATTGCCGGGTTATGGCCGTTGGGATGCGCTGGCCGGGTTTCGCGAGAAGGACTGGGATCTGCGTGCAGCGCTGAACAACATCACGGACAAAGGCTATTACGAGTCGGCCACCAGCCAGTTCCAGATTCAGCCGGGGGCACCGCGCAGCCTGGTAGTGACCGGGACGTACAGCTTCTAAACATCACATAGAAACCCGTAGGAGCTGTCGAGTGAAACGAGGCTGCGATCTTTTGATCTTAAAAAAAATCAAAAGATCGCAGCCTCGTTTCACTCGACAGCTCCTACAGGATTGGGGGTCTTTTCATTAAATAAAGGCAAAAAAAAGCGCCGCCATCCCGGCAGCGCTTTATCAATCCGTTGTTTTACTTCTTATCCTTCCATCACATCCCACAACGCTTCCAGTTCCGCTTCGCTGAACAAACCAGCGGGGTAGCGCTCGATCATCATCCGGCGCGGATCAGGTTCCCTGATCTGACGCGTTCCATTGGATTTCAACCAGTGCGCCAGGATCTGGAGCGATTCGTTATTGACTGCCAGGGGATGCAACGCCTGCTCGCTCACTACATTCACTTCGGCGTTCATTTCCTCGCGCTCTCCTGGTGTGTGAGCGGCTAACTTATCCAAGGTTTATGACAGAACAGCACCGTTCTCCCCTCCCTGTTTAACCCCATGACCGATACAAGAGCTGTGCCAATGTGTTGGCGTTGTCGATAAGCGGATACAAAAAAGCCCGCGGTCCTGATGGATCGCGGGCTTCTCGTAAAGTACGAGGGGAAAACCGTGGGTCAGAATTTTTTCTGAACCAACTCAACCTGTTACAACTGCACTCACTCTTTGTGCGGCGCTGGCTGTTGTTGGGTAAGGCAGTGGATGTTACCGCCGCCCAGTAACAGTTCGCGACCCGGCACCATGACCACTTCATGTTGCGGGAACAGGTTCTGCAAGATTTCCTTGGCCGGACCATCCAATGGATCGTCGAAACTCGGCGCGATGATGCCGCCGTTGACGATCAGGAAGTTCACGTAGGAACCGGCCAGGCGAACCGTAGGATTTCGCTCCTGTGTACCGTCCACCGGATCAACACCTGCGCACTCTTCCTCGGTCGCATACAACGGACCCGGGATCGGCATTTTGTGCACTGTGAATGGGCGACCTTTGGCATCGGTGCTGCTTTCCAGCACTTTCATCGCCGCCTGGCAGCGCGGGTAATTCGGGTCTTGCGGATCATCGGTCCAGGCCAACAGCACTTCACCCGGACGCACGTAGCAGCAGAAGTTATCCACATGGCCGTCGGTTTCGTCGTTGAACAAACCGTCCGGCAACCAGATGATTTTATCCACAGCCAGATTGGCGCTGAGCACTTCTTCGATGGCTGCGCGGTCCAGGTGAGGATTGCGATTGCGGTTGAGCAGGCATTCTTCGGTGGTGATCAGCGTGCCTTCGCCATCGACGTGAATCGAACCGCCTTCGAGCACAAAGCCCTCGGTGCGATAGCGCGGGCTGCGCTCGATCTCGAGGATCTTGCCGCCGACCTGGGAGTCACGGTTCCACGGCGAATACAGCCCGCCGTCGAAACCGCCCCACGCGTTGAAATCCCAGTTCACGCCGCGGACTTCGCCGTTGTTATTGATGACAAACGTCGGGCCGGTGTCCCGCACCCAGGCATCGTCGCTGGACATCTCGACGACACGAATATTCGGCACGTCGAGGCGGGCACGGGCGTTTTCGTATTGGCCGGCGGACACCGCCACGGTCACCGGTTCGAACCGGGCAATGGCCTTGGCCACTGCGACGTGCGCGGCTTGCGCCGGTTTGCCGCCCAGACGCCAGTTATCAGGACGCTCCGGCCAGATCATCCAGGTTTGGGTTTGTGGCGCCCATTCGGCTGGCATGTGGAAGCCATCGGCGCGGGGCGTGCTGTTTAAAGTGGTCATGACGATCAGGACTCCAGAGAACCGTCGAGGGTTTTGATAGCACCATACAGGTTCGGGCGGCGGTCACGGAAGGAGCCCCAGGCACTGCGAATGTGTTCCAACTGATCGAGGTCGAAACTCTGCACCAGTACGCCCTCTTCAGTTTCGTTGAGTTCCTGAACCTTCTCGCCGAACTGGTTGGCAATGAACGATGAGCCATAGAACGTGATGTCGTAGCCGTCCTGCTCTTCGTTGCCGATGCGGTTGCTGGCAATCAGCGGCATCAGGTTGGCGCCGGCATGGCCTTGCTGCACACGTTGCCAGTGATCGCGGGACGAGATGGTCTTGTCGTGTGGTTCGCTGCCGATGGCGGTCGGGTAGAACAGAATTTCCGCGCCTTGCAACGCCATGCTGCGGGCGCATTCGGGGAACCACTGATCCCAGCAGATGCCCACGCCGATTTTTGCGTAGCGGGTGTTCCAGACTTTGAAACCGGTATCGCCCGGGTTGAAGTAGTACTTCTCGTGATAGCCGGGGCCGTCCGGGATGTGGCTTTTCCGATAAATCCCGAGGTTGCTGCCGTCGGCATCGATGATCGCGATGCTGTTGAAACGCGCGCGGCCGGCCAATTCGTAGAAGCTGATGGGCAACACCACTTGCAGCTCTTTGGCGACTTTCTGGAAGTGCTTGATGGCGACGTTGTCTTCGACTGTCGTGGCCAGTTGCAGGTAATCCGGGTTGGGTTTCTGGCAGAAGTACGGGGCTTCGAACAATTCCTGAATCAGGATGATCTGCGCGCCTTTGGCCGCCGCCTCACGGACCAGCTTCTCGGCGGTCTCGATGTTGGCTTCAAGGTCCCAGGAACAAGCCATCTGGGTAGCGGCGACGGTAACGATACGACTCATGAATCATCTCCTGGGACAGAAAGGGAAAAACCCAGGCGAAGTCGACCACGCCGAGGCAGTGGCGACTTTATAGCCGATAAATATCGACTATAAAAGCAATTATTTACACAATCAGACAAATTTCAGCGTTAAATCCAGATAACAATCGGCATTAGAGTGCCTTCGTAGGTGCTGCCGAGTGAAACGAGGCTGCGATCTTTTGATTTTGTTTTTAAAGATCAAGATCAAAAGATCGCAGCCTCGTGTCACTCGACAGCTCCTACACAGCTCCACAGGGGTCTGGCTGTGGCGCTTACAAGCCTTCGCTGAGGACTTTGGAGAGCATGTCCACAAAGAAATCCACACTCCGACGCGACGTCACCATCGGCGGTTTGATTTTGAGGATGTTCAGGTCATCTCCCGTCGGCTGCATGAAAATGCCCAACTCACGTAGGCGATCACACAAGGCGGTGGTCTCCTGCGTCGCGGGCTCCAGAGTCTCGCGGTTGCGGATCAACTCCACACCCAGATAGAAACCAGAGCCATGCACCGCGCCCACCAGCGGATGAATATCGATCAATGCTTCAAGCCGCTCTTTGAAATACCCGCCCACGACCTGAGCATTCTCCCAGAGTTTTTCCTCTTCCATCACATCCAGCACTGCCATGCCGATCTGGCAACTCACCGGACTGCCGCCAGCCGACGAGAAGAAATAACCCTCGGCTTCGAGCGCTTCGGCGATTTCCCGACGAGTGATGACCGCACCCAGCGGTTGCCCATTGCCCATGCCTTTGGCCATGGTGATGATATCCGGCACCACGCCCTGCTCTTCAAAGCCCCAAAAGAAGTTGCCCATACGGCCATAGCCGACCTGCACTTCATCGGCGATGCACACCCCGCCCTGGGCGCGAACCAGGGCGTAGACCTGTTTCAGATAGCCCGGCGGCAACGAGATCCCGCCCGCATTGCCGTACACCGGTTCGCAGATAAACCCGGCAAGTTGGCGATTCTGGTCGGCAATTTTCGCCAGGTTGTGTTCGACACTGCGCACATAATCCGGTGCACTGTCCGGGCCACGAAACTCGCCGCGATAGATGTTCGGCGCAGTCACCGGGTGCACCCAATCGGGACGGCTGCTCAAGGCCTGGGGGTTGTCGGCAATCGAGGTCGACACCGCATCGGCGCCCACCGTCCAGCCGTGATAGGCCTCCAGCACGCTGACCATGTCGCGCCCGCCGCTGTAAGCCCACGCCAGACGAATCGCCAGGTCGTTGGCCTCGCTGCCGCTATTGACCAGAAACACGCGATCCATGGAGTCCGGCGACAGCTTCAGCAGACGCTCGGAAAACTCGGCAACTGCGGCGTAGTTGAAGCGTGAGTTGGTATTGAGCAGCGACCACTGGCGACTGGCGACCGCCGCCATGCGCGGATGCCCATGGCCCAGCACCGCGACGTTGTTGAGCATGTCGAGGTACGAACGACCCTGCATGTCGATCAGGTGATTGCGCCAGCCACGCTCAATGCGCGGCGGGTCGACGTAATAGTGTTTTTGGGTACGGGCAAAACTGGCCTCGCGACGCGTTAGCAATGCCTGCGAATCCAGCTCCTGCTCCGCATCGCAGGCCAGCCCCAATAAAGTAGCCGGGGATGGGCACAACGCTTGCCAGGCGGCCGCTCGGGACGGCGTGCAAAACAGCGGCGCATCCAGCGAAGCACCTCGGCACAGCTGCACCACTAACGGGCCGCTGACCGAACCCAGCACCTGGCCTTTCACCAGCGCCGCACCGGTGTGCAACGACGGCGTCACGCCCCACAGCCGCAGGCTCAGTTGCGGGCCATCAAGTTGCAAGACACCCGCCGACGGTTGATGGATCATGCCGGCAAATGGCGATTCCACCGCCGTGCCGTGGGGCACCCGCAACTCCACGTGTAAAGGACAGGTGTCGGGTTCGGACGGAATGTCCGGCTGAGTGCGGGACAGGCGATACTGCCCGTAACGACTGGCCGCCAGACCATGCGCCGCCGACGCCTCGTCCAGCAGACGTTGATCGATCCCCTCCTGCTCCCAGTTACCAGCCTCGAAATGCGGACTGAGCACCCCCAGGTCGATCAAGGCAAATTCTCGCCCGACCAGGCTGGGCAGCAGCGGCGCAAAACCTTCACTGCCAATGCTCGTCAGGCTCTGGCCCACAGAACTCAGGATCGCCGCTTCCATCAACGCCAACGGCACCGACGTCGCAACGCGGAAGATTTCCCACTCATGGGTCAGATTGTCGCGACTGTAGTCATTGCCCGGATCGACGCTGACCTGCTGTTCGCCGCTGAGCACCAGCACCGCTGAACGCGCAACGATCAACGGCCACAGCGCCAGCAGCTCTGCTGGCTGTAACGGGTTGACCGCGTGATACGCCTGGACCGCCGGCAAGATGTAAAAGGGATCACCCTCGGCGTGGTGCAGCAGTGCCGCGCAGGTCACCGACAGATCCGTGATGCGCCAGGTACGAATCAGGTCGCCGAAATCGATCACGCCCTGCAGTTGCCATACGCGTTGCGCATCACGCTGCCAGACCACGTTGTCATCGGTGATGTCCATGTGAATGGCCTGCACAGGCAGCTGATCCACCAACGGCAGCAAGTGACGCTCGGCACGTTCGGCCACCTCGGCGATCTGCTGGCGCTGCTGGTCATCCTTGATAACCGGCAGCAAATGCGCGATCAACGCATTGGCGTGGCGGGCATCCCATTGCAGCGTACGCGCCAGCCCTGGGTGATCGAAGGCAGCCAGGGCCAGATCCATTTCGCCACAAAGGCGCCCAAACCCCGACACCACCGAACCGGGCAGATGACCCAGGTGCGTCAGCGGCTGGCCTTCGATGTAATCGAGCAATCGCACATGCACCGTCTGCCCATCCACCTCCAGCGACAGCAGATCAGCACCTTTTTTGGCGAGTATCACCCGAGGCACCTGCACATCGGGGTGATCGGCAAGGTGTTTGAGCCCCGCGTGCTGGGCTTGCAGCTCCTGCACCGCGTAATCACCGCGACAGATTTTCAGGACGAAACGCCCTTGGTCACTGTCGACGCGATAATTGAGATCCTGCTGGCTGCCAAGCGCCTGCAACCTGCCACTCAACCCGTAATGCTTTTCGAGCAGCGCTGACGCTTGCTCCGCAGACACCTGCGGGCTAGGCAAACTGGCGCGATGAATCAACGTGGCGAGCGGCATACAAGACCCCTGAGAATATGTTCAGGCGCTTATATCGCCACTGCTTGGGGCGTTACGCAACCCCTTACAACCGAAGACTATCCGCCCCTGCTCAACGCGAACGTGCCAAGCCCCGCGCCAGCGAAACTTCCTACACTAATCTCAGGTTGCCTCGCACTTGCCTGACCGGCAGCCTCCGACCCGACGAGCCCCCATCTCCGAGGAAAAATTCTGACCATGTCCAAGCGCCGACTTGCACTTTCAAACAAAAAAATTCGAAACATTCCACGTCGCCTGAAAGCCCTGGCGACTTGGGCCTCTAACTTCGAGGGATATTTCCCCGACGACCTCACAAGGGAAGACAAATACTGCAACTGGAAGATTCCTGTACTCACAACACTGGTCGAAGGAAAACAAGCGACCGATGCCATACGCAAAGACTGTGCTCAACAGATGATCAATGCGGCCGGTCACCTGCTTCAAGCCAGAACGGCAGAAGCCATCGACAGTCGCATCGTCGCGAGCATCTGCATTCCGGACATGTTTTCCAGTGAGATCTGCATCTACACCCAACTGGATTACCATCGCTGCCACATCCCGCCTGCCCACGATGAGAGCAGCATCATCGACAAAAGCCTCGCGGCAGATTGGGGACTCGTCCTGCCCAAGGGAATGAAGGAAAGAGGGATGTCCTTTTCAGTAGAAGACGACGACGGCGAGATATATGTGCTTGAACGGTGGAATTTCGGCGAAGTCGATTGATAGATAAATCGATCTGTAGAAACCATCTCGCGTCACGTGTTGAAATCAGAGCCGCAGCTTTCGGCCAAGACTCCCGTTGCTGTCTGATTCAACGACGCTGACGTCTTTTCCCGAGCGTGGGCATAATGCGCCTGTACTTTCAGGCGCTCGATGCTCATGACTCCGACCCTTCCCCGCAGACCCCGCTGGCGCAGCCTCGCACTGCTTGCGCTTTGCCTGGCACCTTTGCTGTGGCCGCTGGAGCATCTGGCCGAGCGTTATTACCGCAGCGAACTGGCCGGGCAGAATCGCCAGACCCTTGATCTGTATGTGGCCAACCTGCTGGGCACGCTGCACCGGTACGAGGTGTTACCGCAGATCCTCGGTGATCTTCCGGCCCTGCGTGCGGTGCTGGGCGCGCCGGACGATAGCGTCACGCAAGGCAACGCCAACCGCTTGCTGAAGAACATCAGCGCCCAGACCGGTGCCGAAGTGATGTACCTGATGGACACCACGGGCAAGACGCTGGCAGCGTCCAACTGGGATAAAAACGACAGCTTTGTCGGGCGCAATTTTTCCTTCAGACCGTATTTCAGCGAAGCCATGGCCGGACGCCTCGGGCGCTTTTTTGGCCTGGGTACGACGTCCGCCAAGCGTGGCTACTTTTTTGCTGCGGCCGTGCGGCACGGCGAGAAGATCATTGGCGTGCTGGTGGTGAAGGTCGATCTGGACCACACCGAAAGCTTGTGGGGCAAGACCCCAGAGCAATTGCTGGCGACCGACCACAATGGCGTGGTCATTCTGACGTCGCGACCAGAATGGCGCTTCCGCTCGACCCGCGCGTTGAGCGAAGAAGAGAACAAGGCCATCACCGCGATTCAGCCCTATCCAACCCGCGATCCCAAACCGCTGAAGCTCAATCCGAACGCGTGGCTGACGCAATCCCGACAGATTGAAGAAACCGGCTGGACCGTCAACATCCTCGCACCGCGCACCCTGATCGACCGCCCGGTGCGCACCGTGGTCGCCATCGGCGGCGCCACTTTGCTGGTGTTGATGCTGTTGCTCGGGCTGATGATGCAGCGTCGACGCCATTACCTCGAACGCATCGCTTTCGAAGCCAAGGCCCGACGTGAACTGGAAGGGCGTGTCGCCGAGCGGACCAGTGATCTGGAAGGCCTCAACCGACGCCTCAAGGAAGAAGTGCTGGAACGCGAACAGGCCCAGCAGGAACTGGTGCGCGCCCAGGATGACCTGGTGCAGGCCGGCAAGCTCTCGGCGCTGGGGACGATGTCGGCCAGCATCAGCCACGAACTGAACCAGCCGCTGGCGGCGATCCGCAGCTACGCGGAAAACGCCGAAATACTGCTCGACCACCAGCGCACCGACGATGCGCGCGGCAACCTCAAGTTGATCAGCGAGTTGACCGCGCGGATGGCCTCGATCATTGCCCACCTGCGCGCCTTCGCCCGACGCGATCGCCACGCCCCGGAAAGCGTTGCCCTGCAACCGGCGCTGGATGACGCGCTGGCCCTGCTGGCCAAGCGTCGGCGCAGCATGGAAGTCGAGCTGATTCGCGATTTGCCCGCCGCCACCTTGTGGGTCGAGGCCGGGGAAACCCGTTTGCGCCAAGTGCTCGGCAATCTGCTGGCGAACGCCCTGGACGCCCTGACGGAAAAAGGTCCGCCGCGTAAACTCTGGCTGAGTGCCCAATCCACCGCTGATGGCGTCACCCTGTACATTCGCGATAACGGCCCGGGCTTCTGCATGGAAGCCCTCGGACGCGCCAGCGAGCCCTTCTACACCACCAAGACCCGCACCCAGGGGCTTGGACTGGGGTTGGCCATTTGTGAAACCCTGATGCGTGCCTTCGGCGGTGAACTGTTGTTCTCCAACCACAAGGAAGGCGGCGCCCTGATTACCCTGAAGCTGCGCCCTGGCGCACCGGGCGTGAGCCTGCAACCGTCCGAGGACCGAAGTGCATGACCATCGACAACCGCATTCAGGTCGTGCTGATCGACGACGATCCCCATCTGCGTCAGGCCTTGAGCCAGACGCTGGACCTTGCCGGCCTGAAAATCTTGCCGCTGGCTGAAGCCAAAGGCCTCGCCGCACAGTTGGAGCGCGACTGGCCAGGCGTGGTGGTCAGCGACATCCGCATGCCAGGCATGGACGGCCTCGAACTGCTGACCGAATTGCATGATCAAGATCCGGAGCTGCCCGTGCTGCTGATCACGGGTCACGGCGATGTGCCGCTGGCGGTGCAAGCGATGCGTGCCGGGGCTTATGACTTTCTCGAAAAGCCCTTCGCCAGCGATGCGTTGCTCGACAGTGTTCGGCGTGCATTGGCCCTGCGCCGACTGGTGCTGGATAACCGCAGCCTGCGTCTGGCCCTGAGCGATCACAATGAACTGAGCGCCCGGCTGGTCGGCCAGTCGGCGCCGATGTTGCGCCTGCGCGAGCAGATCGGCGCGTTGGCCGCCACCAAGGCCGATGTGCTGATCCTCGGTGAAACCGGGGCCGGTAAAGAAGTCGTCGCCCGTGCGCTGCACGATTTATCGAATCGGCGAAACGGTCCGTTCGTAGCGATCAACGCCGGAGCGCTGGCCGAATCGGTGGTGGAAAGCGAATTGTTCGGGCACGAGCCGGGAGCGTTTACCGGCGCGCAAAAACGTCGCATCGGCAAGTTCGAATTTGCCAACGGCGGCACGTTGTTTCTCGATGAAATCGAAAGCATGAGCCTGGATGTGCAGGTGAAGTTGCTGCGCTTGCTGCAAGAGCGCGTGGTGGAGCGTTTGGGGGGCAATCAGCAGATCCCGCTGGACATCCGTATCATCGCCGCGACCAAGGAAGACCTGCGCCAGTCAGCCGATCAGGGACGCTTTCGCGCCGACCTGTATTACCGCCTGAACGTCGCGCCGTTGCGCATTCCACCTCTGCGCGAGCGCGGTGAAGATGCGCTGGTGTTGTTTCAGCATTTCGCCGATGAGGCCAGTGCCCGTCACGGTTTGCCGCCCCATGAATTGCAACCGGGGCAACGCGCCCTGTTGCTGCGTCACACCTGGCCGGGCAATGTGCGTGAGCTGCAAAATGCGGCAGAGCGCTTTGCGTTGGGCCTGGAGTTGGCACTCGACAACAGCTCGTCCGATGGCGTGTCCGGCACGGCTGTTGAAGTCGTCGGCGGAGGCTTGAGCGAGCAAGTGGAGCATTTCGAAAAGAGCCTGATCGCGGCGGAACTCGCACGCTCCCACAGCTCGGTCCGCAGCCTGGCTGAAGCACTCGGCGTCCCCCGTAAAACCCTGCACGACAAACTGCGCAAGCATGGGTTGAATTTCGCCGACAGCAGCGCCCATACCTCCACCGACGACCTTGATTGAGCCGCCGTCCAATCATCCACCTGAAAGCAAGAGAGCATTCATGAGCCGCAACAGTCGCTACCTGGAATCCATCCTCCATCACGACATCCCCCTGACGCGGGACATGGGCCTCAAGGTGCTCGACTGGCACGATCAACAATTGCGCCTGCACTTGCCGCTGGAAGCCAACGTCAACCACAAGAGCACCATGTTTGGCGGCAGCCTGTATTGCGGCGCCGTGTTGGCGGGCTGGGGCTGGCTGCATTTGCGTTTGCGTGAAGAAGGGATTGAAGACGGGCACATCGTGATTCAGGAAGGGCAAATCAGCTATCCGTTGCCAGTGACAATGGACGCGGTTTCGATTTGTCAGGCGCCGAGTGCAGCCGTCTGGAAGAAGTTTCTGGCGATGTATCAGCGATACGGCCGGGCCCGGATTACGCTGCATTCGCGGATTGTGAATGCTGACAGTGATGACGATGCGGTGACGTTTACCGGGCAGTTCGTTTTGCATCGGTGAAGCAAAAGATCGCAGCCTCGTTTCACTCGACAGCTCCTACAGGTAGACCACGTTAATCCGTGCCCCCTGTAGGAGCTGTCGAGTGAAACGAGGCTGCGATCTTTTGATCTTCAAACCCGAGCCAGCTCCAGCAGCTTTTCCCGCCAGGCCGCTTTCGCCGGCAGCGCCAGAAAGAACCCGTTCAACAACGATTCCCGCGCCGGATAACTGAACGACGCTCCGCTCAACTCCAGCACCTCACCGCCCGCCCCTTCCAGCACGCCCTGGGCAGCCGCCGTATCCCACTGCGAAGTCGGCGCCAGGCGCGGATAACAATCCGCCGAACCTTCCGCCAGCAAGCAAAACTTCAACGAGCTGCCGATATTCGCCAGTTCCAGCTCACCCAGACTGGCACTCAAACCGGCCAGCAAGCGTTCCTGCTCGGGGCTCGAATGCCGCCGGCTCGCGACGACAGTAAAAGCCTGCCCTGCCGGCGGCACCGTGCGAACCTGGATCGGCGAAGGCTGAGTATCTTTATCACCACGCCACGCACCCAACCCTGCGCCACCGACATAAAAACGTCCGGTGGTCGGCATCGAGACCACGCCAAACACCACCTGTCCCTGCTCGATCAGCGCGATATTGACGGTAAACTCTTCGCTCCCCGAGATAAATTCCTTGGTCCCGTCCAACGGATCGACCAGCCACCATCGCTGCCATCCGGCACGCACGGACTGGGGAATATTGGCGTCTTCTTCGGACAGCACCGGAATGCTCGGATCGAGCGCCGTCAGGCCATCCAGAATCAAATGGTGCGCCGCCAGGTCAGCGGCGGTCACTGGAGAGTCGTCGGCTTTGGCAGTCACGGCCGTGCCCGTGCGCCAGAACGGCAGGATCGCGTCCCCCGCCTGCAACGCCAACGCGACGACGGGAGCCATCAATGGGTGTGGAAAATTCATGGCAGAAACACCCCGCGCTGAGTCAGCAGATCACGGGCCAGGTACAGCGCCGCCAAGGCACGCCCCTCGGTGAACTGCGGGTTTTGCGCCAGCGCCGAGAGCTCGCGCAGGTTGATCTTGCTCACGCCCATCGGCTCCGGCTCATCACCCTCCAGGCTTTCCTCGTACAGATCGGTGGCCAGCACCACCTGAATCTTCTGGCTCATGTAACCGGGCGACAACGACAACTCGGTCAGATGCTCCAGTTGCCGTGCGCCAAACCCCGCCTCTTCCTTGAGCTCGCGCTCGGCCGCTGCCAGCACGTCCTCGCCCGGCTCGATCAAACCTTTGGGCAGCGACATTTCGTATTCATCAGTGCCGCCGCAATACTCTTCGACCAGCACCGCATGGTCCGAATCGAGCATTGCCACAATCATCACCGCGCCATAGCCGGCGCCCTTGCCGATCAATCGCTCATAGGTGCGCTCCACGCCGTTGGAAAAGCGCAACTTGAGTTCTTCGACGCAGAACAAGCGACTGGTGGCGACAATCTCGCGGGCGAGGATGGTGGGTTTCTGGCGCATGAGCGGCTCCTTGGCGATAGCGGGTTACTATACCCGGCCTATCCTCATTGTTGATCCCGGATATCCTTTTCACCGCTGGAGAAGTTTTTTATGTCCCTGCTGCCCTGGCACGACATCGACACCGTACTGCTGGACATGGACGGCACGCTGCTGGACCTGCACTTCGACAACCATTTCTGGCTGGAGCACCTGCCACAGCGCTACGCCGAATTGCACGGGGTGAGCCGGGCCATGGCCGAAATGGAATTGCAGCCGCTGTTTGAGCGTAACGCCGGCCAGTTGCAGTGGTACTGCCTGGACTTCTGGAGTGCGGAACTCAAGTTGCCGGTGCGTGAACTGAAACTGGAAACCGCGCACCTGATTGCCCTGCGCCCTGATGCGGATACTTTCCTGGCGGCGATCAAGCGAGCAGGCAAACGCGTGGTGCTGATCACCAACGCCCACCGGGATTCGCTGTCATTGAAGCTGGAGCGAATAGAGCTGGCGCCTTACTTCGAGCGTCTGATCAGTTCTCACGATTACGGTTTCCCGAAAGAAAACCCGCAATTCTGGGACGCCTTGCAGGCGGATATCAGTTTCGACCCGGCGCGCAGCCTGTTTATCGACGACACCTTGCCGATCCTGCGCAGTGCGAGGGATTTTGGCGTGGCGCATTTGCTGGCGGTACGCGAGCCGGACAGCCGCAAAGGGCCGAAGGACACGGCGGAGTTTGCGGCCGTTGGGGATTATCGGGAATTGATTGCCGGGCTTTGAAACCGCGTCGCCTGCATCGCTGGCAAGCCAGGCTCCCACAGGTTTTGTGTCGTACGCATATTACAAGAGCGACACAAAACCTGTGGGAGCCTGGCTTGCCAGCGATGGCCATCACCCTATCTTGAGCCTTACTCAGGAATCCGCAGCGACTGCCCCGGATAGATCTTGTTCACATCCTTGAGCATCGGCTTATTGGCCTCAAAGATTTTCTGATACTTGTTGGCATCGCCATACACGCGCAGGGAAATCGCGCTGAGGGTGTCGCCCTTCTCGACCACGACAAACTTCGCAGCGACGACGACTGGCCCGGTAACGGTAATCTGGTCTTCTACACCACTGACACCCGCGACGTTGCCCAAGGACAGCAGGATTTTTTCTTTCTCTTCCTGGGTCGCGGCCTCGCCACTGGCGATGACCTTGTCACCCTCAACCTTGACCTGAATCTTGGAAGTGTCGATACCCGTAAGGGCATCCTTCACATGCTTGGTCAGCGCTTCGCTATTGGCTTCGGCCTTATCCGGCGTCAGCGCATCGAGGATTTTTTCACCGGCTTCTTTGAGAAAACTGAAAAGGCTCATCGTGTGCTCTCCATGGGAATAAATGGGTCCAGACGCAAAAGCCTAGACCAAGCCTGCCAACAGCGTTTCCAACCCGACCAATGACGCCGCTTCCCCCCAGGCGCTAGAATCCCGACCTTCCCGCACCCTGGAGCGAAGATGGACATCAAGCAGCTGAAATTCCTCATCGCCCTCGACGAAACCCGCCATTTCGGTCAGGCGGCCGCCCGGTGTCACATCACCCAGCCCACCCTCTCGATGCGCCTGCGCAGCCTCGAAGAAGAGCTGGAGTTGCCGCTGGTCAATCGCGGTCAACGCTTCGAAGGCTTCACCGCTCCAGGTGAACGGGTTTTGGCGTGGGCACGCACGGTGCTGGCGGCCTATGACGGTCTGCAAGCCGAAGCGGCGGCTTGTCGCGGTAACCTGGTCGGTACGCTACGGCTGGGTGTAGTGCCGCTGTCGAGCTTCGACCCGGTGCCGCTGATGCAGCGCTTGCATGCCGAACACCCGAACCTGCGCTTCGAACTCTCGGCCCTCAGTTCCGAACAAATCCTCGAGCAGCTGGCGAACAATCGGCTGGACCTCGGTGTGTCCTACCTCGAACGCCTGGATGGCGAGCGCTTCAATTCCCTGGCGTTCAGCGAAACCCGTATGGGCTTGCTCTACGATCAACGCTTCTTCAATTTCGGTGAGGCGCCGCTGAGTTGGGAGTCGCTGATCGAATTGCCGCTGGGCATGCTCACCAGCGGCATGCATTTTCGTCAGTCGATCGACCATAACTTTCACAGCCGTGGCCTCACGCCCCAGCCGCTGCTGCAAACCGACGCCGTGCATCAACTGTTACAAGCTGTGCACGGCGGCCTGTGCTGCGCCGTGATGCCGCTGGACGGCGGCCTGGAAAATCTCACTGATCACTTGCGCCTGCAGCCCATCGAAAACGCTCAGACCCTTGCCCGGCTGGGGCTGATCATGCGCCGCAGCGCCCCACGCTCAGCGCTGGCAGAGGCTTGTTTCGCGATTTATCAGCAATCGCCGACGGGCGCTTGATCGACGCCATCTATCGGCACATCAGTATTAGCGATTAGACGCGACCCTTTGACGCGCCTAGGCTTAAAGCTGATCAATCCGTGGTGATGCCATGAACGCCAAGCGCCCATCCAGCGCGGCGCCTGCCCTCGAAACGCCCGCGCCCGCTGCGAGTCAGACCTACAGCTTCAGCAACCTTGAAAACACCGAGTCGGACAGCACCGCGCTGGCCGAGGAAGTCGCGTTGGCGATTGCCTACAACGGCATCAGCCAGGCCGTGATGCTGGTGACGCCGACCGATCTGGAAGACTTTATCGTCGGTTTCAGCCTGGGCAGCGGCATCATCGAAGACGCCACCGACATTTATGACCTGCAACTCAGCGGCTCGGGTTCTGCGCAATACGCCCAAGTGACCATCGCCAATCGCGCGTTCTGGAACCTCAAGCAGCAACGTCGGCAATTGGCCGGCACCAGCGGCTGCGGTCTGTGCGGCGTGGAAGCGGTCGAACAGGCATTGCCTGACCTGAAGGTCTTGCCCGGCGCGCCACTGCCTCCGGCCGAGTGGCTCGACGGCCTGCGCCAGCGCATCGGCGCATTTCAGCCCCTGGGCCAACATTGCGGCGCCGTGCATGCGGCGGTGTTCATGAACGACCAGGGCGATTTGCTGCTGGGTCGAGAAGATATCGGGCGGCATAACGCCCTCGACAAGCTGATCGGCGGACTGATTCGCCAACAGATCCCGATGACGGGCGGGCTGGCGATCGTCACCAGCCGTTGCAGCCTCGAACTGATCCAGAAAGTGCTGCGGGCAGGCATCCAGACCCTCGTCAGCCTGTCGTCGCCCACCGGCCTTGCCGTGCAATGGGCCCGTCGTCACAACCTCAATCTCATCCACCTGCCGCAAAAAAGTGCGCCGCGGGTCTACAGCCCTGCGTTGGAGAATCAAGCGTGAGTCAACACAATCAAGCCGACCAGAAACCCGTTCCGCGCTACAAGCCTTACAAAGGCCCGGCCGGTGGCTGGGGCGCGCTGGCCAGCGTTGCCCGTGCCTGGTTGACCAGTGACAACGCGCTGAAAAATCTGCGCATGATGCTTAAAACCAACAAGAACGGCGGATTCGACTGCCCCGGTTGCGCGTGGGGCGATTCCAACGAAGCCGGCATGGTGGCGTTCTGCGAGAACGGCGCCAAAGCCGTGAACTGGGAAGCGACCAAGCGGCGTGTCGATGGTGTGTTTTTCGCCAAGCACAGCGTGAGTTCGTTGCTGGAGCAAAGTGATTACTGGCTCGAGTACCAGGGCCGACTGACCGAGCCAATGAGCTACGACGCGCAGACTGATCGCTACAAGCCGATCAGTTGGGAAGACGCCTTCGCCTTGATCGGCAAACACCTGCAAGGGCTGTCGAGCCCGAACCAGGCCGAATTCTATACGTCGGGCCGCGCCAGCAACGAAGCAGCGTTCCTCTATCAATTGTTCGTGCGCGCCTACGGCACCAACAACTTCCCCGACTGCTCGAACATGTGCCACGAGGCCAGCGGCGTGGCGTTGTCGCAAAGCGTCGGCGTCGGCAAAGGCACTGTGACGTTCGACGACTTCGAACATGCCGATGCGATTTTCGTCTGGGGCCAGAACCCTGGCACCAACCATCCGCGGATGCTCGAACCGCTGCGCGAAGCGGTGAAACGCGGTGCGCAGGTCGTATGTATCAATCCGCTGAAAGAGCGTGGCCTGGAACGCTTCCAGCATCCGCAGCACCCGATCGAAATGCTCACCAACGGCGACAAGCCGACCAACACGGCATACTTCCGTCCCGCATTGGGCGGCGACATGGCGATCATGCGCGGCATGGCCAAGTTCCTGCTGCAATGGGAGCGCGATGCGCAGAAGGCGGGTGAGCCTGCCGTGTTCGACCACGACTTCCTGAATGAACACAGCGTCAACGTGCTGGAGTACCTGGGCATCGTCGACGACACCTCATGGGAGCAGATCGTCGAGCAATCCGGCCTGCCCCTGGTGGAGATCGAGCAAGCCGCGCGGATGTACGCCAAAGGCAAGAACGTGATCATGTGCTGGGCGATGGGTATCACCCAGCATCGCCATTCGGTGGCGACCATCCAGGAGATCGCAAACCTGATGCTGCTGCGCGGCAACATCGGGCGGCCAGGTGCAGGGCTCTGCCCGGTGCGTGGCCACAGCAACGTGCAGGGCGACCGGACCATGGGCATCAACGAGCGTCCGCCGGTGGCTTTCCTTGATTCGCTGGAGCGCCGTTTCCAGTTCAAGGTGCCGCGCGAGAATGGCCATAACGTGGTCGAGGCGATTCACGCCATGGCCGAGGGTCGCGCGAAGGTCTTCATCGGCCTGGGCGGAAACTTCGCTCAAGCGACGCCCGACAGCCCGCGCACGTTCCAGGCGTTGAGCAATTGCGACCTGACGGTGCAGATCAGTACGAAGCTCAACCGTAGCCATTTGGCCCATGGCAAAGTCGCCCTGATCCTGCCGTGCCTGGGGCGCACCGACATCGACATCCAGACCGAAGGCCCGCAGGCGGTGACCGTTGAAGATTCGTTCAGCATGGTCCACGCGTCCAACGGTCAGCTGCAGGCGCTGTCGAAGCAGATGCGTTCCGAGCCGGCGATCATCGCCGGCATCGCTGCTGCGACTCTGGGAAGCAAGCCGGTGGACTGGAATTGGCTGGTGGCCGACTACGATCGCATTCGCGACCTGATCGCCGACACGATTCCAGGCTTTCGCGACTTCAACGTGAAGGTCAAGCATCCGGGGGGCTTCTACCTTGGCAACAGCGCGGGTGCGCGCAAGTGGAACACGGCATCGGGCCGCGCCAATTTCCGACCAAACGTTCTGCCCAAAGATCTGGTGCATGAACGCACCCGCGCGACCGGCGTGCTGCCGGATTTGATCATGCAGTCGTTGCGTTCCCACGATCAGTACAACACCACGATTTATGGGCTTGATGACCGTTACCGTGGGGTGAAAGGTCAGCGCGATGTGTTGTTCGTGAACGAGGCCGACATCATTCGCCTGGGCTTCAAACCGGGGCAAAAGGCGGACATCGTTTCGATTTGGGATGATGGCCGTGAGCGTCGGGTGAAAGGGTTTACGCTGTTGGCGTTTGATATTCCGGCGGGGCAGGCAGCGGCTTACTATCCGGAGGTGAATCCACTGGTGCCGCTGGAAAGCACCGGGGATGGCAGCCATACGCCGACGTCGAAGTTTGTGGCGATACGTTTGGAAGCGGCGAGTGAGACTGGATTGATCATGGCCAGGTCGGCGTAAAGTAAAATCAAAAGATCGCAGCCTTCGGCAGCTCCTACAGTGGAATTGCGTTCTCCTGTAGGAGCTGCCGAAGGCTGCGATCTTTTAGCCATTTTACTGAAACAACACTTTCCAATCGCCCACAAAAAAGGCCGTTTTTTCACAAAAACGGCCTATCCGAAGTAACTAAAGACCCGCGAAAAACACTTAAGTTCCGTCGATAAAACAGTAACTTATAGAATTGTGTACAAGTCGTGTTACTCGTCGGATTTCGATTGTAACCACCACGACACAGCCTCAGGATCGCGCCGTCATCCCCTTGAGGTTCCTCTATGAAGTTCTCCTCGATTCTCTTGTTGTCCCTTGGCCTGGTCAGTGGCTTCGCTTCTGCCGGAGGCACCACCGAAGCAGGTGTGGGCGGCGCATTGGGCGGGGTTCTTGGCTCGGTCGTCGGACAGTCGTTAGGCGGAAACACAGGTTCAACCATTGGCGCAGCCCTGGGTGGCGCGGGTGGTAGCGCAGTCGGCGCAGACAAACGCAGCCGTGGCGAAGCAGCCATTGGCGGCGCGTTGGGTGCGGCAGGCGGTAACGTGGTAGGTCGCAGCGTGGGCGGCACCACTGGCAGCCTGATCGGCTCTGCAGCAGGCGGCGGCGCAGGTGGTGCGCTGGGCAACTACATGGGTAACAAGAGTGACGACGATGATGATCGTCATTCCAGTCGCGGCCGTGACGATCGCCGTTACTACCGTGATGGCCACCCTGGCCGCGGTCACGCTTATGGCCATCGCAAGCATCACAAACACAATCGTCATCGCTGATAGCTAGACGATCAAAAGATCGCAGCTTCCAGCAGCACCTGCATGGTTAGTGAACCTGTAGAGCTGTCGGAGGCTGCGATTTTTCGTTTCAGATCACCAATCGCTCCAATGCCGTGCGCAGTTGACCAGGTATCGTCACCGGCTCATTCGACGCGCGGTCCACGAACACGTGAACAAAACGCCCCGCCGCGCAGGCTTCGTCTTCGCCGGCTTTGAACACTGCCAATTCATACTGCACAGAACTGTTGCCCAGCTTGCCCACGCGCAATCCGATCTCGATCCGATCAGGGAAAGCAATGGACGCAAAATAGTCGCAGGCTGAACTCACCACGAAACCCACCACTTCACCTTCATGAATATCGAGTCCGCCGACTTCGATCAGGTAGGTATTCACCGCCGTGTCGAAGAAGCTGTAGTAGGTGACGTTGTTGACGTGACCGTAGGCGTCGTTGTCATGCCAGCGCGTGGTGATGGGCTGGAAGTGCGGGTATTCGGTGCGTTGAGGCATCGGCGTCGGTTCCTTGAATGTGAGGGGCAGTCTAATGCGAAAACCGTTTCGTATTCATCGCCAGCAGGCTGGCTCCCACACTGGATCTGCGTCGGGCACAAAATGTGTGCACATTGCGAAATCACTGTTGGAGCCAGCCTGCTGGCGACGAGCCGGTGCTGTCATCCGATTATCTTTCAGCAAACTCTTGGCCTATCGCCGCCAGCTCCCCTATCAAACGAGCCGGCTGCCAGTGATCGCCCTGCCGGGTCTCAAGCGCCAACAAGCGTTGATGGATATCCGCCAACCCTTGCTGATCCGCCCAGGCCATTGGACCGCCCTTGTCCGCCGGGAAGCCATAACCGTTGAGATAAACCAGATCGATGTCGTGCGCGGAGCCGGCGATGCCTTCCTGAAGAATCTTCGCACCTTCGTTGACCAGTGCCAGCAAGCAGCGCTCGAGGATCTCCTCAGGCCCGATCTCCCGGCGCTGGAAGCCCAGCTCTTCGCTGACCTGCAGGACCAGCGCATCGACCTCTACATCGTGCTCAGCCTGACGACTGCCCGATTCATAGTGGTAGTAGCCGTTGCCACTTTTTTGCCCGAAGCGCCCCAGCTCACACAAACGGTTGTCCACCTGGACCTCTGGTGCATCCTGTCCAGTGCCCGCTAACTCCCGAGCGCGCCACTGCAGGTCGATCCCGACCACGTCGAACATGCGGAACGGTCCCATCGCGAAACCGAAACCTTGCAGCGCCGCATCCACCTGATAAGGATAGGCACCTTCCAGCAGCATCTTGCGGGCTTCAAGCACGTAGGTATTGAGCATGCGATTGCCGATAAAACCATCGCAATTGCCGGAGACCACGCTGACTTTGCCCATGCGCTTGCCTAGCGCCAGCGCGGCATCCAGAACCGCTGGCGCAGTCTTGGCGCCACGGACGATTTCCAGCAGCTTCATGATGTGCGCCGGGCTGAAGAAATGCAGCCCCAGGACTTGCTCTGGCCGTCGGGTTGCCGCGGCAATGGCGTCGATATCCAGCGCCGAAGTGTTGCTGGCCAGAATGGCTTCAGGCTTGAGCAGACCATCCAGTTCGCGGAAGATTTTTTGCTTGAGCTCGAGGTTCTCGTAAACCGCCTCAATGACCAGATCGACGTCGCGAATCGCTGCGTAGTCAGGAGCCGTTGTAACTCGAGCAATACGGGCGTCAGCTTCGGCCTGGTCGATACGCCCCTGGCGCACGTTGTGCTCGCAGGTCTGCGCGACGGCGGCCAGCGCCTGTTCAAGCATCTGCGGATTGTTGTCGACCCATTGCACCGGCACTCCGGCGTTGGCCAGGCACATCACAATGCCCCGGCCCATGGTGCCCGCGCCAATGACGGCGGCGCGCTGAATATTGAACGGTGTCTGGCTCATGGTTGTTCTCTTGTTAGCGATCCAAAGACAGCCCTCACCATAGTCAGCCACCGCGTATTTTTGAAATTTATTCCTGTGATGAGCAACATTCAGCGGATGGATTTCCCCCGTATTCGCAGTCAACCCTGTAGGAGCTGCCGAAGGCTGCGATCTTTTGATCTTTAGTGCGACTGGAGCTGCCGAGGATCAAGATCAAAAGATCGCAGCCTTCGGCAGCTCCTACCTGTCAGAAGTATGTTTCAACCCAAGCCCGCACGTCGCCATAGGGATAATCCTCCAGCACCGCATACCCCGACATGGCACGCGCTTTTAACTTGGTAAACAACGGCACACTGATCCCGCATAGAAACCGCGTGACGCGCTCAGCCGAGGGAGCACTGCCGGTGTGTGCTTCGTGCTTGTGGATAAAATCACCACACAACGCTTCGAAAGACTTATCCACAAGCGCGGGAAGCTCTGGCGGCGATGGCAACCGCGCTATGTCTCCATGGCACACCGAACAATGGCCACACTGCTGCGGCGCATTTTCATCGCCGAAGTATTCAGCCAGTCGATAACCCAGGCATAGGTCAGTGGCAAAAAGGTCCAGCATGGCGTGAATCCGGGCGATCTCGGTGCGCTCATGCTGAGTGAAACAAGCATGCAGTTCTGCGCCCAGTGCCTGACTGTCAAAATCCGTTTGCAGCACGCTGTAGACCTCGGTCATCAGCTTGCTTTCCAGCTCGATCCAACCCTTTTCCTGGAAGTAATCCAGCGCCTTCACTACCCGACCGCGCTCGGCTTGATACTGGTCGTAAAGCGCGTCGAAATTCACCGTCGCCCAGGCACGCGCACGTTTGGAGGTCTGGATGATCGCCGCGACGAAATCCTTTCGCTCGCCCTCAAAACGGGCCAGCAAAGCCTCAGGTTCCTGCACATACTTGAAGCGGTATTCGGCGTAATAGGCATAACGCGGGGCGATGATCCTGCGCAGTTCCAGCTGTACCAACAACGTCTTGAGCGGGAGCTGCCGAATGTTGCTCTGATCCGCCAAAGGGCCCAGCAAAAACTCCCATTGTCCTTCCGGCGCTGCCGCTCGCAATTCGTCGAGCACATGCCGGATGCCGTCCAATTCAGGGGTGTCGCCGTAAACGAAGTTCTCCAGCACATTGAGGCTGTCACGGTTGGCCAGGACCAGGCAGTCCGACGGCTGACCGTCACGTCCGGCGCGACCGATTTCCTGGCTGTAGTTCTCGATCGATTTAGGCAGGTCAAAGTGCACCACATTGCGGATGTCACTCTTATCGATGCCCATGCCAAACGCGATGGTGGCAACGATGCAGTTGGACTGACCGCCCATGAAGCGTTTCTGGATGGCTTCCCGTTGCTCGTGGGGCAAACCTGCGTGATACGCCTCGGCCTGGATACCGTTGCGTTCCAGGTGCTCGGCAATGTGTTCAGCGGTTTTCTGCAAGGTGACATAAACGATGCTGGGCTGGCCCGGCCGCAGGCTCATCCATTCGACGAGTCGTCGGCGCTTGTCCTGACCCCGTACCGGTTCCACCAGCAGGTTGAGGTTGGGGCGGTAGAACCCGGTGGTCACCACGTCTTCAGGCGCAATGGCGAACTTGGCCTGCATGTCCGCGATCACCTTGGGTGTCGCCGTAGCGGTCAGTAGCAGCACCTGCGGGATATTGAACTGATGCTGGTAGTCCGGAAGCTTGAGGTAGTCGGGTCGGAAGTTATGACCCCATTCGGAAATACAATGCGCCTCGTCCACCACCAGCAAGGAAATCGGTACCTGCTGCAAAAAATTGCGAAAGCGTTCGTTTTTCAGCCGCTCTACCGAAATCATCAAAATCTTCAGCTCGCCAGACTTGGCGCGAGCCATCACATCACTGGCGTCATCACGACTTTGGGCCGAATCGATACTGCCTGCCGAGATGCCATGGCGCTGCAGGAATACGAGTTGATCCTGCATCAGCGCCAGCAGCGGTGACACCACCAGTGTCAGGTGCGGCAGCAACAAGGCAGACAATTGGTAGCAGATGGACTTGCCCGATCCCGTAGGGAAAATCGCTGCGGCTGAACGACCGGCCAACACGGCACTGATCGCTGCTTCCTGGCCGGGACGAAACTGTGAGAAACCGAAAACCTGTTCCAGGGTGTTGTGCATAAGCTGTCACTCCGTTGACCGCTGCGAAGCCCAAAGCCTAGCTGGCGATTGCAGCGAGTCGAGAAAAGGTCGGGGCCAAAACGATACGGGATGATACAGCGGATGGCGAAATGATCAGGACGGTTTGTCGTTATCGCGTCTGACGAAACCGTGGGAAATTTCTTCTTTATCGGTGTCTTTCACAAAACGTGTAGGGTCAATCCGAAAGGGCAGTAAAGCCCCTACACACCCTGTCGATTGAGGCTGTATTGCACACACAGGTCGGCTTCGTCATAGTTTTCGCCGCGGCTGAAAATAATTGTCGGCCAGCCGGAGCGACCTCCGAATTCATCAAGGACAGGCTTCAATGAATCAGATCAATCCGCCTACAGAACGCTACCGACCGCTGAAGACCAGCTACAGCGAAACGCCCGTGCTAGTCATCGACTCGGAAGCCGATCCGCACGAAATACTCGACGCCGCCCGACAACGCATCCGCGCCGCCAGTGACCTGCTTGAAACGCTTTACTGTCAATGTTTTGAACAAGCCGAAGCCAGTGACATCCCCAAAATCATCAGCGCGCTATATCTGCTGACACAGGACGGTCACGAGTTGCTTGAAGTCGCTCGACAACGGATACCGAAATTTTCCATCACATGATGTCCCACCGCTGCCGGACCTGCCCGCATTAGGTGACAACGCAGTAAAACTGACAAAAAACGATGTATCCGATAATCCGTACAACATAAAAAACCGGTCTATCGATCAGATCGTTTGAGCTACACTTGGGTATTGCACAAAGAGACAGGTGTCATGAGCGAACTGACTTTTAAGCAAAAACAAGATTATTACGACAAGGTACGTCGTTCGAATTACCTGGCGAGCTTGCGTCTTGAAGGCTTCGACACCTCACGGGCCGATGCTGAAAAGCCGCTCCCAACGCGGGAGTCGGTACTCAACAAGTATCGTCAGACTCCAGTTAATGGTGGATAAATACGGGGTCGGCCAAGACCCCTATTGCTACCCTGGCAGCGTCGTTCTGCGCAACTTGCTCAACATTCGTAATGAAGAGCAACTACAAAAAGCGGAACGAGAACTCTCAGAAATCGCCGTCAGTAAACTCCGCCTACTCCCCCCTCCCTACAACCTCTGCCTTTTCCAACACATTCATAAGTCTCTATTTTGCGACGTGTACGAGTGGGCTGGGCAATTGAGGTCAGTGAACATCCAGAAAGGCGATACTCTTTTTTGTACAGCAGAACGAATAGCCCCCGAAGCCGAGAAAATTTTTCGCGTCATGGAAAGTGCAGCATGGTTCGCTGGCACCCTTAAAGCGGAGCTTGTAGCTAAGGTTGCAGAGACCTACGGCGATCTAAACGTCGTTCACCCTTTTAGAGAGGGCAACGGTCGAGCTCAGCGGATCCTGTTTGAACAGATCATCATCAATGCAGGGTTCGCGGTTGATTGGTGGCTGGTCAAAGACACTGCATGGATACCCGCGAATATTGATGCGGTAACGTGCGATTACCGAGCCCTTGAATCCATATTCGAGCGTTGTATCGGCGACCAGTTGAATATGTCAGATCAATAAGATTGACCGTTTGTGTCCTTTCTATCGGATAACCCCGCAATGAATCTCGCCTCCGACTTGCCCGACGATCACGCCATGCAGCTGCTGATGCAGTTGCTGCACGAAGAACTTGGCCTGCCCGAACGTAAAACCGTCAGCCTCGCCACCTCGATCAACTTCGACCTCGGTTGCGACGGCGCTGATGCGCGAAACCTGATGGAGACGCTGGAAGAACAGTTCGACATCGACTTCGTCGATTATGACGCCTATCGCTACTTCCACCCCGAAGGCTACGATGTGTTTCTTAAACGCAGAGCCAAGGGACGTGGCGACAAGGTTTCGCTGACCGTTGGCATGCTCTACAGGGCTATCAAGGCCCGCTGCTGGAATACTCAGGCGCTGGAAAGCCTCTGACATCCGCAGTGCAATCTATAAGGACATAGAGTGGACGTACTGATGGGGTTGCTCGCCGCCGTGATGTGGGGCGGTACGGATTTCCTGGTGGGTTTGAATGCCCGTGCAGTGGGTGTTAAACGCGCCGTGTATTTCGGTCAGGCGCTGGGTTTCTGCATCATGAGCCTGCTGCTGATCGCTTTCCCCGCCTTTATCCTCAAGTCGATGTCGGCATCGCTCGACGTCTGGCTGATCGGCATGGGTGCCGCCGTGCTGACCGTTTCCGGCGCACTCGCGCTGTCTAAAGCGTTCGCCCTTGGCAAAGCGTCTATTGTCGCGCCGTTGGTGACTTCTTATGGCGTGGTGACAACGTTGTTGTCATGGGCTGCAGGTGAGCAGATCAGTCTGATCCAGCTGTTTTGCATTGCCCTGTGTGTGCTCGGGGTCATCCTCTCGAGCATTCATTCCGATTCGAAGATTCCACACACGACTCAAGCCGGCAGCTCGATTGCCTACGCACTGCTTGCAGCTGTTTTTTATGGCACCAGCTTCTGGCTGCAAGGCCACTACGTGCTGCCAGTACTCGGTCCAGTGACGATGCTCTGGCTGGCGTACCTGATCGGACTTATGGTGCTGATAGTCATCGTCCTGAGAATTGAGGACGGCCTGAAAATTCCACCTCTGAAAAACTGCATGACACTCACTGGCGCCAGCCTGATGAACCTCGGCGGGTTTTCGTCATTCGCCTGGGGCGCGGTGGCAGGATCGGTATCGGTGGTGACGGTGATCAGCACACTTTCCGGAGGAATCGCGGCGATTTTGGGGTATGTGTTTTTTAAAGAGAGACTGGCGAAGATACAAATTCTTGGGGTTGTCCTCGTTTTACTCGGCGCATTTGTCTTGCACCTCAAAACCTGAAAAAACAGCGCCCACAAAAAAGCCGCCCCTAAAGGCGGCTTTCTCATGGCTTCAAACCAACTTACAACTTCGGACCAGCTGCCTTGATGGCATCGCTCACGTCGAACTTCTTGAAGTTCTCAACGAACAGACCAGCCAGTGCTTTAGCCGATTCATCGTAAGCGGCTTTGTCAGCCCAGGTGTTACGTGGGTTCAACAGACCAGTTTCAACGCCCGGTACGGCCAGTGGCACGTCGAGGTTGATGGTGTCGAGGTGTTCGGTTTCAGCACCGATCAACGCGCCGCTCTGAATCGCTGCGATTACACCGCGAGTGGTCGGAATGTTGAAGCGCTTGCCGACGCCGTAGCCACCGCCGGTCCAGCCGGTGTTGACCAGGTACACCTTGGAACCGAAGCCGCGGATGCGCTTGATCAGCAACTCTGCGTATTCGCCAGCCGGACGCGGGAAGAACGGTGCGCCGAAGCAGGTAGAGAAGGTCGACTTGATGCCGCTGCCGGAACCCATTTCGGTCGAGCCCACCAGAGCGGTGTAGCCGGACAGGAAGTGGTAGGCCGCTTGCTCTTCGCTGAGGATCGACACTGGCGGCAGTACGCCGGTCAGGTCGCAGGTCAGGAAGATCACAGCGTTAGGCTCGCCACCGAGGTTTTTCTCGGAACGCTTGGCAACGTGCTCCAGCGGGTAGGCGGCACGGCTGTTCTGGGTCAGGCTGACATCGGCGTAGTCGGCGTGCTTGGCATCATCGATGACGACGTTTTCCAGGACTGCGCCGTGCTTGATGGCTTTCCAGATGACCGGTTCGTTCTTCTCGGACAAGTCGATGCACTTGGCGTAGCAGCCGCCTTCAATATTAAAGACAACGCCTTCGCCCCAGCCGTGCTCGTCGTCACCGATCAGGTAACGGCTTTCGTCGGCGGACAGGGTGGTCTTCCCAGTACCGGATAAACCGAAGAACAGGGTTACATCGCCCGCCTCGCCGATGTTGGCGGCGCAGTGCATCGGCAGCACGTCGGCAGCCGGCAGCAGGAAGTTCTGCACCGAGAACATGGCTTTCTTCATCTCACCGGCGTAACGCATACCGGCGATCAGCACTTTCTTCTGTGCGAAGTTGAGGATCACGCAACCGTCGGAGTTGGTGCCGTCACGCTCTGGAACGCACTCGAAGTTGGCAACGTTCAGAACCTGCCACTCTTCACGACCCGCAGGGTTGTACTGGGCCGGGTTGATGAACAGGCAACGACCGAACAGATTCTGCCAGGCAGTCTGAGTGGTCATCTTCACGGCCAGGTAGTGATCTTCCGACGCACCTACATGCACATGGGAAACGAAATGCTCTTGCGCGTTGTTGAAAGCCTCAACGCGGTCCCACAGGGCGTCGAACTTGTCGGCCGGGAACTTGCGGTTGATCGGGCCCCAGGCAATGGCTGCCTGAGTGGTTGGCTCTTCAACAATGAAACGGTCAACTGGCGAGCGGCCGGTGCGGTGACCGGTGCGAACCACCAGCGCGCCGGTATCGGCAAGCTCGCCTTCACCGCGATTCAGAGCTTCTTTAACCAGATCATCAACACTCAGATCGGTGTACACGGCGTTATTGGCTTGCGTCATGAGATTCCCCGTCGGCCAGTGGCCGAGTGTGCTCCAAACGTTTTGTAGTAGAAAGTCGTGCACTACTACCGCGACAAAAAGTGGGCCGGATTATGCCAGAAACGCCCAAAAATAGTAGGGCCCTCCCGTCGTAACGGCGTTATTCCGGCGCAAAGCAGTGAATTTACCTGCGCTGAACCGTTTTAGTGCCGGGTATCTGACGGGGTATCTACACCCGCTCCAGCGAACAATTGAGTGATATCTGCGGCATCAAACAGGTAGCGCTGGTTGCAGAACTGGCAATCGATCTCGATGTTGCCACCGTGTTCGATGACCAGTTCCTGCGCATCTTCCAGACCCAGACTCACCAGAGCATTGGCCGAACGTTCGCGAGAGCAACTGCAACGGAAGCGCAGTTTTTGCACATCGAAGAGTCGAACCTGTTCTTCGTGGTACAGACGATGGAGCACGGTTTCATTGTCCAGGCTCAGCAACTCATCGGCGGTCAGCGTGCTGCCCAGCGCGGTAATGTGCTGCCAGCTGTCGGCGCGTTCTTCTTCGTCCTTGAGACGGTCGGCGGGCAGTTGCTGCAGCAGCAGACCGCGAGCACGACGGCCATCCGCGTACAGCCAGAAACGCGTGCCCACTTGCTGGGACATGACGAAATAGTTGGTGAAGCACTCGGACAGCGTTTCGCCGTCGAGGTCGACGATCCCTTGGTAACGCTGACCCTGTTTCGGGTCGACCGTCAGCGCCAATACGCCATTGGGCATGAGGTCGGCCAGCGTCGCATCGGGGGCAATCCGGTCAGCTTCATAACGGGCCAGGCCACGGATCTCACGCTCGCTGGAACACTCGATCATCAACAGCGGGATCGGACCATCGGACCGGGCCTGAAGGATCAGCAAACCATCAAATTTCAAGGTACCCACGAGCAGCGACGCCGCTGCCATCAACTCGCCCAGCAGCTGCGCGACGGGCTCCGGGTAGGCGTGTTTTGCCAAGACTTCGGCGTAGCTGAGTTCCAACGAAACCAGTTCGCCGCGGGTATCGCTGTCATCGAAGATGAAGCGTTGGGTGTAGTCGGTATCCGTTAGATCGGTCATAGGTCTGGGTATCTGAATTAATGACAAAGTGATTTCAAAAAGTGAGAATCTTGCTAATTCGGCACCGTTTTGGTGCGAAATGTTCAGCCATGGGAGGCATTTTATGAACAATCCGGGTTTGTTCCAAGCAAGGTGGAACCTGCGCCGGTTGGCTCTGTGCAACTTTGTGCCGTTGGCACTGCTGGCCTTCTGGTTATGGCCTACAGGGCAGATGGTGTGCGTGATTTTCGACGAGTGGCTTTTTTACCGCCTCAATTCGCCACTGGCGACTAACCCGATATGGCTGCACATCTGGGCGATTGCAAGTCTGCGCCCCTTCGACGCGGTGGTCGGTGTGATTCTTTTGGCCCTGCTGATCAAGGGCGATTGGGTATTCAAAGCCAATGAAGTGCGCCAGGCGTTTTTCGGGTTTCTCTCGACACTGCTGTTGTTGCTGTTTATCCGAATGCTGTTTTCAAAACTGGCCGTGCATATGGACTGGCAGCACAGCAGTCCGTCGATGATGATCGACAGCGCTGTCCGCATGAGCGACTACTTTCCGGGCCTTGAAAAAGCCTGGGAACTGAAGGACCGATCGAGTCAGAGTTTTCCGGGAGACCATGCGTCAGTGCTACTGATCTGGGCGCTGTTCATGACGGTATTCAGTCGCTCCACGTGGCAGACAGCGGTGATCTGGAGTCTTGCACTGCTGTTCATGATGCCGCGTCTCGTAGCGGGTGCCCACTGGGGGCAGGACGATTACATTGGCGGTGTGATGCTGGCGGTGTGGGCGCTGGGTTGGGGTTACTACACGCCGCTTGCCTATTATGTTTCAGAGTTTTTCCTGAAGATAACGGCGCCGGTGTTTGAACTGCTGGGCAGATTGCCAGTGGTTTCGCGGATGAGTGTGGTGCGGGCTACAAGTTAATGCCTTGATGCCTATGTGGCGAGGGAGCTTGCTCCCGCTCGGTTGCGCCGCAGCCGCAGCCGCAAAGCCAGACGACCGTGTTCTTGCTGTGAGAATGCAGTTGTCAGGATCAGGAGTCCTTCGGCCTCCAGCGGGAGCAAGCTCCCTCGCCACAACACAATGACTACTCGTCGTTACTGCTGCCACGAAACTTGAACAAATCCCGGCGCTGCTTCTTGCTCGGCTTGCCGTCCGTGCTCACGCCCAGCGAGCCCGCTTTTCGCATGGCCGCAGCAACTTCGCGTTTGGCGATACTGGCTTCGGTTTCGGCGTACAGTGTCTGTGCTTGCGGCGCGCCACCACGCACGCTCGACAGCGCCTTGACCACCACCGTGCGCTCATCGAATCCGACGCGAATCTGAAATTCGTCGCCGACCCGGGGCTCCTTGCCCGGTTTGCAGCGCTCGCCACGACAATGCACCTTGCCGCTTTCGATGGCCGCTTTGGCCAGGGCACGTGTTTTATAAAAACGCGCAGCCCACAACCACTTATCGAGACGGACCTTGTCGTCCTCTTCCTGTTTTTGTGCCACTGGAATTCCTCTTTCAGACAATAGTCGGAACTGTACTACCGTTTCTGTCGGGCGCAAGAACCTGGCCCTCCAGATAGAATGAGATCTTGGCCGGTTCAACGCCGTGGAGTGATCGAGTGACTATATTTCCGTCTTCATTGACTGCGCCCAAGGTCGGGTGTCAGGGATGTCAGCAAAGCGAACCCTTGGGGTTCGATTTTGCCTTTGCTTACCAACCCATCGTCGACCTGAGAGATCACTCTATTTTCGCTCATGAAGCCTTGGTGCGAGGCGTGGACGGTCAAGGCGCGATGTCCGTGCTTGATCAGGTTACCGATCAAAACCGCTATCGTTTCGACCAGCTCTGCCGGACCCGAGCCATTGAAGGTGCCGCGCATTTGGGGATGCAAACGAACCTGTCGATCAACTTTATGCCAAACGCTGTTTACCGCCCGGAGCTGTGTATTCGCAGCACGCTGGAAGCTGCACAAAAGCACAACTTCCCGATCAAACAGCTGATTTTCGAAACACTCGAAAGCGAACACGTAGATAACTATCGCCATTTGACCAATATTCTGCGTGAATACCGCGAATTCGGCTTCAAGACCGCCATCGACGATTTCGGGGCGGGCTACTCGGGGCTCAATCTGCTCGCCGATTTCCAACCGGACCTGATCAAGCTCGACATGGCACTCATCCGCGATGTCGACCGCGATCGTGTTCGTCAGGCTATCGTTCGAGGGATTGTCACAATCTGTGCGGAGTTGAACGTTACAGTCATTGCCGAAGGCATCGAAAGCGCCGGGGAAAGGGATTTTCTGGCGGACTGTGGAATTTTTCTGATGCAGGGTTACTGGTTCGCCAAACCTGCATTCAAAGCGTTGGCCCAGGTAACACCCGGGGCCTGGACGCGTTAATCGCTGGTTTATCCCTATTGAAGACATTTGACCATTTGACCGTTGTCGGTCTGCGCGAGTGGGTGGCGCTCCCGGACCTGGGAGTCGCCGGACTTCGGGCAAAAATTGACACCGGTGCCAGCACCTCCAGCCTGCATGCCACCGACATCGAACCGTTCGAGCGCGATGGTGAGCAGTGGGTGCGCTTTACCGCGCACCTCGGGACGGTGGTGCAACTGCGTCACAGGCGCTGCGAAGCACCGCTGGTGACGATGAAAACCATTAAAAGCTCCAATGGTCACGCGCAAATGCGATACGTGGTCAGCACTACCCTGGCCCTTGGTGATCGGGTCTGGCGGGTCGAGTTCACCCTCGCCTGCCGAAAATCCATGCGGTATCGCCTGCTACTCGGCTCCAAAGCCCTGATCGATGGCCAACTGGTGGTCAATCCGGGCATTAAATACGTACAAGACAAGCCGGTGTTCCCGGTATCTACCTCCTCCACAGGTGTTGCATGAAGATCGCTGTGCTGTCGCGTAACCCGCGTCTGTATTCCACTCGTCGTCTGGTCGAAGCCGGAACCGAGCGTGGCCATGAAATGGTGGTGGTCGACACCCTGCGCGCCTACATGAACATCGCTAGCCACAAACCGCAGATTCACTATCGCGGCAAGCCGCTGGAAGGCTTCGATGCGGTCATTCCGCGGATCGGCGCGTCGGTGACGTTTTATGGCTGCGCCGTGTTGCGTCAGTTCGAAATGATGGGGGTTTTTCCGCTTAACGAGTCGGTGGCCATCGCACGTTCGCGAGACAAGCTGCGCTCGCTGCAACTGCTTTCGCGTCGCGGTATCGGTTTGCCGGTCACCGGGTTTGCTCACTCGCCGGATGACATTCCCGATTTGATTGAAATGGTCAACGGCGCGCCGCTGGTGATCAAGGTGCTGGAAGGCACTCAAGGCATTGGCGTGGTGCTTTGCGAAACCGCAACGGCGGCAGAGTCGGTGATCGAGGCGTTCATGGGCCTCAAGCAAAACATCATGGTTCAGGAGTACATCAAGGAAGCCGGCGGCGCGGACATTCGATGCTTCGTGGTCGGCGACAAAGTGATCGCGGCGATGAAGCGGCAGGCTAAACCCGGGGAGTTTCGTTCCAACCTGCATCGGGGGGGGAGTGCAAGCCTGATCAAGATCACACCGGAAGAGCGCATGACTGCATTACGTGCGGCGAAAGTGATGGGCCTTGCGGTAGCGGGTGTGGATATCCTGCGCTCCAATCACGGGCCGCTGGTGATGGAGGTCAATTCGTCGCCGGGCCTGGAAGGGATTGAAACCACCACCGGTAAGAATGTGGCGGGGATCATCATCGAGCATCTTGAGAAGAATGGCGGGCCGAACATGACCCGGACCAAAGGCAAAGGGTAAAGCGCAAAGATCGCAGCCTGCGGCAGCTCCTACAGGGTATGCATTCCCATGTAGGAGCTGCCGCAGGCTGCGATCTTTTTGCGGCCGTTACACAGCGTCTCTAGGCAACATAAGCCCCAGCGGCAACCGCACCCGCGCTTCCAGCCCGCCACCGGCTCTGTTGCGCAACTCAACATTCCCGCCATGCATCGAAGCGATCCGCTTCACGATTGCCAGCCCCAATCCAGTCCCCTTTCCGCCACGAGCACGATCACCACGGGTAAACGGATTGAAGATCGCTTCCAGTTCAGAAGGATCGATACCCGCCCCACGGTCCATCACACTCAGCACCACATACGGGGCGCTGGTATCTCCAGACACGTAAGCCGCGACCTCGACACCACTGCCAGCGTGATGCAGCGCGTTGCCGATCAGGTTGTTCAGCAGTCGTTTCATCGACACCCGACGCAACGGGAATGGCTGGATCGGCTCCAGGCGCAGTCTTACTTTTTCTTCATTCTGGTTGTAAGGAGCGGCGACTTCGCGCACCAGATCGATCAAGTCGACCTCTTCCACCGACTCGTCGCGACCATCGCGGATAAACGCCAGGAACTGGTCGAGAATCGCATCCATGTCTTCGATGTCGCGCACCATGTCATCGGTAAGGTCGCTGCGGTCGCCCATCAATTCCAGAGACAAACGCAAGCGGGTCAGCGGAGTCCGCAGGTCGTGGGAGACGCCGGCCAACATCAGTTCGCGCTCGCGACCGGCCTGCTCGACGTCTTCAGCCATCTGGTTGAATGCGCGGTACACCTCGGTCATCTCGCTCGGTGTGTCACTGATCGGCAGGCGCACGCTGCGACCCTGACCGAGTTGCCTTGCGGCGAAGACCAGACGCTTCAAGGGTTGGTTGAGCTGGCTGACAAAGATCCAGGCTGAAGCAGTCGACAGCAAGCCGATGGCCAAAAACCAGCCGAGTACGTTCCAGATTTTTTGACCGCGCAGAGGGTGTGGATAAAGTGGCACTTTCAGCCAGCCTTCACCCAGGCTCGGCGCCCGGACCCACAATGCCGGCGGCGAATGCATGCGTAATCGGACTTCGGTGTCAGGCCCCAACTCTGTCTGCATCTGACGTTGGTAAATTTCGCTGTAAGGCCAGTGCTGTTCGCCTTCCGGCACGCCGGCACCCACCACACGAATCAGCGGCACCTTATTGGCAATCACTTCACGGTTTTTTTCATCAGCCGCCCAATAGGCGCGAAGCGTCAGGGCGACGCCGTGGCTGTATTGCCGGTCCACCAGCACGTCCTCGTTCATCAATAGATAAACCAGGGTCAGCGCCTTGGAGAACAGAACGACAATCAGCACCAACCAAAGGGTGCGGGAGAAGAAACTTTGGGGAAACCAAATCGGGGTTTTCATGAATAGCCGTTACACGCTTGCAGGAGCGAGGATGCTCGCATATTGCGGATCGCGAGTCTGCGGACAACATCGTCCGCAAGACCCGCTCCTACAAAACGCCGATCACTTGGTGGCGGCGCCATCCGGAACGAACACGTAACCCACGCCCCAGACAGTCTGGATATAACGCGGTTTGGATGGATCGGGTTCGATCATTCGGCGCAGACGAGAAATCTGTACGTCGATGGAGCGTTCCAGTGCATCCCACTCACGTCCGCGAGCCAGGTTCATCAGTTTGTCGCGGGTCAGAGGCTGACGCGCGTTCATGACCAGGGCCTTCAGCACTGCAAACTCACCGGTGGTGAGCATGTGCACTTCGTCGCCGCGCTTCAGCTCGCGGGTGGCCAGGGAAAGCTCATAGTCACCGAAGGTCACGCTTTCGTCTTCGCTGCCCGGTGCGCCCGGCACAGGAGTGGACTGACGACGCAATACGGCTTTGACGCGAGCCATCAGCTCATCCGGGTTGAACGGCTTGGCCAGGTAGTCGTCGGCGCCCAGTTCGAGGCCTTTGATACGGCTCAGCTCGTCGCCCTTGGCGGTGAGCATGATGATCGGGATCTGATTGTTAGCGGTGCGCAGGCGGCGGCAAGCGGTCAAGCCGTCTTCGCCAGGCAGCATCAGGTCGAGAACAACCAGGTTGAACACTTCGCGCGCCAGCAGGCGGTCCATTTGTTCAGTGTTCGGTACGGCACGGGCTCGATACCCTTTGCTGACGAAAAAGCGTTCCAGCAGGCTGCTGAGCCCCGGATCGTCGTCAACAATAAGAATTTTTTCGCCTTCAGCAATGTTTGCAGTGCTGCTCATTAGATGCTCCTTTTAGCTCGGCGCGCATTATGGCGTAGCTGCCGTTATACGCACCGTGTGCATTGTTAGCAGATTTTTCCTTCACCGCCAGCACGCCGGGCGTTATCCCCAAGGTCGGTGATGCCCCCGAATGGTCGAACGCTGGGTATAATGCGCGGCGTTTTGTGTCAGGCAACGTCTGATCGTTTACCCCGGCGACCGCTTTTTATTTTCATGGCGCCGGCAGTAATTGTTCGATTTCACGGGTCAACGGAATGCCTGTTGATCCAGGTAGCGGCGCAGGCCAGGCCGCTCAACCAGACTCGCCGAGCCCTTATCTCTGCGCCTGCGAGCCTGCTTTCACAATTTGTCAGGTGGTTTTATGGACAGCATCAACAGCCGCATCGCCGAGGAACTCGGCGTACGCCCACAACAGGTCGAAGCGGCCGTCGCGCTACTCGATGAGGGCTCTACCGTTCCCTTCATCGCCCGCTACCGGAAAGAAGTGACCGGCAGCCTCGATGACATCCAGCTGCGCCACCTTGAAGAACGTCTGCGCTACCTGCGAGAACTCGACGAACGGCGCATCAGCATCCTGGCCAGCATCCAGGAACAAGGCAAGCTGACCCCGCAACTGGAACGCGACATCAAGCTCGCCGACACCAAGACCCGTCTCGAAGATTTGTACCTGCCGTACAAGCAGAAACGCCGCACCAAGGGCCAGATTGCCCTGGAAGCAGGCCTCGGCGAGCTGGCTGACGGCCTGTTCAACGACCCTAACCTGGCCCCGGATGTTGAAGCTGCGCGCTTCATCGACGCCGAAAAAGGCGTGGCCGACGTGAAGGCCGCCCTCGAAGGCGCCAAATACATCCTCATGGAGCGTTTCGCCGAAGACGCCGGTCTGCTCGACAAACTGCGCAGCTACCTGAAGCAGGAAGCCACCCTGAGTGCCCGTGTCATCGCCGGGAAAGAAGAGGAAGGCGCCAAGTTCCGCGACTACTTCGAACACGACGAACCCCTGAAAAGCATGCCATCGCACCGCGCCCTGGCGATTTTCCGTGGCCGCAACGAAGGCATTCTCAGCTCCGCGCTGAAAGTCGGCGACGAGCTCCCGGGCACCATGCACCCTTGCGAAGGCATGATCGGCCAGCAGTTCGGCATCCAGAACCAGAACCGCGCAGCCGACAAATGGCTGGGCGAAGTGGTGCGCTGGACCTGGAAGGTCAAGCTCTACACCCACCTCGAAACCGACTTGCTCGGCGAGCTGCGCGACGGTGCGGAGACCGAAGCGATCAACGTTTTCGCGCACAACCTGCACGACTTGCTGCTGTCGGCACCCGCCGGCCCACGTGCCACCCTGGGCCTCGACCCCGGCCTGCGCACCGGCTGCAAGGTCGCCGTGGTCGACTCCACCGGCAAGCTGCTGGACCACGCCACGGTGTATCCGCACGTACCGCACAACAAGTGGGACCAGACCCTCGCCGTGCTCGCCGCCCTGTGCGCCAAGCACTCGGTTGACCTGATCGCCATCGGCAACGGCACCGCCAGCCGGGAAACCGACAAGCTCGCCGCTGAACTGATCAAAAAGTATCCAGCGATGAAAATGACCAAAGTAATGGTCTCCGAGGCCGGCGCATCGGTTTACTCGGCTTCGGAACTGGCTTCCAAGGAATTCCCGGACCTCGACGTGTCGATCCGTGGCGCGGTGTCCATTGCCCGTCGTCTGCAGGATCCGCTGGCAGAACTGGTGAAGATCGATCCGAAATCCATCGGTGTCGGCCAGTACCAGCACGATGTGTCGCAGCTGAAACTGGCGCGCGGCCTGGACGCTGTGGTCGAGGACTGCGTGAACGCCGTCGGCGTCGACGTCAACACTGCCTCTGTGGCACTGCTGGCCCGTATCTCCGGCCTCAACGCAACGCTGGCACAGAACATCGTCAGCCATCGGGACGAACACGGCGCCTTCAAAACCCGCGCCGCATTGAAGAAAGTGGCACGCCTGGGCGAAAAAACCTTCGAACAGGCTGCCGGCTTCCTGCGGGTCATGAACGGCGATAACCCGCTGGATTCGTCCGCGGTCCACCCGGAAGCCTATCCATTGGTGCAGCGTATCGCCGCCGAGACTGACCGCGATATCCGCTCGCTGATCGGCGACGCCAGCTTCCTCAAGCGTCTTGATCCGAAGAAGTACACCGACGAAACCTTCGGTTTGCCGACAGTCACCGACATTCTGCAAGAGCTTGAAAAGCCTGGTCGCGACCCACGCCCGGAGTTCAAGACCGCCGAGTTCCAGGAAGGCGTTGAAGACCTCAAGGACCTGCAACTGGGCATGATCCTCGAAGGTGTCGTCACCAACGTGACGAACTTCGGCGCGTTCGTCGACATCGGCGTGCATCAGGACGGATTGGTGCACATCTCTGCGCTTTCGGAGAAGTTCATCAAGGACCCTCGTGAAGCGGTGAAGGCCGGTGACGTGGTGAAAGTGAAGGTCATGGAAATCGACATCCCGCGTAAACGCGTTGGCCTGTCGATGCGCATGAGCGACACACCGGGTGAGAAAATCGACGGCGCCCGTGGTGCACGTCCGGGTTCGGCTCCGCGCCAGTCCCAGAACACCGCTCCACGCAAGGAAACCACGGCTGCGGCTCCGGCCAACAACGCCATGGCTTCATTGTTCGCTAACGCCAAGCAGTTGAAGAAACGCTGATGGATATCCCTGCCGGCCTGACCGAAAGCGCGTTTTTCAAGCTACTGGGATGTCGCCTGCACAGCCTGGAAACCGGGGCGGCACAAGTCGCCCTGGCGCTTGAGCCACAGTTGCGCAATCGTGGCGGCAAGCTGCACGGCGGGGCATTGTTCAGTCTGGTGGACATCGCCATGGGGCTGGCCTGTTCCAGCACCCACGGCTTTGACCAGCAGAGCGCGACCATCGAATGCAAGATCAACTACATTCGCGCCGTGTCCGACGGTGAAGTGATGTGCACGGCACGGGTGATTCACCCAGGCCGTCGCACGCTGGTGGTCGAAGCTGACGTGATGCAAGGCGAAAAATTAGTCGCAAAAGCACAAGGCACGTTCGCTGTCCTGTAGATGAATGCCATCATTTTGAGTTAATTTCAGCGCAACGAATCCTGTAGGAGCGAGCTTGCTCGCGATGGACGTTAACGATGACGCGTGCTTTCTGAATGAACGCGGCGCCCTCAGGCTCTTCGCGAGCAAGCTCGCTCCTACAGGGGACACGGCAGTTCGATGCAAAAACCAGGCGAAAACGCCAGTTTCTACTTCACCCTTGTAGACCGTCTTGCCCACCCCCATATTGGGGCGACTGACGCGTGAAGGAATCCAACTTGAGCGAACTTCTCAACCGCCGCCTGGCTCTGCTCGGCGAGCGCGCTAACCTCTCTCTGCTCGAACAGTGCCTTCACGGCATCGAACGTGAATGCCTGCGCGTGACCAGCGAAGGTCGCCTGGCGCAAACGCCGCACCCGGAAGAATTGGGTTCCGCGCTGACCAACGAACAAATCACCACCGACTATTCCGAGTCGCTGCTGGAGTTCATCACGCCAGCCCTGCCCGACCCGGCCGACACGCTGGCGAGCCTGGACAGCATTCACCGCTTTGCCTACAGCAAGCTCGGCAACGAGTTTCTGTGGAGTCCGTCGATGCCGTGCCCGTTGCCGGCCGAGGAAGATATCCCGATTGCCTACTACGGTACGTCCAACATCGGTCAGCTCAAGTACGTGTACCGCAAGGGCCTGGCCCTGCGTTACGGCAAGACCATGCAGTGCATCGCCGGGATTCACTACAACTTTTCCCTGCCGGAAAAACTCTGGCCGCTGCTTAAAGAAGCCGAAGGCTTTGTCGGCACCGACCGCGATTATCAGTCGTCGGCCTACATCGCACTGATCCGTAACTTCCGTCGCTACAGCTGGCTGCTGATGTACCTGTTCGGTGCCTCGCCAGCGCTCGACGCCGGTTTCCTGCGCGGACGTTCGCACCAGCTCGAGCAGTTGGACCCGGACACCTTGTACCTGCCTTACGCCACCAGCCTGCGCATGAGCGACCTGGGTTACCAGAGCAACGCCCAAGCCGGCTTGACGCCGTGCTACAACGACCTGGCGAGCTACACCGACAGCTTGCGCAAAGCGGTAGCGACACCTTATGCGCCGTATGTTGAAATCGGCACCCATCAGAATGGTGAGTGGGTTCAGCTCAACACCAACATCCTGCAGATCGAAAACGAGTACTACTCCAACATCCGTCCCAAGCGCGTGACCTACACCGGCGAGCGGCCGATCCAGGCGCTGGTGGCCCGTGGCATTCAGTACGTTGAAGTGCGCTGCCTGGACATCAACCCGTTCCTGCCGATGGGCATTGATCTCACCGAGTCGCGCTTCCTCGACGCCTTCCTGCTGTATTGCGCGCTCAACGAAAGCCCTCTGCTGACCAACAGCAGCTGTGGCAATGCGACCTCGAACTTCCTCAGCGTGGTCAAGGAAGGTCGCCGCCCAGGCTTGCAACTGCAGCGCGACGGTCAACCGGTGGACATGAAGGAATGGGCTGCCGAGCTGCTGGAGAAGATTGCACCGCTGGCCGCACTGCTTGATCAAAGCCATGGCGGCGATGCTCACAGCAAGGCGCTGGACGTGCAGATGGAGAAGATCAAGGACCCATCCCGGACGCCGTCTGCCATGGTATTGGCGTCGATGGCCGAGCATAAGGAAAGCTTCGCCCAGTTCTCCCTGCGCCAGAGCCGCGCACATGCGGAATATTTCCGTAGCGAGCCGCTGTCAGCCGAAGCCCAGGCCACGTTCGAAAACCGCGCGCGCATTTCGCTGGCCGAACAGGTGGAGCTGGAGCAGAACGAGGTCGGTGATTTCGACGTGTTCGTCGGGTCGTATCAGGCGAGTATTCTGGCGATCAGTAACTGATTGTTAGCGGTCCGCAGCCCTTGATCGCATGCAAGCAGCTCCTGTGGATCAGACATAGCAACTCACTTTGTCGAGGGGATTTATCCCCGTTCGACTGCGAAGCAGTCGCAAGATCCTTTTAATGGGGGCTGCTTCGCAGCCCAACGGGGATAAATCCCCTCGCCACAGTAAATCCCCTCGCCACAAAAGCCCCTCACCTCATGCATTCCCAACATTTCCACTAATAAGCTAATTCGAAAAAGTTATTTATTTACGGATTCTTAGATCATTTAGTCTCCTCACACGCCAACTCTCGGCTGCCTGTTGAGGAGCTTCTCCATGAAACTGCATTTCCCCCTTCGCCTCCTGGCGGCCGCTTCGCTGGCTGCGGCGAGTTTCTTTGTCCAGGCAGCCGACGTGACCGTCGCCTACCAGACCACCGTTGACCCGGCGAAAGTCGCCCAGGCCGACGGCGCCTACGAAAAAGCCACCAACGCCAAGATTGACTGGCGCAAATTCGACAACGGCGCTGACATCATCGCCGCCATTGCCTCCGGCGATGTGCAAATCGGCTACCTCGGTTCCAGCCCCCTGACCGCTGCGATCACCCGTAAAGTCCCGGTGGAAACTTTCCTCATTGCCACCCAGATCGGCGCCGCCGAAGCCCTGGTCGCTCGCGATGGTTCCGGCATCAAGACCCCACAAGACCTGATCGGCAAGAAAATCGCCGTGCCATTTGTCTCCACCGGCCACTACAGCCTGCTGGCGGCACTGAAGCACTGGAACATCGACCCGTCGAAAGTCACCGTCCTGAACCTCGCCCCGCCCGCGATCATTGCTGCATGGAAACGCGGTGACATCGACGCCACTTACGTGTGGGACCCGGCCCTGGGCGTTGCCAAGGAAAACGGCAAAGTGCTGATCACCTCTGGCGAACTGGCCAAGTTCGGCGCCCCGACGTTCGATGCCTGGATCGTGCGCAAAGACTTCGCCGAGAAACACCCGGAAATCGTCACCGCGTTCGCCAAAGTCACCCTCGACGCTTACGCCGAATATCGCAAAGACCCTCAAGCCTGGCTCGCCAATCAATCCAACGTCGACAAACTGGTAAAACTCTCCGGCGCCAAGGCCAGCGACATTCCGTTGCTGCTGCAAGGCAACGTCTACCCGCTGGCGGCTGATCAGGTGATCACCCTTGGCGCACCGACTACCAAAGCGATCACCGACACCGCCACGTTCCTCAAGGAACAGGGCAAGGTCGAAGCTGTACTGCCGGACTACGCGCCATACGTCAGCGCCAAGTTCATCACTAACTGATCGGGAGTTCATTGCGATGGCTTTGCTACAGCTGGAGCGCATCAGCGCACAGTACCCCGGTAGCCCGGAACCGGTGCTGGCGGATATTTCCTTGAGCCTCGGGCCTCAGCAATTGCTGGTGGCTCTCGGCCCGTCCGGCAGTGGCAAGACCTCGCTGTTGAACCTGATTGCCGGTTTCGTCGAGCCCAGCGCCGGGCGTATCACGCTCGACGGCGTACCGGTCAAAGGACCGAGCGCCGAACGCGGCGTGGTGTTCCAGGACGATGCCCTGCTGCCTTGGCAGGACGTGCTGGCCAACGTCGGCTTCGGTCTGGAGCTGGCAGGGGTGTCTCGTGAAAAACGCGAAATACGCGCCAGGGAAATGCTCGCGCTGGTGGACCTTTCCGGTTTCGAAAACCGCCGGATCTGGCAACTATCGGGCGGACAGAAACAGCGCGTCGGCCTGGCCCGCGCGCTGGCTGCCGACCCTCGCGTATTGCTGATGGACGAACCGTTCGGTGCCCTCGACGCGTTCACCCGCGAACAGATGCAAGAGCTCTTGCTGCAAGTCTGGCAGCGCACCGCCAAACCGGTTTTTCTGATCACCCACGACATCGAAGAAGCCGTATTTCTCGCCACTGACCTGATTCTGCTGGCGCCAAATCCTGGGCAAATCGTCGAGCGCTTGAGTCTTGATTTCGGTCAGCGCTATGCCGCTGGCGAATCGGCACGGGCGATCAAATCCGACCCACGCTTTATCGAAACCCGCGAACACGTCCTCGCCAAGGTGTTCTCCCAACGCAGCGCCGCCCAGCGGCAGGAGCGCGCATGAGCAGCTATGAGATTCCGGCCGTCACGGTAAAAACCCCTTCGACGGTGATACCTGTACGGCGCAGCTTGAGCACACGCTGGATCAGTGTTCTGACACTGGTGGCGTTGGTGGCGCTCTGGTGGGCGGTGACGGCTACCGGCATGATCGAACCGCTGTTCCTGCCGCCTCCGTCCGCCGTCCTGCAAAAGGGCTGGTTGCTGGTGACCACCGGTTACATGGACTCCACCTTGTGGCAGCACTTGGGCGCCAGTCTGAGTCGCATCGGGCTGGGCCTGGGCTTCGCAGTATTGACGGCGGTACCGGTCGGCATCGCCATCGGCCACAACCGTATTGCCCGGGGCATTCTCGATCCGCTGATCGAGTTCTACCGCCCTATTCCACCGTTGGCCTACCTGCCGCTGATCGTGATCTGGTGCGGCATTGGTGAGCTGTCCAAAGTCCTGCTGATCTACCTCGCGATCTTTGCGCCCATCGCCATCGCCACGGCCACGGGAGTGCGCACGGTCGACCCGGCCAAGCTGCGTGCCGCGCAGTCGCTGGGCGCAACACGAGCGCAGCTGATTCGCCATGTCATTCTGCCAAGCGCCTTGCCGGACATTCTGACCGGTGTGCGCATTGGTCTCGGTGTGGGTTGGTCGACCCTGGTCGCCGCCGAATTGATCGCCGCCACCAGCGGTTTGGGCTTCATGGTGCAATCGGCCGCGCAGTTCCTGGTCACCGATGTGGTGGTACTGGGGATTCTGGTCATCGCGCTGATTGCCTTCGCCATGGAAATGGGCCTGCGCGCCCTGCAACGCAAGCTGGTGCCGTGGCACGGCCAGGCTCACTGAAAAAAGAACGGCCACGAACTATGTAGGTGCGGCGTCGTTCACACAATTTATGTACGACCCCAGAATTGAAGAGAACCACCATGAGTAACCTGACAATCGTCCCCCTAAGCTCGGCCCTCGGCGCGCAGATCAGCGGCGTCGACGTGAGCCAGCCGCTGAACCTGGAACAACGTGACGCTATCGAGCAGGCTTTGCTCAAGCACCAGGTGTTGTTCTTCCGCGACCAGCCGATCACGCCTCAGCAACAGGCGCGGTTCGCCGCCTATTTTGGCGACCTGCACATCCATCCGATCTACCCCAACGTGCCTGAACAACCTGAAGTGCTGATCCTTGATACCGCCGTGACCGACGTGCGCGACAACGCGATCTGGCACACCGACGTGACCTTCCTGCCGACACCGGCGATGGGCGCCGTGCTTAGTGCCAAGCTGCTGCCGGAGTTTGGCGGCGACACGCTGTGGGCCAGCGGCATTGCCGCGTATGAAGCGCTGTCTGCGCCGATGAAAAACCTGCTCGAAGGCCTGACCGCGACCCACGATTTCACTCGCTCGTTTCCATTGGAACGCTACGGCAACACGCCAGACGCGCTGGCTCAATGGGAAGAAGCCCGCCGCAAAAACCCACCGTTGTCGCACCCTGTGATCCGCACACACCCCGTGAGTGGGCGCCGGTCGTTGTTCGTCAATGAAGGGTTCACATCGAAGATCAACGAGCTGTCGGAAACGGAAAGCGAGGCCATTCTGAAGCTGCTGTTCGCCCATGCGACGCGCCCGGAGTTCACCATCCGCTGGCGTTGGCAGAAAGACGATGTGGCGTTCTGGGACAACCGCGTGACGCAGCATTACGCAGTGGACGACTACCGCCCTGCACGGCGGGTGATGCAGCGCGCGACGGTGTTAGGGGATGTACCGTTTTTTCGGTGAGACCTTACTTTTTGTTGTTTCGTCAGGCCCCATCGTCGGAACGCCGCCCGGAGCAGGCTCGCCCCTACAGGATCTGTAGTCGATACAGAACCAATGTGGGAGCGGGCTTGCTCGCGAAAAGGGCAGGACAGGCGCCGGATCGCCCGGCGCCGAACACTCATTCAGCCGTAGAAGGCTTCTCCCAAAGATTGATCCCACCCTCCTGGGCAAACCCATCAATCTCCGCCAGCTCTTGCGCACTGAAGCTCAAATTCTTCAACGCCCCGACGTTCTCGATAATCTGCTCCGGACGGCTCGCGCCGATCAGCGCCGAGGTCACACGCGGATCCCGCAGCGTCCAGGCCAGCGCCAACTGCGCCAGGCTTTGACCACGACGCTTGGCGATCTCGTTCAGCGCGCGAACGTGAGCGATGTTGGCTTCTGACAAATGCGAAGCCTGCAACGAACCACCCCCCGGACGATTCACCCGCGCATCCGCCGGCACACCGTTGAGGTATTTGTCAGTCAGCAGTCCCTGGGCCAGTGGTGTGAATGCAATCACCCCCGTGCCGAGCTCATCGGTGACATCCAGCAGGTCTTTTTCCACCCAACGATTGAGCAGGTTGTAGGCCGGCTGATGAATCAACAGCGGCACTTTCCACTCCTTCAGCAGCCCGGCCATTTCACGGGTTTTCACCCCGGAATAAGACGAGATGCCAATGTACAAAGCCTTGCCTTGTTGCACGGCGCTGGCCAGTGCGCTGGCGGTTTCTTCCAGTGGCGTGTCCGGGTCGAAGCGGTGGGAATAGAAGATGTCGACGTAGTCCAGGCCCAGGCGCTGCAAGCTCTGGTCGAGGCTGGCGAGCACGTATTTGCGCGAACCTCCGCCCTGGCCGTAAGGGCCGGGCCACATGTCCCAGCCCGCCTTGCTCGAGATGATCAGTTCGTCGCGATACTGCTTGAAGTCTTCACGCAGCAAACGGCCGAAATTTATCTCGGCGCTGCCATACGGAGGGCCATAGTTATTGGCCAGATCGAAGTGGTTGATCCCCAGATCGAACGCAGTGCGTAACAACGAGCGCTGGGTGTCGATTGGCGTGCTGTCGCCGAAGTTGTGCCACAAGCCCAACGACAGCGCCGGCAACACCAGCCCGCTGCGGCCTACACGGCGGTACGGGATGGCGTCATAGCGGTTTTCGGCAGCGGTGTAAGTCATCGAATCCTCTCTTGTCTGGGTAAACATTCATTGAGATGAGTACATTAATTCCGTGGCGACGGCGTTCAGTTAAACAAACCCGCAGCAAAGCCAATCAATGCCAAGGCTATCGCGCGACGCAGCAAAAACATGTGAATCTGACCTCACACACCATTACCCATCCATCAGCAGGTATCAACGCCATGAGCACGCAAACATCGAAAGTCGGCATCATCACCGGCGCATCCCGCGGCATCGGTGCCGTGATCGCCAGGCAGTTGGCCAGTGAAGGTTTCGCCGTCGCCATCAACTACGCCAGCAGTGCCAATGAGGCGTCAAAACTGGTGGATGAGCTGCGTCAGGCGGGTCACCAGGCCGCAGCGATCAAGGCCGACGTTGCCAATGCCGAAGACGTGCGCAGACTGTTCGAAGAGACCGGAACGCAGTTGGGCAAAGTCGATGTGCTGGTGAACAATGCCGGCATCCTCAAGGTGATGCCACTGGCGCAACACACCGACGAACTGTTCGATCAGACCTTCAACATTCACGCCCGAGGCACGTTCAACACCCTGCGTGAAGCCGCCACTCGCCTGAACGACGGCGGGCGGATCATCAACTTCTCCAGCAGTACCGTCGGCATGAATCTGCCGGGCTATGCGGTTTACATTGCCAGCAAGGCGGCGGTGGAATCGCTGACCCAAGTGTTCGCCAAGGAAATGCGCGGACGTCAGATCACGGTCAACGCCATCGCCCCCGGCCCGGTGGCGACCGAGCTGTTTTTGCATGGCAAGAGTGAAGAGCAGATTCAGACGTTCGCCAAGATGCCGCCGCTCGAACGCCTGGGGCAACCGGAAGATATCGCTCGCGTGGTGTCGTTTCTGGTGGGACCGGATTCTGCCTGGGTGAACGGGCAGATTCTGCGGGTCAATGGCGGGTTGGTTTAAGCTGGTGTGCAGACAGGTTCCGACGATGAGACCCTCAAAGCCACCTCACATCCAAGGGATGTACCAGAACATGCACACCACCATCATCATCACCTTCGGCCTGATCCTCCTGGCGCTGATGCTGTTCATCGGTGAGAAAATCGGCTTCAGCCGCCAGACCCTGACCTACAGCTTCGTCGCCTTGTGGCTGGCGCTGACCGTCATCAACGGCGCCATCGGCGTGGTCACTGCCGGCCGGTCCGTGAGTTCGGAAATGGTGGTCGGCAGCCTGGTGTTCAGCGTCCCGGTGGCCGCACTGGTGTTGTTCATGGTGATGACTCAAGCCTGAGCCATCACCATTTTCTGATCAGCGCACCAAATGCAGGAACTGCATGTGCCGCTCATATTGGTCGAGGATGTCGTTGATGATCTGCTCCTTGGTGTAGCCGACCAGATCGTAGTCCTGACTGCCCTCGGCCAAATGCACTTCAGCCCGATAGTAACGGCGATTGTTGAGTTCCTTGGAACCCATGCCGCCACGGGCGAAAGACGGCGTGAAGTAGCCACGCATCTGCACCTGATAGATGAACGGATGCTGTTCGCCATGACCGATTTCCAGGCTGACACTGTCATTGGCCGGGTCAGGCTGAGTGACCACGTTCAAACCCTTCTCGACGAATACGGCGGTCACCTCTTCGATCGCCGGGCGCACCGTCGTGTCGAGGAAGCGATAGACCTCATCCCGCGAGGGGAAGTGCACGGCCTGACTCAGCCGCTGACGCCAGCCGCCACGCCGCGAACCGGACACCGGTGCCAGGGAATGCAACTGCGCGATCTGCTTCTGCGACTCCAGGTAGAACGCCTTGTGCAGCCCCCACATCATCAACAGCAAAATCATCGAGAACGGCAGCGAGGTCAGCACCACGGCTGACTTCAACGCATCAATGCTGCCGGAGAACAGCAGCGCACTGGTCACCAATGCAGTCATCGCGCCCCAGAACACCCGCAGCCATTTCGGCCCGTCTTCATCCGGATTGCCGCCCTTGGCAGACAGCGTCGACAGCACCACGGTACCGGAGTCGGCCGAGGTGACGAAGAACACGAAGCTGATGAAGACCGTTACCGCGATAACGGTTTTGCTCCACGGGTAGGTTTCCAGCAACAGGTAAAGCGTCATCGAGGGGTTGTCGATAGCCGACATCCCCAGCGCGCTCATGCCGTGATTGAGGACTTGATCGATGGCGCTGTTGCCGAAGATCGACATCCACGCCAGGGTGAAACCGAGCGGGATCAGCAACACGCCAAAGACGAATTCGCGAATGGTCCGGCCACGGGAAATCCGTGCGATGAACAGGCCAACGAACGGCGACCATGCAATCCACCAGGCCCAGTAGAACACTGTCCAGCCGCCCAGCCAGTCGCTGGGTTTGTCATAGGCGTACAGATCAAAACTCTTCATCGGCAAGGCGCCGAGGTAGTCGCCGATGTTCTGGATCAGGGTGTTGAGCAAATGCTGCGTAGGGCCGGCGAACAACACAAACAGCAGCAGCGCACAGGCCAGCAGCATGTTGATGTCGGACATCACCCGCACGCCTTTATCGACGCCGGAGACCGCAACGATGATTGCCGCGCCCATCATCAGCGTGATCAGGCCCACCTGAACCCATTGGGTGTGTGCAACACCGAACAGATAGTCGAGCCCGGAGTTGAGGTGCAACACGCCAAAGCCCATGTCGGCACCGAGGCCAAACACCGTGGCGATGATGCCGAAGCCGTCCACCGCATAACCGATCGGGCCGTTGATGCGCTTGCCAATCAGCGGATAAAGCGCCGAGCGTAACGCCAGTGGCAGGTTATGCCGGTAGGCGAAGTAGGCCAGCGCCATGCCGACAAAGGCGAACACGCCCCAACCATGCAGGCCCCAGTGCAGAAACAGAATCTGCATCGCCTGTCGCGCCGCGTCCGCCGTGCCGGCATCGCCCTGGGGCGGTTGCGCGAGGTGGGTCAGCGGTTCGGACACACAAAAGAAAAACAGCGTGATGCTGATCCCGGCGGCAAACAGCATGCCGGCCCAGGACAGGTAACTGAACTCGGGTTCGTCGTGGTCGGCACCGAGCTTGATCTTGCCGTAGCCGGACAAGGCGGTGACCACCACGAAGACCAGGTACAGGGTCATCGCGAGCATGTAGTACCAGCCGACCGTATTGGCCGCCCAGTTTTGCGCCGCCAGCAACCAGGCCCCGGCTTGCTCGGGCATCGCGATAACCACGATGCCGAACAACAGAATGAAACTCGCCGAGAAGTAGAACACCGGCGGATTCATGCGGACCTGGCCGCTTGGTGGGAGGGAAGATGCACTCATGAAACGCGCACCTCTAAGGTAGAAAATGTGGCTGTGAAAATCAGACTCAGCAAAGGCAAGCCTCCTGTTGTGAGCGGGCAGCGAACCGGCGGTTTAACTTGAATGAGCGTTCAAGTTAAACATGGATAGGGCACTAAGGACTAATCGCAGGGCTCGGCGGTACTGTGTGTACGCTAGCTCAAGGAAGGGTATGAGGTGGGATTTGGTGGTTTGGTTCACTGGATAATTGGCTGAATGCCATTATCTGGGTCGGGCTTGAAATCGATCGCGAGCAAGCTTTGCTCCCACCGGTTTGGGGATCAGTGAAACCGGTGGGAGCAAAGCTTGCTCGCGATGACGCTGGAACGGTCACCGGATATCTGACGATTACTTCTGCGTCCCATCATCGTGCTGCAGATTTGCCTGGGTCAGGTTGCACCCCGCCGGCACACTGCGGGTCAGCCAGACATTACCGCCAATGGTTGAACCCTTGCCGATGGTAATCCGCCCCAGGATCGTCGCACCGGCGTAAATCACCACGTCATCTTCGACAATCGGATGCCGCGGATGGCCCTTCTGCAATTGCCCGTCTTCATCCGCCGGAAAACGCTTGGCGCCCAGGGTCACGGCCTGATAGATCCGCACCCGCTCACCGATGATGGCTGTCTCGCCAATCACCACGCCTGTCCCGTGATCGATAAAGAAGCTGCGACCGATCTGCGCCCCAGGGTGAATATCGATGCCCGTGGCCGAATGCGCGATTTCCGCGCTGATCCGCGCCAGCAGCGGCAACCCTGCGCGATAGAGATGATGCGCCAAGCGATGATGAATCACCGCCAGGATCCCTGGGTAGCACAGCAGCACCTCATCAACGCTGCGTGCCGCCGGGTCGCCGTGGTAGGCCGCCAGCACATCGGTGTCCAGCAAACTGCGCAGCCCCGGCAACGCGAGGGCGAAATCCTGGATGATCTGAATGGTCCTGGCCTCGACTTCGGTGTCGGCCTGGGCGCTATGGCGCGCGGCGTAACGCAGTTCGAGTCGCGCTTGAGCCAGCAATGCGTTCAGGGCCACGTCCAGCGTGTGGCCGACGTAGAAATCTTCACTCTCCTCGCGCAGGTCGACCGGCCCCAGGCGCATCGGAAACAGCGCGCCACACAGCGCTTCAAGAATATCGGCCATCGCCGCCCGTGAAGGCAACTCGCGACCGCCCTGCTCGCCACTGGCGCGACCGTTTTGGGCACGCCATTGATCACGCGCGGTACGCAGTTGGCTGACGATGGTCTGCAATTGCCAATGGCTGGATCGCTCGCTCACTGTAGAAACTCCTCACCGGCAGCCGGACTGTCTGGCCACCTTGACGGCGATTACTTTACGGCAAGGTCTTCAAGCCGAATTAAGAACCAATAGTGCTGAACTCAATACTTTTGGCTATAAGCGATTGGCGGTTGCCCCTGGATTTTGCCGTGCCTATAGTCCTGACATCTTTCCCTGCCAGTGCGTAACCATGATCAAACAACAGCTCGCCCGTTTCGACCGCCTCGAATTGCTCAGCCACCCGACGCCGCTGGAAAAACTCGAGCGCTTGTCGACCTGGCTGGGCCGCGACGTATACGTCAAACGCGATGACCTGACGCCACTGGCAATGGGCGGCAACAAGCTGCGCAAACTCGAATACCTGGCGGCAGATGCGCTGGCCCAAGGCGCCGACACGTTCATCACCGCAGGCGCGCTGCAGTCCAACCACGTTCGCCAGACCGCTGCCCTGGCCGCCAGACTGGGCCTGGGTTGCATCGCCCTGCTGGAAAATCCGCTGGGCACTGACGACAGCAACTACGTCGCCAATGGCAATCGGCTGCTGCTCGACCTGTTCGATGCCAAGGTCGAACTGGTGGAAAACCTCGACAACGCCGACGAACAATTGCAGGCCCTGGCTGACCGACTGCGCAACAGCGGCAAGAAACCCTACATCGTGCCTATTGGCGGCTCCAACGCTTTGGGTGCGCTCGGTTATGTGCGCGCCGGGCTGGAACTGGCCGAACAGATCAAGGACACCGGCCTGACGTTTGCTGCCGTGGTTCTGGCCTCGGGCAGTGCAGGCACCCACAGCGGCCTGGCGCTGGCATTGAATGAAGCACTGCCGGATTTGCCAGTGATCGGGGTCACGGTATCGCGCAGCGATGAAGATCAACGCCCCAAGGTTCAGGGCCTGGCCGAACGCACGGCGCAGCTGCTGGGCGTGACTCTGCCAGCGAATTTCAAAGTCGAATTGTGGGACGAATATTTCGGCCCGCGTTACGGCGAACCGAATGCCGGCACGCTCTCAGCGGTGAAGCTGGTGGCCAGTCAGGAAGGGTTGTTGCTCGATCCGGTATACACCGGCAAGGCAATGGCGGGTCTGCTGGATGGCATCGGGCGCCAGCGCTTCAATGAGGGGCCGATTATTTTCCTGCACACCGGTGGGGCACCGGCGTTGTTTGCCTATAAAGATTTTCTGTAAAACAGAAACGGCTAGATCAAAAGATCGCAGCCTTCGACAGCTCCTACATGGATTGGCGTACTCCTGTAGGAGCTGCCGAAGGCTGCGATCTTTTAATTTTATATTCCACAAAAGAATAACAATTGAAATATTTATTATTTTCCAATCTAAGAACATCATCATATAGTCGCGCCGCAGGCGAATTTGCAACAAGACGCATATGCTGCTTTAGGGCAGGATATCGCAGACGTTTAAATCCCGAATTTGCCAACCTTCTCACTACGTCTTCCATAAGAAAACACAGGGGCTTGTCATGAATTTTTCCGCACTACGTCGAAATCTGCTGGTAGGTTCGCTGGGCCTGGCGCTGAGCGCCGGCCTGATTGGCCAGGCGGTTGCCGGTGAGCAACTGCAAAAAATCAAAGACGCCGGCGTTATCAACGTCGGCCTGGAAGGCACTTACCCACCGTTCAGCTTCGTGGACGCCGACGGCAAACTGGCCGGCTTCGAAGTCGAGTTCTCCGAAGCCCTGGCCAAAGAGCTGGGCGTGAAAGTGAAACTGCAACCGACCAAATGGGACGGCATTCTCGCGGCTCTGGAATCCAAGCGTCTGGATGCAGTGATCAACCAGGTGACCATTTCCGAAGAGCGCAAAAAGAAATACGACTTCTCCGAGCCCTACACCGTCTCCGGTATTCAGGCACTGGTTCTGACCAAGAACAAAGACACCATCAAGACCGCCGCCGATCTGGATGGCAAGAAAGTCGGCGTGGGCCTGGGCACCAACTACGAGCAATGGCTCAAGGAAAATCAACCCAAAGCCATCATCAAGACCTATGACGATGATCCGACCAAATTCCAGGACCTGCGCGTAGGCCGTATCGACGCCATTCTGATCGACCGTCTCGCCGCACTGGAATACGCCAAGAAGGCCAAGGACACTGTCGCCGCCGGCGAAGCGTTCTCCCGCCAGGAAGCCGGTATCGCCCTGCGCAAAGGCGAGCCTGAGCTGCTGGCCGCAGTGAACAAGGCCATCGACAAGCTGCGTGCAGACGGTACGCTGAAAAAGCTCTCGGAAAAATACTTCAGCGCTGACGTCACTCAATAATGGAAGAAGCTTTCCAACTCGCACTGGATTCCCTGCCTTTCCTGCTCAAGGGGGCCTACTACACGGTCATCTTGAGCCTGGGCGGGATGTTTTTCGGCCTCATGCTGGGCTTCGGCCTGGCACTGATGCGCCTGTCGCGCTTCAAGCTGGTGAGCTGGATCGCCCGCATCTACGTGTCGTTTTTTCGCGGCACGCCGTTGCTGGTGCAATTGTTCGTGATCTATTACGGCTTGCCGCAATTGGGCATGGAACTCGATCCGCTGCCGGCGGCCCTGATCGGCTTCTCGCTGAACATGGCCGCTTACGCCTGTGAAATCCTGCGGTCCGCGATCAGCTCAATCGAGCGCGGCCAGTGGGAAGCTGCCGCCAGCATCGGCATGACCCGGGCGCAAACCCTGCGACGGGCCATCATCCCGCAGGCAATGCGCACCGCATTGCCGCCGCTGGGCAACAGCTTCATTTCGCTGGTCAAGGACACCGCGCTGGCCGCCACCATCCAGGTGCCGGAGTTGTTCCGCCAGGCGCAGCTGATCACAGCACGCACCTTCGAAGTGTTCACCATGTACCTTGCCGCCGCACTGATCTACTGGATTCTGGCCACGGTGTTGTCGCACCTGCAGAACAAGTTGGAAGAGCGGGTCAATCGGCACGACCAGGAGTCCTGACCCATGATTGTCGTGGAAAAACTGACAAAGCAGTTCAAGGGTCAAGTGGTGCTCAATGGCATCGATCTGGAAGTAAAGGAAGGCGAGGTTGTGGCCATTATCGGGCCCAGCGGCTCGGGTAAAACGACCTTTCTGCGCTGCCTGAATTTTCTGGAAGAACCCACCAGCGGCCGGATCAAGGTCGGTGACATCGAAATCGATGGCAGCCGACCACTGAACCAGCAGCAAAGCCTGGTGCGCCGCCTGCGTCAGCACGTGGGTTTCGTGTTCCAGAGCTTCAATCTGTTCCCTCATCGCACGGCCCTGGAAAACGTGATCGAAGGGCCGATCGTGGTGAAAAAAATCCCCCGCGCCGATGCCATTGCCCTGGGCAAAAAACTGTTGGCTCGAGTCGGGTTGGCGGGCAAAGAGGACGCGTATCCGCGACGTCTTTCAGGCGGCCAGCAACAGCGCGTGGCGATCGCCAGGGCATTGGCCATGGAGCCGGAAGTCATTCTGTTCGACGAGCCCACCTCGGCCCTCGATCCGGAGCTGGTGGGTGAAGTGCTGGCAACCATCCGCAGCCTGGCGGAAGAGAAACGCACCATGGTGATCGTCACCCACGAAATGAGCTTTGCCCGGGACGTGGCCAATCGCGTGGTGTTTTTCGACAAAGGGGTGATCGTCGAGCAAGGTGAAGCCAAGGCCTTGTTTGCCAACCCTAAAGAAGAACGGACGAAACAATTCCTCAGCAAGTTTATAAACAACACACGCCACTAAACACCCCGCAACACGGTTTAACTTCCACGGATGGAAGTCCCTCCCCCTCTATGAATATCCTCTTCGCCTAATTAAATAACACTGTGCGCCCTATAACTCTTTTGTCGGAGCGAGCGGTACATATATAGCCCGTAGAAATCATTTTGCCTTCGCAAGTATGCTCAACACTCAAGCAATGATGAGCTGTCGCTAACGCTAAGCAGCACAACAAAACTCAACATTTACCGGGCTATATTCGACAGCGCGATGGAGCTTACTAACTCCTGCATGTAGGAACTTTCTGAATAACACGCGCTCGCCCACTTAACTAACTCACTCTATTGACAGTCATTCATCCGCACTTTTATCTGTGACTACGGACGACACTCATCACACTCAATCATTATTTCAACTTTTAATAATGAACTGTTTTGCTGTTCGACATCCGCGCTTTTTTCAGAAACGGAATTCGTTGCAAGACTTCTAGGAGAATCCATGAAAAGCATCTCGACCACACTTCAATTGGCGGTGCCGACGCTGGCGCAATCAGATAAGGGCAGCATCAACATCAGCTCGGCGGCGCACCTGCTGATCGACGTCGCGCCTTACGCCGGCATGGATAAAGGCGATCTGATCGAACTGTTCTGGGATGACTGCTACGTGGCGTCAAAAGTGCTGGCTGCCAGGGACATGTGCAAGACCGTCAGCCTGCGAGTACCGGAAAGCTTTATTGCCAGTGGCGCTTCGAGCGTTCACTACCGGGTCATGCAAATCGGTCAGGAACCAGCCCTGTCGCCCGCCATACAGGTACACGTCAAACTGGATTGCCCAGGCGGACAGCCACTACCTGTGTGCGGCGATGAAAACCAGAACCTGGCGCCGGTTTACCTCCCCGAAGCGATTCAACGAAAGGGCATCAATTCGAGGCAGATGAAACGCGGCGTGCCTTTAACCATCGAGCCGTACCTCAACATGGCCGTCGACGACGAAATCACCCTGCGTTGGGGTGATGCGCGAATGGACCTGCCCTGGCTAAAACCTTGTGATATCGGACAGCCGATTCAAGTCTGGGTACCTGCGGCGATCATTTTCGAAGCGGGTGAGGACCTGCGACTGGAAGTAACGTATTGCGTCCTCGACCGGGCAGGCAACAACTCTCGCTGGGCGCCAGTGCGCAGGCTGAAGATCGGCTGCGCCAACGCCTACCTCAAAGTCCCGCTGAAGCGAGCAAAGCGCTGAGCCCCCTCACGAACCCACCCCAATCCCTGTAGCAGCTGGCGAAGCTGTGGGAGCAAAGCTTGCTCGCGAATGCGGTATTTCGTACGACCGGGAAACCCAGGCGTCTGAATCGCGGGCAAGCCTTGCTCCCACAGCTTCGCCAGACGCTACACAGGTATTCGTCTTCCCCCACAACACCCTTCTATGCATATTCCTAAAAGTTAGTTTATTAATTTTTTATACACGTTTAGGGTATATGAACCGGACCACCGGACATTCTTGTTTTCGTTCGCCGCCTTCCCGCGGCGTTTCCATGAGATGTGAGGTAGGTATGGTCCGGAACACAATCACCCCAGTGCAGATCGCCAGGGCATTGCGTGCAGCCAAGGAGTGGCGCTGATGTCCAGTCTGGCAGACGCACTTGTCCAGAGTGATCTGGATATCGCCCCGTTGTTGTTGCCCGCGCAGGTTTTGCGCAACGATGCTCAAGCCATCAAGGCCGCCCATGAACTGGCACAGGTCGCCCGCCTGCAAGCAGCCAAACGTGACCAGCAGCGCAAGCTGCCGTGGTCGGAAATCGAACAATTCACCCGCAGCGGCCTGGGCAGCATCGCCGTACCGCGCGAGTACGGCGGCCCGCAGGTTTCATTTGTCACCCTTGCCGACGTCTTCGCGATCATTTCCGCGGCCGACCCAGCGTTGGGGCAGATCCCGCAAAACCAGTTTGGCATTCTCAATCTGGTGCTCGGCAGCGCCACCGAAGCGCAGAAAAAACTGCTGTTCAAAAGCGTGCTTGAAGGCTGGCGCATCGGCAATGCAGGCCCGGAGCGCGGCACTAAAAACACCCTCGAATTGAAAGCGCGAATCACCGCCGACGGCGACGGTTTCGTGATCAATGGGCAGAAGTTCTATTCCACCGGCGCGCTGTTCGCTCATTGGGTCGCCGTCAAGGCGCTGAACGATGACGGCAAGCAGGTACTGGCTTTCGTCCGCCGTGGCACGCCCGGTTTGCGGATCGTTGATGACTGGTCGGGTTTTGGTCAACGCACCACTGCCAGCGGCACGATCTTGCTGAACAACGTGCGGGTCGACGCCGAGTTGGTGGTGGATAGCTGGACAATAAACGACAAACCAAACATTCAAGGCGCCGTCTCACAGCTGATTCAAGCGGCTATCGACGCCGGCATTGCCCGAGGCGCTATCGACGACGCCATCGAATTCGTGAAGACCCGTGCACGGCCATGGATCGACGCCAATGTTGAACGGGCCAGCGACGACCTCTATGTCATCGCCGACATCGGCAAACTGAAAATTGAACTGCACGCCGCTGAAGCGCTGCTGCGCAAGGCCGGGCAAGTGCTCGACCAGGTCAACGCCGCGCCGCTCACCGCCGAGTCCGCTGCCCGCGCCTCGATTGCCGTGGCCGAAGCCAAAGTGCTGACCACCGAAATCTCGCTGCTGGCCAGCGAAAAGCTCTTCGAACTCGCCGGCAGCCGCGCCACCCTCGCCGAATTCAATCTCGACCGTCACTGGCGTAACGCCCGCGTGCACACGCTGCACGATCCGGTGCGCTGGAAGTATCACGCTGTCGGCACGTATCACTTGAACGGCACGTTGCCCGCTCGTCATTCCTGGATTTAACGACCAGACACTTTTGACCAGATCTCTGGAGAAGCACATGCCTCTTTCTCACCACGTCGCGGTCATAACCAGCGATGAGCAAGCCCTGATCGTCGCCAGTGACCTGGCCGATGATTTCAAACGCGACAGCGCCCTGCGAGACCGCGAACGCCGTTTGCCACATCCGGAGCTGGAAGTGTTTTCCCGTTCGGGCTTATGGGGCATCAGCGTGCCAAAGGAATACGGTGGCGCGGGCGTTTCAAACGTCACGCTGGCCAAGGTCATCGCCTTAATCGCGCAAGCTGACGGCTCTCTCGGACAGATCCCCCAAAACCATTTCTACGCCCTCGAAGTGCTGCGGGTAAACGGCAGCGACGAGCAGAAAAAACGCCTGTACGCCGAAGTCCTGGCCGGTCAGCGCTTTGGCAATGCCCTGGCAGAACTGGGCACCAAAACCGCCCACGACCGTGTCACCCGCCTGACCCGAGAAGGCGATGGTTATCGCATCAACGGCCGCAAGTTCTACGCCACAGGCGCCATATACGCCCAACGCATCCCGACGTCAGTGATTGATGAAAACGGCGTGCAGCAACTGGCGTTTGTGCCGCGCGACAGCAAAGGCCTGACAGTCATCGACGACTGGAGCGGCTTTGGCCAACGCACCACGGGCAGCGGTTCGGTGGTGTTCGAAGACGTCTACGTCGCGGCCGAAGACGTGATCCCTTTTCAAAGCGCTTTCGAACGTCCGACACCGGTTGGCCCGTTGGCGCAGATTCTTCATACCGCCATCGACACCGGCATCGCCCGTGCGGCGTATGAAGATGCCCTGCACTTCGTGCGCACCAAAACCCGGCCATGGATTGATGCCACCCATGAAAAAGCCACCGAAGACCCGCTGACCATCAAGAGCTTCGGCCACCTGAGCATTCGTCTGCATGCCACTGAAGCCTTGCTCGAACGTGCTGGCGAATACCTCGACAAGGCCCAGGCCGACACCAACGCCGAGACCGTCGCAGCGGCGTCCATTGCCATCGCCGAAGCCCGCGCCATCAGTACCGAAATTTCCCTCGCCGCGGGCAGCACGCTGTTTGAACTGGCGGGCAGCCAGGCGACCCTGATCGAACACGGTCTGGATCGCCATTGGCGCAACGCGCGCGTGCACACGCTGCACGACCCTGTGCGCTGGAAGTACCACGCCGTGGGCAACTACTACCTCAACGATGAAAAACCGCCACTGCGGGGGACCATCTGATGAGCGCCAGCAAAAAGAAAATCCTGCTCAACGCGTTCAACATGAATTGCATCGGGCACATCAACCATGGCCTGTGGACGCATCCACGGGACAACTCCACGCAATACAAAACCATCGAATACTGGACTGAACTGGCGCAACTGCTGGAACGCGGACTGTTTGACGGATTATTCATCGCCGATATCGTCGGGGTGTATGACGTCTACCAGAACTCGGTGGATGTGCCGCTCAAAGAGTCGATCCAACTGCCAGTCAACGACCCGCTGCTCCTGGTGTCGGCCATGGCCGCCGTGACCAGGAACCTTGGTTTCGGTCTCACCGCTAACCTCACCTACGAGCCGCCGTATCTGTTCGCCCGACGCATGTCGACACTCGATCACCTGAGTCGCGGCCGGGTGGGCTGGAACATCGTCACCGGTTACCTCGACAGTGCCGCCAAGGCCATGGGCCTGAGCGAACAGGTCGAACACGACCGCCGCTATGACCAGGCTGACGAGTACCTCGAAGTGCTCTACAAACTCTGGGAAGGCAGTTGGGAAAACGGCGCGGTGCTCAACGATCCACAGCAGCGGATCTATGCGCAGCCGGAAAAGGTGCACAAGGTCGAGCACAAGGGTGAGTTCTATCAGGTCGAGGGCTATCACCTCTGCGAACCCTCGCCGCAACGCACGCCGGTGCTGTTCCAGGCCGGCAGCTCGGACCGTGGATTGCTATTTGCCGGGCGTCACGCCGAGTGCGTGTTCATCAGCGGTCAGAACAAACCATCGACCAGGATTCAGGTGGACAAGGTACGCGCCAGCGCCGTTGAAGCCGGTCGCAACCCTGAGGACATCAAGGTGTTCATGGGATTGAACGTAATTGTCGGTGCTACCGAAGAGCTCGCTTGGGCCAAGCATGCCGAGTACCTGAGCTACGCCAGTGCCGAGGCCGGCGTGGCGCATTTCTCGGCCTCGACCGGGATCGATTTTTCCGAGTATGGAATCGACGAACCGATCCAGTACGTGAAGAGCAACGCCATCCAGTCCGCGACCAAGAACCTGCAGAACAACGACTGGACCCGCCGCAAATTGCTGGAGCAACACGCCCTCGGTGGTCGCTACATCACCGTGGTGGGTTCGCCTGAGCAAGTGGCGGATGAACTGGAATCGTGGATTGCCGAAACCGGTCTGGACGGCTTCAACCTCACGCGCATTGTCACGCCGGAAAGCTATGTGGATTTCATTGAGCTGGTGATTCCGGAATTGCAGCGGCGCGGGTCGTACAAGACCGCTTATGACACCGGCTCTTTGAGGGAAAAGCTGTTTCACGAAGGGGCGCATTTGCCTGAGCAACATACCGGTTCCGCGTTCCGCCGTTAAAAGCTACCGATCGTTCCCACGCTCTGCGTGGGAACGCAGCCAGTGACGCTCCGCGTCACAGCCAAAGGACGCGGAGCGTCCGATGAGGCATTCCCACGCAGAGCGTGGGAACGATCAACACTCAAATTTTATGCACTGACTGGAATAACCATCATGACCAAGAAACGCCTCTCTCACCCAGTCAAAGCACTGGCCCTGGCCCTCGGCCTCTTCAGCTCCGCCACCTTCGCCGCCGACCCGGCACTCAAAGTCGGCACCACCGCCGCCTTCGCTATCCCTCTGGAAGCGGCCGTCGAAGAAGCCAACAAACAAGGTCTGAAAGTAGAACTCGTCGAGTTCAGCGACTGGATCGCTCCCAACGTCAGCCTCGCCGCCGGTGACATCGACGTGAACTACTTCCAGCACATCCCGTTCCTGGAAAACGCCAAGGCCGCCGCCGGTTTCGACCTGGTGCCGTTCGCACCGGGAATCATCAACAACGTCGGCCTGTATTCGAAGAAATACAAGAGCTTCGATGAGCTGCCAGAAGGCGCCACCGTGGCCATCGCCAATGACCCGATCAACAGCGGCCGCGGCCTGCAACTCCTGGCCAAGTCCGGCCTGATCACGCTCAAACCCGGTGTGGGCTACAAGGCCACCGAAGAAGACATCGTCAGCAACCCAAAGAAAATCAAAATTCTCCAGGTTGAAGCCGTGCAACTGGTGCGCGCGTATGACGACGCCGATCTGGTGCAGGGCTACCCGGCCTACATCCGCTTGTCCAAGACCTTCGATGCCGGCTCTGCGCTGCTGTTCGACGGGCTCGACCACAAGGAATACGTCATCCAGTTCGTGATTCAGCCCAAGAGCAAAACCGATCCTCGCCTGATCAAGTTCGTCGACATTTACCAGCATTCGCCGGCGGTCCGCGCAGCGCTGGATAAAGCCCATGGCAAGCTCTACCAAGCCGGCTGGGAAAGCTGAGAATGACGGCTGCCACGCCACTGCGACTGGAAATTCCAGAGCAACGTAAGGCCCAAAAAGCTGAACTGCATCCAGACCTGAACCGCGCTCATGTGCGTTTTATCGGCCTGGGCAAAACCTACAACGGCCAGCAAGGTCCGGTCGCCGCCCTGCACGGCATCGACCTGGCGATTCAGCGCGGCGAAGTGTTCGGCATCATCGGTCGCAGCGGCGCCGGCAAGTCGTCGCTGATCCGCACCATCAACCGACTTGAACAGCCGAGTAGCGGTCGCGTGTTGATCGATCAGGTGGACATTGGCGAGTTCGATGAAGACCGCTTGGTCGCGCTGCGTCGACGCATCGGCATGATCTTCCAGCATTTCAATTTGATGTCGGCCAAGACGGTTTGGCAGAACGTCGAATTGCCGCTGAAAGTGGCGGGTGTCCCGAAGGAAAAACGCGAGCAGAAAGTACGCGAATTATTGGAACTGGTGGGCCTCGAAGGTAAACACAAGGCCTATCCGGCGCAGCTCTCCGGCGGACAGAAACAACGCGTCGGCATCGCTCGCGCGCTGGTCCACGACCCGGCGATTCTGCTGTGCGACGAAGCCACTTCAGCGCTCGACCCGGAGACCACGCAATCGATCCTCGGGCTGCTGCGCGAGATCAACCAACGGCTCGGCCTGACCATCGTGTTGATCACTCACGAAATGGTGGTCATCCGCGATATCTGTGATCGGGTCGTGGTGCTTGAACACGGTCGGATCGTCGAACAGGGGCCGGTCTGGGAAGTGTTCGGCAACCCGCAGCATGAGGTCAGCAAGACCTTGCTCGCGCCATTGCAGCACGCACTGCCGCAAGAGCTGCAAAGCCGCTTGCACGTGCAACCTCCCACGCCGGATGCCGCCGTCGTATTGCGTCTGCAATTCACCGGCAGCGCCACCGACGAACCCGATCTGGCGGCATTGTTCAGCGCCCTTGGCGGTCGCGTGCGGCTGCTGCAAGGTGGCGTGGAACGGATTCAGGGGCATGCGCTTGGACAGCTGCTGTTGGCGGTGACAAGTTCATCTTTGGGTGCGGAAGAACTGCGCCAGCGCGCCGGCCAATGGGCACAACAAGTGGAGGTGTTGGGTTATGTGGTTTGATCGCTTGCTGCAGGGCTTCATCGACACTTTCCTTATGGTTGGCGTGTCATCGCTGATAGCGTTGCTCGCGGGCATACCGCTGGCGGTGATTCTGGTCACCAGTTCCAAGGGCGGCATCTACGAAGCACCCGCGCTGAACCGCGCACTGGGTGCGTTCGTGAACCTTTTTCGCTCCATTCCATTCCTGATTCTGATGGTGGCGTTGATTCCGTTCACACGGCTGATCGTCGGCACCACGTATGGCGTGTGGGCAGCGGTGGTCCCCCTGACAATTGCCGCCACACCATTCTTTGCGCGTATCGCCGAGGTCAGCTTGCGTGAGGTCGATCATGGGCTCATCGAAGCAGCACAGGCGATGGGATGCCGGCGCTGGCACATCGTCTGGCATGTACTGCTGCCGGAAGCACTGCCGGGGATTGTCGGCGGTTTCACCATCACCCTCGTCACCATGATCAACTCCTCGGCCATGGCGGGAGCGATAGGTGCTGGCGGGCTGGGGGACATCGCGTATCGGTACGGCTATCAGCGATTCGATAGCCAGATCATGCTGACGGTGATTGTGTTGCTGGTGGTGTTGGTGGCGATTATCCAGCTGGGCGGGGATCGCTTGGCGCGGGGTCTTAACAAACGCTGAATCAAGATCAAAAGATCGCAGCCTTCGGCAGCTCCTACAGGTGTACACCGATCCACTGTAGGAGCTGCCGAAGGCTGCGATCTTTGCCGTAGGAAACCCACTACAAAAACAGTCGTTTTCTTACAGAAAAATCAGCGCTCCTACATAGCAAACCCCTTCCCTTTGCAGGACGTTTCCTAGATTATTTCGCACGCTTGCGCCTGCAGAATTCCGTGCCTAACCTCCGTCCGTCACTGCTCATCAGTGATCGGGTTTAGTAGCCCGGATCGATAGGTGCATAGCGTCCCATCCTCACGCCCGACACTCTGTCGGGTACTGAATATGGCGGCTGTGCGTGGGGCGTCTTCGGATGCACCGGGTTTCCTATTGACCGGCCTACTAACCCGCGCACAGCTGCCACCCATCGTTTTAGTAGGCGAGAAGTGTCAGCTCCCACGCAGCAATAGGAGCAACACAGATGAAAAAACCAGTTCCCGATCCACCCTCCAATGCAACCAAAAACGATGAAAGACTCAGAGATCGCTCCGCGCTCTATCGTGCGATCGACTTCTACCTGACCGGCGAACAACCCTCTGCACCGGATGAACTACGGTTCTACAACGTCAGCAACGACGTGAGCTTCGAAGACACCCAACTTTATATCGCTGATTTGCTGCGTTGCGCTTCGGTCACTGCGTATCAATGTGGGGACCATCTCAAAGGCGCCGACAGGGCCATGGTGTTCTCTATCTGGCATTTGCTGGAAATCGCCAAAGCCATGGTGGATCGGTCGATCGATTGCCTGGGGATGAAGGACGCCGAGGACTGATTCAGGTTTTTGGTGATTATTGATACCGTCATCGCGAGCAGGCTCACTCCTACAAAAGATCTACAGCGGATGCTGGATCTGTGTCCGACGCGATCCCACTGTGGGAGTGAGCCTGCTCGCGATGGCTGCGCAGCAGCCTTAGGCCTGATGGCGTATATTCGGCACACTCACATCACCCGCGCAGCCCACCATGAAACAAACCCCCGACGACCTCGAAAAAATCACCTCCACCACCTTGGGCCATTACAACTCGGTGGCCGAAGGCTTTCGTGAGGGGACGCGTGATCATGATGTCAGCCAGAACATCGATGCGCTGCTGCGGCATGTTCAAGGGAAGGCACCGTTCAATATCCTCGACTTCGGCTGCGGTCCGGGGCGCGATTTGCAAACCTTCACACGCCTGGGTCACATCGCGGTCGGGCTTGATGGCTCGGAGAAGTTCGCGCAGATGGCGCGTGAGGACAGTGGCTGTGAAGTCTTGCAGCAAGACTTTCTCAAGCTGGATTTGCCAGACCAGCGCTTTGACGGAATTTTTGCCAACGCCGTGCTGTTTCATGTCCCGCGCCAGGAATTGCCTCGGGTGCTGAAGCAGTTGCACGGTACGTTGAAGCCGGGGGGCGTGTTGTTCAGCTCCAATCCCCGTGGCGAAAATCAGGAAGGCTGGAACGGGCCGCGTTATGGCTCATATCACGACTTGCAGGCGTGGCAGGCATTGCTGACCGAGGCGGGTTTCGTGGAGCTGGAGCATTACTATCGACCAGCGGGACTGCCAAGGGATCAACAGCCCTGGCTGGCGAGTGTCTGGCGTAAGCCGGTGTGAGTCGGCCAAGACGCCATCGCGAGCAAGCTTTGATGCCACAGGGTTTTGCGTCGTTCATATCATCCGGATTCGACACAAAACCTGTGGGAGCAAAGCTTGCTCGCGATTGTTTTCAGCGCGATACGTCAACCTGATAGCTCACCACGCTCCCATCCACGCCAAACGCTGAAATGCTCTTCCCGGCCAGGCTTTGCCCACCCGCCTCACGCTCATGATCGTCAAAATTGACCATTAATCGCGTTCCGTCGGTGAAGGTCGTCTGCTGTACCAGTCGATCCTCTGTCAGCCAGCGAAAATCCGTCATCGCCTGAGTACCCAGCCGCTCATGCAACGGTCGGAAGAACGCATCCTGACGAGCGATTATCGGTAAACGCTGCTTCAACGTCGCCGCACTCAGGTGATAGAGCGGCGGGACGTTGTAGAGTAGTTGCGTCAGTTCATTTTCGGCGCGGACATTGCTCAACTTGAGATTATCGAACAGCCAATGATGGGTGGTGATCACAGACCCGTGAAACACCGTTTGATACAGCGGCAGGCGGGTCTTCGGCGCAAAGTGAATGGTACGAAAGAGCTCCTTGAGCGGTACGGTTTTGAAGAATACCTTCGGCTGTTCATTGGGAAACCAGTTGCCCAGGAAATAGGGTGACGCGGGTGTTTTGGTCATATCGATATCACCCCAACCGATCACCGGTGTTTGCATCCCGTGGGCAAACAATACGCCTTGAGCCGTGGTGGCGTTACCATCCTCGGAGCCAGTCGGCAGCTTCAACGTCTCGTTCAGCCAGCGCGAGGCGTCGATGTTGCCCTCGGCATTTTGTGCCTGAGTCATGGTCGCCCCTGCGCGGTAGCTGTCAAACAGCATGCCGGTGGCATAGGCATCGAGGAACCAGCTGTTGAACCCGGCCTTGGCCTGTACTGCCTTGACGCGCGCCTCGAGCAAAGACCGTACACAACGCGGATCGGTGTAATGTCCCGATTGCTGGAATCCGCTTTTCAATAATCCTGTTTTTAACTCGATAGCACACAATCGATTGGCTCTGGAACCCAAATGCGCGGTGGTCCAGTCCGTGTTTTCTGTGTTGGTCAGCGCTGTTTCATAGGAATCGTAAGGCGCTATCAAGTAACCCGCAGCGACCCCGAGTTGCACGGCTTCCGGGTGCCACAACCCGCCTTCCCATCCCTCGCCAAGGCCTATCCACAACCGCGAAAGCCCGGCAGCTTTGAGCTGCTCAAAGGTCGTTCGCGTCAACGTGCTGCCCCATTCCGACGAGGTGGCCGTCAATGCATCGGCAAACACCTGCGCCAGTTCGGTCCTGAGCGCGCCGTAGCCATCAGCCAGTTTTTGCATGTCGGGTTCAATCACTGCCTGCCAACCTCTGCGCGCCTTCCTCTCGAGCGCACTATTGAGGCTGCGCAGCAACGTTGCTTGTTGATAACTCTGCAGGGGCGGTTTCGCCTGACTCAGTATTTGCGAAGCCTCAGCATCAAAATAGCTCCGCAACTCGCTGGCGAGCGCTCCGTTACCGCGCAACACTTCCAGCAACACTGGCCAACTGCGTACATCGTTCGGCCCAAGCAGTTCGTTGCCCCACAGGTAAACATGGCTGGCTCCCAGCAGCTTGTTGGCCTCGGGCGTTTTCAGCAGCTTGTCCCTCAGGGTTTCGTATTGACCATTGTCTACTAACCATTGCCGATAGCGCCGCGCGCCGCCCAGGGGATCGGCATCCCCCAACACCAGCTTGAACGTCATCGGCGTCCCGGGTTCAAGAGAGGTGAACTCATGGCGCGCCGCCAACGCCAGGGTTTTACCTTGTGCACTGAACTTCAGACGATTGTTGTAAGGGTTTGTCATGAGCCAGTGCAGCGTGAACCCGCCGTGATCGATACCCCACAGCGGCAGGCTAAGGTCCTGGGTGGTATTGATCTCGCCCTGCCCAACCAGAAAGGTTTGCCACAGCGAATCACCGGCGGGCACGTAATGTCCCTCGGCGAGGGGCCAGACGAGGCCGTTGCCCATTGCGTTGCCGGGCTGCGCGAGGAAGCTCAGTTCGCCAGGATCGCGGGCCGTGATGGACAGGGACAGGTCACGTTGATCAAGAGAGGCGCTGAGGGACCAGGCACCATCATCCCACTGCCACTCAAGGCGACCGGGGGTGCTCGTCAGATTGTTGACCTTATGCGCGGCAACACCTGCTGAGGCTTGGACGGGCAGCTGTTGTGCAGGAATAACGCGAACAGCCAGCGTCGCGGGCTCAAGTTCGACACGCCACATCGAATTCTCAAGCACGTTGGCGGCAAGTACCGAAGATGAAAACCAGAAAGTGACTATCGAGGATAGCCACCACAGCCGACGGGTTACGTGTGACATCAAGGTCCCTCCTCCATCTGGGAGAGGGACCCTAGCGCACTGCATCCAGTCTGTAAGTAGGACCGTTCCCAAACTTCAATTCGGCAACGATCCGCACACCGCCTACTGTGCCTCTTTCTTCGGCTCGCGAATCTTGTACCAGGCCACGTACAGCGCCGGCAAAAACAGCAGCGTCAGCAAGGTCGCGATAATAATCCCGCCAATCATCGCGTAGGCCATCGGGCCCCAGAAGACTTCCCGGGCAATCGGGATCATCCCCAGACTCGCCGCCGCCGCCGTCAGCAAGATCGGCCTGCGTCGATGCTCAGTGGCTTGCACCACCGACTCCCACGGTGAATAACCGTCCTTCTCGAACGCTTCGATCTGCGTCACCAGAATCACCGAGTTGCGGATGATGATACCGATCAGCGCCAGAATCCCCAGGATCGCCACGAAGCCCATCGGCGTGCCGGTCGGGATCAGCGCCAGCACCACGCCAATCAACCCGAGCGGCGCAACGCTGGCCACCAGGAACAGCTTCTGCACACTGTGCAGCTGGATCATCAGGAAGGTCGCCATCAAGAACAGCATCAGTGGCACGACCTTGGCGATCGGCCCCTGGGCCTTACCGCTTTCCTCGACCGTACCGCCGGTAGCGACCTTGTACCCCACTGGCAGCGAAGCGGCGAATTGGTCGATGGCCGGCTTGAGTTGTTTCACCAGGTCAGTCGGCTGAATCTCGTCACGCACGGCAGCCTTGATGGTGATGGTCGGTTTGCGGTCTCGACGCCACACCAGCGGCTGTTCAAGTTCATAGCGCACGGTCGCGAATGACAACAGCGGAATCGACGTCCCTCCAGGCGTGACGATCTGCAGGTTCTGCAAAGTTTGCGGGGTGCCGCGTTCGGCATCCACCGCACGGCCCACGACGTTGATCAGATAGATATCGTCATCCACCTGCGTCACCGGCGCGCCGACCACGATGCTGTTCATCAGGTTGGCCACGTCTTCCGATGACAGCCCAAGTTGCCGTGCCTTGTCCTGGGCGATGTCGATCCGCAGGACTTTGCCCGGCTCGTTCCAGTCGTAAATGATCTCGCCGATGTGGGAGTTCTTATCCAGCTCGGTGGCCAGTGCGATGGCGTGCTTGCGCACTTGATCGATGTCCTTGCCACTGACCCGGTACTGAATTGGCCGACCCACCGGCGGACCCATTTCCAGCGCCTGGACGTAGCTGCCGATGCCTACGAATTCTTTGCGCAGACGCTCACGCAAGCGCTGGCTCAGGGCCTCACGGGACTCCAGGCCTTTGCTGACGATGATCAGTTGCGCGTAGTACGGGTTTTGCAATTGCTGGTCGAGGGGCAGGTAGAAACGGATCGCACCTTCGCCAATGTAGGTGCTCCAGCGCACGATGTCCGGATCGCCCTTGAGCGTTTCCTCGAGCTTGTTCACGGCCTTGCGGGTTTCGGCAATCGAGGCGTTTTGCGGCAGGTTGAGGTCGACGAGAATTTCCGGGCGGTCCGACGACGGGAAGAACTGGTTCTGCACGAATTGCATGGAAAACACCGACGCCACGAACAGCGCAATCGTGATGCCGATGGCCCACCAGCGATTGCGCATCGCCCACAGCATGCCGCCGTTGAACGCCCGACCCACGCGGCCAGGCTCTGCATTGTGCGGCTTCACATTGGCGCTGAGGATGTGCACGCCGATCACCGGGGCGAACAGCACCGCGACCACCCATGAAACCAGCATCGCCACCGCGATCACCGCAAACAGTGTAAAGGTGTACTCACCCGCCGAGCTCGCGTTGAGGCCGATCGGCACGAAACCGGCGACGGTCACCAGCGTACCGGTGAGCATCGGGAAGGCGGTCGAGGTGTAGGCGAACGTCGCCGCCTGCTCCTTGGTTTCGCCCATCTCCAGGCGCGTGACCATCATCTCCACCGTGATCATCGCGTCGTCCACCAGCAGACCGAGGGCGATGATCAGCGCGCCAAGCGAGATCCGCTGCATGGTGATGCCGCTGTATTCCATGAACACAAACACCATCGCCAGCACCAGCGGGATCGAACACGCCACCACCAGCCCGGCACGCACGCCGAGGCTGATGAAGCTGACGATCAAGACGATGACTACGGCTTCAAACAACGCGCTGGTGAAACCGCCGACGGCTTTTTCCACCACTTCTGCCTGGTCGGAAACGCTGTGCACGCCTACGCCCACCGGCAAGTCGGCAGTCAGCTCTTCCATGCGTTGATGCAGGGCCTTGCCGAACTCCTGGATGTTGCCGCCCTTCTTCATCGCGATGGCCAGGCCGATGGCGGTCTGGCCGTTGAAGCGAAACTCGGGCGTCGACGGATCGACATAGCCACGGCTGATTTCAGCGATGTCCGCCAGGCGATAAAAGCGATCGTTGAGCTTCAGGTTGACGTTAGCCAGGTCTTTTTCAGAGTCGAACTGGCCCGATGTGCGCACCGAAATCCGCTCGGGACCTGCCTCGATCACCCCGGCCGGAGTCACCGCGTTCTGGGATTGCAGGCTCTGCACCACCTGGCGCTGATCGAGTCCCAGGGCGGCAAGTTTGCGCGTGGAGAAGTTCAGGTAGATCACTTCGTCCTGCTCGCCGATCATCTCGACCTTGCCCAGCCCCGGCACTTCACGGATCTCTGCCCGGACCTGCTCGACGTAATCGCGTAGCTGGCGCAGCGACATGCCATCCGCCGTGAAGGCGTAGACCGAGCCGTACACGTCACCGAACTCGTCGTTGAACCCCGGCCCTTGCAGGCCCTGAGGGAAATCGCCACGAATGTCGTTGATCTTCTTGCGCACCTGATACCAGATTTCCGGAATGTCCTTGGCACTGGTGGTGTCGCGCAGATAGACGAACACGGTGGATTCGCCGGGTCGGGTGTAGCTTTTCACGTAGTCGAGAGAGTCGAGCTCTTCGAGCTTTTTCTCGATCCGGTCAGTGACCTGCTTGAGGGTTTCTTCCTGGGTTGCGCCCGGCCAGCGAGTCTGGATAACCATGGTCTTGATGGTGAACGACGGGTCTTCCTCGCGCCCCAGGTTCATGTACGAGAACACGCCCATCAACAGCGCGACGAACATCAAATACCAGACAAACGACTGATGCTTGAGGGCCCATTCGGATAAATTGAAACTCCCTTTCATTGTGGGCTTTCCTCGTCGGTTTTAACTTTTTGCCCAGGTTTCAGGCTGTTCACGCCGGCGCTGACCACGCGCTCGCCAGACTTCACGCCATCGGCCAGCACCACGGTGTCACCCGTGCGGCTTATCAGGTGGACGTCTCGCGGAGAAACGGTTTGGGTTTGTGCGTCGATCACCCAGATGCGCTGCTTGCCGTCCACCTCCTGCAACGCGGTGACAGGTAATTCAATGCGCGGTTTGATCGCCGAACTGAGGGTCACGCTGATGGCCGTGCCGAGGTGAAAGCCCGGTGGCGTATCCGTCAGCGTCAGGCGTGCCCGGCGAGTGCGGGTCGCGCTCTCTGCCTGAGGCTCGATTTCTCGAATGATGGCGGTGGTGGTGATGCTCGGGTCCAGTTGCGCGGCGACCTGGAACACCACGTCCGCTGGCAGCTGGTCGACCAGGGTGTCGGGCAGGTCGATCACCGCTTCCTTGATGTCCGGCTGCGCCAGGGTCACGACTTGCTGGCCGGCCGTGACGACTTGCCCGGCCTCGGCATTCCACGCGGTGACGATAGCCTTGTGATCGGTGCGCAGTTCGACGTAGCCCAGCTGATCCTTGGCCTGATCGACCGCAGCCTTGGCTTGATCCAGGGAGGCCTGGGTGGTTTTCAGGTCGGTCTGGGCAGCGTCCAGTTGCGCCTGGGCGCCCACACCACGATTGAACAGTTCCTGTTGGCGTCGGGCATTGGCCTGGGCGTTGATGAATTGCGCCTGGATTTTCGCCAGATCGCCTTGGGCCGAACGCAATTGGTTCTGCTGATCCGTGGGATCAAGGGTGGCGAGCAAGGCGCCCTTCTCGACCTCGGCGCCCACATCGACGACACGACGAGCGATGCGCCCCGGCACCCGGAACCCGACATTGCTTTCATAACGCGCCTGGATACTGCCGGCGAATCGGCCGAGGTTTTCTTCGTCCAGGGCCAGGACCTTGATCGACAGCACGGGGCGTACCGGCTCTGGTGGCGGCTCTTTTTTCGAGCAGCCTGCCAGCATGACAGCGGCTAAAACCAGCCATAGGCGCTTCATGGCTGATTCCCCACTTCCAGATCCTTGTATGTGTTTTCGGCCACTTCCACTTTTACACCGGGGTGCAGTAACTGGCCGCCCGCGATGATCACTTTATCGCCAGCGTTCAAGCCGCCGCTGATGACGACTTTACCGGTGAGGTAACGGCCGACGGTAACGGTGTGCAGTTCGGCTTTTCCTTCGCCGTCCACCCGCCACACGGCGGGTTCGCTGATGTTTTTGGTCAGGGCTGACCACGGCAGAACGACGGCGGATTTGCCTGGCGTCTTCGCTGTGGCGCTCACCACTGAGCCAAGTTGCATGCCCTCCGGCAAACTGCTGAGCGTCACTTTGACTTGCACCGTGCCGGTTTGCGCAGAAACGGCCGGGGTGATCTCGCGAACGGTGCCGGTGGTTTTGATGGCGGGGTTGTCGAGCAAACTTACAACCACCGTTTTATCTTCCGGTTCCTGGGCCAGCAGCGACTCGTAGATGTTGAACACGGCGTCGCGCTCGCCATCCCGGGCCAGGCTGAAAATAGGCACAGTGGCCTGTACCACCTGGCCGACTTCAGCCTGGCGCGCGGTAATCACGCCCGGCGCGTCGGCAATCAGCGAGGTGTAGCTCAGTTGCTCGCGGGCATTGGCCAGTTGCGCCTGGGCAGCCGCCAGCGCGCTTTGACTGCTGCGCAATGCGGCTTGGGCAGAATCGTATTCGCTCTGACTGGTGTAACCCTTGGGCAGGAGTTTTTGCTGGCGGACAAAGGACGCGGCGGTCTGTGTGACCCTGGCCTGTTCAGCGGTGACCTGGGCCTGCGCCGAGTCGACATTGGTTTGCAGGTCTTTGGGATCAAGCTTGGCCAGCACTTGCTTGGCCGACACTCGATCACCGACATCAACCATGCGCTGAATGATCTTGCCCCCGACCCGGAACGACAGTTCGGTCTGCACCCGTGCCTGGACATCGCCCGTAAGGGTCACCGTCGCCGCGTAATCCGCCAGCTTGACCTCTTGCACGAACACCCGCGGACGTTCCTTTTCAACCTGTTTTTTTTCGCCACAGGCGGTCAGAAAAGCCAGGAGGCTCAATCCAACCACTAGTTTCAATCCGGGACCAGCCATGCAGACTCCTTTGCGTTGTACGGGCGTGCGATTGTCGATACGACTGTGAGCTTAGAACAGGGTTCAACAGGCGCCTCTGATGCCCGTCAAATAAAGCGATAACATCATAATCTCGGGGCAACCCCTACCGGAATCATGTCGCGGTTCTGTAGCAGCTGGCGAAGCCTGCGTCCGGCTGCGAAGCAGTCGTAAAATCAGTACTCGCGGTGCAACAGGCAGACCGTGCAAGCCGGACTGCGACTGCTCCGCAGCCGGACGCAGGCTTCGCCAGCTGCTACAGGGGTTATGGCGCAGCGGGTGCTACAGGTATCACCGTGTTGCGGACAATAAGGCAAACTGGCGTACCGCGCAGCTGGAAGCTTCTCAATGATCAAAACTCTCGCAGTGGCCAATTATCGTTCGATCAACAAACTGGTCATTCCGCTGGGGCGCCTGAACCTCATTACCGGCCCCAACGGCAGTGGCAAATCCAACCTCTATCGAGCGTTGCGCCTGCTGGCGGAAACCGCTCAGGGCGGTGTGGTCAATGCATTGGCTCGCGAGGGTGGGCTGGAATCAACCTTTTGGGCCGGGCCGGAGAACATCTCCCGGCGCATGCGCAACGGCGAAGTACCGGTCCAGGCAAACGTGCAAAACGGCCCAAAACGCCTGCGCCTGGGGTTCGCGGGCGAGGACTTCAGCTATTCGATTGCCCTGGGCTTGCCGGTACCGAGCCGCTCTGCGTTCTCTCTCGATCCTGAAATCAAAAAGGAATGCATCTGGTCCGGCCCGTTCTACCGTTCCGCCAGCCTGCTTGTGGATCGCGCGGGGCCGATGATTCGCGTCCGCGACGGTCGCGGCTGGGAAGTGCTCGCCCAGCACACGCCGAACTTCGACAGCCTGTTCGATCAGGTCGGCAGTTTTCGCAGCACTGCGGAAGTCTTGCAGCTGCGTGAATTCATTCGTCGCTGGCGCTTTTATGATCACTTTCGCAGCGATGCCGACGCGCCGGTTCGCCAACCGCAATTGGGCACGCGCACACCGGTGTTGCACCACGACGGCCGTGATCTGGCGGCGGCGTTGCAGACCATTCGTGAAATCGGCGATCCCGACGCCTTGCAAGCGGCCGTCAGCGATGCATTTCCCGGCGCGAGATTGAACATCGCACCACTGCAAGGGGGTCGGTTCGCCATCGAGTTTTATCAGGAAGGGTTGTTGCGACCGTTATCGGCGGCCGAATTGTCTGACGGAACGTTGCGCTATTTATTGCTGGTGGCCGCATTGCTGACGCCGAGACCGCCGTCGCTGATGGTGCTGAACGAACCGGAAACCAGTCTGCATCCGGACCTGTTGCCGGCGCTGGCGAGGCTGATTATTCGGGCGTCCGAGCAGTGTCAGGTGTGGGTGGTGTCCCATGCACGGCGGTTGATTTCTGCGTTGCAGGAAGCGCCTGAGTGCAACTGCGTCGTGCTGGAAAAGACGCTGGGCCAGACCGGGATTGTCGGGCAGCGGGTGCTGGATGAGCCGGCGTGGTATTGGCCGGATTAGGGCTTTTTGATAGGAGTATTAGGCCCTACGAATTTTTTTATTCGAGTTCAAGAGTTCCCGCTGGCGTCTGGCCTCCAGAATTGGCCGATCAAAGTCCAGTTCAAGCATCTCGTCGTATGTTCGTTTCCCGCCCACGGTCACGGGGCCTGAACTGAACGTACCTGGTGATGGCGGTGGAGCCGAGGGCGGTGTCGCCTGCCCCTTGTTCTGCACAAAACTCTTCAAGGCAGATTCAGTCCCTGGTTTTCTCACAGACCAGTAAGTCCCCACTCTCGACGTTATCGCAAACGCTGTCAGCCCTAAAGCCACATACCCCAGTATTGTGGCTGCCTCTGGTTCCTTGGCGATTGCCGCAACGGCACTGGCAACCCCAACCAGCCCTGTGGCGAGTATCGCTCCACTGGCCGCTACTGTGCTTACTGCTGCAAAGGCCTGTCGGGCAGGTAGTTCCCTTACTGCACCCAATCTCAAGGCATCCTTGGCCAAGTTAAAGGTAGGGATGGCCCGAGACATGCCCAGTCCCGTATTCGACACACTCATGATACTTGTGAGCAACCGGGCAATATCGGCAAACCGCCCCGTCGGATCGCTAAGATTCACCGGATCCCCCAGACAATACGCATACGGGTTCAACCCGCCCCGACCAAACGGACTCAACCGATCAGGGCTGTTGAAACGCATCAGCACCGGGTTGAAAGCCCGATGCCCGTTCCCCAGCAGATAATGTCCAGTCAACGAATCGCGGCGTTCGCCGTTAAAGCCGACAAGGCTGCTCAGACCACTTTCGGCCGAATGATGACCATAAGGGGTGTAGGCCTGCGGCGACGGCCCCATCGAATCCAACAATTGCAAAACGGAGCGTTGTTGATCAGTGGCCAGCAGTTGGCACTCGGGGCTGCCGTCGTCCTCGCGCGATTGCATGGCGAGCAGTTGCTCGCCGTGCTGGAAAACGGACTGACTGGCGTGTCCTTGCAACTCCGTTACCAGATGCTGGTGACGGTAGAAACGCTGGAGGCTTGCCTGGCCAGCGGTTTCTAAACCTGTGAGTAGATCCAGTGCGTCGTAACGATACCGACACACATCAGTGGGTAATGATGTCATGTGCGAAACCTCCAGCTCGGATGCTTAGTTTGCACCGAACCTGAGGGACTGGGCACCTAGCAGAAATGCCAGGTACCCCAGGCCACGCCCTTAACCCCTGCCACTTCCCGCCCTCGATAATCTCGCCTTCGGCTGGGTGCTTTCACTCGACTCCTTTCGCACGGAGCGCGTCGTACAGGTGCACTCATTCCTACGTTCAGCGTCTACTATTTCCCATGGCTTTGTAGGAAGCATCTCTTTTTCGGTAGGAGTCTTCAGGGATGGACATCTTTTGGCCAGACTCCCGGCCGAACCTTCACAAGGAAGCGAAAAATGGCAAATGAAGAAGTGCCGCAGCCGATGGACACGCAAGATCTACTGAAGCTGCTGCTGGCGTTGCGAAAGGCGTTGAAAGCAAAGGCGCCCTAAACCTCCCGAGGCAAACAATTTTCAATGTGCTCGCGTAGCTTCCTGTAGCAGCTGCCGAGCCTGCGAGGCTGCGTCGGGCTGCGGAGCAACCCCAAAAAGGCGGTCCTTCGACCCGCAACGCAGCCTCGTGCCTCGGCAGCTGCTACAGGACTTGGCGGGCAGGCTCGCTCCCAAATAAAAAACGCCGACGCTATTGGTAGCCGTCGGCGTTCGAAACCGGTGAAGGGTTTACCGCGTCAATTAGAACGCCGGCAGTACCGCGCCGCTGTATTTCTTCTCGATGAAAGCCTTCACTTCAGGACTGGTCAACGCCTTGGCCAGTTTCTGGATGGCAACGCTGTCCTTGTTGTCCGGACGTGCCACCAGGAAGTTCACATAAGGCGAATCGGCACCTTCGATGATCAGCGCGTCTTTAGCCGGGTTCAGACCGGCTTCCAGCGCGTAGTTGGTGTTGATCATGTCCAGGTCGACCTGGTCCAGAACACGCGGCAGCATGGCCGATTCAAGCTCTTTGAACTTGAAGTTGTGCGGGTTCTTGGCGATGTCTTTCGGAGTAGCCAAAGCGTTTTTCGGGTCTTTCAACTCGATCAGGCCAGCCTTCTGCAGCAGGATCAGGGCACGGCCGCTGTTGCTGCCTTCGTTCGGGATGGCGATGGTCGCGCCGTCTTTCAGCTCTGCCAGGGTTTTGACTTTCTTGGAGTAGCCACCGAACGGTTCAACGTGCACGCCAATGACGGTCACAAGGTTGGTGCCTTTGCCTTCGTTAAAGCTGTTCAGGTACGGCAGGGTCTGGAAGTAGTTGGCGTCCAGACGCTTCTGGTCAACCTGAACGTTCGGCTGAACGTAGTCGGTGAACACTTTGATTTCCAGGTCCACGCCTTCTTTGGCGAGGGTTGGCTTGATCAGTTCAAGAATTTCGGCGTGAGGAACCGGGGTCGCCGCCACTACCAGTTTTTCGCCAGCCTGGGCCAGGCCCGCGGTCAGGGCAGCCGCCAATGCGGTGAACAACAGAACCTTTTTCATGCAGTGTCCTTATCGAAAATCACGGTCGTCATCGACGACGGCTTCAAGTGAGGTGCCAGTGAAGTGCTATCGCTGGCGTGACGCGGACAATACCGGGATTTTTTATTCCCGAACAATATCTTTTATTCACTTTCATATTCCATTTTGTTCATACAGCTCTATCTCGCACATCACCTTGTGGGAGCAAGGCTTGCCCGCGATGGCGTCCTTTCCTGACACACCGCAGAGCCTGCATCGCGAGCAAGCTTTGCTCCTACAGGAGCGCGGTGTTTTGCAGGATATGCTTCAGGATGGCCAGGTCCGCGGCCGTGCCTTTGCTGAGGATTTGTTTGAGCTGCGCTTCGACTTGCTGCAACGGGCTCGGCACCGACGGCAAATTCAGATGCTCGGGCAAAATCTCATCGCCGGTGCTGACCAACAGCGCAAAGTGAATGACGTTTTCCAGCTCCCGGGTGTTACCCGGCCAGGAATGCTGCTCCAGTACCTGCTGCGCCGCCTCGCTGATCAGCGGCACGGGCAAGTCCAGGCGTTGGCTATATATGCCGAGAAAATACTCGGACAGCGACAGAATATCGCCCACCCGTTCGCGCAACGCTGGCAATTCGAGTTCGCCTTCGCTGAGGTAATGATAAAGACGTTCATTGAATTTTCCGGCCGCCACGGCCTGCGCCAGATCAATGCTGGTGGCCGCGACCAGACGCACGTCCACCGGGCTCGGCTGAGTTGCGCCAACGCGGGTGACTTCATGATTTTCCAGGGCCGCGAGCAACTTGATCTGAATCAGCAGCGGCAGGTCGCCGATCTCGTCGAGATACAGCGTGCCGCCATTGGCCGAACCAAACCATCCAGCTCGACTGCTCGCCGCACCGCTGTAGCTGCCCGCGGCATAGCCGAACAACTCGGCGTCGGCGTACGTCGGGCTGATCGCACCGCAATTGACCGACACGAACAAACCACCACGATCACTTGCACGGTGGATATGACGCGCGAGCAATTCCTTGCCGCTGCCGGTTTCGCCACGGATCAATACACTGATAGCGCGCGGTGCCAGATTCTCCAGGTCCTGGCGCAATTGCCGCGAGCGAGGATCGACGAACACCAACGCTTTGGCGCGGATGCTCAGGGGGCTTTTTTCAGCGTCGGGAAAGGTCAGCAGCGGCTGACCGAAGGTTTCAAAACTCATGGCAGACTCCCGCCCAAAACCGCCGGGAGGCGGGGGCCTATTCAAAAAGAAAGCGAAAAAAGAAAAATTCAGGCGCGCCGCAGGGCGTGATGTTCCATGCGGTTTTGCAAACGATAGAGGTAAGCAAAACCCTGCTCCCAACGCTGGTGGCCGGACTTCACGTTGATGTGCCCCGCGCCCGCCAGAATTCCCGCCTCAGCCCCCCAGTTTCGCGCCAGCTCCAATGCTCGCGGTGCGCTGACGGCGCTGTCGTTGTCGGAGCTGACGACCTGGCTCGGGAATGGCAAAAGGTCCACAGGAATCGGCGCGAAGTTGCGCAAGGCCGGTGCGCAGGCTGGACGCTCGACGTCCGCTGGCGCGACCAGCAAGGCACCGCGCACCTGACGCAGAAATTGCACGGGCGCGGTGGCGGCCCAATGGGCAACGGTGATGCAACCCAGGCTATGGGCGATCAGGATGACCGGCGTGCTGTCAGCGGCAATCGCTTCGGCCAGCACGGCCACCCAATCTTCACGGCGCGGTGTTAGCCAGTCGGCCTGCTCCACCCGGGCGCTATTCGGCAAACTGTTCTGCCAGTGGCTTTGCCAATGATCTTCTGGCGATCCTTGCCAGCCCGGCACAATCAGGTAGCGAATTGATTCGTTGCGCATGGGGGTGCTCTCCTGCTGCGTGTCTGTTCCTGAGCAAGTATAGGGAGCGAATTTATATCCGTTAAGGAATAAGAAGCTATTTGTTAAGACCTATAAAGAATATGAAAGTGAGAAAATCCCAGCCTGAAGCCACTGCTACAGACTGAGATTCACCAAGGGCAGCGCTCAACGATCGGTGATTCAGGCGGGATACCCGAGCGAATCCCGTAAGCGGTACCAACTGATCGCCAGTGCAGCACCCAGTTGACGGGCCGGGTATAACGGCAATCTTGAAACCGGAGTCACGGGAAATTCCAGTTTTGCCACATCGCAACCCTGTACGGCCTGCGCGAGCACACGTCCCAGCGCCGTTCCCATCGCCACACCGCGACCGCAATAACCGAAGGCCGTCCACACGCCATCCGCCAGTCGGTGCAAGCGTGGCAAATCATCAATGGTCATGCCCACCCGGCACGCCCAGCCGTGCACCCAGGCCACGCCCGCCAACTCCGGAAAACGCTCGATGGCTGCCGCGATGAGTTGCGCGCGTGTGGCGGGATCAAGCGTGTCGGCAGAATGCCCGCGGCCGCCGATGACGAAACGTCCGTCCGGATCGATACGGCAGTAGTAGGTAATTTTGCGTGTCTCGGAGACGCCCGCTCCGCGCGCCATGATGCGCTCCCGCAAGGCCACCGGAAGAGGGTCTGTCGCAATCTGTGCGCTCGACACCGTGACATAGGATTGCGCAACGGCAGGCCACAGACGGTCGGTGTACGCATCCGTGGCCAGGATCACCTGCTTTGCACGAACCTGATGGCCATTCACGGTCAGCTCGACACCGCCCGCCACGGGCGTCATTGCACTGACGTGCGAGTGTTCATGAATGGCGGCCCCGCAAGCGAGAGCAGCGTCCGCTAGCCCGCGGGCATAGGCCAGCGGATGCACTGCGCCGGCACGACGCTCCAGCAGGCCGGCAGGCCAGAATGCCGAACCGGTCGCCTCGGCCATGGCCTCGCGGTCAAGGTAATGGGCGTCACCGCCGTGCTGATTGATTGCCCGCGCCCGCGTCTGGAGATACCGCGCCGATGCTTCGGAGAATGCGCCCTGGATCCAGCCATCGCGAGTCGGCGAACAATCGATCTTGTGACGCTCGACAAGCTCGAACAGCTCATCGGCGCTGCGATACCCAAACCGCATCATGCGCGTCGCGGTGTCGGCGCCGAACCGTTTGATCAGCGCTTCCGGTGTCGGTTTGAAGCCCGGGACCACTTGGCCGCCGTTGCGACCGGAGGCTCGGTGGGCGATTTCGGATGCCTCGAACAAGGCGACGTCGACACCCGATTCAGCCAGATGGAGCGCGGCGGACAGGCCGGTGAAGCCGCCACCGATCACGGCTACATCGACGTTCAGAGGCCCGGTGATCGGAGGTGTGGTGCGACGTGCAGCAGTGGTCGCCGCCCACAGCGTGGACGTTGGGAAGTGCATATTCGCTGTCATGAAAAAGCCTATACGGGTCTGCGGGTACGGAGACGGCAAGTGCCGCGTTGCGGCTTAACTGGCGTGCGTGACTCGGCGCAGGAAATCGCGCATCCGTTCATTGCTCGGTGCAGTCAGCACCTCTCTGGACGGCCCTTGCTCGGCAATGCGTCCGCCATCGAGAAACAGCACGCGGTCGGAGACGTCGCGGGCGAAGCCCATCTCGTGGGTAACGATGATCATGGTCATGCCTTTCTCGGCCAGCCCGCGCATCACCGCCAACACTTCGCCGACCAGTTCCGGGTCAAGCGCCGAGGTCGGTTCGTCAAACAGGATGGCTTCGGGCTGCATGGCCAACGCGCGGGCAATGGCAACACGCTGCTGCTGCCCCCCCGACAACTGATGAGGGAAGTGCTCGAATTTTTCCGCGAGGCCCACGCTGGCGAGCAGCTCGCGGCCGCGCTCGGTGGCCTCGCGAGGATCTTCGCCTTTCACATACACCGGACCTTCGATCACGTTCTCGAGCGCCGTGCGATGAGGGAACAGATTGAATCGCTGGAACACCATCCCGACACGTTGCCGCACTTGGCGAATGTCCGATCGCGCCGCGTCTACCCGCAGGCCTTCGACCGTCACGCTGCCGGCTTCATAGCGCTCAAGCCCATTGATGCAGCGCAGCAGCGTGGACTTGCCGGAGCCCGAAGGTCCGATCAGGCACACCACTTCGCCGGCATGGATTTCAGCGTTGATACCGCTCAGCACATGGTGGGTGCCGAATGACTTGCTCAGGTTCTCGATCTTGATCATTTCTGGGTCCCCATGCGTTTTTCGAGACGGCCGATCGCAAACATCATTGGCAAACTCATCGCGAGGTACATCAGCGCGACAAGGGTAAAGACCGTCGAACTCTGGAAGGTGGCAGCCGCGATCAGTTTGCTTTGCATCGACAGCTCGACCACGGTGATGACAGCGGTTTGGGAAGAGTCCTTGAGCATCATCACCACGTTGTTGCCATAGGGCGGCAACGCGATGCGCAACGCTTGCGGCAGCACCACCCGGCGCATCAATTTCGCGCGCGACATGCCAATCGACTGGGCGGCCTCGAACTGTCCGACATCCACGGCATCGATGCCGGCGCGAAACACTTCGGCCATGTACGAGGAATAGGCGATGCCCAGGCCCAGGGAGCCGGCCTGAAACGCGGTCAGGCTGATGCCGATTTCCGGGATCACGAAGTACATGTAGAACAGCACCACGATGATCGGGATGCCTCGAATAACGTTGGTCAGCACGCGGCTGAAATGCGCAAGCGGCGCGATACCGCTCACCCGCAGAAGGGCCCAGAACAAGCCAAGTACGGTAGCGATCACCAGCGCGGTAGCGGTGATGTAGATCGTGGTCAGTGCGCCCTGCAACAGCATGGGCAGGTAGTCCACCGCATCAGTCAGGAAGGAATCGAACATCAGTAACCTCCGGAGCGTGTGCACGCGCCATCCCGGACTCAGGGACCGCGTGCGGGTTGGGAGAAGAAACGATCAGGAGGCGACGGCCCACTTCGCAAGAATGGTGCGCAATGTGCCGTCCTGGCGGAGCTTGTCGATGGCTGCGTTGAGCTTCGCGAGGGTCTCGCTGTCACCCTTCTTCACCGCCAACGCAATGTCGGTGGCGATCACTGGTTTGTAGGTGTCGACCAGACGCACCTTCGCGCCGACCTGGCGTACCTGATAAGCGACGACCGGGCCGTCACCGAACGCAGCATCCAGGCGACCGAGGGCGATGTCGCGAACCATGTCGGCCATCGTGTCGTAGAGCTTCACTTCCTTGAAGCCACTCACCGCCGTGATCGGTTCGACATAAGACGTGCCGACCTGCACACCGATGACCTTGCCTTTGAGGTCCGCAAAACTGAGGTAAGCCGTGGTGTCCTTGGCGGGGACGATCAAGCCCTCGCCGTAGCTCACGACGATGCTGGAAAAGTCGACCACCTCGGCGCGGGCCGGCGTGCGGGCGAACGCGGAGGCAATGATCTGGATCTTGCCGGTTTGCAGGGCGGGGACGAGGGACGTGAACGGAATCGGCATGATTTCGGGGGTGAAGCCGACCTCTTTACCGACGGCATCGGCGATGTCGATCATCAAGCCTCTGAGCGTGTTGCTCTGCGGATCCAGGAAATTGAACGGCACCGCGCTGGGTGTAGCGCCGACCTTCAACACTGGCATTTCAGCGTGTGCGGTCGACAGCAAGGCAACGGTGGAAACGACGGCGACCAACGATTTTATTGTTTTGTGCAACATGTGGAATCCCCTTGTGAACCGCCTCTGGTAGCGCGCGAACCGTGCCGACGAAGATCGGTCAGACGGAATATCAAGCCTGCAGCCTTATCGCATAGCGATAAGCTTGTATTGCATGCAGATTCGATCCTGCATCAGCAACGCATTAGCGTCAATAGTCAAAAATGCGAGGGCTCAGGGAGATATTCACAACCCACAGGTTTCATATGAGCCTGCATACACGGGATGGGAGATCTTTTTCGGGGAGGCTTCACGAAGGATTTAGCGGCGACTTGACGCACTTCTTCTATCGCTATACGGTCGCTTCTTATCGCAATGCAGTTTCTTCCCACTGACAATCGGACGGCGTTGTCGCCAAGCCACGGACCACCCATGAACTCTTCAGAATCGACGCTCTATGTGCAATCTCTCGCCACCGGAATCACGGTGCTGGATGCCTTCGATCCGCAACATGCGTCGATGAGTTTGCCGGAGATCGCTGTAGCTGCCGGCATCAGCCGTAGCGCCGCGCAGCGATTCGCCTTCACGCTGGAGGCCCTCGGCCTGTTGATCAAAGACCCGGTCAGCAAGCGCTATTCGTTATCCTCACGCACCCTCGATGCAGGCTGTCACTACCTGCAGTCGCACTCGCTGCTGGACCGGGCCAACCCCTACCTCCTCGACTTGAATCGAAACGCGGGAGAAACGGTCAACCTCGCTGAACCGGTGGGGACGGACATGATCTACATCGGCCGGTTTCCAAGCCCCACGCGCCTGTTGGTGCACATGCCGGTGGGGCGTCGCATTCCAATGTATTGCTCTTCAACCGGACGCGCGTATCTCTCGTCGCTGCCTGAAGAGCGCGCCATCGAAATCCTGGAAAGCACCCAGCGGATTCGCTTTACGCCCAACACCGTTATCGATCTGCAGGAACTGCTCGGCCGCCTGCAACTGGCTCGAGAGGAAGGTTATGCGTACTGCAATGAGGAATATTACCGAGGCGACCTTGCGCTGGCCGTACCGGTGTTCGACCTCAATCATCAGGTGGTCGCCAGCCTGCAGATGTCCTTGCCGGTGTCCAAGTGGACACTCAAGAAAGCGGTGTCGCGCTTCGTCCCGATGATGCAGGACACGGCACGATTGATCTCGACCACGCCGCCCACCCAGCGGCCGCTGAATTCATTCCTCGGCCCGAACATCGAACAGCCGTAAAGATAACCCCACCATCCGCCACGTCTGACGAAGAAATTAAAAAAGGGCCGCACCCTGCCAAGGAGACGGCCCCGGAAAAACGACATTTTTTAACGCGCGGTAATCACCGACAACTTGGTAATCCCTGCCCGCTCGATCGACGCCATGGCTCGCGCCACTTCGCCATAATTCACCCCGTCGTCCGCCTGCAATTGCACGCGCACCTCCGGGTCCTTGGCCTTCGCCGACTTGAGGTTGAACTCCAGCAGGTCCGGCTGGATTTCATCCTTGTTGATAAACAGTTTCCCGGCCTCGTCGATGCTCACCACCAGCGGATCCTTCTGCTCGACCGGCGCCACCGCTTCGGTCTTGGGCAAGTTAATCGGTATCGCATTGGTCAGTAGCGGTGCGGTGACGATGAACACCACCAGCAGCACCAGCATGACGTCCACCAGCGGTGTCACGTTTATCTCGCTCAGTACCTCGTCACTGTCTTGCGTGGAGAAGGCCATATCAGGACGCCTCCTTCACTTTCTGCGCGCTGCCCGAGGCCACCGTTTTATGCGCCGTCGGGTGAATCAGCACGCGGAACGAACTCTTCTGCGCCAGGCTGTAGAAGTCATGGGCGAAGTCATCCAGGTCCGCCGCCGTCAGTTTCAGACGACGCAAAAAGTAGTTGTAAACCAGCACCGCCGGCACCGCGACCGCAATACCCACACCGGTGGCGACGAGTGCCGCACCAATCGGTCCGGCGACCGTTTCCAGACTCGCAGAGCCTGCCGCGCTGATACCTTTCAACGCTTCCATGATTCCCCACACCGTGCCGAACAAGCCAATGAACGGCGACGTACTGCCGATACTTGCCACCACCGCCAACCCGGTTTCCAGCGAGCGGCGCTCACGCACGATCTGCTGACGCAAGGCTCGCTCGAGGCGATCCTGATGATTGATCGCCTGGCTCAGATCCGCCGCGTGTGGCGCTTCACCGACCTGGATTGCCGCGTAGCCGGCTTGCGCCACTCGCGCTGCAGCACCGGGCTGGGTTTCAGCCAATTCCGCCGCCGAATCCAGACTCGATGCAGCCCAAAACTTTTTATGAAACTTGCGATCCTGAGCTTTCAGACGGCCGAACTGCACCCCCTTGAGCAAAGCCAGTCCCCAGGTCGCAACGGAAAAAACCACCAGCAGCCAGATCACCGCGTTTTCGATGGATTCAAGTGGAGATGCCAGTAACGTCATGGTGGATTCCTCGTGTAAACGTTTTGCGTGAAATAGGTTTCTGTTTAATGAATTTTGAAATCGATGGGCACGCTGACCCAGCCGTCCTGGGCGACATCACCCTGCTTGGCGGGCACAAAACTCCAGCGCTTCACCGCGCTCAGCGCGGCATCGTCAAGGGCCTCGCGACCGCTGCTTTTCTGAATCTGAATCTCGCCCGGCTTGCCGCTGGCGAGCACATGAACACGTAACAACACCGTCCCTTCCCAACCGCGTCGCTGGGCCAGCGACGGGTATTCCGGCGCCGGGTTTTTCAGGTAGCCGGCGTTGGCCGAGGCCGGCGTCACCGGAGCCGGCGCGGGTGGAGCGGGTGGCGCTGGAGCGGCGACAGGCGCGGCCGGTTGCGGCGGTGCTGGCGGTTTCTCAACCGCTTTGGGCAGCGGTTTTGGAACGGGCTTGGCGACCGGTTTCGGCTTGGGAATCGGTTTTGGCGGCGGCGGTTTTACCGCCAGTTCGTCCTCCACTGGCGGCGGTGGCTCGACCACCTCTTGCACAGGCGGCGGTGGCGGTGGCGGCTCGACCACCGGTGGTGCCGGTTGCGAAAACTCGATGGTCATCGGTGGAATTTCCGGCGGCACGATCGGCAACACGGCGGTCGGTTGTTGGTTGACCCAATAGATCACCGCACCGTGTACCAGCAGCGCCAGCACACCCAGCAGAATCGTTTCCCGGCGACTTAAAATTCCCTTGGGCGCACGCTGCAAACGCAGCTGCCCCAACGGCACGCGATGTACCCGGCCGAGGTCGACCAACTCGCCACCCGGCCCCTGGCGCCACAGCACCTCTTGTGCGCTGGCGGCGGTCTGGACATTACCCATTGATTTACTCCTGCGGTCTCTTTGCGAATAACCCGATAGGCCGGACCCGACATCCCCCGTACGACGTATCGATGGGTGAATCATTGGCCTAGACGCTTATCTCTTAAAGTAATCTTTGAAGTTATGGATAGACCGAAAACGAATATATAAAACGACTGATGAGCTGCAGGGCTTGTTCTGCAAGGGGTTCAGCCAATGCCCGGGAACACCATGCTTTTCAGGCATTAAAAACATTCCCTCCAAGCATGGTTTTCGGTGTGTTTTTGCGCGTTTAGCGACTCGCGCTGGTCTGCTGCGCGCTAGCTCCCGGCGCGATCACCGCCGTTTCGGCACGTGGCGTGTTGTTCGGCACCCAGTCGTAACTCACTGGCAAGGCGCGATAGACCCAGTTGCTGATGGCGTCGCTGCCCGGCGCTTTGCCCAGGTAAGGGCTGACGTACTCCCAGACGTTTTCACCTTTTGCCGTGACCTGGAAAAAACGCCCGTTCATGCCTTCATCGATGAGTGTGTTGCCGTTGGGAAGACGTCGTGCGCTGCTGATGAACGAGCTATAGAACGCCCAGCCCGGCTGCTTCGAATCCGCAGCGCTGTACTGCCACACGATTTCGTTCTTGATCGGATCGATTTCCAGCACGCGGGAGCCGGAAATCAGCCCCAACTTGACCGATGGGTATCCCGCCGAACCCTGGTTATCGAACACCAGCAGATTGCCTGCACCGGGCAATCCGGCGGGGATGATGTGAGCGTCGTGCTGCCCCACGAATTGATCCACCGGACGCGGCAACTGCTGCGCAGTTTTCGGATTGATCAGCGGCAGATTCGGACCCAGCCTCCAGACCACCTTGCCACTGTGTTTGTCGACGATTGCGATGAAATTCGCGTTGCGTGAATCGATCAGCAGGTTGTCAGGATTGAAGCGCTTGTCGCCCGCATCGAACCACTTGTTCGCACCGACCAGGCTGAGGTTGTTGATGTGCAAATAGTCCGGGTCGTGGCTGTCGCGCACCAGTTTCAATTGCTCAGCGGTGAAGCCGAATTCATCCAGATGCTCGGACGCCAGCCACTGCCATTTCACCTCGCCCTCGGGGCTGACCTCATAGATCGCATCATCAATCACCTCAGGCACCTTGAACCCGTCGACCTTGTGCACCTTGTTCGCCAGCACCACGGTATTGCCGTTGCCCAGACGACGTTGGTCGTGGTGTTGTTGCGCGGCGCCACCGGGCGCTTTGTCGCCCCACTGCCAGACCACTTTGCCGTTCCAGTCCAGCTCGCCAACACTCTGATTGCCCAGGCCGTTGCCGGCCGAGCCGAGCTTGCCCGGGTCTTTATCGCTCAGTTGCAGCAGTACGTGGCCGCGTTCACCGCCGACCAGCTTCGGATCGATTATCGCCGAGGGAAAACCGGCGTACGGCCATGTCTTGATCTCGTTGCCGTTCATGTCGATCAGGTGCGTCTGCTTGTCGGCACCACTGAAAATCACGTATTGGTTGAAGGCCTTGGCCGGGTCATAACGAGTGACGCCAGTTGGATAGACGCTGGGGGCGGCGAAGGTACCGGCACTGAATACCGCGCCGGTCAGCAGCACCGGTAAAGCTGCTTTGATGCTCAACATAAAAGTGCTCCTTGAAGGGTTTATCAGAAGTCGTATCGACCAGTAACGCCCAACGTCCGTGGTGTACCGAGCAGGCCTTCATAACCGCCGTTGCCGCCAGTCCAGAGGGTCGTGTAGTAGGTTTTGTCGAAGGCATTTTTCAGCCACAGCGAGACGTCCCACTGGCCTTGGTTGAAGTCGCCGCGCAGTCCGGTGGACAGGTTGACCACGGCGTAACTCGGGATCTGCCCGTAGTCGGAGTCCTCTACCGTGCCCACGGCTTTGGAACGGAACGCGTAGCTGGCAGTGACGTATTCTTCGAAGCCGTTACTCAGGTTCCATTTGTATTCGCCGTTGGCGTTGCCGATCCATTTCGACGCGCCGACCACTTGGTGGCCAGTGAGATCGCAAGAGGCCGGTGCACCGGGTGCCAGGCTGACTTCAGGCGGGCACGGCGCATCCTTGTAGGAGAGGTAGCTGACGTCGTTGTACGAGCCGTTGATGTTCAACGTGAGGCCGCGCAGGGGGATCAGCGTGCTTTCGAATTCGACGCCACGGGAGCGCACCGAACCGGCGTTGGTCAGGTACTGCACGCGGTTATCGGCGTCATAGGCGTTGGTCTGGTAGGCGTTGACCTGCGTCCAGAACACGTTCGCGTTGAGCTGCAGGCGACGGTCCCACAGGGTGCTTTTAAAGCCGAGCTCAGCGTTGTTGGCGCGCTCGGTGCCGATCAACAGCGAGTCAGCGCCTGCCGTGGGTGCCGATCCGACCGCGAGGTTCACGCCACCGGATTTTTCACCATGGGACAACGTGGCGTAACCGAGCAGGTCATCGGTGAAGCGGTAACTCAGGTTCAACAAGCCGGAAGGACTGGAGCTGTACTGGTTCAAATCCCCCGAGTCATAAGCCCCGGCGCGACCGCGTCTTGCCGCCGCTGCGGCGCCTGCCACGGTCGCGCCGCCTTCTGGCGCATCGCGAGTCACCCATGCGTTTTTCTCTTCATAGGTGCCGCGCACGCCGGCGGTGAAGTCCAGGCGCTCGGTCAGGTGCCAGGTGCCCTGGGCGAATAGCGCGAAACTGTCAGTCTTGATGTGGCCGTTGCCGACGCTGTTGACGTTGGCCAGGGCGCCCGCTGGCGTGCCGTTCCAGATGTCCGCCTGGGGCCCGTAATTGGCAAACGATTTGTTGTCCAGGTCGTTGCCGAAGTAATAGGCACCCAGCACGTAATCGAAGAACTCGCCTTTGGGCGAAGCCAGGCGAAATTCCTGGGAGTACTGCTTGTCCTCGACAGAAACGCCAGCGTTGTAGGTCGCCGCCACGTTCAGGCCGTCGTCGTTACGCGGGGTGAAATTCCACCAGCGGTAGGAGCTGATGGACGTCAGTGTGAAGTCACTCGGCAGCGTCCAGTTGGCTTCCACCGACGTGCCGCCCTGATGCACCGTGACGTGCTGATCGTTGTCGAGATTGACTTTGCGGTGCGAGCCGTTGACCAGTGTCGCGCCTGCCGCGCTGGCCCGCGCCTGATAGAGGTTGACGCCGTTGATGGTCGGCCCGGTGTCGTAGAGCACACGGGTACCGGCGCTGGAGTCTTCTTCGTTGTAATCACCGATCCAGCGTAGGTTGAACGACTCGTTGGGCTTGAACAGCAGCTGCCCACGGAAGCCCTCGCGGGAACCACCGTTCAAATCATGGCCGTCGTACTCGTTCTTGATATCGCCGTCGCTGCGGGTCCGGTACGCGGAAAAGCGCCCGGCAAGCTCGTCATTCAACGGGCCGGAAATCGTGCCCTTGGTCTGAAAGTAACCGTCCTCGCCCACCGACGTTTCGATGCTGCGTTCCGGGGTGAATGTCGGTGCGCGGGTACTGATGTTGATCACGCCGGCGGTGGTGTTCTTGCCAAACAGCGTGCCCTGAGGACCGCGCAATACCTCAAGCTGCTCGATGTCCATCAGGTCAAACACCGCCATGCCCGGCCGCCCGAGATAGACGTTGTCGATGTACAACCCGACGCTGCCCTCAAGTCCATCGCTGGCCGGGTTGTTGCCCAGTCCGCGAATCGACACGCTGGACTGACGCGCATGCATGTAGGCGACGTTGACGCTGGGCACCAACTGCTGCAAATCCTGAATCCGGTAAACCTTTTGCGTCTCCAGTGTCTGGCCGCTGACCACGCTCATTGGGGTCGGTACGTCCTGCGAACTTTCTTCGCGGCGTCGAGTGGTGACGGTCACGGTTTCCAGCTGAGAACTGTCGGCAGTGGTTTTGCCGCTGGGTGCCGGTGAAGGGTTCGCCGTTTCGGCGGCATAACTCTGGGTCCAGCTGGCACTCCCTGCCAGCAAGAGCGCCAGGGGCAGGCGTTTGAGCCGTCGGGGTGCAAGAGGTGAGGCAAGGTTCAACGGACTCATAAGGCGGCTCCTGGTCAAAAACACGCAGTGACTTTCTAACGCTGCATATTCTTTAAAGTTATTTATTTATGTTTTTACAAACTTTTACTGCATAAGAGATAGCCTTTATAAGGAGTCGACCTAATGCATATCCAATGCATTTCCCCGATATTTTTTATGTGAAAAATGCATATCGATTTGCGCCAGCTACGTCACTTCATTGCCCTCGCCGATCAGCGCAGTTTTGTCGCAGGTGCGATGGCGGTGAACCTCTCGCAATCCGCGTTCAGCCGGAGCATTCAGGCGCTGGAGCACAGCGTGGGGTGTCAGTTGGTGGATCGCGGGCGAAAAGACCTGGCGCCGACCAAACAGGGGCAAGTGCTGCTCGAGCACGCCCGGCGCCTGGTCAGTGGGGCGCAGCAGATGGCCAACGAGATCAACCAGTTCAACGGACTGGAAGCGGGTGAACTGCGATTTGGCTGCGGCCCGGCACCGGCGGCGGGTCTGATTCCGCGCGCGATTGGCAGCTTCATCGGTCGTTATCCGAAAGCGCGGGTGCAGTTTCAGGTGGATGACTGGCAGAGCCTGAGCAAGCAACTGCTGAGTGATGAGTTCGAATTCTTTGTCGCCGACACGCGCCAATTCGAGGCTGACCCGGATTACCTGACCCATCGTTTGCGGCCACGCAAATGGCACTTCTGCTGTCGCGCCGGGCATCCACTGGCGGGCCGCAGCAGCGTCAGCGCAGCCGAGCTCATGAGTTATCCGATGGCGGTGACCATTCGCCCGCCGAACCTGCGCAAGGTCATCGTCGACCTGAGCGGCCGCCCCGATTTCACGCCGAACGTGGAGTGCGAAAACAGCTACAGCCTGCTGAGTGTGGTGATGCGTTCGGACGCCATCGGCATCATCGGCGACTATGCCGATGCGTTGCATCACGCCAAGGGTGAGCTGGTGCGTTTGAAGGTCGAAGGGCTGGCTGATGATCTGGAGGAGATGTACACGCGCTATGGGATTGTCAGCCGTGCGGGGTATCGGTTATCGCCGCTGGCCGAGGCGATGATTGCGCAGATCAAGGAGGTTGATTTGCAGGACGAAGAGGTGTGTTCGCTGGAGAATCTAGCCGTTTGAAATACGGCCCGTCCTGCCTGTCTTCCCGTAGGAGCTAGTAGGAGCTGGTAGGAGCTGGTAGGAGCTGTCGAGTGAAACGAGGCTGCGATCTTTTGATTTTGTTTTTTTGGAGCAAGATCAAAAGATCGCAGCCTCGTTTCACTCGTCAGCTCCTACAAGGGCGTGGTCCGGTCGACGATGCGCCCCCTGCATCAACTCCATTCCCCAAATGCACTTGCCTCAACGCCACCCGACCGGCGAAAACCTTCACCAGTCTTCTGATCGGTGAACCCATGTCCAACCACTCGAAACCCGTGCGCAACGTGCTGTACATCATGTGCGATCAACTGCGCCGAGATTATCTCTCCTGCTATGGCCACCCCCATCTGCACACACCCAACATCGACCGCCTGGCCGACGCGGGTGTGCGCTTCAGCCGTGCCTACACTCAGGGCACGATTTGCGGCCCATCGCGGATGTCGGCCTACACCGGACGCTACGTCAGCAGCCATCAAGTGGCCTGGAACGCGGTGTCATTACCGCTGGAAGAACTGACCATCGGCGACTACCTGCGCCCCCACGGCATCCGCACTACGCTGGTCGGCAAGACCCACGCAACGCCCAATCTCGACGCGTTGCAACGCCTGGCCATCGACCCCTCCAGCGAGCAAGCGTCCACGCTGAATGAAGTCGGTTTCGAGCCGTACTTTCGTCACGACGGGATCTTTCCCGATGACCCGTTGTTCGACGACAAGCGCGAGTCGGCGCCTTATACCCATTACCTGCGTGACCACGGTTTCGAGGGGCGCAACCCCTGGCACGACTGGGCGAATGCCGCCGAGGGGGAGCACGGTGGAATCCTCAGTGGCTGGAAAATGCGCAACGCTCATTTGCCGGCCCGCGTCCCGGAACAGTATTCCGAAACGGTCTACACCACCGACCGCGCCATCGACTTCATCGGTGAACAGGGTGAGCAACCGTGGTGCCTGCACCTGTCGTACATCAAACCGCACTGGCCCTACATCGCACCGGCGCCGTATCACGCACTGTACGGCGCTGACGAGGTCATCGAACCTTTGCGCGCAGCCGCCGGAGAGGAAAGCGATCACCCGGTTTACACCGCGTTTCGGCAACACGAAGAAAGCCTGAATTTCTCTCGTGACGAAGTGCGGCTGAACGTGATTCCGACGTACATGGGGCTGATCAAACAGGTGGATGATCAGTTGGGTCGGCTGTTCGATTTTCTACAAAGTAACGGGCGCTGGGATGACACGTTGATTGTGTTCACCAGCGACCATGGCGATTTCCTTGGCGACCATTTCCTGGGAGAGAAAGAGTTTCTGCTGGAGCCTGCGGTGGGTGTGCCTTTGATCGTTCGCGACCCGCGGCAGGCGGCGGATATCAGCCGTGGTTCGGTGGATGATCGATTGGTGGAAACCATTGACGCGCTGCCGACTTTTCTGGAGGCGTTGGGTTTGCCGAGTGCCGAGCATCGGCTGGAAGGACGTTCGTTGATTCCTCTGCTGCACGGCGTTGAAATTGACTGGCGCCGGTTTGCGATCAGCGAATACGACTATGCGTTTCAGGCGCCTGCACGTGAAAGGCTGGAGCAACCCATAGACCGCTGCCGCATGACCATGGTCCGCAGCGAACGCTGGAAATACCTGGCGTACGACGGCTTTCGCCCGCAGTTGTTTGACTTGCTCAACGATCCGCAGGAGCTGCGGGACCTGGGTGCAGACCCGGCGTTCGCCTCGGTTCGCGAGGAGCATGCGGGGTATTTGTTTGAGTGGGTGAGAGGGTTGAAGCGCAGGACCACCATCAGTCACCAGGAGATAGATTTGCGTGGACAACGGTTTCGCTATGGCGAACCAGAGACCGAGAAAATGGTGCAGATTGGGGTGTGGTGAAAAGCATCGCGAGCAGGCTCACTCCTACAGTTTTTGGTGTTGTCACGTCCGATGTGCACAACACAAATTTCCTGTAGGAGTGAGCCTGCTCGCGATGGCGTCAGATCAAACGCCGCCGATGTCCGGCCCCTTCACCGTCTGGCTGCGCTGCCCGGATACGCCCACCGGCACTTCTCCTTTCAACGTCACACGCCGTACCACACGGTCCTGGGTACCGTAGTCATCCACCGCGTAATGCTGGGTGGAGCGGTTGTCCCAGATGGCCACGTCACCGGCAGTCCAGCGCCAGCGCACGGTGTTCTCCTGGCGGATCACATGGCTCTGCAGCAACCCGAACAAGTGCGCCGAATCCCCCTGCGAGTAGCCCTTGATACGTTTGACGAAATGCCCCAGCAACAGGCTCTTCTCGCCACTGATCGGGTGCACGCGCACGACTGGATGCTCGGTCTCGTAAACCGTCGAGGTGAAGATCTTGCGGTAGCGCTCCAACTTCTCCGCCGACACGTCCGGCTTGGCGCCGGCGTAGTCATATTCGTTGCTGTGCACCGCCACCAGTTTGTCGGCCAGTTCACGCAGCTCCGGTGCGAGTTCGTTGTAAGCCGTCGCGGTATTGGCCCACACCGTATCGCCGCCAAATGCAGGCGCGACCACGGAACGCAGGATCGACGCTTTCGGGTAAGCGTCGACGAAGGTCACGTCGGTGTGCCACGAGTTGGCGCGCTGGCCTTCGGCACCATCCAGTTCCAGCAAATACCGTGTGCCGTCGCGAACCGGCACGGTCGGGTGCGCCACCGGTTCACCGAGCAGGTGTGCGAAGGCTTCCTGAGTCTGATCGTCCAGATGAGTCTGCTGGCGGAAGAAGATCACCTTGTATTGCACCAGCGCCTGCTGGATAGCTTCGACGGTGCTGGCGTCCAGGTCGCCGGAAAGTTGTACGCCACGAATCTCGGCGCCGATGCGCCCGGCCACCGGATGGACTTCAAGGGCGTGAACAGCAGGTTTAACAGCTAAAGCGGCATTGCTCATGGGTAGACCCTCATCGGACTGCTTACGGTTTGTCGGCAGCGAAACAACGCTCTATCTATATTCAATTTAGATCTAATAGATATTCGCATGCTTCGTTGACGGAATAAGAGCTTGCATTTAAAACCTCAAGCAACCCTCGTCGCAAATGCCTTCGAGCTATTTTTAGGATGCCGGAAAAGCATATGGATCTTCGCCAGTTGCGCTACTTCATCGCCCTCAATGAACACCGCAGTTTCGTTCGCGCGGCCGACGCCATGGGTATCACTCAACCGGCGTTCAGCCGCAGTATTCAAGGGCTTGAGCAAGAGTTCGGCTGCGTGCTGGTGGACCGCGCCAACAAGGACTTGCGACCGACGCCCGAGGGCCAGGTGGTGCTGCAACATGCATTGACGCTGGTACAGGGCGCTGCGCTGCTAAGTGCGGAAGTCACTCAGATGACCAAGCTTGACGCTGGCGAATTGCGCTTCGGCTGTGGCCCTGCCCCGGCGGTCAAACTGGTGCCGGATGCAGTGGCGCAATTCATCAATGCCCACCCGAAAGTGCGCACCTGTTTTCAGGTGGATAACTGGGAGAAACTCAGCCGTGCGCTGAGCCGCGAGGAGATCGAATTCTTCATCGCGGACATCCGTCATTTCGAAGCCGATCCCAACTTTCAGACTCAGGCGCTGACGCCCAAGCGCGGGGTGTTTTTCTGCCGTCCGGGTCATCCGTTACTGGCGAAGGAAAGCCTGTCGACCAACGACATGTTCGACTACCCGCTGGCAACCACGCTGATCCCGCCGGGCATTCGCAAGCTGTTGGCGAACCTCAGTGGGCGGACCGATTTTTCACCGAGTATCGAGACCGAGCATTTTCCGGCGCTGGTGAAGATCGTGCTGCAATCGAACGCTATTGGTGTAGGGACGCAGGAGGCGTTTGTCGAGGACATTGCCAAAGGGGCTTTGGTGTTGCTGCACTGGCGCAATCTGCCGCAGAACATTGAGACGATGAATGCGCGGTGCGGGATTGTGAGTCGCACGGGGTTTCGATTGTCGCCGGCTGCAAGGGCGATGATCGAGACGCTGGTGGCGGTGGATAAGCGGGAGATGAGTGTCGCGGTTTAGGGCCTCATCGCGGCTTTGTTATCTACTCATCGTTCAGATGCCACCAAATACTGTGGCGAGGGAGTTTACTCCCGCTGGGCTGCGTAGCAGCCCTGAACAAGGTGGCTGATCGTTTACTAAAAAATCCGCAGTCTCTGTATTGGGGCCGCTACGCGACCCAGCGGGAGTAAACTCCCTCGCCACAACTGCTGTGTGTAGTGCGACGAGACGTGTAGGTACCGATGCCCATCGCGGGCAAGCCCGCGAACGGGGCAGCATGAACACCTAAATTTATAACTTGGCAGCTGCCAACTCAGGCGCCACCCAGTCACTCACCTTGAACGGCTTACGAATCAGCCGCTGCTGTGAAGCCAGGTCCACCGAATCCTGTAATTTGCCGAGGAACACCGGGTCCAGCGTCGAAGGGAATACCTCGCTCAACTTCTGGTCCTGGAGGTCCTGGGTAAGGATCACCGGAGGATAACTCGCCAGTCCCGACACCAGCTGAATGTACGCTTCCTTGTTGCTGTCCTGGGTCAGCCATTCCACCGCTTGTTGCTGGGCCTTGAGCAATTTGGCGACAACTTCGGGGTTCTCGTCGACAAACTTGCCAGTGCCCACCAACACACTCTGAATGCTGCCCGCGCCACCCAGGTCCTTGGTGTTCAGTGGCAACTCGGCCAATCCCTTCTCTTTCAAAGCCGTCAGCCCGGTACTGCCCCAAGACGCATCGATCTGCTTGGCCGCCAGCGCAGCAATGGCGCCACTGAAGTCCAGGTTGATGACCTTCAAGTCCTTCTCGCTCAACCCCTGACTGGCCAGCGCGGCATCAAAAGACAACTGAGTGGCAGTGCCTTTGAAGATCGCCACGCGTTTGCCTTTCAGATCCTGCAGGGTCTTGATCCCGGAACCGGGCACCACGCCCAGGTAATGTTTCACTCCCCGCGCCGAGGCACTCAACAGACGCGTATCCAGGCCGTTCGACTTGCCGATGATCGCGGCCAGATCGCCCAGGTAAGCGAGGTCTACCTGACCATTGGCAACGGCTTCGTTGATCACAGGGCCGGCGCCCTTGAAGAAATTCCACTGAATTTTGATGCCTTGATCGGCGAACGCTTTTTCAAAAATCAGTTGGTCGCGCAACACGTCCACGACCCCACCACCACTGTGTTGAGTGCCGGCACTGAGGTCGGGCACTGCAATGCGGATTTCCTTGAGCTCGGCGGCACTGGCGGTGAAAGCCAACAGGCTCGCCAGGGCCGGTGCGGCAAACAGGCTTATGACACGTTTGAAAGGAATGTTCATGGGTGAGGCTCCTGGTGGCGACGGCATTGAGGAGCTGAAAGTAGGCTGAATCTTGACCATCACTTAAATACTATAAATTCACATTTTTAGATCTTTTAGGACTAAGCGAGCAAGTCCGGGCGTTGTGGAGCGGTATGCATGACGAGCATCGAAAATATTCTTCGAATGCATTGGATGCGTGTGGGCTTGAAGCCTTAAATGGTCAGGCTTATCTCTTAATAGAATTGATATTAATTTTTATATAACTATTTGTTGTTTTTCTTGTATCGCCAAGATCACAGCCTTCAGCACCTTTTTACAGGTGTACGCAAATCTGTAGGAGCTGCCGAAGGCTGCGATCTTTTGATCCAGATACACGACCCGATAAAACCGACAACGGAGGTCATCCATGGCCCGTGTTTCCCTTCTCAGCCTCCCCCTGGAGGTGCCGCAGAACAGGCGCCATTGGCCCACGCTGAGCCATCGTTTACTGCCATGGTTACTACCCTTCACGCTGTTCGCGCTGTGGTGGTTCGCCAGCCGCAATCACTGGATGAGCGAGCAGATCCTGCCGGCGCCCTCGCTGGTCTGGAGCAGTGCAGTGGAGTTGGCCCAAGGCGAGCTTTGGAGCCACCTGTGGATCAGCTTGCAGCGCTTGTTCTGGGGCCTGCTTGCTGGCATCAGTGCTGGCGCAGCACTGGGTGCCGCGTTGGGCTTCAGCCGACGTCTGGAGCGCTTGGTCTTCCCGACCTTCGCCGGTTTGGCGCAAGTCCCGACCCTGGCGTGGATCCCGCTGTTCATGGTGTTTTTCGGGATTGGCGAAGTCCTGAAACTGGTGGTGCTGATCAAGGCCATCGTGGTGCCGGTGACGCTGCACACATTGGTGGGTGTTCGTGACGCACAGCCCAAATTACGTGAAGCCGCAGCCGCGTTGCGATTACCCCCTCGGCTGCTGATCCGACGCCTGGTGTTGCCGGCCGCTCTGCCGGCGTTCATGGCGGGTGTACGCCTGGCGCTGGCCGCAGGCTGGACGTCATTGCTGGCAGTCGAACTGCTCGCCTCCAGTGAGGGTATTGGTTATCTGATGGTGTGGGCACGGCAGTTGTTCATGCTCGACATCGTGTTTGTCTGCATCGTGGTAATTGGCCTGATTGGCGTGATCATGGATCGCGGGATCAGCCTGCTGGACAAGAAACTGGTGCACTGGCCGCACCCGGCCACGGCGGAAATTCGACGGGGTCCGAAGTATCAGGGCTGGCAACGTCTGCAACCCTGGTTGTTACCGATGGCGCTTGTGGCGCTATGGCAATTGACCACGGATCAGCAATGGGTCGACGCCAACATTCTGGTCAGCCCGCTGGCAGTTCTGCACACCACCCTGAATGGTTTGCTCGACGGGACATTGATCAGCGGCATGGCCCTGAGCCTGGGTCGAACCCTTGGCGGTCTGGTGTTGGGCGGCGGTCTTGGTTTTGCGCTTGGTTTACTGCTGGGCCTGTCGCGCAACAGCGAACGCGTGCTCGGGCCGACCCTCGCGGCCATCCGCCAGATCGCAATTTTTGCCTGGGTACCGTTGCTCACCGCATGGTTCGGTCTGGGGGAATTGGCGAAGTGGGTGTTTGTCGCTCTCGCCGCGTTTTTCCCGCTGTTCATCGCGACCCAACGCAGCGTCGCCACGCTCTCCCCGCAGCTCAATGAAGCCGCGCAAGTGATGCGCCTGAACCTGCGCCAACGCCTGCGCCGACTGATATTGCCGGGCGCTGCGCCGGGAATTTTCGCCGGTCTGAGGTTGAGCCTGATCTATGCCTGGCTCGGCACCATCGGCGCTGAATACTTCATGCCATCCAACGGCGGTATCGGCAGCCAGATGATCGGCGCTCAGCAACTGCTGCGCATGGACCTGATCATGGCCGGCATGCTGCTGGTCGGCCTGACCGGTGCCCTGCTCAACCTCATTGGCCAACGCCTCGAAATACGCGCCACTCGCTGGAGACACGCATGAACGCACCGATTGTCAGTTTCAATCACGTGGGTAAAACCTTCGACGTCGACGGCTTCGAGCTGGAGGCCATTCGCGAATTCAACCTGGACATTGCCGAGGGCGAATTCGTCGCCATCGTCGGCTCCAGCGGTTGTGGCAAATCCACCTTGCTCAGGCTGTTGGTGGGCCTCGATACGCAGTTCCGTGGGCAGATCAGCGTGGACGGCAAAGCCGTGACCGGGATCGGCGGCGAGCGTGGCATTGTCTTTCAGGAGCATCGCCTGTTTCCGTGGCTGACGGTAGCCGACAACATCGGCCTCGGCCTGGTCAACGAACCCCTGAGCACCGAACAGAAGCAAAAACGCATCAATGATTTCATTGAGCTGGTGGGGCTGACCGACTTCACCCGGGCCTATCCGCATCAGCTGTCCGGCGGCATGGCGCAACGCGTGGCAATCGCTCGCGGCCTGGTGGCGAGCCCGCGAATCCTGCTGCTGGATGAGCCCTTCGGCGCCCTCGACGCGCTGACTCGCCAGCAAATGCAGGACGAGCTGCTGGCAATTCGCGAGCGCGCCAAAATCACCACGATTCTGGTCACTCACGATGTCGAGGAAGCGATATTCCTGGCCGACCGAGTGGTGGTGATGGAACCCCGTCCTGGCCGGATCAAGCAGGTGGTCGACATTGCCCTGCCGCATCCGCGCCAACGCAGCAGTTTCGACTTCCATCAATTGCGCGAAGAGCTGCTTCACGAGCTCACCAGCGAAGGCCATTACCAACCCTCCGTCCCGGTTCAGGTCCGTGACCTGCCGCTGTCCTTCATTGCTTGCTGAACAGGAGATTTTCGATGCCGCAACGTCCCAACTTTCTAGTAATCCTGGCCGATGACCTGGGTTTCTCCGACATCGGCGCATTCGGCGGCGAGATCGCCACGCCGAACCTCGACGCCCTGGCCAACAACGGCCTGCGCCTGACCGATTTTCATACTGCACCCACCTGCTCGCCGACTCGCTCGATGTTGCTCACCGGCACGGATCACCACATCGCCGGCATCGGCACGATGGCCGAGGCGCTGACCCCGGACCTCATCGGTAAACCGGGGTATGAAGGTCATCTGAATGACCGGGTCGTGGCGTTGCCCGAGCTGCTGCGCGAGGCCGGTTACCAGACGTTGATGAGCGGCAAATGGCACCTGGGCCTGACGGCTGAACTGGCCCCTCATGCGCGGGGTTTCGAGCGTTCGTTTTCGCTGCTGCCCGGTGCCGCCAACCATTACGGATTCGAGCCGACCTACGATGAGCAAACACCTGGCTTGCTGAAATCGACGCCAGCGCTGTACATCGAGGACGACACGTTCGTCGAGGAGCTGCCGAAGGATTTCTATTCATCCGATGCCTTCGGCGACAAGCTTCTGCAGTACCTCAAAGAGCGTGATCAAACCCGGCCGTTCTTCGCCTACCTGCCGTTTTCAGCGCCACACTGGCCATTGCAGGCGCCGGCTGATGTGGTCGATAAATACCGCGGTCGCTATGACGCAGGCCCTGAGGTATTGCGCCTGGAACGCCTGGAAAAGCTCAAGGCCTTGGGGCTGATTGAGGCGGATGTCGAGCCCCATCCGCTGATCCAGCTCAGCGCGCAATGGGAGGCGCTGAGTGACGAGCAACGGCAGATCTCCGCTCGGGCGATGGAGGTCTACGCGGCGATGGTCGAGCGCATGGACTGGAACATCGGACGTGTCGTCGACTACCTGCGCCAACAAGGGCAGTTGGACAATACGTTCATCCTGTTCATGTCGGATAACGGTGCCGAAGGGGCGTTGCTGGAGGCATTTCCGAAGTTCGGGCCGGAACTGCTGACCTATTTGAATCAGCATTACGACAACAGTCTGGACAACATCGGCCGCGCCAATTCCTACGTCTGGTACGGGCCGAATTGGGCGCAGACAGCCACCGCCCCGTCGCGCCTGTTCAAAGCTTTCACCACCGAAGGCGGGATTCGCGTGCCGGCGCTGGTGCACTACCCGCAGCTGTCGCTGAAGGGGCAAATTAGTCATGGGTTTGGCACGGTGATGGACATCACACCGACCATTCTCGACCTGGCGGGAGTGCGCCATCCGGGCAAGCAGTGGCGTGGCAAGCCAGTGGCCGAAATTCGCGGTAAATCGTGGCTGGGGTTTTTGTCAGGCGAGACCGCTCAAGTGCACGACGAGCACACGGTGACGGGATGGGAATTGTTTGGTCGTCGGGCGATTCGGCAGGGCCAGTGGAAGGCAGTTTACATTCCGGGGCCCGTCGGGCCTGCGACCTGGCAGCTGTACGATCTGGGCAGTGATCCAGGGGAGATTCATGATTTGGCGTTGTTGCGGCCGGAGAAGCTGAGCACCCTGATCGAGCATTGGCAGCAGTATGTCGAGGAGACCGGGGTGATTTTGAGTGAGTCGCCGTTTCAGCCGGATTGAGGTTGCCTGGTCTACCGCTATCGCGAGCAGGCTCACTCCTACAGTGGATATCGGTTGTGCACGAACTTTGTGTCACCACCGACCCACTGTGGGAGCCAGCCTGCTGGCGATGAGGCCATCAGACGCGCACACCCTCCACGTCCTGGCCCTGAACTTCTTCCTTGCGAACAAACCGGTTCGCCCGCCCGAACGTCCCGAAATCATTAAAACGAACGCCCATCTCACGCATGACTTTATGCGCCACCGGCACGGTCATCTGGCGGATGTAAAACGGTTCCTTCACCACAAAATGGTGGATCCCGTGGCTGCTGCCAAAGTTGAAGCAAAACGCTTGCAACGGCCACATCCACCATGGGTTCAGCACCTGGGTCTGTTGAATCACATTGCCCGGTTCCACATCACCGTAGTAGTGCATGTTGGAACTGACGAAGTGCAGGCAAAACGTTCGCAGCACATTCGGGCCGATGATCACGACGACGGCGATATCGATCGCCTGCATCACTGCCAGCGTGGTCGCTGACCATTCAATCGGCGCCCCCAGCAGATGCGCGACGCCATTGGCTGCATGGAACCCGAGAAACACGTACCACGCGCCCCAGTGCACCAACGCCAGCGGTGCGTACACCTTCAGCGTGCGCTTGATGATGCTGAACTTATGCGCCCAGGTTTTGGCCCGCAGCATGCGAATGAACGCCGACATGATGTTGTCGCCAATCATCAAAAATCGCGCAACCCCCCATGGCTCGCCGTTGGTGATCGCCCGCTCTTCCATATCGGTTTCCGTGCCGGACACCTTGTGGTGGTTGAGGTGCAAGTGGCGGCGGATCCACGGGTTGATCGTGCTCGGCCGCGCCAGCCAGACCAGGCCCATCATAAGGTTGTGCGGCACGCGTTTTTTGCGGAAGTACATGCTATGTATCAGGTCGTGCTCGAGCTCGTGGGTCAGGGACGCGAAGAACGCGTTGAGCAACAGGCACACCCACCAGGCCATGTAACCGTTGATATAGAGCGCCGCCGAACCGATCATCCCGGCCAGCGCGAATGCCAGAATGCCCGCGCCCAACGCGTCCTGATGGTTGAGAATCGGGTAGCGCTGACGCAGTTCGACGCCCTTGGCCAGCACCACTTCGCGAATATGCGCTGATCGTTGAGATGCATTCAGTCGCTGGGGACTTGCAGAAGTACGGTCCATGCTTCCATCCTCTGGTTATTGATGTTCGCATCCTGCCCTGCGAAGCCTCGCGAGGTGGTAGCCGTGAACGCCAACCTGTTGACCGGAAGCGCCAATCAGCATGACTGAACCGACCTCCCTCGCCAGCTGGACCCGCGCCCTGCGCAAGCAACTTGATGCGTTGGGCCTGGACAGCACCGCCCTGTGCCACCAGGCGGGGCTCGACCCGCAGTTGATGGACGACCCTAACGCCCGTTATCCGTTGTCCGGCACCACGCGCCTGTGGGAAATCGCTGTGCAGGTCAGCGGCGACCCGGCAATTGGCTTGCGGGTGTCGCGCTTCGTAAGCCCGACCACTTTTCACGCGCTCGGGTATGCGCTGGTGGCCAGCGGCAGTTTGCGCGAGGTGTTCGAACGTATCGTGCGCTATCACCAGGTGGTCAGCGACGCGCTCGAGCTTGAACTGACCCGGACCGAAGATCGCTATCGTTTTCGCCTGAAGATTCCGCCCGGCAATCCGCCACCGGCGTATGAAGCCATCGACGCCTTCACCGCGATTTACGTGCGCACCTGCCGCAATCGCCTGGGTCGCGAATATGCGCCGTTGGCGGTGTACTTGAAGCGCCCGGAACCTGCGGACGCGCACCAATGGCACAAGGTCTTTCGCTCCCCGGTGTACTTCGCCGCGGATGAAGATCGACTGGAATTTTCCCTGGTGGATTTCGACAGCCATCTGGACGATGCCAACCCGGAACTGGCCGAACACAACGAAACCGTGCTCAAGCGCACCCTGGCGCAACTCAAACCGCTGACCTGGGAGCGCAAGGTGCGCGACGCCATTGAAGAGCAGTTGCCCGAGGGCGAGCCCAGTGCGGAACACATTGCCAAGGCCCTGCACCTGAGTTTGCGCAGCCTGCAACGGCACCTGGCAGATGAGGGATGCCGATTCGACACGCTACTCAATGAGAGCCGCGAGAACCTGGCACTGTTGCATCTGCGGGACCCGCAATGCTCGTTGAGTGAGATCAGTTATTTGCTGGGGTTTGCGGATACGAGCAGTTTCAGCCGGGCGTTCAAGCGCTGGACGGGGATGACGCCGGGGCAGTTTCGGGATGGGTTGCGGTGACAGATTCAGATCCGCGTTGCAGGTTCAGGCCTTAAGCAGGCTACGTGCCCTACCCGACGCCCATTGATCCAGCATTGCATGACCCACTTCGGCAAAGGCACGGCGCTCCCTGATGTAACCCGCTATCTCACCCATGGCCACCTCCATCCCGTGAGTGACTTGCTGCAAAAGCTCATTGCAGCGTCCCTCTGTAAGATTGCAAGCAGAGCGTCCAAACCGCATCAGCATCTTATATTTTGGCCATGCTTTTGATCCGCCAAGCAGCAACGCCATGCTGTCCGACTTGATGTACACCGACGTCGAGACAATGTCGTAGGCTGGCGCGAGATGAATCTGCGCATTGGTACCGCAGTCCTCGTAAAGCACTCCAAAATTCTTCAGGTGAGCGTCACCATTTTTCACGCCCGACGAGAGGGCGACAATCTTGAAGAACGATTCAAGTGCCTGTCTAAGCAATGGTGGAGAAACAAATTCCCTGATCTGCCGAGCAGCACCTTCGTACGAACCATCGTACTTGGCCTTTGACGGCCAGGCGTTTAGAACACAGAAATCTTCAAACCCCAAATAGCCTTGGGTGTTCATATCAAAGCGTTCTACGATCAGAAATTTGCCATGCTCACTGAGCTCGAATTTTGGCACCTCAAGTCCCGAATGAAGTGCGGCCCGCATACAGAAGTACTCATTGGCCGCGAGCTCAGGGTATTCCTCCGGGCGAAAGGATTTGACCAGGTGCGTAGCGCTCCGGTGGGTCAGTCGGTCGACGGAGGTTGCACTGTCGCGAACCAGAACCTTGGGCTGCACGCCGGAAACTCCCGAATATCTGCCATAGGTGCTCAACAGATCATCGAACAGACCTTGTGCACCGTCGTGAACCAGCAAATCTGCAAGACTGGTTTCCGGCAACCGGTCGCTCGCGTTTTGCGTTTCTGCAATTCCCACCCGACCTAGCTGGTGTGGACCGACGATTGCCAACATCGAAAAATCATCAAAGCCCCTCACCGCTTTACTGAAACGACGAACCAGCTCGTCGCGCAGCGCGCCCTCGGGTAAGTTCATTTCGAAAATCGGCGGCACACCATGCTCCCACGTATAACTTTCAAGCCGAGCTGGCATGGTCAACGAAATCGCATTTTCTTCTCGGGCATCTTCGACGTAAGCAAATACCGAATCGCTGCGAGATTGTCCTCGCCCCAAAGTCCCAACAGGGGATTGGGAAACACTGATGTGCAGCCGATCATTTTCCTGCTGCTCACCCATGGAAGTTGACCTTTTTCAGGTGGTCCAGCGTTGGACGTTTCGACTGACGTGGCACGGCGGCAAGTTCGTAACCGAAGCCGTTCAGAATGGCCTCTACCTTGCGCAGACCGATTTCAGAGATCGTATTGTTCTCGATACCTGAAATGGTTGACCGACTCATTCCATACTGTTCTGCGAGTGCTTGCTGAGAAAGCTTCCGATCTTTTCGTAGCGACCGAATGAGTTCACCGAGATTTTTCATAAACCGTCCTGCATCGTATACAGTGCATATTTCGTTGATTTTACGATATTGCATTGTATTTAATGCACTACGGAGATTAAGTCCAGCTCATTTTTTGATCAAGACGGAGATTTACCGCCCTCGATCCCGCCGCAACAACTTGCGCACCCGAGCCACAAGCTCGTTCACGGTAAACGGCTTGAGCAGGTAATCGTCTTCATGCAGCTCCAGCCCCCGCAGCCGATCCTCGATGCCGTCCTTGGTGGTGAGAAACAGTACCGGCGTCGCGCCCAGCTTGCGTACCTGTTGCTGCAACTGCCAGCCGTTAAGCCCTGGCAGCATCACATCAAGGATGATCAAGTCGTATTCGCCGGACTCGATAAAGCGGCGACCGTCCATCCCGTTCAGCGCCACATCGACGGAATAACTGGCTTCGCCAAGGCCGTTGGCCAGGAGTCTGGCGGTCTCCGGCTCGTCTTCTACTAACAGCACACGCATGGCACACCTCGATTGTCGTCTGCACAGGCTAGGCGTCTTTGTGGACAAAGCCCACCTTTAAAAGATCGCCAATGCCCGCAACCGACCGGCGTCAAGAATCTCGATCTCGCCGTATTTCAGGTTCACGATCCCCTGTCCCTGCAAGTCCTTGAGGAGTTGATTGGTGGTCTGGCGCGATAACGACAACATGGAAGCCAGCTGGTCTTGCGGGAGCTGCAGTACGCGGCGTGGCGGATCGAGCTCGCCGTAGCTGTCAGCAATCATCAGCAAGCGGTGCGCCAGGCGTGCCGGTGCCGGCATCAGGCTCAGTTGTTCAAGGTTGATGAAGGTCAGGCGCAGCTTCTGGCTCATCAACAATGCCAGTTGCCGCCAGTACACCGGCTGTTCCTCGAGCAAGGCCAGCAGCGCGGTTTGCGGGATGTGCAGCAGGGTGCACTGGCCCAATGAAAACGCATCATGGGTCCGCGCCTGTCCATCGAAAAGGCAGATTTCGCCGAACCAGTGAGGCTGCTCGACCAGACTCAGCAGTGCCTCCTTCCCCTGCTCGTTGACGGCGCCGATACGCACGGCGCCTTCGAGCACGGCGTACAACCCGCAGGGCGGATCACCGCGCTGGAACAACCGCTGCCCCGGCGACAAGCTTCGCAACCTGGCGGCGGACAGCAGACTATCCTGTAAGGACTCAGGTAGATGACTGAACCATTGGCCGCTCATCAGGCGCGAACGCCAGACCTGCATGTCCATGAAAACTCCTTGAGATTGTCGCCTGGCTGACAGAGCGAAAGATGAACCCGGGTCATGATCAAGCACCCTACAGGAGGAATAACAATGAAAAAAAGCCTGGTTGACCACCTCAGTCAATATGCCGCCTATCACCGTGATCCGAGAAATATCGCCAGTCACTTCATCGGCATTCCGTTGATTGTGGTCGCAGTGGCGGTATTGCTGTCCCGGCCGCAATGGGCTGGAGGCTGGTTATCGCCGGCGGTACTGGTATCGCTGGCATCAGCCTGGTTCTACCTGCGCCTGGAACTGCGCCTCGGGGTCTTGATGACGGTGCTCCTCGGGCTGTGTGTCTGGGCCGGTCACGTGCTGGCGCAGCAGAGCACCTTGGTGTGGCTGAGCAGTGGCGTGGCGATGTTCGTGGTGGGCTGGGCGATTCAGTTTGTCGGCCATCACTACGAAGGACGCAAGCCGGCGTTTGTCGATGACGTGACGGGGTTAATTGTCGGGCCGCTGTTTGTAGTGGCCGAACTGGCGTTTTTGCTGGGGATGCGGCATGACCTGAAAGAGCAGATCGAGGCGCGGGCGGGTGGGGTGCGGTTGCGTCAGAAAAACGCGGCGGCTTAGGCCGCTTTAAAAGATCGCAGCCTGCGGCAGCTCCTACAGTTGACTGGTGTTGAACACAAAATCTGTGACCAACCGAAAACCCTGTAGGCGCTGCCGCAGGCTGCGATCTTTTGATCTTAAATGTTGGCGACTTTCTGCCAGACCTTCGGCTTGAAGAACAAGGTTTCGCCCTTCGCCAACCCGGTCAGGCTGTCGTGGTCCTTGACCACTTCAGCCTCGATCAACTCGCTCTGGCCTTCGACCTTCAGCGTCACCCGGGTCGTTGCGCCCAACGGACGAATATCCCGCACTTCGGCCGCATGGTGATCTTCCAGTTCATGGCGCGACAGCGACACTTCGTGCGGACGGAACAACACGTGGTTGTCCTCGCCCAGGTGCAAACGGTTCGAATCGCCCAGGAAGTGATAAACGAAATCGCTGGCCGGGTTCTCGTAAACGTCGCCCGGTGAGCCGATCTGCTCGATCACACCCTTGTTCATCACCACGATGCGGTCGGCCACTTCCATGGCTTCTTCCTGGTCGTGGGTCACGAACACCGACGTCAGGTTGATGTCTTCGTGCAGGCGCGCCAACCAGCGACGCAGCTCTTTACGGACCTTGGCGTCAAGGGCGCCGAAAGGTTCGTCGAGCAGCAGCACTTTGGGTTCAACCGCCAGGGCGCGAGCCAACGCAATACGCTGGCGCTGACCACCGGAGAGTTGTTCCGGGTAGCGATCCGACAGCCAGTCCAGCTGCACCATGTTCAGCAGTTCGTGAACCTTCACCGCGATCTGGCTTTCGCTTGGGCGCTGGTTTTTCGGCTTCATGCGCAGGCCGAACGCGACGTTGTCGAACACCGTCATGTGGCGGAACAGCGCGTAGTGCTGGAACACGAAACCGACGTTGCGATCACGCACGTCGTGGCCCGAAACGTCCTCGCCGTGGAACACGATGTTGCCCTGATCCGGCGTTTCCAGGCCGGCGATAATCCGCAGCAGCGTGGTCTTGCCGCAACCCGACGGGCCAAGCAGCGCGACGAGTTCGCCGCTATGAATGTCCAGGCTGATGTTGTCCAGCGCCTTGAACGCATTGAAATTCTTGCTGACGTTACGCACTTCGATCGACATGAATTATTCCTCCGCGGCGCTGGCGCGCAGGCGGTTAATACGGTTTTCGCTCCACTGCTTCAGCAGCAGGATGAAGAGCGCCATGATCAGCAACAGGCTCGCTACCGCGAACGCGGCCACGTGGTTGTATTCGTTGTAGAGGATCTCGACGTGCAACGGCAAGGTGTTGGTCACCCCGCGAATGTGCCCGGAAACCACCGACACCGCACCGAACTCACCCATGGCCCGCGCTGTACACAGCACCACGCCATAAATCAGGCCCCATTTGATGTTGGGAACGGTGATGTGCCAGAACATCTGCCAGCCATTGGCACCGAGCAGGCGCGCGGCCTCTTCTTCCTGAGTGCCCTGTTCCTGCATCAGAGGAATCAGTTCACGCGCCACGAACGGCACAGTAACGAAGATCGTGGCCAATACGATGCCCGGCAAGGCGAAGACGATCTGGATATCGTGATCCTGCAACCACGGCCCGAACAGGCCCTGGGCGCCGAACATCAACACATAGACCAGGCCCGCGATCACCGGCGATACCGAGAACGGCAGGTCGATCAGGGTGACCAGCATGCTCTTGCCGCGGAACGAGTACTTGCTGACGCACCACGCCGCGCTGACGCCGAACACCACATTCAAGGGCACCGAAATCGCAACGGCGATCAGCGTGAGCTTCAATGCGGAAATCGCATCCGGCTCAAAGATTGCGGTGAAGAACGCGCCAATCCCGAGTTTCAGCCCCTGGGACACGACGATCACCAGCGGTAACAGCAGGAAGAGTGCAAAAACCAGCCAGCCAAGGCCGATCAGGATGCGGCGCGAACTGGCACTGCCACGGCGGGCAGCGTTGGTGGAAGCAGCAGCAATAGACGATTGGGACATGTGTGCGCCTCCTTATGGGGTTTCGATGCGCCGCTGCAGCAAGTTGATCAGCAGCAACAGGACAAAGGAAACCACCAGCATCAGTACGCCAATGGACGTGGCGCCGGTGTAATCGTACTGGTCGAGTTTGACCATGATCAGCAACGGCAGAATCTCGGTTTTCATCGGCATGTTACCGGCGATGAAAATCACCGAACCGTACTCGCCAACCCCGCGGGCAAAGGCCAGCGCGAACCCTGTCAGCCAGGCGGGCAAGAGTGCGGGCACAAGGATATGGCGGAAAACCTGTAACGGTTTGGCACCCAGGCACGCCGCCGCTTCCTCCACTTCACGTGGGATATCGGCCAATACTGGCTGTACGGTACGTACCACGAATGGAAGCGTCACAAATGTCAGTGCTAGCGTGATGCCGATGGGGGTGTAGGCGATCTTGAACCCCAGGTCCGCCGCAAACTGGCCAACCCAGCCATTCGGCGCGTACAGCGCGGTCAACGCGATACCGGCCACGGCGGTGGGCAATGCGAAGGGCAGATCGATCATCGCATCGATGATCTTGCGACCCGGGAAGGTGTAGCGCACCAGCACCCAGGCCAACAGCGTGCCGATAATGCCGTTGATGATCGCGGCATACAGCGCGGTGCCGAAGCTGAGCTTCATTGCCGCCAGCACACGAGGCGCCGAAATGATTGCCCAGAACTGATCCCAGGTGAGTTGAGCGGCATGGATGAACATCGCCGCCAGCGGAATAAGCACAATCAGGCTGAGGTACACCAAGGTGTAACCCAGCGTCAGCCCGAAGCCGGGTATGACGGGGGAGATACGACGCGACATAAAAGTCCCTGGTTGAGAACGCACAAAGCCCCGACGGTAAAATCGGGGCTCATTTATGACCTATTAGAGATTACTGCGCCTGATAAATCTGGTCGAACACGCCACCATCATTAAAGAATTTCGGTTGCGCTGTTTTCCAGCCGCCGAAGTCCTTGTCGATGGTCACCAGATCCAGGGTCGGGAACTGCTTGGAGTACTTGGCAGCCACGTCCTTGTCACGTGGACGATAGAAGTTCTTCGCCGCGATTTCCTGACCGGCCGGGCTGTACAAGTGCTTGAGGTACGCTTCGGCGATCTGCTCGTTACCCTTTTTCTCGGCGTTTTTGTCGACTACAGCGACCGGAGGCTCGGCGAGAATCGACAGCGAAGGCACGACAATCTCGAACTTGTCGGCACCACCGTCTTCTTTCAGCGCCAGGAACGCCTCGTTTTCCCAGGCCAGCAACACGTCACCCTGACCGTTGTTGACGAAGGTAATGGTCGAACCACGAGCACCGGTGTCCAGCACTGGAACGTGCTTGAACAAGGTCTGTACGTATTCTTTGGCCTTGGCTTCATTGCCGCCGTTGGCTTTCAGGCCATAGGCTCAGGCTGCGAGGAAGTTCCAGCGTGCACCGCCGGAGGTTTTCGGGTTAGGGGTGATGACCGATACGTCGTTCTTGACCAGGTCGCCCCAGTCCTTGATGCCTTTGGGGTTGCCCTTGCGTACCAGGAACACGATGGTCGAGGTATATGGCGTGCTCGCTTCCGGCAGACGCTTCTGCCAATCGGCTGGCAGGGTCTTGCCGAGTTTGGCGATTTCGTCGATGTCGCCGGCCAGTGCCAGGGTCACTACGTCAGCACGCAGGCCGTCGATCACAGCACGGCCTTGCTTGCCCGAACCACCGTGGGACTGCTGGATTTTCACATTGTCGCCGGCGTGATCTGCCTGCCAGAACTTGACGAATTCGGCGTTGTATTCCTGATACAGCTCACGGGTCGGGTCGTACGACACGTTAAGCAGTTCGTAGTCCTTGGCAACCGCGGAGCCAGCAAAAAGGGCACTGGCCAGGGCGGCCAAAGCGAAATGACGAATCGACGACATGGTGAAAGCTCCTGGAATTCTGAAATGTGTTGGCTTTTTCTTATGGGTTTCTGGAATCGCGGTGCCGTTCAAAGATCGCAGCCTTCTGCAGCTCCTGCACCACTCCCCGCAGGAGCTGCCGCAGGCTGCGATCTTTTGATCTTCGGGCTCAGCTCGGCTTGTTGCCCGGCTGCTGCAAACGGAATTTTTCCTTGCGTTCGATCTGCACGACTTGAGCGTTGTGCACAGTGATTTCCACCGCTCCGAAACGCAGGTCGCGCAGTGCGCTCTGGATCTCGCGCAAGATGGTTGCTTCGTCCTGGCCGTCAACGCTACGTAGGGATGCGCTCATGGTGGTGCTCCTTCGACTGAGAGGTTGCCTGGCAGTGGCGGCACTGCTTGCGGCGTGAGACCAATAGTAGATAGGTGCGGATATTCTTAAAAAGACTATTTAAGAATGTTTATATAACCAGAAGTGATTATTTGAGGGGGCGAGGGTTTGCGTGAGGCAACAGGGAGAAAAAGATCAAAGATCGCAGCCTGCGGCAGCTCCTACGGGGCCTGCGTTCCATGCGGGAGCTGCGATCTAGCGGATGACGGGCGTGTGTTTCCACTGCAGTTTTTCCGCCGGCACGGGCCGCCCAAACCAGTAGCCCTGCCCCAGATCGCAATCGTGCTCGACAAGGAAAACCGCTTGTTCGACTTGTTCGATCCCTTCGGCGTGCACCTGCATGCCCATGCTCTGGGCCAGCGCAATGATCACCCGCACGATGGCTGCATCGTCCTCATCCCAAGGCAACCCTGCGACGAAGCCCTGATCGATTTTCAGCTTCTGCACCGGCAGGCGCTTGAGCCGCAGCAGCGACGAGTACCCGGTACCGAAGTCATCGATGGCCAACCGCACGCCCAGCTCGCGTAATCGATGCATCTGTTCCAGCGCGACTTCCGGGTCGTCCATGACGGCGCTTTCAGTGACTTCGATCTCCAGATAGGCGGGGTCCAGCCCGGTATCGCGCAACACTTGCGCCACCTGCTGATACAGCTCGCGGCGAGCGAACAGGCGCGAAGACACATTCACGGCGACAAACGACAACACCACGCCGGCCCGCTGCCATTCACACATTTGCTGACAGGCTTCGCGCATGACCCAGGCATCGATTTCGGCGATCAGCCCGGTGCGCTCGGCAATGGGGATGAACTCCGCAGGGGACACCAGCCCGCGTTGCGGATGCTCCCAGCGCACCAGTGCCTCGACGCCCACCAGGCAACGGGTCTTGAAGTCGTGAACCGGCTGGTAATACACCCGCAACTCTTTTTGCTCCAGTGCACGGCGCAACTCGAACGCGGTCTCGACCCGCTGTTGGGCCTGGGCGGTGAGCTCTTCGGTGTAGAGGGCGTAGTTGTCGCGACCGGCACTTTTGGCCTTGAACAACGCCGAATCGGCATTGTGCAGTAATTGCTCGGCACTCAAGGCGTCGCCAGGGAACAGACTGATCCCGACGCTGGCGTTGATGAAAAGCTGATTGCCGTCGAGATGGAACGGCTCCTTGAGGCCATCCAGGATTTTTTGCGCGAGTGCGGCGGCGTGAACCAATTGCGGACAGCTTTCGGCGAGCACGGCGAACTCGTCACCCCCCAGTCTCGCCAACGTGATTCCCGGCCCGAACATCGCTCGCAAGCGGTCAGCCACGGCCTTGAGCAACTGGTCGCCCATGGTATGACCGAGGCTGTCGTTGATCATTTTGAAGTGATCCAGATCGATCAGCAGCAAGGCGCAACCGCGCTTATGGGTTTGCGCCGAAGCCAGGGCCTGCTCGGCGCGGTCGGTGAACAACAGGCGATTGGGCAGGTCGGTCAGGGGATCGTGGTGGGCCAGGTGTGTGAGCTCGTGCTCGGAGTTCTTGATCGCACTGATGTCGGAAAACACCGCCACGTACTGACTCACTTGGCCCTGGTCGTCACGAATGATGCGAATGGTCTGCCATTGAGGGTAAATTTCGCCACTTTTTCGGCGGTTCCAGATCTCGCCGCTCCACTCGTCGTTGCTCCTGAGGGTCCCGAACATCGCCTGGTAGAACGCCGGCGGATGACGACCGGATTTGAACAGGCTGGGTGGCTGGCCCATCACTTCTTCACGCTGGTAGCCGGTGATGTCCATGAAGGCGCGGTTCACATGAACGATCAACCCTTTGTCATTGGTGACCAGCACGCCTTCACGCGTGCAATCGAATACCGCAGCGGCCTGTCGCAAATGCTCGCGCTCCGCAAGCCGCTCGCGCAGTTGCACATCGATCCCCAGACAACGGAACAATCGCGCCCGGGCAAGGAAAATCAACCCGGCACTGAGCACAACCCAGGCGTAACCGTTGATCAGTTGCCACTGCAGGCGTTCGGTGGAGCTATCGAAGAAACTGTTTAATAAATAACCACTGAACCCCAGCCAGACAACAGACAGCAACAGGTAAAGCAGCGCTGCACGCAAGGCATCGCGAGTGGTGGCAGACATTCGACCGTCCATGTCCCTACAAAAGGGTTCGAATTATAGAGCAAAGACACATTCAGCCACTCTTATCTGAAAGGGCGACTGGTTTTATCTGTGAGCTTAGTGATAATGCATCGGCTATTTTTTTATTTATCGAGGGCCCTACAGCCTATGTGGTACGAAGGTTTTCTTGGCTTGTCGCCCTGGTCACTGGTGGCAGTCACCCTGCTGATGACCCACGTCACAATCATCGGCGTCACGGTCTATCTGCACCGCTATTCAGCCCATCGCTCCCTGGAGCTCAATGCCGGCCTGAAACATTTCTTCCGCTTCTGGCTGTGGCTGACCACGGCGCAGAACACCCGCGAGTGGACAGCTATCCACCGCAAGCACCACGCCAAATGCGAAACCGTCGATGACCCGCACAGCCCGGTCGTCAAAGGTTTGTCCACCGTGCTTCGCAAAGGCGCCGAACTGTACCGCGCCGAAGCGGAAAACCCCGAGACCCTGCGCATCTACGGCAAGAACTGCCCGGAAGACTGGATCGAGCGCAACCTGTACAGCCGATTCCCGCTCTTGGGTGTGGCGATCATGGGCGTGATCGACCTGCTGCTGTTCGGCACCATCGGCATCACCATCTGGGCCATCCAGATGATGTGGATCCCGGTCTGGGCTGCCGGCGTGGTCAATGGCCTGGGCCATGCCATTGGCTATCGCAATTTCGAATGCCGCGACGCAGCGACCAACCTCGTACCGTGGGGCATCCTGATCGGCGGTGAAGAGCTGCACAACAACCATCACACCTACCCCAACTCGGCAAAACTGTCCGTGAAGAAGTGGGAATTCGATCTAGGTTGGGCCTGGATTCAGGTCTTCAGCTTCCTGCGTCTGGCCAAGGTCCAGCGGGTCGCACCGATTGCCCACCGCGTTGAAGGTAAAGGCAATCTGGACATGGACACTGCGATGGCGATTCTCAACAACCGCTTCCAGATCATGGCCCAATACCGCAAATTGGTGATCGCGCCACTGGTCAAGCAAGAGCTGGAAAGGGTCGATCATTCGGTCCGTCACCAGTTCCATCGGGCCAAACGCCTGCTCTCGCGGGAAACCAGCCTGCTGGATGACAAACACCACGTGCGCATCCAGAACATGCTCGAACACAGTCAGGCGCTAAAGGTTATTTACGAGAAACGCCTGGCCTTGCAGCAGATCTGGGTCAAGACCAGCTCGAACGGTCATGACATGCTGGCCGCGATCAAGGACTGGATCCACGAAGCCGAAGCCAGCGGAATCCATTCCCTGCGCGACTTCGCCAACCAGCTGAAAACCTACTCCCTGCGGCCAACGACTGCCTGACCGCTGCCAATAGGGCGACGCGTTTTTAACGAAAACGCGTCGCCATTACCGCCCGGCGGGAGCCACTCCCTCTCCTGCGCAACCCGGGAACTAACCTCCAAATCCCCTATCTCACAAACACTTCGCCACCCTGGCGGGCTTCGTTGTGGCCGCTGTCGACTCGCGGCACGCTTTGAGATTTGTGTCGATGGTCGATAAAAAACTACAAGACTCATCCGCTCCCCAGTGGCCCGAGGCCGCGCAAACACTCATGGCGCTAATGCGTGCCCGAGGCGAAGTCGCCCGGCTGAGCGAGCGCGAACAGCTGCTTAATTCCCTGCTCGTGAGCGTCAATGCGGTGCTCTGGGCGTTCAATTGGGACACCCGTCAGGTGCTCTACGTCAGCCCCGCCTATGAACGAATATCTGGCCGTTCCGCCGAGCTGTTGCTGTCGGACTACAACGAGTGGCGTGACAGCGTTTACCCCGACGATCTCGAGCATGCAGAGCGTAGCCTGGCCGAAGTGCTGGAAAAAGGCGCCGTTGAAGACCGTGAGTATCGAATTATTACCGCTGATGGTCAGGTACGCTGGCTGAGTGACAAGTGCTTCATGAACCGTCAGGCCGAGCCAGGACAGCCCGTGATCATTGTTGGCATTGCCGAAGACATCACGGAAAAGAAGCAGATGGAAACCGAACTGCAGCGTCTGGCCACCACCGACGAATTAACGGAAAGCAGCAACCGCCGGTACTTTTTCGAGTGCGCTAACCGCGAGTTCGAAAAGGCACGGGAACAAGGCACCCCGCTGTCGTTCCTGATGCTGGACATCGATGACTTCAAAGCCGTCAACGACACCTACGGCCACCAGGAAGGCGATAACGTGCTGCAACGTATCGCCGAGTGCGGTCGCGCGGCTTTACGCCGTGGGGACGTGTTCGGGCGCATTGGCGGGGAAGAGTTCGCAGCCGTGTTCCCCGGCTGCGAACCTGCCGTGGCATTGCTGGTGGCCGAGCGTCTGCAACGGGCGATTCAACAGCTGAGTTTCAACCACGATGATCAAACCTTCGGTATCACCATCAGCCAGGGGCTGACCAGCCTGATGGCCGAAGATAAAAGTCTCGACGACCTGTATGCGCGGGCGGATGCGGCGATGTATGAGGCGAAGCGGCAGGGTAAGAACCGGATAATCAGCGGCTGACTGCACCCATACAACCCTGCAGATACTGTGTGGGAGCTGTGTAGGAGCTGTCGAGTGAAACGAGGCTGCGATCTTTTGACTTTGGTTTTCAAGATCAAAAGATCGCAGCCTCGTTTCACTCGACAGCTCCTACAGGGGATTTCCAGTGCGAACTACTTTTTGCGCAACCGCATCAATTCCGGCAGCCCGACCTTCAGCAAGCGCGCCGTTCGGCTCTTGGCCAGCGCCTCAAGCCCCTCGTGCTCGCCCAGCCGCGCCAATTGCGCAGCCATGTTCATCACCAGCGCTTCGCGCGAGTAAACCCCGCCACCGAACTGGTAGACCGCCGCAATCAGCTCGCGCAGCTCCAACGGCAGACGCCAGCGGGTTCGCAATGCCGATCCGTAAGCCGCTCCGAACTCAGCCAGCGCCTCGCCAACCTCCTCCAGGTCATCCAGCGCACCGCCAGACTGCTTCCATTCCTGCAGGCACCGCAGCAACGCCAGATCACCCAGGCGATGCAGCATGCCGGCGCAATAACAGCGTTCCTGATCCAGATCCAGCAACCGCGCCAGGGTCCGTGCGTACTCAGCAGTGTGCAGCGACAGCTCCCAATAGCGCTCGGCGTAGTCCGCCAGACATGGATCACTGAGCCGGGCGCTTCGCTTGAGGGCCAACCCCAGAATCAGGTTCATGCTTTGTCCGGTACCAAGACGATGCAGCGCTTCAAGCAGGGTCTGCACGGGTGCGCCTTTGTGCTGGGCGGCGCTGTTGGCGGCAGCGATCAACACGGCGGTGACTTGAGGATCCGTTCTGGTTTCGTCGTGCAGCGCGGTCAGATCGAGACCAGTGGGATTGAGGCTACGTTTGACTGCCAATTCCACGTCGGTCATCAAGGGCGCGCCATCGGCCTGCTCCCGACGGCGCTCCAGGTACACCGACAAGGTCATGCCCGGCGCCAGTGTCGGAGCTTCGCACAAGACTTCTTCACCCACGTTCAACAGCAACGCCTGCAGACGCTGGGTCAGGCTCTCCATGTTCAGGGGCTTGGTCAGGTACGCCGAGGGTGCCAGAGGCAACGCCTCGCGCACGCTGACGCTGTCATTACGGTTACTCATCAGAATGAACGGCAGCGGCGGATTGCGTTTACGCTGGCGAATACTGCGCAAGACATTCAGGCCATCGACGCCGGGCAGTTCCCAGTCAGCGATCACCAGGTCGTAAGGGTTCTGCGACAACAGGTGCAGCGCTTCCTGACCGTTAGCGCACAGGTCCAGCCGTGCGTCGCACCGAACATTTAACAACACCTGTTTGAGCAGATCGCGGGACCAGGGATCGGCCTCGGCAATCAGCACACGCGGTGCCGCAGGCAAAACTACAACAGTCATCTGTACGCTCCGAAGACGATGCTTGCACCTTAGTCAATGCTGGCCATTCGATACAGTGCGATGTGTTTAACGGACACAAAAAAACCCGCCAAAGCGGGTTTTTTTGTTGATCAGCTCACACTTTCATACGAGCACTTTAGATCAAAGCTCCGAGAAGCACTCTTCGATGATTGCCAGACCTTTGTCCAATTGCTCGTCCGGCGAAGTCAGCGGTACGAGTACACGCAGAACGTTGCCGTAGGTACCGCAGGACAGCAGGATCAAGCCCTTGTCGCGCGCCTTGGCCACAACCGATGCCACAGCAGCGGCGTTCGGCTTGTGGCTGTCGCCATCAACGAACAGCTCGACGGCGATCATCGCGCCCAGGGCACGGACTTCGCCGATCACCGGGTACTTGGCCTGGATGGCTTTCAGGCCAGTCACCAGACGCTCGCCGACTGCCTTGCAGCGATCCAGCAGTTGCTCTTCTTCGAACACTTCCATCACGGCCAGGGCCGCGGCGCAAGCGATCGGGCTACCGGCATAGGTGCCGCCCAGGCCGCCTGGAGCAATGGCGTCCATGTATTCGGCCTTGCCGCACACACCGGCGAGCGGGAAGCCGCCAGCGATGGATTTGGCGAAGGTGGTCAGGTCAGCGCTAACGCCCATCTGCTCCATCGCGAAGAAGGTGCCAGTACGGCCAGCGCCGGTCTGTACTTCGTCAGCGATCAACAGGATGCCGTGTTGGTCGCACAGGGCGCGCAGACGCTTCATGAACTCTTTAGGCGCGACGTAGAAACCGCCTTCGCCCTGAACCGGCTCGATGATGATTGCAGCGATATCACGCGGCTCGGCGTCGTTCTTGAAAATGCGTTCGATGCTGGCGATCGAATCGTCGACGCTCACACCGTGCAGTTCGTTCGGGTACAGCGCGCGGAACACGCCACCAGGCATCAAACCCATGCCAGCCGAGTAAGGTACGACTTTACCGGTCAGGCCCAGGGTCATCATGGTGCGACCGTGGTACGCGCCAGTGAACGCGATCACGCCAGCACGGCCAGTGGCGGCACGGGCGATCTTCACAGCGTTTTCTACCGCTTCGGAACCGGTGGTCACCAGCAGGGTTTTCTTGTCGAAATCACCTGGCACCTTGGCGTTGATTTTCTCGCACAGCTCTACGTACGGTTCGTACGCCAACACCTGGAAGCAGGTGTGAGTCAGCTTGTTCAGCTGCTCAGTCACGGCGGCGATGATTTTAGGGTGCACGTGGCCGGTGTTCAGCACGGCGATCCCGCCGGCGAAGTCGATGAACTCGCGACCTTCAACGTCGGTCACGGTGGCGTTCTTCGCGGACTCGGCGAAGATCGGGTGAATCTGGCCAACACCGCGCGGTACAGCGGCTTCGCGGCGTTTCATCAAAGAAGCGTTAGTCTTGCTCATACATTCCTCATTCGCCGCTCATCGGTCGGCGTAGCTCAAGGATAAAGCGGCGGGGAGGCAACTACGGCAGCATGCGATGATCGACTGCCACAGCTTTCCCGGCCACCGAGAAAATTTCGGTTGAAACGCGAAAAGGAGCAGCGCTCTCGTGCCCTTTCCGCTTACTGCAGTTCCCGTCTTCCGAGCTTAGATGCCCAGGCAGAGGTATTTGATTTCCAGGTAATCTTCGATGCCGTACTTGGAGCCTTCACGGCCCAGGCCCGACGCCTTGATGCCGCCGAACGGCGCGACTTCGTTGGAGATCAACCCGGTGTTGACGCCGACCATGCCGTATTCCAGGGCTTCAGCCACACGGAACACACGACCCAGGTCACGAGCGTAGAAGTACGACGCCAGACCGAACTCGGTGTCGTTCGACATCGCGATCACGTCGGCTTCGTCTTTGAAACGGAACAGCGGAGCCAACGGGCCGAAGGTTTCTTCCTTGGCCACGGCGGCGTTGTTTGGCACGTTGGTCAGGATGGTCGGCTCGAAGAAGTTGCCTTCGATGCTCTTGCCACCGGACAGCACGGTCGCGCCTTTGCTGACGGCATCAGCGATGTGCTCTTGCACCTTGGCGACGGCTTTTTCGTCGATCAGCGGACCCGTGGTGGTGCCGTCTTCCAGACCGTTACCGATCTTGAGTTTGGACACAGCCACTTTCAGCTTCTCGGCGAACGCGTCGTAGACCGAATCCTGGATGTACAGACGGTTGGCGCAGACGCAGGTCTGGCCATTGTTGCGATACTTGGAAATGATCGCGCCTTCAACGGCCTTATCCAGGTCCGCGTCGTCGAACACGATGAACGGCGCGTTACCGCCCAATTCCAGGGACACTTTCTTGATGTCCTTGGCGCACTCAGCCATCAGCTGACGACCAATTTCGGTCGAGCCCGTGAAGGACAGTTTGCGCACGATAGGGTTGCTGGTCAGCTCGCTGCCGATGTCGCCAGCGCTGCCGGACACCACGCTGAACACACCGGCAGGAATGCCGGCACGCTGAGCCAGTTCAGCCAAAGCGAATGCGGAGAACGGGGTTTGCGAAGCAGGCTTGAGCACCATGGTGCAACCTGCGGCGAGTGCCGGGCCGGCTTTACGGGTGATCATCGCGGCCGGGAAGTTCCACGGCGTAATAGCAGCGGTCACACCGATTGGCTGCTTGATCACGATCAGGCGCTTGTCGGGTTGGTGACCAGGAATCACATCACCGTAGATGCGCTTGGCTTCTTCAGCGAACCACTCGATAAAGGAAGCGGCGTAAACGATCTCGCCCTTGGCTTCGGCCAATGGCTTGCCTTGCTCCAGTGTCATCAGGCGAGCCAGGTCATCCTGGTTCTCGATGATCAGTTCGAACCAGCGACGCAGCTTGTTCGCGCGGTCCTTGGCGGTCAGTGCACGCCAGGCCGGCAGCGCTTTGTCAGCGGCTTCGATTGCACGACGGGTTTCAGCAGCGCCCATTTTCGGCACAGTGCCCAGAATTTCGCCCGTTGCCGGGTTATTGACCTTGATCGTCTGACCATTGTCCGCATCAACCCAAGCGCCATCGATGAAGGCTTGCTGGCGGAACAACTGGGTGTCTTTAAGCTGCATGTCGGCTTTCCTTAACAGCACCGCGACCAGCGCGGAGCGAATTATGATTGTAGAAAGGCGCCTTGGAGGCTGCCGTCAGGGAAATCATTCACCGGGCTGAAGCACATAAATAGCGCACGGATCGAACTCGTGCGGTTCAGCACCCAGACAAGAGCGTTTGAAATCTCAAACGAATCCTAGGATCAAAGGGGGTAAAGGACAATAGGTTGTTCGAAAAAAAGAACGAAAACGCCATATTCGCCTGTTTTTTCTGATCAACGTAGCGAACAGCCGTTTAGCAGGAGAAAAACGCAGGCGATTCAGCAGCATGGACGCGTGCAGTGCATATGAGTATCATGGCGCCCGCTTGCACCAGTAGCTCAGCTGGATAGAGTACTGCCCTCCGAAGGCAGTGGTCGTGGGTTCGAATCCCGCCTGGTGCACCATATAGTAGAAACGAGAAAGCCTCAGGCCTTAGGGTCTGGGGCTTTTTTGTGGGTGCCGTCTCGTAATGAATAATAATTTCACCTTTTTAAGACTGGGCGGTGTTTCCTATGAACCGCGTTGCTTTGCTTCGATGCCCTCAATGAGCATATCAAGCTCGTCAAACGGTTGCGGCAGCAACAGCAGGTCGAGGATCATCACGGCTTGCTTCAATAGCCATAACTAATTCGGCGGCCTGAAACGGGTCAAAAGCCTGCTGCAAACACAGACCATCCGAGCGGCTATGGTCAGGAAAAACGACAAACTGCAAATGCGGTTTTTTCATTCAGTCGTCCAATCAAACTCGTCATATTCCTCATCATCGCCCTCTTCTTCCTCGAACACCTCGTCATCAAGGTCATCCGCCAGAAGGGCCTGTTCCTTTTCCTGCGCCAACAGAAACTCTTTGCGACTCTCGGTCACTGCTCGCCGTAATTCCTCGCCCTTGACCGGGCAGTTGAGCATTTGGGCGATGCGGTCGATTTTTTTCGCCATGGCTTCCTCCAACGCATCGGCTATGGCCCGATAGTGCGCGCTTTCGGGCCTTGTTGCCAAATAGCCGACCGCCCAGCTGTTCAGTTTTTCTGCAGTTCCTTGAGTCGTGTGGCGAGGTTTTCCTTGGGAAAGCGTTTGTGCAGTGTCGTCATCAGGTCGTCGGCCGCTTTGGTTTGACCGGCCTTTTGCAGGCGAATCACTTCACGTAATTGGTCGTCGATAAACTTCGACGGAGCCGCCGCTGGCCTTTTGCTGACCTTCGCTTCGTCGGCCATTTCAGCATGGACCGATTCGCTCTGGGCCGGGACGGCAAAATCGGCCATGGGTGCTGCAGGTGCAGGCGCGGGCTTCGCGCCGGCCGGAGCCGCCATCGAGCGGGAAAGTGATGCCGGTGCTTCTGCGGATTCTTTCCTGGCCGCAAAAGACGAGGTGTTGGGTGCCGGGGTGGAATCGTAGGTTGGCGCGTGCTCGGGCGTGTGTTGTACCAGCGCCAGCATCAGCGCGACGCCGACCAGGCTGGCGAAGGCCACCTGCCAACGAGGTTTCTGGCAGGCTTGTACCCAGCGTTGCCAAACAGAAGGTTTCGGCGTGGGCGTTTCACGGTGTGCCGCGGACAGGATAAAGGCATCCAGATGCGCAGGCGGCTCGCCGCTGGCGTGTTCACGAAAGTGTTTCACCACTTTCTCTTCCGGTGCAGGACGGGCGTCAGTCATGTCAGTACCTCCTCGGCCAGCAGCCGACGCAGTTTTTGCTGGGCGTAACGCAAACGGCTTTTAACGGTTTCCAGCGGGGTTTCGGTAAGGGTGGCGATCTGCGGCAGGTCGAGATCGCCGTGTGCACGCAGCAGGAAGACTTCGCGCTGGTCAGCGGGCAAGGTGTGCAGAGCGTTTTCCAGGCGTTGGCTGTCGCGGCTCAGGCTCAGCAGTTGCTCGGGGTCGGCAGAGTCGTCGCTCAAGGCGTGCACCTGTTCGTCATAGCTGTCGTGCAACGGGTTGCGGATGCCGTGTTTACGCCAGTGATCAATGAGTCGGTTGCGGGCGATCTGATACAGCCATGTACGAAAATTCGCCCGACCTTGTGGCTGGCTGGTGCTGCGGATCAGGCTGAGCCAGGTGTCTTGATAGACCTCTTCGGCCAGCTCGGATTTGCCGCTGAGCCCGAGCAGGAACCGATAAAGCCCCTGTCGATGACGGGCGTACAAAATCTCGAACGCCGGCCCGTCACCCGCTCGATATCGGGCCAGCAGCGATTCGTCGCTCGGTTCGGATGCAGACATGTCAGTGATCGCCTCCTATCTGCGCCTGCTGGCCCGCGGTGGCGGGCGGTTGAAGGCTCTGCGCCAGTTCCACCAACTGCACGAATTCCGCGCGCAGGCCAAAACGGTCATCACCCCTGGCACCCCGCGCCAGCACCTCGGTGTCCTTCAAACTGAAAGTGCCGGTGTAACGTCCATCCTTGAGCTGTTGAGAAAACGCCGCCACGGCCGCCGCGAATCGCAAGTCGTCGCTCGCATTGTCCTCCGAGCCCGCCGCAATCGGCCGTTCGATCAGGCGACTGTTCCCACCTTCCGGCAACTGATATCGCACACGCAGCATCGCCAATTCGTCTGAACTCCCGGACTTGGCGACAGTGGCGCCGCCGTAACGCAACGGTTCAAGCCAACCTTTCTCACCCTTCGGAACAATTTCGTACAGGGCCGTGACGGTATGCCCTGCACCGATCTCACCGGCGTCGACCTTGTCGTTACTGAAATCCTCACGTTTCAAGGCGCGATTCTCGTAGCCCAACAGCCGGTATTCACTCACTTTCGCCGGGTTGAACTCCACTTGCAGCTTCACGTTCTTCGCCACGACGGCGAGGGTCGAGCCGAGCTGATCCACCAGCACTTTGCGCGCCTCGCGCAGGTTGTCGATGTAGGCATAGTTCCCATCGCCGGCATCGGCCAGTTGCTCCATCAAGTGCTCATTGTAGTTATCCACACCAAAACCCAAGGTGGTCAGGGAGACGCCCGTTTTGCGTTTATCCACAGCCATTTGTTTGAGACTGTCGAAGTCACTGATGCCGACGTTGAAGTCACCGTCCGTGGCCAGCAGGATGCGGTTGATGCCTTTGGATATGAAGGCCTGCTGCGCCATTTGATAGGCCAAGTCGATGCCGGATGCGCCAGCCGTCGAGCCGCCTGCCGACAATTGATCGATGGCTGTGCGAATTTTCGCTTTTTCCCGTCCGGAAGTTGGTTCCAGCACCACCCGGGATTCGCCGGCATACACCACCAGCGACACCCGGTCCTGTTCACGCAGTTGGTCGACCAGCAATTTCAGTGTGCTTTTGACCAGCGGCAAACCTTCGCGGCGGTCCATGGAGCCCGACACGTCAACCAGAAATACCAGGTTCGCCGGGGCCAGCTCTGCCACCGCGCGGTCCGACGCCTTGATGCCAATCCGCAACAAACGCGTATGCGGGTTCCACGGTGAGGGTGCCAGTTCGGTGGTCACGCCAAAGGGCGAGCCGTCCGTGGGCAAGGCGTAATCGTAGGGGAAGTAATTGACCATTTCTTCGAGTCGCACCGCGCCTTCGGGTGGCAGCCGCCCTTGATTGAGCAAGCGTCGAACGTTGGCGTAAGCGCCGGTATCGACGTCGGCGCTGAAGGTCGACACCGGAGCATCGGCAACACTGTGAATCGGGTTATCGGCCAGTTTTTCAGACTGCTCGCGCTGCTTACCCCGATAACCCGATGGGGACGCCTCGGGCGTCGGCGCAAACGGTGCCGCGCGAACACTGCGCTTAGCCATTGTGGCGTCACTCAGGACCAGCGCCTCTGTCTTCAGCTCGGCTTGAGCCGGTGCCGACACGGAAACAGGCGCCGGGTCTGTTTTGGACGAAGCGCCACATCCGGCAATCGACACCAGCAAGCCGACGGCAAAACCCTGGGCGGCCGGGCGAAGGAAATGCAGTGGAAGGGACATAGGGACTGACCTCAGGAGAAGAATGATCCATTCATCCTCTGAGACGGGCAGCCCGGCCAGTTCGGGTTAATTCATCCGAAAAAAACTTCAGCGGTGATAACGCCGCACCACGCTGCTGTTCCTGAGTACATGACCTTTGATTTTTTCCAGCAGTTGCGCACGTGTCAGGCCGGCGGGCAAGGCGTCCGGTGCGAGGTCCAGGGCATACAGCTGGATGATGTAGTGATGCGCACTGTCGCCAATTGGCGGGCAAGGACCGACATAAGTCGTGGAGCCTTTGCTGTTAGTGCCACCCAAGCCTTCAAGGCCGGGTTTGGCGCCTGCACCCGCGGCGATCTGATGGGTGTTGGCCTTGATCCCGTAATGAACCCAGTGATCGACGCCCTGGCCTTTCTGACCATCCGGGTCGTGCATGACGATCGCATAGCTGAGCGTGCCTGCCGGGCCGGCGTTCCAGTTCAGCGCTGGAGAAAGATTGTGACCGCCACACCCTTCGGCATCGCTGGCGGCGGCAGCCGTGAAGAGTCGATCGTCGGTGACGCCTGGAATGTTCAGGGTGAAACGCTCCTGAGCCTGCGCCGGAAACTGCACGCAGAAGGCGACTGCAAGGGCCGCCAGCCAAGGGGACAGAGAGGTCAATCGGGTCATTCCGGAGCACCTTGTGCGATAGGGCCGTCGTCGGCTTGCGAACTATAGCTGTACCGTTCGTGCCGTGGCAGTGGATTTGGCTGAACCTCGTGTTCCACAGCCAACTCTTAACTGAAATGCCTGCCCGGAGAGCGATCATGACCCTGCACCGCGTCGCCCGTTTCGCCGATGTGCCTGAACGCCATGGCCTTGAGGTCCAGATCGGGGAGGCAAAAATTGTTTTGCTGCGGTTCGGCGATCAAATCCGCGCCTATCAGGGTAAATGCCCTCACGCTGGCGCACCGCTGGCAGAGGGCGCGGTGTGCAACGGGCGATTGATTTGCCCGTGGCATAAAGCGGCGTATCGGATCGAAGACGGTGCGTTGTGTGAACCGCCCTCGCTCGACAGCCTGAAACGCTACCCGGTGGAAGTGCGCGGCGACGAGGTCTGGGTGGATGATCAGGCACTGCCGGACGCGCATACCCCGCCTGCGGACGATGATCGGATATTTGTGATCATTGGCGCGGGCGCCGCAGGCACAGCGGGCGCCGCAGCGTTGAGAGAAAAAGGCTTCGGCGGTCGAATCCTGTTGATCGATCAAGAAACCGACGCCGGTTACGACCGTACGGTGTTGAGCAAATTCGTGATCGCCGGGGAGATGCCACCGGAAGAAATCCCGCCGCTGCGCGATGAACAGTTTTACCGCGAACAACGCATCGAACGAATCACCGGTGAAGTCGCCCACCTTGATGCCGGCAACAAATCCCTCCGACTCAAGGACGGTCAGTCCCTGACGTACGACGCCGCATTACTCGCTACTGGCGGCACACCCAACCCGCTCAAGCTGCCTGGTGCCGATTTGCCGCAAGTCTTTTTGCTGCGCTCCAAACAGCACGCGCAGGAGATCCTGAAAACGGCAACACCAGGCCAGAAAGCCGTGATTATCGGTGACAGTTTCATCGCCCTGGAGTCAGCCGGTGCACTGCGCCAATACGGCATGGACGTGACCGTGCTCGCCCGACATGCCGTGCCCTTCGCCGCGCAATTCGGCGACACCGTCGGCAAGGCCATCCGTGCCCGGCACGAAGCGAACGGCGTGCGCTTTCAAACAGAAGGCGAAGCCACGCACATCGAGGGCAGTGCAAAAGTTGAAGCGGTGCTTCTGGACAATGGCCAACGGCTGCCCGCCGATCTGGTGTTGGTGGGGATTGGTGTCACACCCGCGACTGAAGTGTTCAGTGATTTGCCAAAGGAAAAGGATCAATCGCTCAGAGTCGACGGCGGCATGCGCGTGGCGGACGGACTCTGGGCGGTCGGCGACATCGCCACCTTCCCGCTCAACGGCCAGCCACAACGAATCGAGCACTGGCGTCTGGCCCAGCAACACGCGCGCATCGCAGCGGCAAACATGCTGGGTGGCGACGAGCACTACCTGGATGTGCCGTATTTCTGGACCTGGCATTTCGGCAAAAACTACGACTACCTCGGGCATGCCGAGACGTGGGATGAAGTCGAGTTCAAGGGCGATCCGTACCACCCGCCGTTTATCGGGCTGTTTGGCAAGAATGGCGTGGTGGCGGCAGCGGTGGCTTGCGATGAAGAGCGGGCGATGGCGATGCTTGCCGAGCGGATGAAACAGCCGTTGTCGGTGGATGAGGCGTGGCGGTTGATTCGGGATATGGGATGAGCACTTCGACGGTACTCGCTCCGTGAAAGCTGCTCACGATTCTGTAGGAGCTGTCGAGTGAAACGAGGCTGCGATTTTTTGCCTTTCAAGATCAAGAGATCGCAGCCTGCGGCAGCTCCTACAGGGGAGGATGTTTCTGCTGAGAGTGTGGAAAATATCCCTGGGCTGGTGTGCTGCAATCAGGTTTTTGTGATTTGTGTGGGCTGTTCTGGCCCCATCGCGAGCAGGCTCGCTCCTACAGTTTGACCGTGTTTGTTGGGGATGGTCTGTCTGGTTGGGGCATGGCGTTGGGCTTGCTGAACCTTGTACCAGATGGCCCTGTTTAATCGCCGTCAGCTTCACTTCTTGAAAGCTACATCAACTTGCGTGGATGCCTACAGGTACGCCAGAATCCGCCGGCTTGTGCGCCTTGGGGCGGGTCGGTAGCTTCATCCGGGTCACTGATTCGCAGTGATCGGGTTTAGTAGCCCGTGGTATTTGAAGGGTGCACAGGCGTCTGTCTTGTAGGTATTTTCATACCTGAACTTGATGGTGGCTGTGCGCAGGGCGTCCTTGGGCGCGCCGGCTTTCTTCATTTCCCCGGTCTACTAACCTGCGTACAGCCGCCACCCCTCGTATTAGTAGCGAGGTATGGCAGCCCAATCAGGAAATGAAAATCATGGTCAAACCGACACCGAATCCACCAGGCTCCAGCCCGGTAGAGCCCTCCCCCGATGCCGACGCAAATCCCTGCCACTCAGCCATCGAGCACACCCCCTCGTTCGCCGACATCAAAGCCACTCCGCGCAAACTCTGCACCCTCTTCACCGTCGATCCGGAGGCCGATACCGAAACCCTGCTGGCCTATGCGTGCGAGTCGCTGGCGTCAGCCAATGTCATGGCCACCGACTTGGCGGATCATCTGGAAGGGACGTCGCGTAATGCGCTGTTGGGCATTGCGCAGGTGATCATGCTGGGTGAGCTGGCGGTGAATCGGGCGCTGGATCGGTTCGAGCCGGCGGCGAGGGATTAAAAAAAAGCGCCAACCGATCCGACCTGATCCCTGTAGGAGCTGTCGAGTGAAACGAGGCTGCGATCTTTTGATCTTAAAAAATCAAAATCAAAAGATCGCAGCCTCGTTTCCCCGACAGCTCCCACAGGGGAGCGAGGGGAGCGCATCTGATTCGGTACACACCACGGACAGCAAAACGCCCGGCGTCTGCAGTGTGCAGAGGCCGGGCGCTTTTATGAGGCTACCGGTTTACTGGACTTCGACTTCGCCAGGACCGCTCACTTTGCTCATCAGGAAGCCGATGAACTCTTCCACGGTCATTTTCTGGCCGTTGAATTCCACCTGATTATTGGCGTAGTGCAATTTGCTGACGATGTTGTTGCCGTCCAGTTTCGCAAACTGCGAACCGACCGCCATGCTGCTGAACATGTCGGCGGTGGCGGTGGCTTGATCGGCAATGAGCTTGGCGTCGGTCTGACCGTCGATTTGCGACTGCACGGTGAACAGGTCGACGAGCATCGGCTTGGAGACCTGAACATTGACGTCCAGCAGGGCAATCAACTGACGGGTCAGCTGGTCTGCCGGCAAGTCCATGGATTGTGGTTTGGTCAGGTCGAGCACCAGGTTGGCGCGGCTTTCGCCGTTGGCGGTGTTGAGCGACAGATTTTCCAGTGCCACCTGCGGGCCGGCAGCCAGCAGTTTCTCCAGACCGGTTTTGACCTGTGCTTCTTCGGCCGGGGTCAGGACCAGTTCCGGCGCGGGTTCACCGGCGGCGGCAGCTTCAGCGGCGGCTTTTTCGTACGGTTGCAGTTTGGTCTGGTAGACCTGCATCAACGACATCGTTGCCGGAATATCGAGGTTCTTCAGGCTCATGGCCATCTGCGCAGAGCCGATGGTCTTGCCGTTCAAGGACACTTCGCCCACCTTGTAATCAGCACGCCCCGAAGCGCTGGTGCCCGATTCTTCGGTCTTGTTCTTCATCTCGAATTTCTTCACGCCCAGGATCGACTGCTTGGCGCCGAAAGTGGTCTTGCTGTCGGTCAGTTCGACCGTGTTTTCGCCGATGTAAAAACCGTACGTGCTCTTGGTCAGGTTGCTGGCGAAGGTCAGGCCGTTCATCTCGACTTTCACCGGGGTCTGATCTTCAGCCACCGTGCTCAGGGTCAGGCTGTCCATGTAACCATCGGCCTTGACCTTCTGCGCCTGCGCGCTGGCAGCGATATCCAGGTTCAAACCGGAAAATTTCAGGTGGGACTTGTCATCCAGCGCCACGTCCAGGGGCAGCAAATTCAGCGTGCCGTTGGTGGCCTTGTCATAGCCGATGTTAACCACGCCGGTGAGCGGGGATTTGTCCTTGGCCGCCGCGAACCACTTCTCGGTGAGCGGCGTTCTTTCCAGTTCGTAATGACTGGTGGCCATGACCGGCAACCACTTCAGCGACACCAGTCGCGAGAACGGCAGCGGACCGTGTTCGATATGGTCGACGAACAGCAATTCAACAGGCGCTTCACCAAACATCTCGCCTTCGCCCTTGAGGCGATAGTGGGCGGTGCTGCTGAAGACATTGCGTTCCAGCGAAACCAGCTCCAGCGAGGCAGTGCCGTTGGAACCGACCAGCGCAGCTTGCAGTTCTTTGTTGGCATCAGCGATCGAGCTGTTCAGCACACCTTCCAGTTTGGTTCCGGTGTACCAGGCACCGCCGGCGCTGATTGCACCGATGGCTACGACAATTCCAAGAAGCACGCCTGCTGATTTATTCATGAAGTACCCAATGTCCGTGATTTGAAGGTGTGGCCGTCTTCCCTGAACCCGTGTCGGGTTATGGATACGACTGCGCTGAAAGTGGGATGGAGATTAGCACCGGCCACGCCGGGCGACCCAATGATTAAAGGTGAAAGAGTGTCTATGGGACCGTGTGAGGGGAGTGAGAGTTTCGGCACACATGAAATCGCCATCGCTGTCGGAGCAAAGCTTGCTCGCGATGGCGGATTGTCCGGCACATTACAGTTGAATGTGTAATAGCCATCGCGAGCAAGCTTTGCTCCTACAGGAGGGTTTCATCAGTTCAGGAATACTGAACCTCTATCTCATCGAGCTGATGATCAAAGCTTTTCAGCCGTGCAGTCCACGTATAGACCAGCACCTCAAAATCCCGATTGATCACCGCCCCGCCCGTCACGTCCGCACGCGGGTCGCAGAAGTCCAGTTGATAGCGTTCGCGGGCCATGGCGGTGGCGACGTCGGAGAGTTCACGGGCATTGTTGAGCCAGTGCCGCCCTTCGTCAGCGACTTGCCTGTCCAGTGCCAGGCATTGCTTCTTCAAGGCTTCGAGGCTTTTTTCCAGCGGCGTGCCGGTCAGTTCGCCCATGACTTCCTGAAACGTGCGCCCCGGTTGCCAGTAGCTGCCCCAGAAATAACGGTCGAACACCGTTTCCACCCGCCGCAATGCCACCTTGGTGTCCCAGATGAGCACCAGGGTTTTGCCTTGTTCGAGGTGTCTTTTCTTGATTCGGGTGCCCTGAACCGAAGCCCAGGCGACGACCACAATGGCCAGCACCGCAATCAGCGCCGACGCGCTGTCGAGAAACACCAGCGCCTTGTCGATCTGGTGGGCCAGCATGATGCCGTAGAAATAGGTGGCCGACAGCAGGACCAGCGCGGCAATAGCGCACCAGAAGCCGGGAGCATAAGGGTTTTTCATTATTTTTAATCCCCATGACCAACGCGAGCCTTGATCAGTGGACTGGCGTGGCTCGTGGCGCGTCAGCCCAACAATCAAAGCATAGCAACGGCCTCAGGGTTTGCTGGCGTTCGAGCCTTGCGTTCGTCCGCTTTCCCAACCGCCGCCCAACGCGAGGAACAAATCGATCTGGCTCATGGCGACTTGAGTGTTGGCGGCAGCCAGTTGTGCCCGCACATCGGTGTAGGTCCGGGTGGCTTGCAAGTCCGCCAGGAACGACGCGCGGCCGGCCTGGAAGAAGCGGTGGGTCTGGTCTGCCGCCTGTTGCGCGGATTGCTCGGCGTCGGCCAGGGCATCGCGTCGTTGCAGCAATGCCGAATACTGGGCCAGACCGGTCTGGGTCTCGCGGATGGCGTTGAGCACCACACCATCGAAGTGCGCCAGCGAGCCTTGGGTTGTCGCTTCGGCCTCACGAATGCGCGCCCGTGAGCCGTTGGACGGCACGGTCCAGGTCAGCAATGGACCGAAACCCCAGCGATTGGTGGCCGGTTTGCCAAGGTTTTCCAGAATGCCGACGGTACCGACGGACGCGCCGATGCTGATGTCCGGGTACAACTCGCCGGTGGCAATGCCGATACCGGCGGTCGCGGCGGCGAGTCTGCGTTCGGCCTGCCGTACATCGGGGCGGCGCTTGAGCAAGGTCGCGCCATCCCCCACCGGCAACAGCTGGGCAATTTTCGGCAGCTCGGCGCAGGTGGCGGTGCCGGCGGGCAGTTGGTCCACCGGTTTGGCCAGCAGCATCGACAGACGGAACAAGCCAGCCTGACGCGCAGCCTCATAACGCGGCATCTCGGCGCGCAGGGATTTGAACTGGGTTTGCGAGCGGGTGACCTGGGTTTCATCTCCACGCCCGGCGTCGCGCAAACGCTGGATCAGCGTGGTGCCCTGGGCCTGCAAGTCGAGGGAATGCTGGGCGATTTCCCGTTCTTCATTGGCCGCGCAAACTTGGGTGTACGCACGAACGACGTCGGCCACCAGGGTGATTCGTGCGGTATCGGCTGCGGCTTGCGTCGCATCGGCATTGGCTTTCGCCGCCTCGATGCCGCGCTGCAACGTGCCGAACAGGTCGAACTGATACGAGGTCGTAATGCCGATGTCGCCAACGTTGGCCACGGGCACTTTGTCCGGCAGCAGGAACGCTTCGCCGGACTCCTGCAAACGCTGGGCGCCGATCTTCACGCCGCCACTCCAGCCCCCGGCCGCTTCGGCTTCGTCGACTTGAGCTCGCGCCCTTAAAAGACTCGCCGCAGCGACGCGCAAATCGGTATTGGTGGCCATGGCTTGCTGGACCAACTGATCGAGGCGCGGATCCTTGTACAACCGCCACCAATCACTGGGCACCGGCGCCGAAACAACGTTCTTGTCGTTCACCGCCAGCTCACCCTGAAAATCATCACGGTGCACCGCGGCTTCGTCGGGCAAGTGATAATCCGGCCCGACTACCTGACACGCCGACAGCAACAAGCCTAATCCGGCGACCGCCAAACCCGAGGCCCTGCTCATTTCCCGGGCTCCTGCTGCTGATCGTCGATGATCGACACCGTCGCGGTCCGTCCGGCGATCATGCGGAAATCTGCCGGCACGTCGTCGAAGGCAATTCGCACCGGAATCCGCTGGGCCAGCCGCACCCAGCTGAACGCCGGATTGACGTTGGGCAGCAGGTTACTGCCGCTGCTGCGGTCACGGTCTTCAATACCCGCCACGATGCTTTCGACGTGCCCACGCAAACGAGCACGGTCGCCAACGACCCGAATGTCGACGCTCTGACCGACGTGAATGCCGTCCAGTTTGGTCTCTTCGAAATACCCGTCGATGTGAAAAGAATTGCTGTCGACCACCGACAACACCGGACGTCCGGCCGTGACGAACTCCTGGGTGCGCGGGGCGCGATCGTTGACATAGCCGTCCACCGGGCTGCGAATGGTCGAGCGATCCAGGTTGAGCTGGGCGCTGTCCACCGCCACCTGAGCTTCCATCAGGGCCACTTCGGCGCGGGCGACACGGGACTGGCTTTCTTCCAGTTGCTCGCCAGGCACCAGGTTGCCCAGGCCACGGTTACGCTTGTGCTCGCGTTGCGCCTGAGCCAGGGTTTCCTGGCGGTCGGCCACAGCTGCCTTGGCCTGGCGCAACGCCAGTTTGAAACGGTCCTGATCGATGCTGAACAGCACCTGACCGCGTTTCACCAACTGGTTGTCGCGCACTTCCACGGTCTGGATCAGCCCGGACACGTCAGGTGCGATCTGCACGATGTCGGCACGGATGTGCCCGTCCCGGGTCCACGGGGCAAACATGTAATACATCACCATGCGCCAGACCACGACGACGGCGAAGGTCACGATCAGCAGGGTCAGGACCACGCGACCGATAGTCAAAAAAGGTTTTTTCATGTCATCAGGTATCGACTGAGTGAATCCACAGCGCCAAGCAGCAGGGCGTAGAGAGCCACGTTAAACAATGCCCGGTGCCAGACCAGACGGTAAAAGTGCAGACGCGTCAGCAGCCCGTGCACCAGCAGGAAAATCACATACGTAATGCCCATCAGCACCAGCAGCGTGGGCAGGAACACTCCGCTGATATCCAGATCACCGATCATAAAGGCGCTCCATCGATGCCATGGGGAAGCGGTTCTTCGAGTTCGCCCGTGCCGACAAATTCCACCCCCGGCAACAACGCCAGGCGCAGCCCGCTCAAGGCATGCAGCAAGTGCAGTCGCGCGCCGTCATCGCATTCGGTGTTGAGCGCGCGACGGGTGCGGTCGAGGGTCATCAACAGTGCGCTCGGCGCCGGCAGACGTTCGCCAGCCTTGAGGCAGGCCTTGAAGTATTCGCCGACCTCGGCCACCACCTGATGCAGCAGCGCTTGCGGCACACCGGTGACGCGCGGCGTGTAGGCCAGCAGGTCAAGCAGGTTCAGCGCCACGCGCACTTCGCGCAGCGCGATGCCAGTGTCCTGGCCGATGATGGCCAGTCGCGGCAGGTGCTGCATCAGGCGATCGAGCATCTGCACACCCAGGTGACGATGCTCGGACAGCGTGGCCGGTTCAGTGAGGCTGACGATGTCGCGCCAGCTGAACCGGGTCAGGCGCTTGGCCGCCAGTTCCGCACCGAACGGCCGGGCGATCAGGGTCCAGACAAAAGCGAACAGCAAACCGACGGGGCCGGCCAGATTGGAGTTGGCGAAGCTCAGGAAGTCCGCGTCGTAAGCGCCCTGGATGCTGATGAAGGACGAGGTGTTGACCAGCGTCAGCAGCATGCCCAGATAGAACTGCGGTTTGACCGTCAGGGTGCCGATGCAAATGAACGGCACCGCAAAGGCGAGCACCAGCATCGGAAAATCGTGCAGGTTGGGCAGCACCAGAAACAGATAGAGGCTGGCAAACACGACCGACATCGCCGTCCAGAAAAAGAACCGATAAATCTGTGGTGCCGGGTCGTCCATCGAGGCGAAGAAGCTGCACGCCACCGCCGCGAGAATCACCGCACTGCCGCCGTCGGTCCAGCCAAGCAAAATCCACAACACCGAGGCCACGATGATCGCGGTGACGGTGGACGCTGCCGAATACAGCATCAGACCGCGATCCAGGAACGGCGACAGGCGACCCAGACGCCAGTGCCGATACACCGCGCGCCAGCTGTCCTGGCTTTCGCACTGGATGGCGTATTGCAGACTGCGACAGTCCTGCCACAAATCGATCCATTCGCCGAGGCGATAGATCGCGTTGGAGAACAGCAACTGCTTGCGATCTTCCAGCTCATCGGCACTCGGTTGCAGCGCTTCGAGCTGATTTTTCAGCGCCTGCCAACGATTGAGGTCGGCGTCTTTATGCTCGAGCCATTCGGTGGTCGCGGCGAGCAGCGGAGCGAACCTGGCCACCAGCTCCGGTGTACGCCGTTCAAGGGCATACAGCGCGTCGTCAAGGGCGTCGATGACCGGTAATAGATGAATCATTCGCCCGCGCAGCTCCTTGGTATTGCGCACGGTTTGCGGCCGTGCGCCTTCATGGGGCAGTTGGCCGATCATCAATTCCAGGGTGTTGAAGGTGGTCACCATCGAGGAGCGCAATGCGCTGACTTCGTCCGGCTGCACATTACGGCTGAGGAACCGCAGGCTGTAGGTCGAGGCATCGGCGAACCATTTGCTCACCGAATCGTTGAACACCGGCGCCAGCCTTCGCGGCCAGAACATGGCACCCATTACCGCCGCGACGGCGATGCCCAGAAAGATCTCCTCCGTGCGCGCCTCGGCGACGTCCCACACTGCAAGCGGGTTATCCACCACCGGTAGGGCGATGAGCGGCAAGGTGTAGCCAGCGAGCATCAGCGCATAGCTATTGGCGGTCCGCAGGTGCAGGGACAGGAACAGCAGCGTCCCGGTCCACAACGCGATGACGACCACCAGCACATAAGGGCTCTGAACGAACATCGGCACAAAGAACACCGCCGCCATCGCCCCGAGAAATGTACCAATGGCGCGGTACAGCGCCTTGGAACTGGTAGGGCCGACGAACGGGCTGGAGACGATATAAACCGTGGCCATCGCCCAATACGGACGAGGCATTTGCATGAGCATGGCGATGTACAGCGCAATCATCGATGCGGCGAACGTGCGCACACCATAGAACCAGTCGCGCGCTGGGGGCATGCCGGTAAAAAATCCGTTCAAGGGCTAACCACCGACGGCGCGTTCGCGGCTTCAAAGGCTCTCAGCACGCGCAGCGTCGCTTCCAGATCGCTCTGGTCGATCCCTTCAAGGACCTCATGGCGAAGACGCACCAGCTCGATTTCGACCGCCTGCACCAGCTCGCGCCCACGCTCGGTGAGGCTCAAACATTTGGCGCGGCGATCATGGGCATCGGCGGTTCGGCACACATAGCCGGAATGACAGAGCTGATCGAGCAAACGCACCAGCGAAGGACTTTCCATCCCTGCTGCCTGCGCCACGGTGACCTGCCGCACACCCTCCCCCAGACGCCCGATCATCAACAACGGGACGGCGCAGGCTTCGGAAATTCCATAATTGACCAGCGTGGTCTGGCAGATCTTCCGCCAATGCCTGGCGGCCACCACCATGGCACTGCTGATGTTCATCTGGAGAGCGTCGAGGTTCTTCGGCACGAGAGAATGCACACACTGTTAGTTTGCTAACTATCAATATCGCATTTGAAGGGAAAGGCGGTCAAGTTTTGAAACAATTTTACCGCCATACATCGCTACGCTGCTTCCCGAGGCCAAAACATGTACTGAAGACGTATATACTCCGTTAGTACGAGAATTCGAGGACACAGTCATGTCAAAACAAGCTGTTTTCACCATGAAGCTTGAGCCGGAGCTACGTGAGCAATTTATGGCTGAAGCTGAAGCGTCTCATCGTCCTGCATCACAAATCGTTAGAGAAATGATGCGTCAGTTTGTGCAAACTCAGCGAGAATCACGCGAGTACGAGGCTTTCCTGCAACGCAAAGTCGACATCGCTCGAGTCTCTATGCAGGCTGGCGAAGGGCTGACGAACGATGAAGTAGAGGCACAATTCGCAGCCAGGCGCGCTCAGGTGACCAACAAAGGATGAAAATAATATGGACGCCCGCAGCAGCACAGGATCGTGCGGACATTTGGGATTACCTGAATGCTGTTAACCCCAAAGCCGCTGTCGACATGGACAGCCGCTTCACCGATGCGATAGCCCGCATTTTGCGCTTCCCTGAAATCGGCTCTGCCGGGCTAATCACAGGCACACGTGAGGTCATTCCTCACCAAAGCTATCGCGTGGTTTATCAACTGGACTTAGACGCCATCTGGATACTCGCGCTGGCTCATACCTCTCGACAATGGCCGCCATCAGAACGTTGAACGGTCACACACCTCGCCCCTTCCTCAACAACACATTCAACTGATCCACCACCTCCGCCCAATCCGCGTCTTCGAGTATCTCGTCACGCAAAAATGCTGCCTGGCTTTCACTCCAGAAAAACGCGTCTGCCAGGTGCAGTTCTGGTTTGAGTGGCGAGTGAGTGGCGATGAATTGGTCGATGCTGACCGGGTCGTTTTCCAGGCCGAGTTGTTTGAACAGGGATGGGAGGCTGTGCGTTGGGGATTCCATGTTGGCTCCTTGGAAATGAATCGATTTGGAGGTGACTGCTGCGCAGTCAATCGCGGGCAAGCCTTGCTCCCACAGTGGACCGCGACTTCCTGTGGGAGCAAGGCTTGCCCGCGATGGCGGTTTCGCTGACGCCGCAAAACTCAATGACTCAGCTCGCACACTTCAGCATGCGGCACCATTTTCAGAAACTCCGGCATGCTCATGTGCAGCAGGTTGTTGTGGTTACCGGCCTCCAGATAGATGTCTTTCTGCCGGGTCAGCAGCGGGTCGATGACCATGTCCAGCCCGTAGGATTCACCCAGCGCGGGCACTGCTCCACGTTCACAGTCATTGAACAGATGCGCCAAAGTGCTTTCCCGGGTGATCTGCCATTCGCCGCTGCCGCGCACTTTGCTCAGGTCCAGATGACGGCTCGCTGGCAGTACCGCCATCAGGTAATGACCGTGGTGGTCGTCGAGGATCACCGATTTGGCCACCCGTTCGGCAGGAATGCCCGCGACCCGCGCCGTTTCAAGGCTGCTGGCCGAGTGAGGATGGGCGACGATGTCGAATTCGCAGTTGGCTTTTTCCAGGCTGCTCTGCACGGTTCTTGCCATACGCATGATGCACCTCGGTGTCCGCAATGAAGATCGGCGGACGATGGTTAAACCCGTTCTCTCCCTTGAAAGTCTAGGCGGGCCTGGGCCATTGCGCGGGAAATCTGCCCACTGGAACGCAGCCGGCAACTGATCAAAATTCATACAACCTGAGCCTCGACTAAACTGAATACAGAGCCACCTGACGACTCTCCCGGAGGGTCACGTGATTACCCGTTGTTGTGCCGTTGCGCTGTTTTTGGCTGTGAGCGGATCAGTTCTCGCGGCGGATCCGGTTGTGCTGTTGGTACCCAACCCGATGGGCGCCTGGTTGATCGTCTTTGGCATCGCGTTTCTCATTGCCGAAGCGGCCTTGCCAAACTACGGCGTTATCGGTCTGGGCGGCATTGTGATGTTCGTGATCGGCGCGGTGATCCTGACCGACACGGATGTGCCCGTGCCGCTGATGATCGGCCTGGGATTGGTCAGTGCGTTGCTGCTGATCTTCCTGCTGATCCACGCCCTGAAAACCCGACCGCGTCACAACGTCAGTGGCGATGCCGGGCTTATTGGCAGCGTCACCCCGGTCACCTCATTAAAAGCCGGCAATGCCTTGACCGGATGGGTGCACCTGCAAGGCGAACAGTGGCAAGTACTCAGCGCCACACCGCTGCAACCGGGGCAACGTGTGCGAGTGGTGGCGCGCAAGGGATTACTGCTGCAAGTCGCCGCGGCTGACGCGGCACCGCCTGGAGAATAGTCATGGGCCTGCAATTGGGTTTTGCCGCGCTGCTGCTGTTGCTGATTGCACTGGCGGGGTCGACCTTTCGCATCCTGCGCGAATACGAACGCGGTGTGGTGTTCCAGCTCGGCCGCTTCTGGCAGGTCAAGGGGCCCGGCCTGATCCTGCTGATCCCGGTGGTCCAGCAGATGGTTCGCGTCGATCTGCGCACCGTGGTGCTCGATGTGCCGCCCCAGGACGTGATCACTCGTGACAACGTGTCGGTCAAGGTCAACGCGGTGCTGTATTTCCGTGTCCTCGATCCGCAGAAGGCGATCATTCAGGTCGAAGACTTCCTCATGGCCACCAGCCAATTGGCGCAGACCACGTTGCGCGCGGTGCTGGGTAAACATGAACTGGATGAATTGCTGGCCGAGCGCGAACGATTGAACATCGACATCCAGCAAGTGCTCGACGCCCAGACAGACGCCTGGGGCATCAAGGTCGCCAATGTGGAGATCAAGCACGTCGACCTCAACGAATCGATGGTTCGCGCCATCGCCAAGCAAGCCGAAGCCGAGCGGGAACGCCGGGCAAAAGTCATCCATGCCGAAGGCGAATTGCAGGCCTCGGAAAAACTCATGCAGGCTGCCGAAATGCTCGGCCGCCAGCCAGGGGCCATGCAGTTGCGCTACATGCAGACGCTGAGTTCGATTGCCGGGGACAAGAGTTCAACCATCGTCTTCCCATTGCCCATCGAATTGCTCAAGGGCATGGCGGATCTGTCGTCGAAACCGTGAAAAAGAAATGCATATTTGTGGCGAGGAAGCTTGCTCCCTCGCCACAGGGTTAGCGCGACTTACCAGTCGTAACTCACGCTCGACACCACCGTCCGTCCATCCCCGTAGTAGCAATCCCATTGGCTGCGGCAACTGGCGACGTATTCCTTGTCAGCGAGGTTTTTCACGTTCAGCGCCAGTTTCACGCCTTTCAGTTTGAAGGCCGACATGCCCAGGTCATACGTCAGACTGGCGTCGTACACCGTGTAGGAATCAATCTGAAACGCGCCCTCGTAGTCATCGCCATAGCTGCCTCGGGCATAACGTGCGCCGACCCCTGCACCGACACCTGCCAATGGCGTATCGCCGAGCACCGTGTAATTGACCCAGAGCGCGGCGGTCAGCGGCGGATTGCCCGCCGGATGACGACCTTTGCGACCATCGTTGTCCTTGGTGTATTTGATGTCGTTGCGCGACGCTGAGGCAATCACGTCCAGCGCTTCGGTGAGCTCTGCCTTGGCTTCAAACTCGACGCCCTTGGAGCGAATCGCACCGCTTTGATTGCTGAACCCGGGGTTGCCGAGGTCGGTGGTCAGGATATTTTCCTGCTCCAGTTCGTAAGCGGAAATCTGCACGAAACTGTTCTGCCCCGGCGGTTGGTATTTCACGCCCGCCTCGTACTGCTTGCCGGTAGAAGGGTCGAACGCTTTGCCCTGCACGTTAGTACCGCTGAGCGGCAGGAACGATTCCGAGTAGCTGATGAAAGGCGCCAGGCCATTATCGAACAGGTAGACGATGCCACCGCGCCCGGTAAATTTCTCATCCTTGCTATTGGTGTGAGCGCCGCTCAGCGGTTGCTTGTTGTCGGTCTCGGCCCAGTCATAGCGGCCGCCGAGGACAAAAACCCACTGATCGAGCTTGATCTGATCCTGGGCGTATAACCCGGTCTGGGTAATGGTGTTGTCCCAGCGGTAGTTGTTGCCGAAGTTAAGTGGCTGACCATAGCTCGGTGTGAACAAGTCGATGATCGGCGGGTTGTAGTCGTACAGGCCATCGAATTTCGAATTGAAGTGGTAATAATCCAGACCGACGATCGCTGTGTGGCTGAACGGACCGGTGTCGAACTCGGCCTGGGCAATGTTATCCACACCGAAGACTTTGTTGTCCTGTTTCCAGTCCACGCCGTAGCGAGTCTGGTAACGCTGGTCGTTTTGTCCGGTGATCGGGTTGGTGACGAACCGATAACCATGCAGCGGCGCGGTGTAGTGGTCATTGACCCGTGCGTAGCGCGCGTTCTGTTTCAGGGTCCAGACGTCGTTCAGCCGATGGGAAAACTCGTAGCCGAACGCGTATTGCTCACGGTGGTAATCGTTGACGTCGGGCTCACCGAGGAACAAGTCGCGGTCGATCTTGCCATTGGGGTTATCGAACAGCGTGCCCACGGCAGGAAGCCCCTGCGCTTCGGGCACGCCCTTGTCTTTCTGGTACTGGGCAAACAGCGTCAGGCTGGTGTCTTCACTCGGACGCCAGGTGAAACTGGGAGCGATGAACTGGCGCTTTTCCTCGACATAGTCGATCTCATCGTTGCTGTCGTTGGCCAGCGCGGTCAGGCGGTAGAGAAACTTGCCTTCGTCATCGATCGGCCCACCGAGGTCGATGGCAGCGCTTTTATGGTCGTAGCTGCCGGCTTCGAATTTGATTTGGTGCAAGGCGGTTTCGGTCGGACGTTTGCTGACCAGATTAACGATACCGCCGGGTTGATTCTGGCCGTACAGCACCGAAGCCGGGCCTTTGAGCACCTCGATACGTTCCAGCGAATAGGGCTCGATTTGCAGCGCACCACCGGTACTGCCGCCACCGTAAGGCAGATGCAAGCCATCGAGGTAAATCGGCGTAGGCGAGAACCCTCGCGACGTCGGCTCATCGAAAATCTTCACGCGGTCGGAAAATCCGCCACCGGTAATGCCCGGCGTATAGCGAAGGGCTTCGGTCACGCTCTGCGCGCTACGGGAACTGATCTCGGCGGCGGTGACGACGTTGATGGTCTGCGGAATTTCCACCAGCGCTGCATCGGTCTTGGTGCCGGTGGCGCTGCGCTTGGCGACGATGCCGTCGACCGGGCCCCAGGCATTTTCAACTGCCTCGGTAGCGCTCACACGCGTGGCACCCAGTTGCAATGGACCGCCTTGCGCGATCGGCTGCAGTGACCAGCCACCTTGGGCGTAGACAGCCTGCAAGCCACTGCCGGCGAGCACCCGTTCAAGCCCTTGGGCCACATCGAAACGCCCCTGCAGTCCGGTGCTGCGCTTGCCCTCGGTGAGTTGTGCATCCACCGACAGCAGGATTCCCGCGTCACTGGCAAAACGATTCAGGACCTGATCGAGGTTGCCGGCGGCGATGCTGTATTGGCGCGCCTGGCTCACGCTGGCGTCGTCGGCCCAGGCCAGGTTCGGCAGCATTGGCGTGGTGGCCAGCAAAGTGGCGAACACGCCGCGGCGCAATACGCCATTCAACGGAAAAAACGTCTGTGTCGGCTGATGTGGCATTCCGGAACTCCCCATGAGAATGCTTCTTGATTTGCTTTCAAGAGGTATCCCGGACGGGGCATGAAAACCGACAAGCACTTCTTAAATTTTTTTTGATATCAGACGCGGCGCTTCACCGTCACCCAATAACGGGTCACCGACTCGACCTGCACGGGCAATGTGCGTTCGAGAGCGGCCAGGACGGTGTCCGTGTTGTCGAGTGGAAAAACTCCGGTCAGCAGCAAGTGCGAGACCGTGTCATCGCAGCGAATCCAGCCCGGTCGATAACGCGCCAGCTCGGCCAGGAACCGACCCAGCGGCTGACGCTCGGCCACCAGGCGCCCCTGGCTCCAACTGCTGCCGTTCGGGTTCGCAGGCTTCATCGGGTCGGTGCCATTGGCGCTGAACCACACGCTGTTGCCCGCATTCATCAGCACCGGCGCTGCATGCCGAGGGCTGATGCGCAGCTGGCCTTCATACAGTTCGACAAGCGCGCCGTCGTCCATTTCACGTACAGAGAACCGTGTTCCCAATGCCTGGACATCGCCGCTGGCGGTTTCCACGATCAATGGGCGGAGGGGGTCGTTTCCGCTGGTGAGCAGAATCTCGCCCCGGATCAGCTTTATCCGGCGCTCTTGCGCGGTAAAACGCAGGTCGATCGCACTGTTGCTGTTGAGATCGAGCCGGGTGCCGTCGCTCAGGGTCATGTGGCGAATCTCGCCGGTGGCGGTGCGGTGTTCGGCAAAGGTTGCGCGCCAGGACACCTGGTTTTGCAGCAGATAGCCGCTGCCACCGGCAACCAGTAGCAGGCCCAGCATCTTCAAGGCGGCGCGACGCTGCGGATCAGGGCTATCGCGCAGTACGGCCCGTGCGCGCTCCGCCGGCACCGCGCCGAAAGTTTCCTGCAACTGCTGTAATCGCTGCCAGGCCCGGCGGTGCTCCGGATGGGCTTGCTGCCAAAGCGTGAAGGCCTGACGCTTTTCTGCATCCAGGTCGCCTCCCCAGTGCAGCATCAACCATTCACTGGCCTGCTCGACAATTGCCGGCTCGATAGGCGCATCGTGGGCGCGGTTCATGATTCGTACACCAGTTGATAGCAGGCCAGAATCGCGCGGGTCATGTACTTCTGCACCGAGCTGACGGTAACCCCGAGCCGCTCTGCAATTTGCGCGTAACTCAGCCCTTCGAATTGCGAGAGCACAAAGGCCTGGCGCACGTTATCCGGCATGCGATCGAGCATCGCATCAATCTGCGTCAGTGTTTCAAGGATCAAGGCCCGGGTTTCCAGCGAGGGCGATTCCGGCTCAGGCAGATGAGCGATGCTCTCCAGATAAGCGCGCTCGATACGCAGACGCCGCCACTGGTCGATCACCAGGTTGCGGGCAATCTGCGCGAGGTAGCTGCGACTTTCCTGCGGACCGGGCAAGCGCCCCGACACCAGCAGGCGCAGGAACGTATCCTGCGCCACATCCGCCGCATGCTCGCGGTCTCCCAGGCGTTTACGCAACCAGCCTTGCAACCAGCCATGGTTATCGCGGTAAAGACGATGAATCGAATCGTTGCCGTCGGATAGTGCGTCCATGGGAGGTCTACGTGTGTGATTGATAGCAATTATCATTACACTTTACGCAGCGACTGGCAAAACGACATTGATCAGCGGTGGGGGCTGGCTTGCTCCAAGGGATACACCGACTCCCATCCCCCGCCCAACGCCCTGTACAAACCGACCATTGCCAATGACACGCCGGTTGAGCTCTCTACCCACTGTTCCTGCGTCGCCAACAATTCGCCTTGCACGGTAAGGACGTTGACGAAATCCACGACGCCTTCCACATATTGATGTTGCGCGGTGCTCAGTGCGATCTGGTTCTGGCGTACGGCTTCGGCGAGGCTGTCGCGGCGACGTTGGCTGGCGTTGAAAGCGCTTAGTTGATCGTCGATTTCATGCCAGGCGCGCAACACGGTTTGTTGGTAGGCGATGGCGGCTTCCTGTTGCTGGGCTTCACGCAGGTTCAGCACGCCACGCAGGCGCCCGCCATCGAACAGCGGCAGGCTGAATTGCGGACCGATGCCGAACGCACGAGAGCCCCAGGAACCCAAATCGCTCAGTTGCATGGCTTGGGAGCCAACGTTGCCGGACAAGGTAATCCGCGGATAAAAGTCTCCCTTGGCCACGCCGATGTTCGCGGTGGCGGCATGCAGGCGCGCTTCGGCCTGGCGGATGTCGGGGCGACGCTCGGCCAGTTGCGATGGCAGGCCAATAGCAATTTGAGGCGGGGTTTGCGGCACCGGCGCATCGGTGGATAACTCAACGGACAGCGCGTGCGGCGGTTCGCCCATCAACAAGCTGAGCGCGTTGATCAGCTGTGACTGGCGCTGCTCAAGCGCCGGCAGACGGGATTCGATGGCGGCAACTTGCGCGGCGGCTTCGGCGACGTCCAGGTCCGTGGCAACACCGTCGGCGAGGCGCAACTGTGAAAGCTTCAGGCTGTGGCGAGCGACGTCGAGGTTCTGCTCGGTGACAGCCCGAGCGCTTTGCACGCCGCGCAGTTGAATGTAGTCCTGCGCGGTTTCGGCAAGGACCGACAGCAATACGCCGCGACGGTCGTTTTCGGCGACTTCGAGCGTGGCATCGGCGGCTTCAGTCTCGCGCCGTACACGCCCCCAGAAATCCAGTTCCCAGGACGCGGAGAAGCCGGCGTCCCACAGGTTGAACGCCGAGTCGCCATTGTGTCCGGACGGGTCGCTCAGGCCTTCGCCGCTGTTGCGTTTGCGCCCGTAACTGCCCGTGGCGGCAGTGTTCGGATAGCGCTCGGCAGTGATTACCTGACGTGCTGCGCGGCTTTGCTGCAAGCGGCTGCTGGCGAGTTTGAGGTCGAGGTTGTCCGTCAAGGCACGCTGGGTCAGGGCCGAGAGTTTGGGGTCCTGGAAAACGTTCCACCAGCGTTCGTCCATGGGTTCAGCAATGGCCTGGCTGGCGGCGGCTTTCTGTGGTGCTGACCATTCGGCGATCTGTTGTGGCTGTGGTTTTTGGAAATCCGGGCCGACGGTGCAGGCGCTCAACGACGACAAGCTCAGCACAAATGCGATTGAGCGAACGCAAACCTTGTGGCGAGGGAGCAAGTGGTGACCGCTGTTCATCGCTGCGCCACCTCATGCTTGTCGGCACCGGCAGTATCAATACTCGCCTCCACCGACATCCCTACCCGCAGCCGTTCGGCCAATGGCTGACCCGGATCGAGCACGATCTTCACCGGAATCCGCTGCACGACCTTGGTGAAATTCCCGGTCGCGTTATCCGGCTTGATCGACGCAAAGGTCACCCCCGTGGCCGGCGCAATGCTCTCTACGCGCCCCCGCAGCGCCTGGCCATCGAGGCTGTCGACAAGTACCTGAACGCTCTGCCCCGCTTGCACATCAGCCAATTGAGTTTCCTGAAAATTGGCTACCACATACGCCTGCTCCAGCGGCACCACGGCCAGAATTTTGCTGCCCGGCGTGACATACGCTCCAACCCGCACCGCCCGCTCGCCGACCATGCCGTCCTGAGGCGCGACGATGCGCGTGTAAGACAGCTCGTAGCTGGCGATTTCCAACGCCGCTTGCGCACGTTTAAGCCCGCCGTCAGCCGCGTCGCGCTGGGCGGTGAGGATATCGACTTGCTTGCGTTCCGCCGCCAATACCGCAGTCGCATTGGCCAACCGGGCGGTGGCCTGATCGATGCGTGTCCTGGCTTGCTGAGCGTTCTGCACCGTACCCGCGCCCACACCTGCGAGGTGGTTGTAGCGGTTCAATTCATGATCGGCGAAAGCCATTTCTGCCTTGGCAGAGACGACAGTCGCTTGTGCCTGAGCGATCACCGACGTCTGACGCTCCAGCGTCGCTCGGGCGTTTTGCAACTGAGCCCGGGCGACCAGTGTTTCGGCATCGGCGGCCTGCGCAGCGGCGCGCAAATCCCGGTCATCGATCAGTGCCAGCAACTGCCCGGCCTTGACCTGCTGATTGTCTTCGACCAGCACTTCCTTGATGAACCCGGCAACGCGAGGCACCACGAGGGTGAAGTCCGCCGAGACAAAGGCGTCGTTGGTGCTCTGCTGCGTGCGCTTGCCGAAAAGACCGGGCACCAACACGCAGATCAACACGCCAACGGCGACCACCCCGGCGACGCCAATAGTCACTTTTTTTCTGGATTGAGCTGTCATAAAAACCTTCTGTTTCAGTGGAGCATTCAGATCGGCGCACGGGGCGGATAAACCCGCGTCGGCAGCCAGAAAATCAACAGGATCAGCGCGAGTGCGATGCCAGCCATACACAGGTAAAGATCCGATGCGGTCAGCACCACGGCCTGTTCGTGCAGCCTGTGAGCAAGCCCCGCACTATCGCCGTCCACCCATGGAGAGTTACCGAGGCGATCGACCAACATCGTCGAGTGAAAATGCAGCCGTGCGGTGGTCAGCGCCTCGATCACGCCGGTTGCGATCACCGCCGACAGGCCTTTCACGGTGTTGAACCAGGCCGAAGCGTAGGGCCCTTCCATCGGACTGATGCTACCGGTGGCAAGCATCAACAGCGGCAAAACAGCCATGGGCTGGCCGAAGATCTGCAGCAGTTGCAGACCATAGAAATCATCGCGAATCCACACGGAAGTCAGCTGCGAACCGCCCACGCAGGACAGCGCCAGCATGCTCAGGCCGATGCCCAGTACCCAGCGGCAATCAACCCAACGCAGGTTGCACAGTGCCGCCACCAGTGGCAGTGCGATCAACTGTGGCAGCGCCGCCAGCAGCGTGATCGGCGCGGTCTGCACAGGGCGGTAACCCTGCACCTGCGCCAGATAACTGGACGGAATGATGATCACCGCCAGCAACACCACCAGTACGCCAGCGAGGGTCAGCAAGGCGAACGACAGGTTGCGGATGCCGAGCATTTGCATCTTGAAAAAAGGGATCGGCTGCGACCGTTCATTGATCAGAAACAGCACCAGCAGCAGTGACCCGCCACCGAGCAATACACAGATCAGGCTCGACTCGAACCAGTCCAGCCGATTGCCCTGCAGGATCCCGATCACCAGCATGCAGATTGCGGGAAAACCCAGGAGTAATCCGCGCCAGTTGAATTGCTTGAAACGCTCCAGGCGCAGTGGGTCTTGCGGCAAGCCGTAAGCCACCGCAACCATTGCCAACAGGCACGGTGCGATGATTTGCCAGAACGTCCAATGCCAGCTCACATACTCTGTCCATAGCCCGGCCAGCGGCGTACCCAGGCCAGGGCCAAACGTCGCCGTCAGGGCATAACCCGCCAGGCCGTACAGCTTCACGTTGGCGGGCAAAAAGCGCAGTGCGACGGTCATCAGCATCGGCGGCAGTGCGCCACCCGCCAGGCCCTGCAACGTGCGCATCACCAGCAGGCTTTCGTAGTTAGGGGCCAATGGGCAGAGCACGCCCAAGAGAGTGAAAACGCTGATGGCGCAGAGGGTGAACCGCCGCAGGGAAAACGTGACCGAACACCAGGGGGCGAACGCCATGGCCGCCACCGAGGTCGCGGTGTAACTGGCGACCAGCCAGGTGCCTTCGTCATAGCCGATGCCCAACGCGCCACGAATATCGGCCAGGGCCACTTTGGTGACCATTTCGTTGAGACCCGACACCAGCACCGCAATCAGCACGCCAACGAGGCCAATGATGATTCGCGGACCGAACACCGGCGGCGAGGCAGCGGCCGTGGCAAGCGGTGCCGGGACCGTGAGGGAAGTCATGTACTGCAGGCTCCGGGATTTGAATACCGGGGCATTTTAAGAAGTGTGAGTGCTGACGAAAATCAACTTATCGGCAGGTTATAATTGCGCTGCACGCAACTATCAGATCAAAAGATCGCAGCCTTCGGCAGCTTCTACAGGTGCACGCAACATTGTAGGAGCTGCCGAAGGCTGCGATCTTTTGATCTTTAAGGTTGCGCAGCCAGCCACGTCTCGTCGCAGCAGGACTTCAAGGTTTCGCGCATCCAGCGATGCGCCGGGTCCTTGTCAAATCGCGGGTGCCAGGCCTGGGTCAGCATGATGGTCGGCAACGGAATCGGCAGAGTGAACGATCGCAGCTTCAGGCCCAGGCGACGGACGCTCAATAGCGCTTCCTTGGGCACCGGCAGGATCAAATCGGAATCAGGCAACGCAAACATCGCCGCATGGAAACTCGGCGCAATAACGGCCACCCGGCGCTCCAGCCCCAAGGCATTGAGCGCCGTATCGATGGGACCGCGCGCTATGCCGCGACGAGACATGCTGATATGGGAAAATCCGGCATAGCGTTCGGCGGTAATTTCTTCCTCGAACAGCGGATGATCCTCGCGCACCAGCCCGACAAAATGAGTGGCGAAGAGGTTCTGCACCTTCACCTCCGGCATCACTGGCCGGTTGTTGCTGACGCTCAAATCGATGCGTCCTTCGCGCAAGGCTTCGTCGTCCCCATCGCCCTCGGGGACAAAGCGCAGTTCACACTGCGGGGCCTGGCGCTCCATGGTGTCAAACAGCTTGCCGCCGTAGACGCCCACGAAGAAGTCATTGGCCCGGATGCTGAAACGCCGGCGCAAGCTGCTCAGATCCACGTCATCAGCGGAACGAAACAGCAACGACGCCTGCTCAACGACATCGCGCACCTGCTCACGCAACGCCAGCGCCTTGGGTGTGGGCACCAGGCCACGACCGGCACGCACCAGAATCGGATCGCCGATGGCCTCGCGGATGCGCGTCAGGGTCCGGCTCATCGCCGCCGGGCTGAGGTTCATCCGCCGTGCAGCACCCACCACACTGCCCTCGTCGAGCAGGGCGTCGAGGGCGACCAGAAGGTTCATGTCCGGGAGTTGCATGCTGAGCACTCATGGCTGATCAGAATTGATCCACGTGCAATGCTAGCAAACATCTTCCCATGATGTTTTTGGCAGGTCTGTCCTCTTCGCGGGCAAGCCTTGCTCCCACGGGGACTTCGGTGGAAGCCGAATTTGTGAACCACGCACCACCCTGTGGAGCAAGGCTTGCCCGCGAAGGCGTTAGTTCAGGCACAGAAAACCTACCGCTGCATCCCCCACCGCTTCACCGTCACCCGCTCCAGCGTATCGAACACCAGATTCTCGACCAGCAATCCAATCAGGATCACCACCGCCAACCCGGCAAACACCTTGTCGGTGTACAGCTCGTTGCGGTTCTGGAAGATGTACCAGCCCAATCCGCCCTTGCCGCTGGTTGCGCCAAACACCAGTTCAGCGGCGATCAGTGTGCGCCAGGCGAAAGCCCAGCCGATTTTCAGGCCGGCGAGGATCGAGGGCAGCGCGGCAGGGATGAGGATGAACAGCACGAAGCGCATGCCTTTGAGGCCGTAGTTGCGGCCGGCCATGCGCAGGGTTTCCGAGACGCCGAGAAAACCTGCGTAGGTGTTCAGCGCCAAGGCCCACAGCACCGAATGCACCAGCACAAAAATCAGGCTGTTCTGGCCCAGGCCGAACCACAGCAGCGCCAACGGCAGCAGCGCAATCGCTGGCAGCGGGTTGAACATGGACGTCAGCGTGCTCAGCAGATCGCGGCCAAACTGGGTCGATACCGCCAAGGTGGTCAGGGCGAACGCCAGGACGATGCCGATCAGGTAGCCCTTGAGCAAAACGACCAGGGAAATCCACACCTTGCCCAACAACTCGCCGCTGAGCAGGCCGTCATACAGTGCGCTCGCGGTTTGCAGAAAACTCGGCAGCAGCAGGTCGTTATTCGTGTATTGGGCGGCCACTTCCCACAGCACCGCCAGCAATATCAGGATCAGGCTTTTACGTAGCCACCCCTGTTGCCAAAGACGCTGCCGCAGAGGCAGTTCGCGCTCCACTGGCACGCTCAACAGGGGCTGCAGGTCTGTTTCAAACTCTTCGCGCGGGGATGATAAAAGGCTCATCGGGCACTCCTCTCAATAGGCTCAATAAGCGATGCGGATGTCGGAGAAATCCAGCTCGCGCTCGGTTTCCGCTGACTGGCCCTCATCGAACAACAACCGATGAATCCGTCGCGCCGATTCCTGAAACGCCACGCCGCCCAGGCTGTGCAAATCGTATTGATGGCTGTGAACTTCAGCCCGTACGCGGCCCGGATGCGGTGACAGCAGCAAGATTCGATTGCCGACCACCAGCGCTTCTTCGATGGAGTGAGTGACGAACAGCAGTGTGAAACGTACTTCTTCCCACAGCAGCAGCAACTCTTCCTGCATCTTGCGTCGGGTCAGGGCGTCGAGCGCGGCGAAAGGCTCATCCATCAAGAGGATTTTCGGCTGCATCGCCAACGCCCTCGCGATGGCGACCCGGGCCTTCATGCCGCCGGACAAGGTGTGAGGATAGGCATCGGCAAACGCCGCCAGACCAACCTTTTCCAGGTAATGCAACGCGCGCTCTTCGGCCTCTTTGCGCTTGAGGGTTTTTGAAGCGAGCAGTGGAAACATCACGTTCTGTTTGACGGTTTTCCACGGCGGTAGTTGATCGAACTCCTGGAACACCACAATCCGGTCCGGGCCCGGCGCATGGACGGTTTGCCCTTGCAGCCGTATCTCCCCCTCACAGGGTTGAATGAACCCGGCAACGGCTTTCAGCAGCGTGGATTTACCGCAACCCGACGGACCGAGCAGTACAAAGCGGTCTGCCGGATCGATTTCAAAACTGACTTGGTGGGTCGCTCGAACCACACGCTGAGGCGTGCGGTACTCGAGGCTGACCTTGTCGACCGACAGCAGCGCCTGGGCTGTTGCGTTCGGTTTGCTGACCGTGTGGCCTTGCAAAGGGGCGTTCATGGCGATCAGCTCCCTTGCAAAGGTTTGGCGTCCTGGAAGAAGTAGTCCTTCCACGAATCCGGTTTATTTTTGATCGCGCCGACGCGGTAGAGGAATTCGGCGAGCGGGTAGGTATTTTTCGGCGTGACGCTAAATTCAAACTGCGGGTTATCGATAATTTTCAGCAGTTCAGCGCGGTCGATTTTCGCCTTGGTCACGCGGATGTAGGTATCTGCTGCAGCACCTTTATCGTTCTGGGCAAACTGCGCCGCTTCGGCCAGGGCTTCAACGAATGCCTTGTAGGTTTTCGGGTTCTCGTTGCGGAATTTCTCGGTGGCAAACAGCACGGTCGGCGAGTTCGGACCGAGCAGGTCATAGGTGTTCAGCACCACATGCACATTGGGGTTTTGCAGGGCCTGATCCTGGAACGGCGGGTTGGAGAAATGGCCAGTCAATTCAGTGCCGCCGGCGATCAACGCAGCCGTTGCGTCCGGGTGCGGCAGTGCGACGGTGTACTTGTCGAGACGATTGAATTCCTTGTCACCCCATTGCTTGGCCGCCGCGAATTGTAGGAAGCGCGACTGCACCGAGACGCCGACCGCGGGCACCGCAATACGGTCCTTCTCGGTGAAATCAGCGATGGTTTTCACCTTGGGATTATTGCTCACCAGGTAGTAAGGGAAGTTGCCGAGGGAGGCGACAGCCTTGACGTTCTGCTTGCCGTGGGTCCGATCCCAAATGGTCAGCAGCGGACCGACGCCTGCGCCAGCAATGTCGATGGAACCGGAAAGCAGCGCATCGTTGACCGCCGCACCGCCAGACAGTTGAGTCCAGTCGACCTTGATGTCGAGGCCTTCCTGTTTGCCGTATTTTTCGATCAGGTTCTGATCACGCACCACGTTGAGCAGCAGGTAAACAATGCCGAACTGTTCGGCGATGCGGATTTCGCCTTCGGCCTGGGCGACGCTGGGGGCCACCAGGCTGCCGGCGATCAGGCTGAAACCCAGGCCGATGGCGGCGGCCAAGGGTGCAAATGGAAGACGTTTGGACATGGTGTTTCTCCGGCAAATCAGAAAGGCGCGTCGCCCTGGATGGTCGTGCGATACAGCTTGCGGCGCAGATGGCTTGGGCATCCGGCGGCGAGGTGGATCAGCGAGCGGTTGTCCCAGAACACCAGGTCGTGGGGCTGCCATTGATGGCGATAGATGTTTTGCGCGAGCACGCTGTGGGCGTAGAGCTCGTCGAGCAATTGCTTGCTCTCGTCTTCCGGCAGGCCGACGATTCGCGTGGTGAAGCCTTCGCTGACAAACAACGCCTTGCGACCGTTTTCCGGGTGCATACGGACGATGGGATGAACCACTTCGGCGACTTGAGCGAGCTGCTCCGGCGTCAGGGTCGGACGCCAGTTGCCTTCGAATTTGGTCTCGCTGTAGCGCGCTGTGTACGAGTGCGCGGCAGAGCGTCCTTGCACCGCTTTACGCAGTGCATCCGGCAGGCTGTCCCAGGCTTTGTGCATGTCGGCAAACAGCGTGTCGCCGCCTTCGGATGGCAGCTCCTGGGCGTGCAGCATCGAACCCAGGCTCGGCAGTTCTTTATAGGAAAGGTCGGAATGCCAGAATTTGCCGGCGTCACCGAGGCCGATGGATTGGCCGTTCTCGATGATGTTGGAGACGATGAGAATTTCCGGGTGCCCGGTCAGCAGGAACTGCTTGAGCACGTGGATCTGCAACACGCCGAAGCGGCGGCTGAAGTCGATTTGCTGTTCTGGGGAAATGCGTTGGTCGCGGAACACCACGACGTGATGATCCAGATGCGCGCGGTGAATGCGGGCAAAATCCTGATCATTGATTGGACGGGCAAGGTCCAGGCCAATGATCTCGGCACCGACGGCGCCCGTGAACGGGCGAATGTCGAAGGTTTGTGGCGCGGTGCTGCTAGAAGCGGAGACGGCTGACATAGAAAATCACTCCCACGCACGGCACGCTCAAAGGCGCGCGCGTCGATCAAGAAACTCACGGAGGTCCCGTGTTGGTTCGTGTCGTGCGGCGCGCCGATTGGTCGGCAGGTACGCAGGGGAATGACTTTATAGGTATAAGAATCTGAATTTAAATACCGTTAGCGAATAACGATATGGCTTTTCGGGTGGAGGTGTTTGGGGGACGTTATCGCGAGCAAGCTTTGCTCCTACAGGGACAGTGTCACCCGTAGAGCAAGACTTGCTCCTACAGGGAATCGTGTCACCCGTGGGAGCAAAGCTTGCTCGCGATGAGGCCATCAGCCCGACCGAAGACTATCGCTCGTGCAAAGCCTCCGCCCGCGCCCGAATAATCGGCTTCAGCAAATAGCTGAGAACCGTCTTCTTGCCGGTAATGATATCCACCGACGCCACCATCCCCGGAATGATCAGCAACGGCTTCTCATCCGTTCCCAAATGGCTGCGATCAGTACGCAGCTTGATGACGTAGTAGGTGGTTTTCTTGTCTTCATCGGTGATGGTGTCCGCACCGATTTGCTCGAGCTTGGCCTTCAACCCGCCATAGATGGTGTAGTCATACGCGGTGAATTTCACCGTCGCCTCTTGCCCCGGGTGCAGGAAAGCGATGTCTTGCGGACGAATCTTCGCTTCCACCAGCAAGGTGTCGTCCAGAGGAACGATTTCGACCAGATCACTGCCCGGCTGGATCACGCCACCAATGGTGTTCACCAGCAACTTGTTGACGATGCCACGCACGGGCGATGTCACCAGGGTCCGGCTGACACGGTCAGACAGTGCGCTGCCGGTGGCCTGGGCCTTGTTCAGGTCGGTGCGTGCTTCATTGAGCTGAGTCAGCGCTTCACTGCGGAATTTGCCACGGGTTTCGTCGATCTTGCGCGCCACTTCCTTGATCGCCGATTCTGCCCGCGGGATCGCCAGGGTGGTGGCGTCGAGTTGCCCACGGGTTTCAACTTCGGCGCGCTTGAGGCGCAACACTTCGACTGGCGATACCGCGCCCTGAGCCACCAACGGCTCGGACATGTTGATCTCCTGGCGCTGCAAGGCCAGGCCGTTGCGGTACTGGGACTGCTTGGAGGTGAACTCGCGCAATTCCTGCTGACGCTGGATCAACTGCTCCTGCAACCCACCGATTTCATCGCGCAACTGCTGACGGCGGCTGATGTACAGCGACTCTTCGCTGGCGGCCTGGCCAGGAACGGCCTTCAGCACGTCAGCGGGGAAATTCAGCGGACGGTCGTCCACTTCGGCGCTCAGGCGCTCCACTCGCAGCAACATCGACAGCCGATCGGCTTCGGTCTCGCCCACGTTGGATGCGAAGCGGGTGTCGTCCAGGCGAATCAGCGGCGCACCCGCCTCAACAATCTGCCCTTCCGAGACGAACAGCTCAGAGACGATACCGCCTTCAAGGTTCTGGATTTTCTGGATCTTCGACGACGGGATCGCCTTGCCGTCGCCCTTGGTGACTTCATCGATCACCGCAAAGTTGGCCCACAGCATCAGGAACAGAAAGAAGCCGATGATTGCCCAGATCGTCAGCCGCACCACCCGTGGCGCGTCTTCAATGAGGGCTTTGTTGACCTCGGGAAGTGGCTGGCCGTGCAGTGAATCGGTGCCCTTGAAATAACGGCGAATGGAACCTTTGACCCCGGACTTAAGCAACACTGATCTGCCCCTTTTTCAATGCTTCCATCACCACAGCTTTCGGGCCATCGGCGAGTATCTGTCCACGGTCGATGACGATCAGGCGATCGACCAGCGACAACAGCGACGCACGGTGCGTCACCAGTACTACGGTCTTGTTTTCAATCACTGCGGCGAGGCGTTGCTTGAGGCGTTCTTCACCGGTGTTATCCATGGCGCTGGTCGGTTCGTCGAGCAGCAGGATCGGCGGGTTGAGCAAGAGTGCACGGGCCAGCGCGACGTTCTGGCGCTGACCGCCGGACAGGTTCTGCCCACGCTCGCCCACCTGAAGCTCGTAGCCTTGCGGGTGCAGACGGGCGAATTCGTGCACGCCGGCCAGTTCAGCGGCTTGCAGCACCATTTCGTCTTCGACGTAACGTGCACCCGAGACCAGGTTGTCGCGCAGGCTGCCGGCGAGCAGCTGGATGTCCTGAGGCACGTAGCCAATGTTGTGTCGCAGTTCGCTGACGTCTATCTGACGAATGTCGACGCCATCCACCAACAACGCGCCTTCGTCCGGCTGATAAAGGCCTACGACCAGTTTGGCGAGCGAACTTTTACCCGAGCCACTGCGACCGATGATGCCGATTTTTTCGCCGGGCTTGATGATCAGGTTGATGTTCTTCAGCGCCGGATTCTGCTGATCCGGGTAGGTGAAGTTCATCTGACGGCATTCGATGCCACCTTGCAGAACCTTGCGGCTCAGAGGGCGCTCTTCAAAATTGCGCTCCTGCGGTAACTCCATCATCTGGTCGACCGAGGTCATGGTGACCCGGGCTTGCTGATAGCGGGTCAGCAGACCGGACAACGACGCCAGCGGGCTGAGTGCGCGACCACTGAGCATGTAACAGGCGATCAAACCGCCCATGCTCAGGTTACCGGCGATGATCTGGTACACGCCGAAGACGATCATGATCACACCGGCCAATTGCTGAATCAGCAAGGTGATGTTCATGGCCAGGCCGGACAGCATTTTTACCCGCAACTCGAGGCGGCTGAGGGTGCCGATGGTCTGCTCCCACTGATACTGGCGCTCGCTCTCAGCGTTGTTGACCTTCACCGCGTCGAGGCCGGCCAGTGTTTCGATCAGACTCGACTGACGCTCGGCGCCGAGGGCCATGGTGCGCTCCATGGTGGCTACCAGCGGCTTCTGCAGCGCGTAGCCGATCAACAGGGCAATCGGGAACGCCAACATCGGAATCCATACCAGATGCCCGCCGAGGATCGCGATGACCAGGAAGATCAGGAGCGTAAACGGCAAGTCGATCAGGCTGGTGAGAGTCAGCGACGCGAGGAAATCGCGCAGGCTCTGAAACTCATGGATGTTCTGGGCAAAGCTGCCGACCCGGGCCGGGCGGTACTTCATCGACATGCCGACGATGCGCTCGAACAGCGTCGCCGAAATGATCAGGTCGGTTTTCTTGCCGGCCAGGTCCAGGCACAGACTGCGCAGGCTTTTGAGGATCAGGTCGAAAAAGTAAGCGCCGGTGATACCGATGGCCAAGACCCACAGGGTCGATTCGGCCTGGTTGGGCACCACGCGGTCATAGACGTTCATCACGAACAATGGCGCAGCCATGGCGATGATGTTGATCAGGAAACTGGCAGCGATGGCGTCGGCATACAACCAGCGCGAGCGCTTGAGGGTGTCACGGAACCACGACCGTGCGCGCGGGATCAGCGTGCCGTGATTGACGTCGAATTTATGCTGAGGCTGGGCGAAGAAGACTTTGCCGATGTAGTCGTCGGCCAGCAACTCGCGACTGACGAGGCTTTCGCCGCCGTCACTTTCACTGAGCAGCAGACGGGCCTGGTCTTCACCTTGCCAGCCAAGCAGCACCGCGCTGCGACCATCCTTGAGCAGCAGTAATGCTGGCATCGCAATTTCTGGAATCTGCTCCAGTTTGCGCACCAGCACCCGCCCTTGCAGACCGGCGCGAGCGGCTGCACGTGGCAACAACTCGACGCTCAGTCGCTGCTTGGGCAACGGCAGACCGGTGGTCAACATCGCGGCACTGGCAGGCTTTTGGTGCAGCGTGCAAAGGGCTAGCAGACCGTCCAGCAGCGGATCGTCATGCAACGCGCGTGGATCATGGATGAGATGAACTCGACTGACTTCTGATTCCACGCTCGGCACTCTTGGCTAACGATTGAACAATAAAGGTTCTGCTCAATTCATACCGGGCAGTTGGACCTTCGGCTTCACATCGTTCTGCACGACGGATGCCAACGGTGCGACCACTCCCTGGCTCTTGAGCAACTCGCCCATGGTCGCCTTGATTCGGTATTGAGTAAATAACTGAATGTTTCTGATCCATGCAGATCACGGTTTGTTGACGCGTTGCTGCGAGACACGCCGCATACCCGTCGAAAACATCGTTCAGCGCACATCAACGACATGTGCCGCGACTGAAAATCTGCGTGCAATGGTCAGCGTCCATCCCCGATCAAAAATGATGCGAAACGTACGACCGGAGGAAATGCCCGGGACCGGATCCACGGAAATGTGCAGTTTAAATATTTGCCATTTTGTTGTCCTGAATCACTGCAAAACCTGCAGTCACAGCGATTCTTGAGAGGACAAACGACCGTTTGTCGGAAAGTCCGAAATGGGTACTGGATCACACGGTTCGACCCCCTCTGACTCCCGAATATCAATGTGACATTACCGGGGCGATTGTTTAGGATGGCAGCCACATGGTCAATAGTTTGGCATATAGTTTATAGCCAAAAAATATAGCCAGAATATTGACGCAAAAAAGCGTCAAAGTAGTAACTATTATTGTAGGAAAGAGCGTCCAGACTGATTGGCAACAATGCCTTCAGGTCCATGGAAGTCTACTGAACGTGACACCCGGAGAGTCTTCAATGAGCAGTGTTGTTGCCATCGTCAAAAGCATTGTTGGTCAAGTTTTCGTGGTGTCCCCAGAGGGCATCCGTCGTGTACTCGTTGAAGGCGACCGGCTGTTTGTTGGCGACCAGGTAGACACAGGTGTGGCTGGCGCTGTCACGCTCGAACTGGCCGACGGCCGGACCCTGGACCTGGGCCGCGACACTCAGTGGAGCGGCAGCGCTCCGGACTCCAGCACCGACCTGGCAGAAGCCACCGCACAAGCAGCGCCATCGGTTGAAGAACTGCAGCAGGCCATCGTTGCCGGTGCTGACCCGACTAAAGACCTCGAAGCCACCGCAGCCGGCCCGACAGCCTCAGGCCAGGGCGGCGCAGCGGGCGGTGGTCATAGCTTCGTGATGCTCGATGCAACGGCTGGCCGGGTCGACCCGACCGTTGGCTTCCCAACCGCGGGTTTCGGCGCTGTGCCACTGACCACGCTGGAAACCGTTAACACCCAGAACACTAACAACACCGCGATTGTCGACGCCCCCCTCACCTCGACGCTGAGCCTCAGCGCGACCCCGACCATTACCGAGGCCGGTGGCGTACTGGTCTACACCGCGAACTTGAGCCAGGCGCCTCTGAGTGACCTGACCATTACGCTGTCCAATGGCGCGGTCATCGTCGTTGCTGCGGGCCAGACCACTGGCACCGTGAATGTGCCACTCGCGCCCAACGACACTGTTTATAACGATCCGAGCCAAATCGAAGTCACCGTCACCGGTACAACTGGCGGCGGGATGACAGTGGTACCTCCGACCGTTCCCGCGGTAACCCAGGTTACTGACACCGTCGATACCACCACCGTCACGCTGACCGCAGGCCCGACTGTTGTTGAAGGCGGCCCGATCACCTACACCGCGTCCCTGACCAACCCGGCCCAGACGCCGGTGACCGTGACCTTGAGCAATGGCTCGGTCATTACCATCGGCGCTGGCCAGACCACCGGCACTGTCGTGGTCGAGACTCCGGCGAATGACGTTTATGTGAACGGCAGCACTGTCAGCACCACGATCACCGGCGCGACTGGCGGCAATTTTGAAAATCTGGTGCCGAGCACCACGCCTGCGGTGACCACGATCACCGACTCGCAGGACACCACCGGCCTGACGCTTACTTCGACCGGCACGGTGGTTGAAGGCGGCCCGATCACTTACACCGCGACGTTGACCAACCCTGCTGGCACTCCGGTGACTGTGACCTTGAGCAATGGCTCGGTCATCACCATCGGCGCTGGCCAGACCACCGGCACCGTCGTGGTCGAGACCCCGGCGAATGACGTTTATGTGAACGGCAGCACTGTCAGCACCACGATCACC